>ERZ772945.493-NODE-493-length-31634-cov-23.891130_pt1 | contig 31634 bp, 34 predicted proteins | sample MGYA00511681_ERZ772945 | MGnify/ENA primary metagenome ERZ772945 (study PRJEB29015, sample SAMEA2737943) | human oral metagenome | biome: human oral; feature: human-associated habitat; material: dental | place: China | collected 2143 ...
TTTTTCTGCAATATAGGTACCCTTTTTCTGCAATATAGGTACCCTTTTTCTGCAATATAGGTACCCTTTTTCTGCAATATAGGTACCCTTTTTCTGCAATATAGGTACCCTTTTTCTGCAAATAGGTACCCTTTTTCTGCAATATGTCCCCTTGAAAATAAATAGAGGGGTACCTATAGGTACCCCTCTATTGACAGTCAGGGGTACCTATAGGTATATTAATAGTGTCAAGCAATTAATATATCTCAAACTTTAATGAGAAAGGAAGATATAGGTACCCCTAATGTATACTTTACCATATAAGATGGGTACTTATAAAGGTATTCATCATGAATAAGTTAATAAGTAAACAAGGATTTTTACCTATGCTTAAGTACCATAATGATATGAATCTAATAGCATTTAAAGATTTTTCACAAAGAGAGTTAAATATATTTTTTTCTTTGTGTTTGTTAATGAAAGAAAAGGGAACAGGTGAAATAACACTTTCTTATGATGAAATAAAAAATGTTATTCCAGATCGTTTTGAATCTAAGGCTAAATTTGAAGAAATTTTAGAATCTGTATATGACAAATTATTACAATTAAGATTAGAATCGAGAGATAATAATAAAATTGAAAAATTTATTCTCTTTACTAGTTATAAGATTCATGTAAATGAAAAAACTGTTACAATTAATACTAATAGTGATTATTCTTATATTTTGAATAATCTTTCTAAAAATTTCACATTGTTTGAATTACAAGAGTTTAATGAACTATCTTCTACATATTCTAAACATATGTTTAGACTGTTAAAACAATATAGAAGTACTGGATTTTTTAGAATTAATGTAGATGAATTTAAACGATTATTAGATATTCCAAAATCCTATACTATGAAAAAAATAGGTGTTAAGGTATTAGGGCCTATTGAAAAAGAATTAGTATCTTATTTTAACGATTTTAAAATAAATAAAATAAAATCGGGGCGATCAATTACAGAGTTAGAATTTACTTTTAAGCCTCAACATTATAAATGTAATGATGAGCTTAATAGTATTGATACTATTGATGTAGAAGCAATTCAAAATAATTTGATTGAAGAAAAAAAGAATCAAATTATTTGTCCTAAGTGTGGTCAAGAATTGTTTAAACGCACTGGAAAGGATGGTAGTATTTTCTGGGGCCATAAAAATTATTTAACCTCTGATTGTAAAGCTACATTTTCTACTATTGAAGAAATTGAAGCTGAAAGAGAAAAAAGACTTAATTTAATAGAAAACGAAGCAGATCGAGCTAAATTTGAGAAAGAAGTAAAGGAACTAATTAATCAATATAAAGATATTGTTAAATTAAGTGGTTTTGAAAAAAGATATGTTTGTATAGAACAAATTGAACAACAAGATTTATTTTATCAAAACCCTGTTATGCGAATTAAAATTGATAAAAACGCTATTAATGTAATTAAATCTTGTATAGAAGAATGGTCTAAATAAAAATAAAAAAGGGCTAAACATGATACATCATGTCTAGCCCTTTTTTTCAACCCTCTACCGCCAGCCCCCAATCTTGGGGGCGTTGGTCAAATTCTACATTCATCGATTGACAATACCGCTGCGCTTGTATCGGAATCGATGAATATAGAATTTCATAGATAACCAGGGTACGTGTGTTTTGAAGATGTGGCTTATTAAAATTTTCTTTCTTGTTGTTACGTTAGATCCTTTGATTTTCATAGATATACTGCAGTGAGTACAAGTTTTTTATCGACAGGGGAAAGCATGATCTGCGTAAATAAATTTATATAAAAATATGCTTTAAAACATAAAAATATGTTGCAATACCACTCATTGAGTGGTATAATAAATATAGAGATAAGGCAAAGGGCCTTATAGATTTAAAGAAAGAGGTAAAAATTATGCAAACAAACACTATTTTCTCTGTATTCGTTGAAAATTTAAGCGAATTAAACGAAGGTAATATGGTAGGTTGTTGGGTTGAGTTCCCTTGTGATTATGATGAGTGGAAAGAAGTATTAGCTAAGATTGGAAATCCAGAAGAAATTATTATTACAGACATAGACAATTATACAGATTTAGAATCTTTACCAATTAATGAATATAGCAGCTATAGCGATATTCAAGAATTGGCCGAATATATTGCGTATTTACAAGATGATCAATATAAAGAAGATCTTTTTACAGCAGTATATAATTTTGTGGCCAATGATTTTGAAGAAGCTAAAGAAGCCGTAGAAGATGGAAAATATACATTAATGCAAGGGTATACTATGGCGGAATATTCAGAGATGTTAGCAAAAGAATGTTATACGATTCCAGATGAATTAGAACCATATATTGATTGGAAAGGGTATGCCGATAGTTTAACTGTCAGTGGATATACAGAAACATCAAAAGGAGTTTTAATTGAAGAATATTAAAAGAGAAGCCGCAAGGCTTCTCTTTTATATATTTTTACATAAAAATATGCTAGAAAACATAAAAATATATTGCAATACCACTCATTGAGTGGTATAATAAGTATAGAGATAAGGCAAGGGGCCTTATAGAGTTAGAGAAAGAGGTAAAAATTATGCTAACTATTTTTGTACATGAGGATTTTATAAGAACTATTTCACCAATTCAGCAGGATTATTTCAAGTTACGATTTGATGATATGTTATCAGAAGCCCATAGTTCTGCAGCTAGATATAGAGTATATAAAGAAGAATACGATAAATTACAATTTATCGAATATATGAAAGCTGTATTTATATTTCAAGGCCTGGGAAACATACCTAATAATCCATTATTAGAGGATTTGACCGAATTATATAACATAATTTATGCACCATATGATAAATAATATATAACTTAATAATGCAGAAAAAGAGAAGCTATAATGCTTCTTTTTTTCTATGGAAAAAGGATAGCAAAGGCCACGCCAGGTGGCTACATTATTATATGATAAGATGTTCCTTGCTGGGCTTGCCCCCAATGCAAAACACAAAACAGGACTATATCATAATAAGATGATTCTTTGTTTTCGTTTACTTGCTTACTATTTCCGTCATTCCCATAACCACCTTTTATAAGATAAAAAAGTATAACAAAAAATAGGTACCCTGTACAATCCGTAAAGGACTGACAAGGTACCTATTTTTTGTTGCATTGGAGTGAGCTATTTAATGTAAAGGTGGTGATGATAATGACTACAACAGAATTAATTGTCTTATTAATGCTTATCTTGTTGTTAACACGCAAGTAAACCAAAACAGGGTTAAGGGGTGGAGCCGTTAGCCCTGTTTTCCGTTTTGCATTTCCTGCCCGAAGCCCAATGCCGCCCAGAAAGGAACATCACCTTTGATACTTTATTATTATACCATAAATTACCGAATTAGTCATTAGTAAAGGATGGTAGCTTATGATTATGTATTCCCATTTTTTCTAATTCTTCATTTCGTTTTTTCTTAAAATCTGGATCTTCTGGATTAGAGAAATAGGGGATAGCTTTTTGTGTATCACGCTGATTTTCTTTTTTTGTATTTTCATTGATTAAATCAGACATGGTTTTATTAATCTTAATAGAGGTACTATCAATTTTTTGTTCTGCTTCTGTAGCTTCTAATATGGTTTCTTTTTGTGAAGCGCCCATACTGCCTGTATCTTCAACCGTACCTGTAATTTTAATCGCATTATTTACGATCGTTGTACTATGATTGAGTAGTTGTGTAATACGATCCAAAGCAGATAGATCGGTTTTATCGGCTAACTTTTGATTGTATTCTTCACTCTTAGATAGTGCTTCACGTGTAAATACAGCTTCATAATTCCCTATTTGCTCCTCTATGGCCTTTATAGGGTTGTCATAGGCGAATATACCTTGACGATACGTAGCGTTGATTTTAGACACAAAATCTTGCTTTAAACCATCTATAAAAGACCTTAGATCTAATGCTTGTGATAATTCACGCTGCATAGCTATAATATCTTCTTTAATATTAACCAGGTTTTTGATATACTCTAGTTCGTTTTCGATGGCCCGTATAACGCTATTATCCTTTACGCTACCACCTCTAAAACGGGCTTCTGTATTCGCTGGAATGGCTAGAATACATACAGCTAGGGCGGTACAGATTGATAGTTTTATTATTTGTTTTGTTTTTGACTTCATCATATACCCCCTTAACCAGAAAAGGCACCATTTAACTTACTTGTAATTATTGGGAAAAATACAGCTAGACAGCCCATATGTACCATACAATATAGTAAACTACCAAGACTTACTTCATTTTGTGAAAGTGTAGCCATATAGGTATACATCATATTAAAAGTTACAGCTATGACTGCTAAATGCAACACTTGTAATCCTAGTGATTTATACATCATAGTAGGTTGTTTTTCAGTGATTTTAAAGGCGGAAAATGGTAATCCTACTAGACAGAATAGGGTAGTCAAATAAAAATAGACAAAATTCCAGGAAATGTAACATACAATATATGCTGCAAATATGATAGTAAGTGTAAATAAACCAAGAATTAGCGCATAGTAGAAATAGAATATATCGCTAATGATAGGTAGGGATAGTAATACAGATTGTATACCAGGTGAAGCCATTCCAATGATACCAATTGTACTTTGCTTTATATAAGCTTCGTATAAATGTCCGACCTGTAAAAATAAGACGGATGGATCAGCGATTAAGTATTCATTGTTGTAAAGGCCTGTATACGCTGTATCGGCTGCTTCAAAGGCAAAATTCTTAATGAATTCTGCTATCGTAGACCAGGATAATATCAATATAGTAATTATGCTATAGTGAATCAAACGAGTGGTAAAACCTTGAATAAAACCTTGTTTATTTTTGGTTACTAAGGCATAAGTATAACGGATGATAATATCCAACATGATTAACGATAACAGTAAAGTGAGTGCGTATTTTTGCACAATATTAATGGCTTTTGTAATAGAGATTAATATATTGGCAAAAATTTTAGCAGCTTCAAAGGTCATATTAAAGTATGCTTGATAATCAATGACTTTATCTCTAAAGATTCCTTTTCTCTTGCCCATTTCATATGGTACAGCACCATCTAAAGTCCAACCAGCTTTTATATAAAAGTCATAGGGATCGACTCTTTCACCATTTACAATATGTTCAATATGCATATGGTCTCCAGTTGATGTACCTGTTGAACCAACTAGACCTATAATATCACCTTTTTTTACTTTATCACCTACATTAACCCATATATCATTCAAATGACCATATGCAAAACTAGTACCATCTGCCATTTCTACTACAATGTAATTACCATAACCACCAGCCCAACCAGCAAATTGAACAATACCATCAGCAGCCGCAGGGGCTTTTACATCAGCAGGGATACCTAAGTCGATACCTTCATGAAAAGAACCTACTTCTCCTGTTACAGGATGGACACGGTAGCCATACTGAGAGGTAACGGGGCCACCAAACCATCCACTATTGCTATGAGGGATACTATCAGCATATACAATAGATGTACAGAATGACACTATTAAGATTAGAATGGACAAAATTCTATGTAGTTGTTTCATTATTTGCCCTTTCACTTTTATTAGTAGTTAATATACTGTTTTAATTCTGTAGTGAATCCTCTAACAGGGTCAGAAATATGTGTATCATTCATTTCATAGAATTTAGGGATTTTGACTAATTCTTTAATTAATTTATCATCTGTGTATTTAGTATCTTCTATTGTTGCTGTAGTAGAGGATACTTTTTTATATTGCGATCCATTTAAAGTAATTTGATTATCTTCTTTTACAATAAGTGTACTAGCTTCTGTATCAAATGTTTGTAATGTTTTAGAATCTATATAAAAGTCACGATTTACATAATAGTATTTATCTAAATCTGGATTATATCGTTGAATTGTAAAACGCATTTCTGTAGCAGGTTTATTTTGGTAAATAGTTTCTTTTTCTAAAACCATAAGATAATAGTGTTTATTATCTTGTTGTACCTCTTTTCCATCTTTTATTTTTATATATTCTCCTGTGATATCCTCTGCTGTTTGTTTGCCACAGCCAGTGAATACTATAGAAATGAATAGTATCGACATTACCGATAATATAACTGTTATAATTTTTTTCATAGATCCCTCTCCTTTATTATTCTTTGTCTTCTTCCTGTGATTTTAATTCATGGACTTTGAATTCTTGAATCGTAGATTTCACATGATCTGTAGTTGTTTGCGTTGACTGACTAGAATCTTGCTGTATCATAGATTGGCTTTCAGATTGAATCATATCGTGTACTCTGGATCCATTACCACTAGTATTACTTGGAGTAGATGTGGAATAACCATCATCTTTAACAGATCCACTACTTGTATCTAGGTAATTATCTACTAGTTGACGTGGTGAATCAGTACTAGATTCTGTAATAGAACCTGCAGAGGTAGTTGTATCATAGTCTTTACTGCTTGCATCCGCTATATGTCCAGAATCGCTAATCGTATCTTTTTTAGATCGATCTGTACTACTATTGGTTGTATCTGCTTGTGAAGCTATGTCACGTGTCGAAGAATCTGCTGTTTGTGCAGTGCTATTTTGTGTAGTCGTTGATCCTTTATTAGAAGACGTTGTACTCGAATCTGTTAATACATCTTGTCTAGATGTATTAATCGCAGCAGTGCCAGATTGTGAACCTGCTTTTACACTTTTTCCTACCCCTTCTTCGACTACTTTTTCACCGCTCTTTTTAGTGGCTGCAGCAGCTTTGCTAGCCCCTAGTGTTTTGAGCATAATAGCTGTTTGTACCGCTTGCACGCCTATACCTGTTAAACTAGGTGGACTATTAATGGCCCCATTAAATAAAGCGGCTGCAAAGGATGGTGTTTTAAAGGCTAAAAAGGCTAATGCAAATAAAGAAATCATGGCAGATAAAGTATCTATCCCCATAACACTTTCTGTAAAAGTAGCATTATTAAAGGCATTTTTTACTGTTGGATTGATGAGCAAAATTAAAAACAAGAAGATGGCAATACGAATGGCAGATACAAAGAAATAATTTAATATTTTATCGACAATGGCTTTGGTTCTGTCTAATAAGCCAAATGGCAAAAGTGCCATTGATAACGATCCTATGATAAAAAATTCTAATACTGTATAGAGATACGAAATCGCAATAAAGCCAAAGAGTAAGAGGGTGATGAAGGCATAAATTAAACCGCTCATCACATTACCACTAATTCCTGCTTTCATTATTTTAGCAATTTGTTTAGTAACATCACTTTCTTGTTCATTATCGTTCTCTACTTTACTAGGCGTTATACCTAACACATGGCCATTAAATACAATAATGGCATTATCAATCCCTTCATTGACAATCATAGAAGGGGTAATCGTAGTTAAAAATTTATTATTATCGATGGCAGGTCCATTTGTTCCGCCTTTTGCACTCGCAGTAATCGCTACTTCACTACCAAATTGATAGACCGTATCGAGTACAAATCCCCATGAATTCGCTAAGAATACAAAGAAAGTAGCTGTAACTAACAAGGGGATTAGTTTACTATAATCTTGTTTACCCCAGTATAGATCCCAATTTGTGATGATGTTCCACATAAGCATAACGGCCATTAACCCTAATACAGGGGGTAGTAAGTTATCTACGGCCGTAGCGCAATGTGCAAGTATCATCTTGGCAAAATCATCAAGGAATCCTTGACTAGACATATTCATAATGTGTACTCCTTTTATCGTTCTTTGGATTCTATAAATGCTTTCGCTTTTGCTTGTGTAGAATTTAATTCTTTCCAGGAACGAACGGCTAAGGCTGCCGAGTTACGTTCATTGATTCTCTCTACCGTTTGATTTAAGGATTGTTTTTTAGCGGTTAAGGCATCAATTTGGTTACTATATTGCTGGGCTAATAGCTGTTCCTGCTTAATTTCATTGTTAATATCAATACTACCTTTTAAGCCTTTATTTTGTTCTGCTAATTGCATTAATTTTTTCATGCGTTCTTGCTGCAGTACCTGGGCTTCTTGAATGGCAGTCATTTGATCAATGATTTCTTTATTCAACACTTCTAGTTTATGGTTATTAGATACAATCGAATTAGCTACTAAATCTGGTGTAATTTTATCGGTGTCTGTCTTAGATAAATCAATAAATTCAGTATTAATTGCTTCTTCTGCCGTTACTTCTTTACCATCTTTTTTACCATTCAATAAAGAGTTCAATTTATCAAACTTTTTATTTAGTTTGTCATTCGCTTTATCGACTTCATCATTGATTGGTTTAATGATTTTTTTATCCAGGCCTAGAATTTCTAGGCCTTTCATCATTAATAGATCCTTATTTTGTTCAATCATCTGTTTATATTGCTGTATTTGTTGTACCAGTTTTCTATATACGGCCACATCACGTACTGAATATAAGGCACTAGCAGAGGTAGTAACCATCATGAATGTTACAACAGCTGCTGTTATTTTTGCCTTTTTAGATGTTTGTAATAGATCTTTTAATCGATTCATTAATGCTATACCATCTGGTGCTTTCATAGGTGGCTAATTCCTTTCTACATTAAAGGCTTGTTAAAAATCCGTTCTTTATATTCAATCCAGGTTTCAATGAAATCTGATGTAGATAAATGTTTAAGCTGCTCTACTTTAAGCTGATCATCTTTAGAAGTAGCCCCATAGAAAGCAATTTCTATGGGCTGCAGATCTAAGCGGAAGATGGCCCGTCCTGTAGGGCAAGAATAGAAATAATCCCGTTTTGGCTGTAAACTTCTGATTGTATCAATTTCTACATCATTTAATCCAAAGTTTTCATACAATGGTTTTACTGTTTTTGCAGTAGCAGCATTGTTAGGTAAGAAGATACGGGTATGCACGTTTTCTACGATAACGTTAATCATATCTTCTTTTAAATCCGTTAAGTTTTGTGTGGCCATCACAACGGCTGCATTTTTTTTACGTAAATCTTTAAGGAATGATCGAATTTGTTCCTTGAAGATTGGATTATCTAAGAATAACCAGGATTCATCAAGTACGATTAATGCTGGATATTCACCTGTAAGCTGCATGGTGATTTTATGGAACATATAACTAAGTGTAGTAGCCATAATTTGTTTATTGGCCATTAATTCTTCCATTTCAAATACCTGGAAGTTACCTGTACCGAACTTATCTTCTGTATTATCAAATAAGTTACCGTACACGCCTTTTTCAGTCATGATTGTTAATCGTTCTTTTAAGTCATAATCATTCATTAAAACTTGTAAAGCTGAAATGGTTCGTTGTTCTTTTGGTAATAAGGCAACACGTTCTAAGGCATTACTGATGATCGTTTTCTGTGTTTCAGAAATTTTATCGCCATCTTTTTGGAAGAAATCACATAACCAGTTATAAGTCCACTGCATTTCTGTATTCCAACGATTATTACTATCAAAACCGATATTTGCGAGTGGTTGGAAGTTAAGGGAATCTGTATCAACCAATAAGTTATAGAAGTTGCCACCGATCGCTTTACATAACACTTTACAAGAAGCAGCCTTATCAAATACAAATATTTTGGCATTATCATATTTGAAATAATTCGCTTCAATCGTGTTAAGGAGTACCGATTTACCAGAACCATTAGGCCCGATAATTAATGTATGGCCAATATCTTTTTGATGTAGATTTAAGTAAAATGGAACATTACCAGCACTAACCCCTTGATACAAGGCGTTAGTACATTGATAGCCTTTTTCTTTAAAGAATTCGTTTTCTTTATCGCCCATCCATTTAGTGTATAGAGGGCTACAATGAATGAAGTTACTACTTTTCATTAGATAGGATCTGATATTGTACTGGTAGCAGCCTGTAATAGAGGAGTAGAACGCATTTTCAATGTTTGTATACTCTTTTCGAGCAATAAACCCTGGTTTATGAATCAATGTCAGTACTTTTTCTATATCTTCTTCTAATGTTTGTTTATTTTTGTTATATAACACTACAGAACCTGTAAAATAGCCTGCAGATACATTATCAGAAGCGACATTTTCATAAAATGCGATGGTATCGGTGGCGTCCTTGATACTTTGTGTATCAATATCATAGCTTTCAGTACCTCTTAATTTATCAAGAACCATCGTACCTAGACCTTTGGCCTGTTGTACGAATTTCTTTTCTTGAGATTTTAAGTGTTTGATAGCTTCTTCCCTAGTTAATGTAATGTATCGTGTTACATATCTAAATTCACTTTTCAAGTTGTGTAATGAAGCCATAATAAATGGGGATGTGAATTTAGGGAAATCAATAATTGATACAATACCTAAGTAATAATCACCAAGAGTAGGTACCGCACCACCGATAAAGCTGCTATCACATAGATAATAGCTTAAAAAATCATCATAATTACCAGAGATTTTTTGTGTGTATGGACTGACTTGTGAATGTAGATACGTTAAGGTTTCTTCTTTAGTTAATGGTTGAATAGTATCCATAAACATGGATAGCATTTGCATAAACAAAGAAGCTGTTTTTTGTAAATCGGAAGCGTAGATATAGAGCTGTTGTTGTAAAGCTTTAATACGCTTTTCATCAAAATCACTATTGCCTTTACCAAACATGGATGCAATATCTTTAAATCCTTTAGTATCAAACTGATCTAGCGTTTTTAACATCTGTTCAAACATATCAGTAGATGGTTTATAGAGTAGAGTTAAATATGTTTTTGATTCGTAAAAATTTTGTTTATTAAAGTATTCTTCCCGTTTGGATTCGATAAAAGATAATAAACTAGATTTGAATTTTGACGGCTGGAATTTATGAACCACATTACGTTGTAATTCAAAGTATACGGTATAGCCTTCTGGAAGTCCTTTAATAGCGTTATTAAGGCCACCTATGAACATATCCATATCATTGACCGTTGCATTTGTAAAATCCATACCAGAGAAGGAAAAGGTAATTTGAAAACTACCGTTTGTATTAAACACAATATTGTGTTCATCAATATGGAACCAGGGTACATAATCCTTAATCCATACATTCGATTCTTTCTTTTGTTTATGTAGTTCCATATATACAAACTCCTCTCTTAGTTTATTCTGATTTATACATCCCTTTATCGTTTTTTATATGATTCCAGATGATGTCAAAAAATTGTGGATCTTTTGTTGTAGCGTATTTACACCCAAACCAGGCGATACCATTAATAATGATAGCGATACCGATTGTATTGCGTAGCAAGATAAAAATTAGAATGGTTATGAGAACAAATAATAAAAATACGTTTCTTGGTAAGCCGCCCCAAGTCATAGGTTTAGTTAAGGATCGGTGCATTCTAGCTTCTAAATTTTCGTTTCTCATATTATTTACCGATAATCCATGCCGCAATTGCGCCAGCGGCAGCAATCAACGATAGACCTGCAACGGTTCTTACAGCTTGTCCTGTAAATTGTCCTGCATTTCCTCTCATAATGGCAATACCAAGACCAATGATTCCTAATACGCCAATTGGTAATGCCACATCAGAAATAAACCATTCACCTAATTCCTTTAATTTTGTTGCTATTGTCCAGCTACTTAATCCACCACCAGCAGCTAGTGCTGTATTAGACATAGCCATTAATGCAACAAATGCAGCTGTAGTTTTGTTTACTATATAGTTTTCAATGTGTTTCATCATATATACCTCTCTTGTACGCTGAATACTTTAGAAATTCACTATGTAACGATTTCGATACAAGCGCAGCGGTATCGATAATCGGTGCATGGCGAATTTGACCAACGCCCCCAAGACTGGGGGCTGGCGGTAGGGGGTTTTTACCCTTCTACGCACTCATTTACTGTAATATATTTTTTTTCTGTTTCATCATATCCTTTAACAGATATGATGGAATGTACTTTTCTTGATATATCGCCTACTTTAGCCATATACACAACAATGTCAACGGAATCGCCTATCATAGAATTAAATTCTCCTTTTTCATACCGCATACGAATTAGATCATGGATTCTTCGCAGTACTAATTTAGGGCTATTCGCATGAATTGTTAAAATACCACCATTATGGCCCGTATTCCAGGCATCCATAACCGTATACGCTGCAGAATCCCGTACTTCTCCGACAACTAACCGATCGGGAGTCATACGCAAAGAATCGAACAAGGCGTCATCTAGTGTATACGGCGGGTTTTTATGATCGCCTTTTGATGTGTGAAAATCAAAGAAATCATTAAATTCTACTTTAATTTCTGGCGTATCTTCTAATATTCCAATACGATCTTTAGGATGGCGGATCGCTATTTCTTGTAAAATAGCTTGTGCAAATGTAGTTTTACCACTAGATGTACCACCAGCAATCACAATATTTTTTCGTTCGGCCATCGCTTGTATGAGAAAATCATATTGTGCTTGTGTAATTCTGTTTTGCTCTAAATACATATTGAGTGTAATTAGTTTTTTTGCACGTTTACGAAATGTAAATGATGGATGATCGGTTATATTTCTGCTAAATTGCCCTTGAAAACGGCAATTTAACGGTTCATAGTTAGCAGATAATCTATTCTCTATGGTTACTTGAACTTCACCAGCAACAGCTGAAATAACACCTTCTATAGTTTGATCATCGATTTTGATACCTGTATCTAATCGGCCTTTACTAAAGGAATCAATCCATAGGCTATTTCTATTGGTATAAATTTCTACTGTATCATCATCATCAAAATAGGGCAGTATATTTGGCCCTAAAAAGGTTTTTACATAACTATTACTCATGTTCTTCTGCAGAAGTGGCTGTATTGATAGCAGCTGCTTCTCTTTCTTTTTGTAAAACAGTAGATCCCATAGCTTCTATTTCTTCTATGGAAGTAGAACCTTCTTTAATTAATGTTGCAATCGTTTCTGCAATACCTACAGCGAGTGCAGCATTTTTTAGATCAAGGCCGTACTCTTTAAATTTCTTATTAGAAGCGGTTAAAGTTTGTGTTTGTACTTTTTTAAGTTGCGCTTTTTTAGCACGCAATTTTTCTTCTAATTCTTGAATTTGTTTAAGTGTTAATTCCTCTTTTGCTTCTAAACTAGCCATTGTTTGTTGTCTTGCCATGCGTTACCTCCTGGTCTTATCGTCCTAAATCCATATATTCCATATCAGATGTAGGATCATTAAATTCTGCATTTAAAAAATCTTGATTGTCTAAAACCAAAGATTCTAGCATATCGCCGTTATCCGTTATATCAGAATCTGAATCAGATGTTTCATCTTCTTCTGAATTAGCGGAATCTTCATCACTATACCATTGTTCTATGAGTGGTAAAAGAAGGCTTGTAAAGGTATCTAGATCCACCTTTGAAATACCATATACTTTATATACAAGGGCGGCGCCATCTTCATTCATAAGCTCCCCTTCTTCTCTTAAATTTAAAGCATAGGTTTTAACTTTATCTAATGCTTCATCATTTAATAGGGAATGAATTGAAATCGGTTCTGGCTTTGCTTCTTCTATCAACAAATCCCCATATTCTTCCATGTATTGTTGAATACATAACGTAAATGGATCTGGAATTTTAGAAGATGTATCTGCAGAGCCTTCTCTTTCTAAGAACATAGGATCATAGAAATATAAATGATATGGCGTTTTTATCGGTTTCTTACCATTAATAAAGGTAATTTGTTGATTGAGTAAACCTACCTCTGTAGGTGTTACTAAATCACGGCCTATATTAATGGATGTTCTAGAATCTGTAAAGAAGGATAAGCCACGCTTTGTATCTTGGATATTTTGTACCGTAGTTTTACCGATTCTTTCTGATAAAAATTTTAGATCTGCCATTTCTTGCGGTTTTAAATACATATGATAGGAACAGTTATTTAAAATAGAATTATCTTTACCATATACTCGTTCTATATCGCTTCTCCCTTGGAAGATCATCATTAATTGAATTCCATAAGACCTTACAGCGGTAATCATGGTTTGTAAGGATTCAATTTTACCAAAATTGGCGCACTCATCAAGAAGTAATAGAATTTTATGTTTATTAGCATTATTACCATCAGCTGTGGCTTTTTTCATCATCATATCCACTAGAAGATTAAATAACGGGGCTACCCGTGTTTGATCTTCTAATGGTAAGACAATGTATAATGTAGCCGCTTTGTCTGATCGAATTAAATCGGTTACATGAAAATCACAAGTGGATGTATTATGCGCTAAAATTGGTTCTGCATAAGGCGCTAGTGGCGTTGTAATGGACGTTACAATACCAGAGAAGGTATTGTACGCCATATCCTTATATTCTAAGAATGTAGTTAATACAGTTGGATGGATATTAGGGTATATGCTATTAGCACTGACTCTAGGAGATATAAAGTCTATCTCATCTGTTCCAATATGGTGCATTTCATAGGTACCACCACTATTTTTTATTGGTATTGAGATAGGCAGCATTTTTTCATGTTCAATAATATGAGATAGTGATTCTTGGAACGATTTAATTCGTTTTTTCTCACTTTCAGATATATTATTAGGATCTTCTACTACGACCCCTGCAAAGAAGGTTAGTACATCTTTTAAATTTGTTTCATGATATGGAGAATCGCCCTCTGTCTCTACAGGTCGAGGGTGTTTCATATCATGATATTTTAAGTAAATAATAACGGCTGATAATAGGCGTTTAGCGGAGTTTACCCAGAATGGCTCACCTTTCCCTCTAGGTACTAATACTTCTGCTAGGTTTGATACATCTTTCATTTCATGTTCTGTACCCCATCGAATTTCTGAAATAGGGTTCCATCGCACATTTCGATGATCTAATGCAGTAGGATTAAATTTCATCACTAATTGGCCTAGTTTTTCTTTCCGATATTTAGAGGTTAAATCCCATAATTCCCCTTTTAAGTCTGTTACTAGGCAAGATTCACGCCAGGCGCCTAATAATGTAGCTATTATCCATGCAATACCTTTACCAGCGCCAGTAGGTGCAATCCCTACATAGTGTGTATCTGTTTTACCACGTAATAACCGTCTAATACCTAATTGGCGCATAAGTACAACAAATTTATGTAACCGTTCAATTTTTTCTTTAGGCGGATTTTGTCCTATGGCCCTATATTCTTCAAAGTTACATAACCATTTATAGATTGGCGTAAGCCATACGGGCTCTGATACCCCAATCACTGGAGATGTAGGCGAATCTTTAAATAAAAATAGCTGTTCTAAATAGTTTGTATCGGCCCATTCAGCCGTACCATGTGTATTAGGTTTAGGGTTGATATACTCCCAGAACATAACAACAGCTAATAAGATGATCGTTACTATACATGGTGCAATACTTTTTAAGAAAAATATTTTAGTAGCTTTATCTAAATCAGTATCACTTACTAAATCCATCATTATGGATAGATACATAGGCACGTTATACAATTTTGAGCCAAATATAGAAATAATGTAGCCATCGGGGATGGCTACATTAATATCTGCTAATCGACTAGGGAACATAGCAGCAGCTATGTATAGGCCTATACATAGGCCTATACCATAGAATAGCAGTTTGTTCTTCATAGATTATTCTTCCCAAGGTTGAATGACTACATCGGCATTTAACAAGATATTGAATTGATAGCCAATTCTAATAGTTGTGGTGGATTTAATTTCATCACGATTTTTAGTTGTACTTGTGATATTTTGGATTAAATCTGTAGCAGCGCCCGTCATAGCTTCTTGACCATATGAACGATCGCCAGCATTGTCTGTATTTTTGCTAGTTACACCGATTAAGGCACCCGATAAGAGAGCGCCAGATAATGCACCTTTGAACTTTTGCCAGCTGTGGCCAGAATGTTTATCTTTAACGCCTGCAAAGCCTGTACCTGTAACAGCGCTTTGATCTGGCAGTGCAATCGATGTACCATCTGGTAAGATCATACGGTAAAAACTAAGGTTAATTCTGGTACCAGAATACCCTTCTGGATGGCCGATTAATTTAGTACCTGCAGGAATCAAAATGTTATTGCCTGTTACAGAATCATAGACATTCTGTCTAACAATCGCCACTACATCGGCATTTAAATTATCACTAGTTACTTGTGTAAGTAACGTTGCTGGAATCACGGATCCAGCTTGCAGTACATTATCAGATTGAACATATTTTACAGAAGCTGCATTAGCTACTGCAAATGGTATAGTACATGGTACCATCATAGCTGTTACTACAAAAGCTGCTGCTGCAGCACGTTTAAATTGTTTATACACGGTGCTACCCCCTATTGAATCACTTGAATATAACCGCTTTTACCTTGATTAGCTGGTTTATCGTTGTTGCTGCTGTTGTTATTGATATTGAATTTAATAGCAGAGGAAGCCGCCGCTTCTTCTGCTGCAGCTGCTTTAGCAGCGGCAGCTTGTGCTTCTTTTGCAGCGTTAGCGGCTGCTTTTGCTTCTTCTGCTGCTACAGGATCTACTGTAGGCGTTTGTACTTTTTGATATGTTATTTCTTGATTTTCTTCGTGTTCTTTTTGTAACCGTTTATTTTGTTCACCATAATCGGCCTTATTCGTTTCAGATTTAATGTCTTTAACTACTTTAGTTTGTGGTTCGTTTACATCCTCTTTTTTATCACTTTTCAAGGCAGAATGTAAAAACCCATATAGCATTAATACGATTAAAATAAAGAGTAAGGCAATCATACCTTTTCTGGAACCTAACGATTTTTTCTCTGTAAAATCGTTTTGTTGTTCTTCATTTTTTAGGTTTAATTCCTCTTTGTTTTTTTGTTCTTCGTTCATACTAGCCCCCTATTATAAAGTAGCTTGCGCACGTTGGTTACGAATATCAGATAAAGCGGATTGTAAATCTGCTTCTTGTGATTGTGTAGTAGTTGGTGCTGCTGTTGATGTATCTACAATAACTTCTTTATCCTCTAATTTAGCATTAACTGCTTTATCTACTGCTTGATCAATGGCATTGATTTTTTGCATTTCAGCAGATGTGAAATTAGGACGTTCTGCAGATAATTGGATTTTGCGAGGTGTATTAATTTTGCTATCATACGCAGCGGCCATTTCTTCATGTAAATTGCCTTGGTTTAAGACTTTATTTTTTGATTTTTTAGCCTTTACAGGGCGTTCAACTACTAAATAGGCATTCTGTTGATATACAATCTTCCAGGCTTGTGCGACACGGTCAATTTCAAAGAATTCTCCTTTAATTCTATAATTTACTAATTGTAATTTATCCTTTGGAATCCGTTCATCGTAGTAGTAAATCGTAGGTAGATTGTTTTTATTCTCCTTGTTTATTTTGATGTATGTTTTGGTGCCATCATCAAACATAAACTGTGGTTGTTCAAATTCATACACATTATGATTTTGTTTAATTTTATAGCCAGATAATGCTTTTCTAGCATTTTCTTCCGCTTTCATAATAGCATTTATGCGTTGTTCTTCACGTTCCCATCCTGCTTTAACGCCTTTTACGCTATCTGGGGTAGTGTCTGGATAAATATAATCTACATAATATTCTGGATGTTCGCCAGTCGTTAAAACATAACGATAACTGCGTTCATTCGTTGTAATAATCATATTAGTTCTAATATTTGTTGTAGTTGGTTTTACATACACATGAGGGGTGCCCGCTACGTCTACAACTTCAACTTGCCAACGGCTAGTATCACCTGCAGAGATACTTTCTACAGATTCGCCTTCACGTAGTTTAATATCAGTTAGTACTAATGGTTTTAGTACTAATTCGATTTGTTGATTATCACTATACATATAACTATGGCGAATTCCTGTAATGTTATCTGGATCCCATACAGTACCATCTTCTGCTAAGGCAAAGCCTGTTGTCATAATTGAAATTACAGCCGCTAATGCTAATGCTTTAGATTTCATTTTCATTGTTGTAATACCCTTTCTAAATCTCCTAACACAACAAATTATTTATTTTCTTCACTGACAGAAAAATCAGTAACAAATAAGCCTAATGGATTATTCACAATATCTTGTTCATTTGTTAATGCAGACGGATTCACAGTAATTGAGAAGTTACCTGTATATGTTTTCTCAATTTGTTTTCTAGTTACATTATCAAATGTTTTTGTACGCCAACGTGCAATATATACGTTATCGCTACCAGATTGTTTATTAATAGATATGATTTCAACGCTAATTGCTTTTTTACCAATATCCTCAACTTTTTTATCTAATTTTTCAGATTGTAGCTTTTCTTCAGCATGGCCATCTACAAAATAAGATAATTCTGTTAAGTTACTTTCTAAAATAACTGGATCAATCGGTAAAGAAGCATAATTCGTTATAAATTTTTTAAGGAAATATTTAATTTCTCCTTCTTTTGGTTCATATTTAATTTCATTCAATACCCCTACGCCTTTAAATTCCCCACTATCTGATACAGATACAATATAAGGGATGTATTTAACACTAAAGGCTGCGTACACAATACCGATAGTTAATAATAAAGATGTAGCTGCTAAAAAGGCTGTTATCCCTCTCCATCGGTTACGCTCCTTGATAATATCAAGGTAAATCAAGGCAAATGTTTTGGGTTCTGCTTCGTATCTCTCTTTTACTGTTTTGTTGTCATTCATATCATTCTCCTATTCGTTTTAATGTTAGCTAAATTATATATAAAGTTTCTAAATTTGTAAATAGACTTTTTGAGAAAATTTGTATATAATAACTGTAGAATAATTTTAATTTAAATCTAAAGTATTAAAAAGCAACTATACTGACAACCAAAATTAAAAAGGTCAGCTTCACAACTATTACTGATTCTCTAAATCAGAAAAACAGGGCAGCGAAGCTGACCTCTAAAATCATGTCAATGCTCATTTACACATTTCGTTTTTTCTAAACGAAATAAATGAGGTTTAAGCTAGATGAAATCTAGATTAAACGGACAACCTACGGTTGCAAAAAAGGAGTACCCATTTCATGGCTACATTTTACTATGAAATGACCATCGGTAACGCTGGTCATTCGTTAGCAAAATTTGAATACATAACACGCACTGGCAAGTATCAATACTCTGCCAGTGGTGAAATAAAAGAAGATCTTATTTATAAAGAATCTTCTAATATGCCATCCTGGGCTTCTGGTAGAACAGATGGCGGATACGATATACAAACAGCTACATTTTGGAATGAAGCCGATTTAAGTAATGAAAAACGCCCATTTCGTGAAATAAAACTAGCTTTACCAAATGAGTTTTCTCATGAAGAAAATATTGCCATTATGCAGCAATATATGAAAACTCATTTTAAAGATTATCCATATACAATGGTAATTCACGATAAAGAAGCTACATTAACGGAAGGAGAACGCAATATTCATGCGCATATTATGTTCTCTGAACGTAAAATAGATTTATCAAGGGATGAACCAGATCGTAAATCATATTTTAAACGTGCTTCTGTAAAGAAAGATGGAACTAAAACAGGTGGCTATCTAAAATCAAGAGATTTTATATCAAAGGATAAACTTATTGAATTACGAAGGAATTGGGAGTTTATTCTTAACGAAGAATACAAAAAACGTGGTATGAATGAACGTATTTCTTGTGAAAAATTAGAAGTACAACGATCAGAAGCATTAGCGAATAAAGATTTTTTACGTGCTGCCGAACTAGATCGACCAGCGCAAAAGAAAATGAATCCAATTACTGTATATAAAAATGCACAAACCATCAAATCTTTCAAACAGTACCTATTTGAAAATAAATTTGATGAAGCGCAGTTTTTAATTGATATAACAAATGATGATTCTGTTAAATCGTATTTGTTATGTCATCAGTACATGGATTTAAAAAAGCGTATCGCCCGTGAACGCTTTTTATCTAAAGACGATCTAAAAACGATAGAAAAAGCAGAAGCGTTACAATCTACGCTTTCTACTAAGTTACAAGAAGCAAAATCCTTTAATCGTAAAGTAGGTACTACTGCTACAGCTGGGGATTCTATCCATGATCGTATTAAACGATTAGAAGAGCGATCTAAACGTATAGAAGCAGAAATTGCACAAATTAATTCAAGAGTCCTTACACAAACTGAATTAATTAAACGCTATAAAAAACAACAAGCTACGAAACGAATTTATAAATCAAGGCTGTTACGTAAGAAACGCCCTACTATCTTTAAATCTACAAAGATAACATCGATTCCAATTCGTACGCAACGTTTACAAACCAATATTAATAAAGAAGCATTAATACATAACTTGTATAAACAGCGGTATGTATTTAATAAGGCTACTTTTGATAGTACGTGCAATTCAATTATGAATCGAATTACTAAAGGTAAATATCGTAAACAGATTGAGCGATTGCGTAGCTTAACAGCTAAATACAATAAGTTTAAAGATCTTTCTGTTCTATCTGATATGAAACAGATAGAACGCTGGTTATCACAAAAGAAAGAATACCTATTACCTAAAATTCAAAAACAAGCTGCTGTTGAATTAGATAGTATGAAACACAGCGTACAACGAATTGATCGTAATTTAGAAGTATTAACCAGCAATGATAAAGCGCTGTATAAAGCGTATAAGGAAGTTACAAGAGCCGATAAGACACCTAAGTATAAAGAAGCTGTCTTACGCTCCTACAGCTTACATCCAAGCGATGTAAGCAGATTACATAAACTGCAGAACCGTTTAGAATCTTTAACTAACAAAATAGATTCTATGAAAGCTGTACAATCAGTTGAAACAACGGCCCGTAAAGTAGATCGTTTAGAAAAATTACAAACTAACATTACTAAGAAAATTCAAACGATCGATACATCAGTACCTATGGATAAAGTAGGTACCATTACTAAGCATGATGTATTTGAAGCTATTAAGCAGCGGAAAGCAGATATTTTAGCAGAATTACGGCCGTTACGCCAAGAATACGCTAAATATGATCATAAAAAAGTTACGTATCAATCAACACTCAATTCTGTTATGAATCGCATAACTAAAGGTGAATATAAACGTAATATTGAAGTGTTACGCAGCTTAAAACAAAAACAATCCCTTGCCTTTAGAGAGCAAGAAAAGGCCCGTTTTGCTGGTAACACATCTAATATGAACCGTTATTCTGCAGAATCGGCAGCGTATACAAAAGAAATGCAAAAAGTGGAAGCCTGGTTACAGTCCACTTATTCTAAATTAAATACGCCAACCATCCAGCAGCAAGCTATGAGGGAATATGAATCGATTCAACAACGGAATCAAAATGTATCACAACAGATTAATCAGTTAGAAACTGATTATAAACACCTTGATACATTAAAGAATAAGCTATATCACTATGGAAATAGTAATAAAAACACTAATAACCAGGCTTCTGGTATGGTGAAACAATTCTTGAATCGTGGTACCCCACAATCAAGAATTGGCGGCTTATTAAAGCGTTTACATAATTTAAGTAACAGGGCTACTGCTAATGATCATGCATTAACAGCACATATTAAATTTACAAAAGATAAGCCTAAATGGAGAGAGAGGAATATTGAAGATGGAATTGAAATCTAAACTTATAATTACGGTTTTAACTGGCACACTAGTTATATCTGGTATAACTAGTACGCAAGCTAATGGCCCACTTAATAATATGATTCGCCACGCAGCGTTAAAGTACAATGTGGATCCTGTGTTATTAACTAGCTTAATCGGCCAGGAAAGCAGCTTTAATCAAAATGCTGTATCTCCTGCAGGGGCTGTTGGTTATGGCCAACTTATGCCAGATACAGCTGCAGAATTAGGCGTAGATCCTTATGATCCAGAACAAAATATAGATGGATCTGCCCGCTATTTACGCCAAATGTTAGATTCTAACGGCGGTAATGTAAAACTAGCACTAGCAGCCTATAACGCTGGACAAGGTGCTGTAAATCAATATGGCGGTATTCCACCCTATGCAGAAACACAAGACTATGTATCTTCTGTAATGAGTGGCTATAGAGATAATTTAGCAACAGATGGGGCTTTACCTACTCCCCCACCTGCTGCTAGACCATCTAAACCAAAACAAGGCGTAAAAAAACGTGTAGTAGTGTATCATCCATCAGCACATACACAACCTACTACACAGAAAAAAACAAATTCTAATGTATTCTTATATAAAAAATGAGGTGTCATACATGAATTTATACATTACAGAAAAGCCTAGTGTAGCTAGAATTATTAAGAATTATCTTAATAATTCTGGTGCTAACTTTAAATCAACTGCTACTAACAAAGAAACAGATTCTCCTTTTTTCTTTGATTCTAACGGTAATTGTATCGCCTGGTGTACTGGCCACTTGCTTCGATTATTGGATCCTAAAGAATACGATCCAAAGTACGCAAGCTGGGATGAAACGTTACTACCCATCTATCCAGAAGAATTAAAGAAATGCACAAGAGCGACCACTAAAACATTGTACAAGCATTTACAAAAACAAATTAAAGCAGCTACTACTGTATACCATTTAGGCGATCCAGACCGTGAAGGCTGCTTAATTGTTGATGAAATATTAAAGCAAGAAGGCTTTACTGGTACAGTAAATCGTATATTACTTAATGCACTAGATGAAACAAGCGTACAAAACGCTTTTTCATCGATACAAGATAATTCAGATTTTCAAACAATGACCGCTGCTGCAGAATCAAGAGCAGCCATTGATTGGTTAATCGGTATCAATTTAACCAGATTCTTTACCCGTATAGGCCAACATTCTGGTAATGCAGGTACATTACCTGTAGGCCGTGTTAAAGCGCCTGTATTGAAGCTAGTATATGATCGTGATATGTCTATTGAGCAGTTTGTACCTACTACGTATTACACAGTAGACGCTTATATAAACGGCAAAACAAAAATTACTTTAGAACACGATGATATTTTTGAAAAAGAATTAGCTGATCGCATTAAATCTGAAATCGAAGGTAAAGAAGCTACGGTATCTGAATTAGAGCGAGAAATAACAAATCATTTTGTTACCTCTCTATTTTCTTTAGATACACTACAGGTAGAACTTAATAAGCGCCATGCAATCAGCCCTTCTAATACGTTAGCTGCAGCACAAGCCTTATATGAAAAAGGGTATATTACTTACCCTAGATCAGACTGTAAATATTTACCAGACAGCCAAAAAGAACAGGCTGCAGGTATTATTCACAATCTGTTATCTAATGAACGTGTAACTGTTGCTGTTACCGATGAATCTGTATTCACAACAGATAAAAAGCCTATATACAATACAGGCAAAATAACCGCCCATCATGCTATTATCCCAACTGTAAAAGAATTAACCAAAGAGGTATTAGAAACGTTTTCAACCGATGAGCAAACTGTATACCTAGAAGTGGCCAAACGCTACCTGGCAGCGCATTATACAAAGCCACTTGTAAAAGAAAAACTTGAAGCTACTATCGAAGTAGCCAATACAGCATATACAATGAAGCTATCTGAAACACAGGTACGAGATGAAGGGTATAAGATTTTGTATATTGATCTTCTCCCACCAGAAGAAATCTATGCAGAAGAACCTATCCCCTTCCCTATAGAACAAGGCGATACTTTTACTCTAAAAGATGTGTTTGTTACCGACCATGTAACAAAACCGCCTAAACCATTTACAGAAGGTACATTATTAAGTGCTATGAATCATATTGATAAATACGCTTATAATGCGAGTGAAAGCCAACTACAAACGCTAAAAAGCGTTAAAGGTATAGGCACACCAGCGACTAGAGCCACTATTATTTCTGATTTATTAGATCCTAAAAACCCGCTATTATACAAAAAAGGGAAAGCCATTCATGTTACATCAACAGGGGCTAACCTGGTTACAGCCCTTCCAATCGTATTGTTAGAGCCAACCTTTACGGCCGATATGGAAGAAAAATTATCTGCTATAGAAAATGGTTCATTATCTATCAAGGATATTATTTCTGATACAAAAGACTTTGTATCATCTGTTATTAACAATACAGATGTAAGAAAGTATGCTAAGGAAGCATTATTTAATCGTGATCATCCTTGCCCTAAATGTCATGAAGGGTACTTACATAAATTACATTCTAAAAAATTAGAACGTGATTTTTACAAATGCAGCGATCCAGAATGTAACTTTATGTGTAACGTTAAAAAGAACGGAACGCCAGACTATACAATCTGTCCAGAATGTAAAACTGGCTTTATCATTACACGAAAAGCCACTAAAGGCGATCAAACATTTGAATTTAAGGCTTGTACTAATTACCCAGAATGTAAATACATTGAAGGTAAAAATAAGCCGCAGCCAAAAGGGCCTACCTGTCCTAAATGTGGTGAAGGTATACTCATTACACGTAAAGGCGAAAAAGACGGTAAAAAATGGCAGTTTAAAGGCTGTTCTAACTACCCAAAATGTGATTACAAGGAATGGGGTTCTGGCAAGAAAAGCAAATAATATTTTCACACCAAAATATTATTTATATGCTTTTATATGTTTTTAAATATAAAAATATATATTTTTATATAGGAGTACATAGTATGACAAACCAATTAGATAAGATCCACTTGTTGTTAGAAACTATGAAGCAGTATGCTGCTGTTCCTGTAACTAAACAATCAGATCTTATTAAGAAGCTTACATTTATGATGGGCGCTATCTATACGAACACTAACAACAAGGCAGCTCGTCTTTCTTATTATGCTAACATTTCTTCTATTTGTAAGACTAACCATATTGATTATGTAAATGCCGTGCTAATCCCTGCTGGTAATCTGATAGCTAAAATAACGCTATCTGATGTAGCGCAGCAGCAAGCATTTATTGATCAATGGGTATCTGACTATCAAGAAGTCGCTGCTGTTGCTAATCAAAAGCAGCATTAAATGAAAAAGAACCTAGGAATGCAAACCTAGGCTCTTTTTAGTTTTATAATATTACGCCTCTAATAAAGAATAAAAGTTCGCCAACCAGTCTTTATTTAGAGCGAAAAATTATAAGTTTAAATGCTTACAAATAATTTTAATAATTACTGTAGCAATTACTTTAATAATTACACTTGTAATTATACTTAAAATCATAGTAATAATTATCAAACATAAATCTATATTCAATAATTTATTTCCTTTCTGTGAAAACAACAACTACAATATATAGTATATAAAATCATATTTCACTTTTTGACTTTTACTATATATTGTGAATTATACATAAATTATTTATATGTATCAATATTGACATTTGAAAAAAAATAAATATAGTTTTTTATATTTGTCGACAATCATTATATTTTGAATAAAAGTACCGAAAAAAACATTTTATTATTTTTAAATAATTTGATATACTGAGTTAAGTAATAATTATCAAGCGTAAATCTACCGAAAGATTTACAATAAAAAAAGAAACCTAAGTCGCCAACCTAGGTTTCTTTTTTTATTTAGACATACCATTATTTATGATTTTACTTACTTGTTTTAGTAGTCCTAATTCTTGCTTTATGATATTTTGTAGTTGATTAATATTTCCTAAACGAGAATCAAATAATTTAGTAGTTCGATTGCTAACTTCTAATCTATCAACTAACCCTGTTTTATAAACCTTTTCTGTATTTTCTGCTAAACTATCTGCTGTTTTTTCAAATATTAACTTATTTACTGCACGTGGTTCTAAACCATTATTTTTCATTTCATTAAAACGGTCAATCGTAGATTGCCATGCTATTTCTGTATTAACAGCTTTGATTTTTACTATGGTTTTATACCCATTATCTTTCATAGACTGTAACGTTTTAATAGGTGTATCAGCAGTTCTAAAGGTTCCTTCTACAATAATGTTATATCGTTGTTTAATAGCTTCTTCTATAACTTTTTCAACCATTTTTCCAGAAAAAGAACCTGTGTAAGTTGGAAAATCACCTTTAGCTAAATTAACAATTTTTTCAAAACGAGGATGATATACTCTAAATTCATCTCCATTAATAGCAATGATATTTCTGTTTAATTTTTCTCGTGCTTCTAAAATAAATGCTGATTTACCAGATCCAGGTAATCCACCAGTAACAATACCTATTGGTATTGACTGATTAGGCTGCGCATTTTCTATTATATTCTTCCACACTTCATTAAAAGCTTTATTAAATTCTTTTTCCGTAAATATTTCTAATTGCTTTAATTGTTTCTCTTCATTAATGCTAATCATCAATATTAACCTTTATATTTTTCAATAATCTTTTTAATAGACTGAATCATTTCATCAAAGTTTAAATTTTCTGGCTTTGAAGAATATATTTCTGATTTCATATTTAATAAAAGCTTTCTTTCTTCACTATTTGGATCTTTACTAATAACATATCCTAATGCTTGAAATACACCTTCTAATAAAACATCTTTTTGCATTAATGTGGCCATAGTAACACCTCTTTCTATAAATAATTACTTTTTATTTTTCATGTTTTTTCATATATTCACGTAACGCCTTACGGATAGTACCTCTAAAAGAGATACCTTCATTCTCTTTTTGTTCCTTTAAAAACTTATGTTCTTCTGGCGTTAAGTCAATCGTTGTACGTTGTTTTTCAACTGTTTTTGTATTTACAATCAAGCTGGAATTTTTAACAAAATCACTTTCTTGTTTTTTCATAGTTTTAATTGCCATATTATTTTATCCTTTCTATATATTGTCTAATTTCATTAGTTAAATTTACTATTTCTTCACTTGCTGGAGATTGTGGCGCTAATTCTACTACACTTTTACCAAAAGAATAAGCGTCTTTATACGCTTTTCTAGTACCTAGAATTGTATTTAACAATACAAAATCAAACTCAATAGAAATCAACTCTTTTATATATTGAATCTCTTTTTTAGCTTGTTTATTAACATTATTTAACAAAACAAACGTTTTGTTTCGATCAATTACTTCACCAGCACTATTAAGTAATTCATTAAAATCTTGTAATCCAAATATTTCTACCTGGCTTATTGCTACAGGTGAAATAATTATATCAGAAACAATTAACCCCTGGCGAATAGAGTTATTATCCATACCGCCAGAATCAATGATAAGATGTTTTTTCTTATTACCTTTATATTCGGCAATAAGTTCTTCTGTTAATTCAGTATATACAGGTAATCGATTTAACCCTTCTTGTTCACGAAGTTGAAAAAATCGACTACTACTTTGTTGAATGTCTAAGTCTACAATAGGCGCCACCAAAGAAATAGACAAATTAGTAGCAATCATTGTTTTACCCACGCCACCTTTGGTATGGGAAATATTAATGATCATATCAAAATCCACCTTTCTTTTAATAATTTCATAAATAACTCTACTTATATATTAGCATATTTTTATGTTAAAGTAAATATTTTTATGTAGCATATTTTTATATAATTTTATATTTTTACACCAACTAAAAACATAATTTTATATAAAATAAAAGAAGTCTGCTATTTTGCAGACTTCTTTTTTAATTCCGCTTGATATTCTTTTACTAAACGGTAGAAAGTATCTTTTTTTAACCCTAATAATTGCCAGGCCATAGTAGATGTTACTTCTTTTTTTTGCCACAGATTATATATCTTAATAAATCCCTTATCAATTTGATGTTTAGGGCGGCCAAACTTAACCCCTCTTTTTTGTGCTGCTTCAATTCCTTCTTTCTGGCGTTTTTGCATTTTCTTTAATTCTGCTTCTGCCAGCGTAGCATACACTTCAATTAATAAGTTATTGATCATATCCATAATTGGTTTCGTTAAATCACCAAAAGAAGATAGATCAATTAACGTTGTAGGAATATCTAAAATCCGTACAGTAACCCCTTTTTCATGTATTTCTTTTAATACAGAAATAATATCTCGTTTAGATCGCCCCAAGCGGTCTAACTCATGAATATATAAAGTATCGCCATCTTGTAGGGCTTGTAATAAATGCTGTAGGGCTACACGATCTGTATTTTTCCCTGTAGCATAATCAATAAACAATCTTGTTTCATCTGCCCCCTGCTTTATTAATTCCTCTTTTTGACGATCTATATTCTGTTCTCTTGTTGATACACGAATGTAACCAAAATTAGCACTCATATAAACCTCTTTTTCGCAAAATTAAACAATATACTTTTTTAGAATTCTCAAAAAATCCTAATATTATATACTTTTGAGAATGATTAAATAAGTTATTTTTTTTATTCTATAATAGCATACGTTTTTAGATAAAAAAAAACAGTTACCAGGGTAACTGTTTTTAATATACTTATTATTTATTATACCTATGATATTTTGCCAGGGTTCGTATAGCTACTTTCGTACTGCTATCATCTATACCTATACCCTTCTCCCAATCTTTAAATATACATACAGGGATCATTAAATACTCTGCAGCAGATTTGTATTTATTTGATGTATGATTAACTTTACCAAAAAAACGTTCAATATCTTTTTCTTTTTGTTGTTTAATATAATCCCCTAACTTGCTCATGATAACCTCCTATATAAATAATGTATCTTTTTTATATCTCTATTATATCACTCAATGGGTGATGTTACAACATATTTTTATGTTTTTTTATGTTTAAAAATATAAAAATATAGCATATACAAATCATATAAGTTAGATCTGTATATGCTAATACATTAAATAGGTGCATATGAAAAGTTAGTAATTGCATTTAAATTTATTATTTTCTTTAACTTTTCAGAATCAACATTTTTAAGACTAATAGATTCAATTTTTTTATCAGCAGTATAATCGATATGATCAATTATATAAATTGATGAATCAAATAAATGTATTTCATCTAATACATCATAAACAAAACTAAATTCTATATCATCTATCGGCTGTTTAAAAGTAATAACATCATTTTGATGTAATAACTGTAAAATTATATAATTTTTAAATGAGTTGATTATTGTATTACTTGTATTTATTTCTGCAATACGCTTTCCACAAACAGTTGCAAGTAAAATAATGAAACAAATAAGTAAACATTCTGCCGTAATATTATATCCCCATTTTTTTAAAACTGATCCTATTACAATACATCCAAAAACAGTACTAACAAATATACGAATATCACGTTTAATCTTATTAGATTCTATTTTTTCTAATTTCTCTAAATCATCTACATAAATACTAAGTTTATTTTTAATTCTTCGATCAAAAAAAGTATTAATAAATCTAATTTCATTAATTTTTGTATTATCTAAAGAAGCCATATATTTTTATTCTCCTTTTGTTGTATTCTTTTTTACTGTTTTTTTCTTATTCTCTTTTTTAGTACTATCTTTATTTTTAGTGCCGTTTTTAAGTTCTGGATGTAAATCAAAACTATCTAATGCAGGTGTAATATCCATATCAAAATATCCTTTCAATTATATAAGTAATGAATAGCACAAATACTAATAAAAATACTTAATGATACTTTCCAATGATCAAAAATAAGGTTCATTAATTTACCACCTTGTAAACCTTGTTTTTTTAATTCTAATCGTTTTCTACCATATAGAATAACAAAGATTAATGCTACCCCAATTCTAACAACTGGATAATTTAGAAAAGCAGTAATTACCAAAAAAGCTATAAATAAAGGAAATACAAATAGTAATTCCTTTTGTCGCAATTCTTTTTGTAATTTATCATTGATTTCTTGACTCAATTTCCTTCAACTCCTTTAATACCCAGCGTTCCACATATTTAGGTGGAATACGGTTACCAGATTCCCAATTTTCTAGTGTTCTTAATGGAATTTCCATTAATTCTGACATAGCCGCCCTGGTAAGACCTGCTGCAAGCCTAGCTTCTTTAAATATATTTTGTTCCATAACAAACTCCTTCATAGAATAGGTACCTTTTTCTATACCTATATTATATCACCCAATGAGTGATGCGTAAATATATTTTTATGTTTTTTTATGTAATCAAATATATTAAAACATAAAAATATAGCACATCTTAACATAGTAAGATGTGCTATTTCTATTTACTAAGGATTAATTTTATAAGCAAAATTAGCTAAAATAGGTAATGCAAGAATAGTAAAAATAATCATAAGTAAAGCCATTATACATAACTTAATTGTTAATGATTTTTCTATCGTAGCATTTCTTATTGGTATAACTACTAATATAAGAATCGGTAAACTTAATCCATATATTATCCAATATATACTATTTGTAATCCCTAAATGATCTAAATATAAAATAAAATTATGCATAGGTTCTGATTTAATAATAAAGAAACAAATAGTAGTGAATAGTCCTATTGCTGATATGAATAATTTTCCCCATATATCAGCAATAAAAAATATAATCATTATTAATGCAAAAAACATACCAATAGGTAGTAAATATAAATTTAATCCATAATCCATAATTAACCTCTCTTTCAATTACCAACTATACCTTTCATCTATAAATAAAATATTTTATCTATTTATATTATATCACTCAATGGGTGTTTTGTAAACATATTTTTATGTTTTTTTATGTAATAAAATATATTAAAACATAAAAATATATAAAAGCGCATATTAATTAATCTGTTAAAATAGCAGTTAATCAATATGCGCTGGTAAAAATTATGCACTTATATTATACGGTAGTTCGATTCATCAAACAAGTAAATTATAAAAATAGATTTACCGTACGCTGGCGATCTTAGAAATTGTATATCCATCGATTCCGATACAAGCGCAGCGGTATTGTCAATCGATGAATGTATAATTTGACCAACGCCCCAAAGAATGGGGCAGGCGGTAGGGGATGATCTAAAATCGATTATAAATTAACGACTAGAATTTATTTATTTGACCCTATATGACGTTTTTACAAACTTTACGATAAAATACATTATAAAAATATAAAAATTGCTTGTGGGTTAAATTTTCGCATTTTATTGATAATTAAATAGTAGATATATATTTTATCTTGATTATTTGATTAATAATAAGAGGACATTTTCCGATTAAAAAAAAAGAAAAAGGAGAAAAATATATTTCATTAAAATTTCATTTAAGTACCCTTTTTCTGTATTTGTATTTTTTTCTTTTTTTTTCTTTTTTTTGTATTACCTTTTTTATTCTCGCATGTATTCGGAGTAAACGCATAGCCGCATGAGGGGCACCCGTCTTTAAACTCTTTATGTGTTCCGGTAAATCCGCAAGCAGGGCATCGCACAGAGGCAAAAAAGCGACCGCAATGAGGACAAAACACAGCCTCACGGCGGACTTCCGCATTACAATTTTCACAAAAAAACTTAGGTTGTTTATTCATATAATTAGCTTGAACAAGAACACCCGCCCGAACAGCAGCTGCCACTGCATGAATGAGTAGATTTATCGTTTTTTTGTGAAGGAGTTGCTTGCACATCGGGTTTTTCAGTATGTGCAGACGCAGTTGTTTTTTGCGTATCGGTCTGATAAAGCCCTTTGCCGGTAAAGTTTAATCCAAATCCTGCAGAAAATACTTGATGAGCGGATTGTCCGCATCGAGGACACACGATCACGGGATTATCAGCCATTTTATGCTGAACTTCAAAAGCGGTTCCGCAAGAATTGCACATATAGTCATACGTAGGCATAAACACCTCATAATTGCAAAAATATATCAAAGAGACTTCCGTCAACGCAAATTACATCTAAGGAAATCCTCTAAAAACTGAAATTTTTAGAGGCTCCCTATAAGCTTTTAAAAATGA
>ERZ772945.495-NODE-495-length-31577-cov-17.205412_pt1 | contig 31577 bp, 26 predicted proteins | sample MGYA00511681_ERZ772945 | MGnify/ENA primary metagenome ERZ772945 (study PRJEB29015, sample SAMEA2737943) | human oral metagenome | biome: human oral; feature: human-associated habitat; material: dental | place: China | collected 2143 ...
TAGCGCACCTGCTTTGCAAGCAGGGGGTTACGGGTTCGAGTCCCGTTAGCTCCACTTGATATTCCCCCGGAACCGCAACGGAAAGTGGTTCCGGGGTTTTTCCATGTCAACACCCCCCATCAACATCCGACGCCTGTCCGCTGTTGACAGGACGATTCTTAACGTCCACAGCACCGCCTCCAGGATGATGGTCGGACGTGGGAGCCCCTGTGGATCCCGAATCCCTGAGTCCCGCCGGTGTTGACGCCCGACCCCTATTTCGATAATCTTCGAACTGCAAAGTAGTTCGAAAAGTATCGAAGGAGTGAGTGGGGATGCACGGTGGTTCGACGGCTTCCTGGGGGAAGATCGGTGTCCTGGCGCTCTGCGCGTTCCTCATAGGGGCGGACGGCTTCATCCTGGCCGCCATCCTGCCCCAGATCGCCGACCAGCTCAATGTCCCACTGGCCCAGGCGGGCCTGCTGATCACCGCGTTCGCCTGGGTCTACGCCGTCTCAGCACCCCTGTTCGGCATGGTGCTGGGGCGGTGGAACCGGCGTTCGACGCTGGGAGCGGCCATGCTGGTCTTCGCCCTGGGCAACGTGCTGGTCGCAACCGCCCCCACATACGGGTGGATGCTGGCGGCCAGGGTGGTGTCGGCGCTGGGCTCGTCCATGGCCACGCCCACCGCCATGGCCCTGGCGACCAGCCTCGCGCCCGCCAGGCACCGCGGCAAGGCGATCTCAGTGGTCTCCACGGGCATGACGCTGGCAACCGTCGTCGCCGTGCCGCTCGGAGCCCTCATGGGCGGGCGCTACGGGTACAGGGCGGTGTTCTGGGCCATGGGCGGAGGCGCCATCGCCGTCCTCCTCGCGATCCTCGCGAGCATCCGGGCGCGTGAGGCCACCGCCTCGAAGAGCGTTCCCTCGATCCGCGCACTGCTCATGGGCCTGGCGGATCGGCAGACCGTCCTCACGCTCGCCGTCACGATCACGATCTTCATCGCCGGCTACGCCTGCATATCGTACTTGAGCGCGATCGTCGGCCAGGCCGGGATGGGCGACCAGTTCAGTCTGGTCCTGCTGGTCTTCGGACTCGGTTCGCTACTGGGCGGCGTCCTCGGCGGATGGTTGTGCGACCGCTGGCCCAGCGTGGTGCTGGCCCGCGCGGGGATGGGCGTCTTCGCCGTGTCGTTGGCGGCCCTGGGCATGGCTGCCGCCTCGGACCGCCACCCGTGGGCCGTCCACGTCTGCGTCGCCGCATGGACGGTCAGCGCGTGGGTCGCCGTGATCGCCCAGCAGTACCGCCTGATCGCGCTGGCGCCCGAGCGCGCCCAACTCAACCTGTCACTGAACTCGTCGAGCATCTACATCGGGCAGGGTTTCGCGGGCGTCCTCGGCGCCGCGGTCATCAGCGCCCAGCCCGCGCACGTGATCCCCCTCGTGGCCTCCGCAGTGGTCGTTCTCGCCTTGGCCATGACTGCGCCATATGAGACGATGAGGGGTGATGAGCCGACGAAGGGATGACGCCGATACGCGAGAGGCCGCGCTCGCGCGCGTTTTCGCCGCGCTCTCGGACCCTTTGCGCCTGAGGATCGTGCGGCGCATCGCCCTCGAGGGCGAACTGGGGTGCGGCCAGATCGACCACGGACTGTCCTCCTCGACTGTTTCCCATCACTGCAAAGTGCTGCGGGAGGCGGGGATAGTGGTGAGCACGCCGGTGGGGAACCAGCGTGTGCTGACCCTGCGCCCGGAGTTCGAGCGCGACTACCAGGGGCTTCTGGCCAGTATTGTGCGCAGGGGCTCTGCGTCCCCCGGCGGGGATTGAGGAGCGTTCGCATTCGGCTGACCTGTGGGTCGAAGACGCCGCTTCCGCCGCTCCGCTGTCGGCGCGCCCGGGGATCAGCGCATTTGCGGGGTGGAACCTCCCCGTTGTCCACAGGTATATCCACAGTTGTGGAGAAATTTTGTGGACGGTTGGCCGCATGGCTCTGAGGGCGAGGCGGAATCTGACCACCGGCTGTCTGTGCGAGAATCGGAGGATGAGCACGAACACGCGAAACGCACACGGACCCGCCCGCTCCTCCGACGCCCGCGGACTGCCGCCCCTGGGGATCACAGGGGCCTCCGGGAACGTCGGCGGCACCGTCGCGCGCGTGCTCGCAGAAGTAGGAATCCCCATGCGTCTGCTGGCGAACACGCCCTCACGCGCCCCGCAACTGCCCGGTGCTGCCACCGTCCAGTGCTCCTACGAGAACACCGGGGCCTCCTGCGCCGCCCTCGCGGGCGTGACCACGCTCTTCATGGTCTCCGCCCCCGAATCCGCCGACCGCCTCGCGCGCCACAAGGACTTCATCGACGCGGCGGCCGAGGCGGGGGTGCGCCACATCGTCTACCTGTCCTTCATGAACGCGGCGCCCGACTGCGTGTTCACCCTGGGGCGCACGCACTTCCACACGGAGGAGCACATCAAAGCCTCCGGGATGGCCTGGACCTTCCTGCGGGACAACTTCTACATCGACTTCTTCGTGGACCTGCCGGACGAGGAGGGGATCATCCGCGGACCCGCAGGAGACGGGCGAGTCGGCGCGGTGGCGCGCAGCGACGCGGGCCGGGTCGCCGCGGCCGTGCTGCGCGATCCCGGGCGCCACGTGGGCCGGACGCTGAACGTCACGGGGCCGAGTTCGCTCACGCTCGACGAGATCGCCGAAATCCTCACCGGCGCCCTGGGCCGGCCGATCCGCTACGAGCGCGAGACCGTCGACGAGGCGTACGAGTCCCGCAAGAAGTGGCCCGTCGAGCAGTGGCAGTACGACGCGTGGGTCTCCACCTACACCTCGATAGCCGCGGGCCAGATGGACGTCGTGTCCACCGTGGTCGAGGACCTCACCGGCCGCCCTCCCCTGAGCGTGCGGGACGTGGCCGAGGGGCGGGGGTAGGCCCGCCCGGGCCTCCCGCGCCCCGCTGACCCGGACGGGGTGCGGAGCGCGGGAATGGTACGAGGCCGGGGGGTGGCCCCGGCCTCGTCGTGTTGTGCGCCATCCGGTTGACGGCACTGCCCCGGCGTTGGTGGAATGCAGCTGCCCCCGGCCACCCGCGCGGCGGGCGGGCCCTATAAGGCGCGCCTGAGGGCGTTGGGACCCAGTAGGAAGGGCGTCAGGATCATCGTGGAGCCCAGGCCGATGCCGAAGCCGCCCAGTACGTCCGTCAGCCAGTGGACGCCCAGGTACAGGCGGGAGACCGCGATGAACACGATGAACGCCAGGGCCGCGATCCACAGCAGGTGGCGCAGGCGCCGACCCCAGCGCGTCATCGTGAGGACCAGCACCAGGGCGGCCAGGAACGCCGTGATGGCCGTGGTGTGGCCGGAGGGGAACGAAGGCGAGGTCTCAGCCGCCAGGCGCGTGACCTCCGGGGGGCGGGGGCGCCCGTCGAGGGCTTTGATGATGTGGGCGTTGACCGCGGACAGCGCCACCGATCCCGTCACGAAGACGCCGTGGAGGATCTTCTTGACCACGCGCCACACGATGAGGCCCGCGACGACGGCCATGACAGCGACTGCGTTCGGGTCGAAGACGAAGCCGACGCCGTTCATGAGGGCGGTGACGCCCGGGGAACGGGAATCGATGAAGTCGGTCAGTACGGACGAGTCGATGGGCGTGGGATTCGTGATGAGCCCACCGGCGATGCCGATCAGTACGACCAGGATGGCCCCGATGATGACCGGAGCGGAAAGCAAACGGCGAAGGAACATGGTCACCAGCCTAGTGGAGTCTCAGCGGTCCGTGCCCGAGACGTACACCCACAGACCACGGCGTCGTTCAAAACGTGAACGTTCCCGTTGCGCTCCCGTCCTGCCCGTCGTCCCATCGCGCCAAGATGCCTCGAATGTCACAATCCCCTCCTCGTCGGCCTCGCCGCCGCCCTCGACGGCGACGACCCTCAAACCGGTCCACGAGGTCCCCGGCGCCCAGTAGGGCGGCCGCGGGCGCGTGCGGGGGTGCCACGTGCGGAACAGATGGTCCTCGTCGCCCAAGGCGAACGCCGTGTAGCGCGAGCGCATGAGGGCCACGGCCGTCGGCGCGGGCGCGCCGCCCAAGTACGGGCCGCAGCAGTCGTCGAAAGCGCTGCCCGACCCGCACGGGCAGGGCCTCACGCCCGCTCCGCCAGCCACCGCTCAGCGTCCAGGGCGGCCCGGCAGCCCGAACCCGCCGCGGTGATCGCCTGCCGGTAGGTGTGGTCCACCGCGTCGCCGCAGGCGAAGACGCCGGGGACGTCAGTGCGGGTCGACGGCTCGTCCACCACGATGTACCCGGCCGGGTCCAGGGCCACTTGGCCCGCCAGGAAACCCGTGCGCGGCAGGTGCCCGATGGCGACGAAGACGCCGTCCACGTCCAGGACGGACTCGCTGGAGTCGGCCGTGGAGGCCAGGCGCAGACCGGTCACCGAGTCATCGCCCAGGACCTCGGAGACCGTCGAGTTCCACGCGAAGGAGATCTTCGGGTTGTCGAAGGCCCGCTGGGCCATGACCTTCGAAGCGCGCAACTGGTCGCGCCTGTGGACGACGACCACCTCCGAGGCGAAGTTCGTCAGGAAGAGGGCCTCCTCCATCGCCGAGTCGCCGCCGCCGACGACCGCGAGCCTCTTGTCCTTGAAGAAGAAGCCGTCGCAGGTGGCGCAGTAGGACACCCCGTGGCCGGAGAGCCTGTCCTCGCCGGGAACGCCCATGTGCCGGTACTCCGAACCCGTCGCCAGGACCACAGCCCTCGCGTAGAGGACTTCGTCATCGGTGGCCACGGCCTTTACGTCGCCCGCCAGGCTCACGGACACGGCGTCCTCGTAGCGGATGTCGGCGCCGAAGCGCTCGGCCTGCTCCCGCATGCCCTCCATGAGGTCGGGGCCCTGGATGCCCGTGGGGAAGCCCGGGTAGTTCTCGACCTCCGTGGTGTTCATGAGGGCGCCGCCTGCGGCCAGTGCGCCTGCGAGGACGACGGGGGACAGTCCGGCGCGCGCCGTGTAGATCGCCGCCGTGTACCCGGCGGGGCCCGAGCCGACGACGACGACCTCGTGGACGGTGGCGCCCTCGGGCACCCCGGAATCGGGGAGCGGGGCGGTGGCAGCCCCTTCGGGCGCTTTCACCTCGGCGTGGACGAGGCCGGTGAGGACAGGGAAGGACATGGGGATCCAATCGTGGGACGTCTGCGCCCGTGTGGGCCTGCTAGTTGACGGTCAGCTCCGATACCCACGCCCAGTTGCGCCCGTCCTGCGCTTTCGGCATCTGACGGAACACCAGGGCGATGGAGTCAGTCGAGACCGGCTCGGGCAGGGTGATGGTCGTCGAAGGGGACAACGCCGACGTGGCGAGTTCTGTTCCGCCGCGCGGGTTGCTCGGATCGGTGACCTTGCGCACGGAGATGAGGCCGCCCGATGTCTGGGAGTCCATCGTCAGCGTCACCGACGAGACCGTGGCGACCTGCTGGAACTTCACGACGATGGTGACTTCGGCGCCCTCGCGGAACTGGTTGTCGTCGAACCAGCGCGATGTCCACGACGTGGCGGGGTTCGAGTCGATCATATTGATCGCGCGGTCGGGGTGGTCGCCGTTGTCGTTGTCCCATGACAGCACCGACACCGAGGAGATCACGGGCGGGGCCGTGGGGGCGGAGGTCGGCGGGGGAGTGGTCGCCAGCGCGGACTGCGGGGCGTCCTGCGGGGCGTTCTGCGCCACTCCGGAGCGCAGCGACTGGGCGAGGTCCAGGTCCGTGGCGGGAGTGAGGACCATCCACGTCGACCAGACGGCGCCCACCAGGAAGACCACGGCGGCGAAGATCAGCGTCGGCCTGGTCGGATCCATGGTGCGCCCGTGCTGCGCGGACTTCTGCCCCGCCCCGTCGCCCGGCTGCCCGGGCCACTGGGGGGCTACGGGCGCCACCGGCTGCTGGGCCTGCTCGTGGGCGCGGTAGTCCTCGAGGGACTCGAAGAGGGTCGCGTCCATGGGCACGACCTCAGTCTGCTGCGTGGAGGGATCCTCCGCGGCCGACTCCTCCTGCGGTGCGGCGGGGGCCTCGGAGGGGAGCCGGTCGGGGGCTGCGGCCCTGGCGACGACGGGCACGGCGACAGTCGGATCCGGATCGGCTGCGCCCGTGTCGTGCGGCTGCGCCACCTGCGGCTGCCCGGGAAGGGGGGCAGGCTCGGGCGCGTCCGACGGCGCGGGGACGACGGTGGCCCCGTCCTCGGGGGAGAGGGCGGCGTCCTCCTTCGGCTTTCGGCGGCGCACCAGGGGGATCTGGTGGGTGATCGGCGACTTGGGGGAGGGCGCGGGACTGGGGAAGTCCTCGGACACCGGCAGCAGGGGCGAGCGGTAGGCGTCCTCGTCGATCGAGCGCGGCGCGGGGTGCGCCTGCGGGTACACGGGGCCCTGGAACGATGGGGCGACCACCTCCTCGAAGGACGGGATGCGCTTCCCGTCAGGACCGGGTCCCGACGAGGCCGAACCCCCGCCGTCATGCGCGCCAGCCATCAAATCCTCCCTAGTCACCGGCTTGATCCTTGTCATTATCCCAGTAACGGACGGATCGGTGGCGGATGACGCGGCGAGGACATTAACCACACCCTCGGGCACGCGCACCCGGCGGAGCAGGGGGCGCATGGTGGTCGCCGACTCGGTGGAGGACAAAGCGCGCAGAACCAGCATGTACGCCATGGTCGAGGAGAGGCCCACGAGCACCACTTTGAGGACAGCGACGAGGAAGCGCACGGGCGCGGGGGACAGCGGTGTGGTCACGCCCACCAGCCACAGCATGCCGAAGCCGACCAGTCCCGCGACGATCGCGCTGACGAGGTACTTGAAGTAGGAGCGCAGCATCGCGCTCTTGTCGACCAGCGGCACCCGCTTGCCCACCCAGGCCACCGCGATCACGCCCTGCATGAGGCGGCACGCGGTCTCCCCCAGGGCGGCGCCGACCACCCACCAGGAGGCCCCCGTCGTGAAGTACATGCCCCATCCGACGAGGGCCTGCAGCACGGTCGGGCCGATGCCCATGAGGAACACGGGTTTGACGTCCTCGTAGGCGAAGAACACGCGCTGGCTCATCAGGACCATGCCCGTCGAGGCGACGCCCGGCATCAGCGACGCCAGAACCAGCGCGTACGCCATGACCACCTGCTGGTTGGCCGTCGAGTAGAGCACCATCTGCATCATGGGGACCGAGGCGGCCATCAGGATCGCCGCTGCCAGCAGGGTGAGGGAGGTGATCGTGCGCACGCCCAGGGCGTAGTTGTGCGCCACGCCCCGGTCGTTGCCGTCGGCCACGGCCTCGGCCATGCGGGTGAAGATCGCAGTCGCCAGGGACACGGTGATGAGCGACTGGGGCACCATGAAGATCATGAAGGCCGTGGAGTAGGCGTTGATCCCGGCGATGACCATCTCGCCCGCGTTGTCCTTCGCGTAGGCGTCGGCCAGGGCGGCGATGTTGTTCGTGGACAGGACGCCCACCTGGCTGACCCCCAGGGTCGCGAACGTCCAGCCCGCCACCTTCGAGGCGGAGCCGAAGGACGTGCCGCGGAAATGGAAGTCCGGCCTGAACCGGATCCCGGCGCGCCGCATGGGGATCAGCAGGATCAGCGCCTGCGTGATGACGCCCAGCGTGGCGCTGCCGGCCAGCAGCCAGAACTGGGGGCTGGACAGGTCCCCCACGTCGATGCGCCCGTCCGTGGACCCCCAGATGGTCAGGAAGGCGCCCAGTCCGGCGATGCCGACGACGTTGTTGACCACGGGCGCCCACATGTAGGGGCCGAAGATCCCGCGGGCGTTGAGCAGTTCGCCCAGCAGGTTGTACAGGCCGTAGAAGAACAGCTGCGGCAGGCACAGCAGGGCGAAGAGGATCGCCAGGTTCCGGATCTCGGAGTCGTAGCCCGCCGCGGTGATGATGACCAGCAGGGGCGCGGCGACCATCGCGACCACCGTGACCACGAACAGCAGCGTGCCCGCCAGGGTCAGGAGGCGGTTCACGTAGGTCTCGCCGTCGTGCTTGCGCTTGAGGGCGCCGACGATCTGGGGGACCAGGACCGCGTCGAAGACTCCGGAGGCCAGCAGGTTGAACACCGTGTTGGGCAGGGTGTTGGCCGTTTGGAAGGCCGCCGACACACCGCCCGAGGCGGCGCCGATCGCCGCGAGGAGCATCGCCGAGCGCACGAAGCCCAGGAGCCTGGACACCATCGTCCCGCTGGCCATGAGGGCACTGGCGCGCAGGATCGAGGGGCGGGATTTGCTGCTCATGTCTGTTCCTTCTCCTCGGTGTCGTGTTCTGCGCTCCGGGCGTTGCCCGGGCCGGTGGCCCCGAGTGGGGCGCCTGGGTCCTCCTCGGCCGGCACTGCGCCCGCGGGGCCGCCGTCAGTGGGGCCGGCCCCGTCGTCGGCGCTGTCCGCGGGGGCGCCGTCGTCCGCGCCCTGGCCGCTGGAACCGTGGTCGGCCGGGCCGCGCACATCGCCGCCGTGCCCTTCCCCTGCCGATTCCGCGGAGGCCGTACCAGCGCCGACCAGCGCGGCGCGCGCACGGCGCCGCCGCAGCGAGCGCACGACGCCCATCGCGAAGAGGAGGCCGAAGAGCGACGCCACGACCATCGTGAAGGCGTCCTCCCAGCCGGCCCTCATGCGCACGCGCACGCTCTGCTTGTTGTCGAGGACCGCGCCGGAGGGCGTGGTCACGTGGTACTTCACCTGGATGTTGCCCGACCCGATGGCGCTGACGGGCACCTCCACGGTGGTGGCGCTGTTGGCGGTGACGACCCGGTTGGTCGCGGGGGTGGCCTGCAGCCTGGGGTCGTCGGGGATCAGGGTGACGTCCACGTGGACGTCCCACGGCAGCGAATTGCGGATGCGCACGGGGAAGGCCGCCGACTTGTTGATGAGGTTGACGGCGTCGGAGGGCTCAACGGCGATGGAGGCCAGCAGCCCGGCGACCTGCGCCGCGTAGCGGGAGGCGGCGGCGACCTGCGAGTCGGGGGACAGGCCCGCGCCGATCGAGGGGAGCAGGAACGGCTCGACCTGGCTGAAGACCTCGTCGGGCTCCTCGGTGGCCTTCGCCAGGGGCGCCAGGTCGGCCAGCGCCTGGGTGAGCGAGGTGACGGCCGCCTCGGTGCCCGCGTCGAGGGAGCCGGCGCCCGCGGTCCGCCGCTCGAGGTCGGTGGCCTCGGAGTCCGCCATGTCGCCGAAGGAGACGGGTTCGACCCACCTGTTGGTGAGGAGCGCGTCGAGTTTGCCCGTCAGTGAGGTGCTGACCGCGGTGCCCCGCGGTGCCGCGGTGAAAAGGGTCCGCGACGAGTAGGGGCGCTCGCGCGTGATGATGGCGGTGATGGCGGTGATGGCCTGCTCGGCGTCGAGCTGGTCGGCCTCCGACTGGCTGTCCCACCCCAGCAGTGCGGCGATGTCCCCCTGCTGGGCGAGCACGTCGGCGCCGTCGACGGTGGTGGTGGGGATGACACCGATGGTCTCACCGGTGCTGGGGTCCACGCGGACCCTGGCGACCGACGTGAAGGGGACGTCGTCGTTGGGCATCAGAGAGCCGACCGGGGCGATGGTGAGGCGGCCGGGGTAGGCCGACAACTGCGTGGTGCCGAAGGCGGTGTCGGAGGGCCACACGACGTCGGTGTGGATCCTGGGCCCCTCGTCGGCCTCGGCGGCGTCGATCCCCGTCTCGCCCGTCTGGGCGCCCGGTGTCTCGGTCGCCCCCGTGGAGGGCGTCGGCGCGGACGAGGCGGGCGCCGACGGGCCCGCGTTGCCCGAGGGGCCCGGGGAGGGCGCCGCGGAGCCCGGTGGGGACGTTGGGGCCGATGGACTGGCCGAGGGCGCCGGTGCGGGGGCGACCCACCCCGCCTTGCGCGGCGTGGAGGGGAAGGCCGCGATCGACTGGAGGGCCTTCGTCTGCAGGCCCGCGTCCCCGGCCAGGGCGAGGGCGCCCAAGTCCGCGTCGCCCGCGGGCAGGGCGACGAGTTCCGGGGCGGTGCGCAGCAGGGAGGCGGTGAAGCTCTGGTTCGCGCGGTACCGGGTGTTCTCGACGGGGTCGGTGGGCGTGGGGGAGGGCGTTGGCGCCGGCGAGGCGGACGCCGACGGGGAGGGCGTGGGGGTGGGCTGGTCGGACTGGTCGGATTGGCCCGACTGCCCGGACTCGGGGTCCTCCTCGCCGGCGCCGTCCTGCGGCGGCGCCTCGGTGGGCTGCCCGCCGCGGGGGATGAGCAGCGGGTCCACCGCCAGCGTCGCCCCCGTGCGCCCCGCGATGGCGAGGACGGCCTCTCGCTCGCGCGCTCCCTGGGAGGCCGACTCGCTCGTCCACGGCACCAGCGCGTTGACGCGGGAGGCGGCGACCGTCTCGCCGGAGTCCCAGACGATGATCGCGTTGTCGGAGCCCGTGGCCCCGGCCGACGAGGCGGTGGCGGTGAGCACGCGCGGCCCCCAGCCGCTCGCCGCGCCCAGGGGCAGGGAGGAGGTCGGCACGCGGACCTCGAAGACCGCACTGGCCCCGGCGGCGATTCCGCCGAGTCCGGTGGTGGAGACCTCGGAGGAACCGGCGTCCTCCGACAGGGCATTGGTGAGGGCGGCGACGGAGACGGGGGTGGTGGTGCCCACGGTGATGGTGAGGGCCACTTCACTGAGGGGGGAGCTGGTCGTGTTCGTCACGGTCCCGGCGATGAGGAGCTCCTCCTCGGAGGTGATGATCCGGGGGTTGAGGGAGGACACGGCGACCGTCAGGCCCGACGAGGCCGATTGGGAGCCCAGGACCGAGGGCCGCTCCTCCCGCGCGCCGACCGCCTGGGCGACGGCGCCGGCGGTCCGGGCCGCCTCCGTCCCCATTGGCGCCGGGTGCGCGGCGGACGCGCCCGACAGGGGGGCCAGGGCGCACAGCGCCGCGGCCGCAGCGGCGGCGGCCCGTAGGAATCCGCGTGTCACAGTGCCCATCAGGCGTCCTTGTACAGCAGGTCGAGGGCGATGGCCACGATCCTGCGCTCGTTGGGGTAGGCCAGTTGGCGCGCCACGTCGCGCAGGGGCACCCAGGCCGCGTCCTCCGCCTCGTGGTCCGGGTCCCCGGCCACGGAGATCGCGCCCGAGGCGTAGCCCATGAGGTAGTGGTGGACGACCTTGTGGACCCGGTGGTCCGAGCCGGAGAACCAGTAGTCGATGGACGCCAGGTGGCGGATGATGCGCCCCCGGATGCCCGTCTCCTCGGCGACCTCGCGCAGCGCCGCCTGCTGGGGGGTCTCCCCGTTCTCCAGGTGCCCCTTCGGCAGGCACCACTCGATGCGCCCGGCGCGGTTGCGCCTGGCGATGAGCGCGGCGTAGGGGACGCCCCCGCGCACGTCGATGACGATGCCCCCCGCGCTGGTCTCCGCCGAAACGGGCATGTGGGCGCGGGGCGCTCGCGAGGATGCGCGCCGACGAGGGGGGCGTGGCACCCCGGGGCGGCGGTCCTTCGAACGTGCGGGCATGGGACCACTTTAACGGCGAATAGGGCACAGGTGGTCGGACAAGGGGGTTTGCTGGCATCCTTGAAGCGATGAGCACCGACGACCTTCCCACGGGTGAATCGCTCTTTTCCGCGGAAAACGGCGAAATCACGGATCTTGCTACCCTCATGGCGAACGCCACGAGGGCCTTTCGCGGGCTTCCCGCCGCGATTATGGAACTCGGCACGGTTTTCGAGTCCGCGGGCGAGGAGATCGCCCTGGTGGGCGGCCCCGTGCGCGACGCCTTCCTGGGCGTGGCGCCGCACGACTTCGACCTCACGACCTCCGCCCGTCCCGGGCGCACCGAGGAGCTGCTGGGGCAGTGGGGCAACGCCGTGTGGGACATCGGCAAGGAGTTCGGCACCATCGGCGCCAGGCGCGGCGACGTAGTGGTGGAGGTCACCACGTACCGCGCCGACTCGTACCAGATCGGGTCGCGCAAACCGGAGGTCACCTTCGGCGACACCCTGGAGGGGGATCTGACGCGCCGCGACTTCACCGTCAACGCCATGGCGATGCGCCTGCCGCGCATGGCCCTGGTGGATCCGTGCGGGGGGCTGGCCGACCTGGCGGCGGGGAACCTGCGCACCCCGGTCAGCGCCGAGCAGTCCTTCGACGACGACCCGCTGCGCATCATGCGGGCAGCGCGTTTCAGCGCCCAGCTGGGCATGGACGTCGACCTGGACGTCATGAACGCCATGGAGGACATGGCGCACCGCCTGGGGATCGTGTCCGCCGAGCGCATCAGGACCGAGCTCGAGCGCCTCATCGTCTCACCCCACCCGCGCCGCGGCATCGAGCTGCTGGTGCACACGGGCGTGGCGTCGATCGTGCTGCCCGAGGTGGCGGATCTGGTGTCCACAGTCGATGAGCACCGCCGCCACAAGGACGTGTACGAGCACACCCTCACCGTCGTCGAGCAGGCCATGGACCTGGAGACCGGTCCCGACGGGCCCGTGCCCGCCCCCGATTTCATCCTCCGTTTCGCCGCGCTCATGCACGACGTGGGCAAACCCGCCACCAGGCGCTTCGAGCCCAATGGCGCGGTGACCTTCCACCACCACGAGGTGGTGGGCGCCAAGCTGACGCGCAAACGGATGCGGGCCCTCCACTTCGACAACGCGACCACCGACGCCGTGTGCCAGCTGGTGGCCCTGCACCTGCGGTTCCACGGCTACGGGGAGTCGGCGTGGACGGACTCGGCGGTGCGCCGGTACGTGAGCGACGCCGGGGAGCAGCTGGAGCGCCTCCACCGCCTCACGCGCGCCGACTGCACCACACGCAACCGCCGCAAGGCGAACCGCCTGTCCGCCGCCTACGACGACTTGGAGGAGCGTATCAGCGCCCTGCGCGAGCGCGAGGAGCTGGACGCGATCCGGCCCGACCTGGACGGCGACCAGATCATGGAGATCCTGGGCCTGCGGCCCTCGCGCGCGGTGAAGATGGCACGCGACCACCTGCTGGAGCTGCGCATGGAGCACGGGCCGCTGGGGCCCGAGGCGGCGCGCGAGGCGCTGGAGCGCTGGTGGGCCTCGGACGCCGTGCGGGCCCAGGCGGCCGCCCTGCAGGCCGAGCAGGCCAAGTGGGAGGAGAAGGCCGCCCGCAAGCGCGCGCGCAAGGCGGCGGCGAAAACCGGGCGCGGGGACTGACGCCGGTGGGGCTGCCCGCGCGGCCCCCGCCTCGTGAATCTCACACGCACCCGCATGCGCGCGCCAGGGCACCGCCCTAGGCTGGTCGTGAACCCACGAACCGCACCACGGTTGGAGAACCGCATGACGACATTCGTTCCCGAAGCATCAACCGCCGACATCGGCGTGTACGGACTGGGCGTGATGGGGGCCAACCTGGCGCGCAACCTGGCGCGCAACGGCTACGCGACAGCCGTCTTCAACCGCACCCAGGCGCGCACTGAGAGACTCATCAGCGAGCACGGCGGCGAGGCGGACTTCGTCCCCTCCTCGACCCTGGAGGACTTCGTCGCCTCCCTGCGCGCCCCCCGCGTCGCCATCATCATGGTCCAGGCGGGCCCCGCGACGGACGCCGTCATGGAACAGCTCGCCGCGCTCATGGACGAGGGCGACATCATCGTCGACTGCGGCAACTCCCTGTTCACCGACACGATCCGCCGCGAGAAGTGGGCGGCCGAGCGCGGCCTGCACTTCGTGGGCGCGGGCGTCTCCGGCGGCGAGGAGGGCGCCCTGTGGGGCCCGTCCATCATGCCGGGAGGGACCCGGGCCTCCTACGATCGCCTCGGCCCCATGTTCGAGGCGGTCTCGGCCACCTACGACGGCGTCCCCTGCTGCACGTACATCGGCGCGAACGGCGCGGGCCACTTCGTCAAGATGGTCCACAACGGCATCGAGTACGCCGACATGCAGGTCATCGCCGAGGCCTACACCCTCCTGCGCGAGGGCCTGGGCGCCACTCCCGCGCAGATCGCGGATATCTTCGCGGCCTGGAACGAGGGCGAGCTCAACTCCTACCTCATCGAGATCACGGCCGAGGTGCTGCGCCAGGTGGACGCGTCCACGGGGGTGCCCCTCGTCGACCTCATCGTCGACGCGGCCTCGCAGAAGGGGACCGGCAAATGGACGGTCCAGACCGCCCTGGATCTGGCGGTCCCCGTCACCGCGATCGGCGAGGCGACGTTCGCGCGCGGGGCCTCCTGTGAACCCGCTCAGCGCGCGGCCGGGCAGAAGCTCGCCGGCAACGCCGCGCCCCTCGTCATCGAGACGGACGAGGCCCGGGCCGCGTTCGTCGAGGACGTGCGGCGCGCCCTCTTCGCCTCCAAGATCGTCGCCTACTCGCAGGGCTTCGACGAGATCGGGGCGGGGGCGGCCGAGTACGGCTGGGACATCGACAAGGGGGCCCTGGCCCGCATCTGGCGCGCCGGCTGCATCATCCGCGCGGCCTTCCTCGACGACATCACCCGCGCCTACGAGGCGGACCCGGCCCTGCCGCTGCTGCTGGCCGCCGAGCCCTTCGCGACCCGCTTCCAGGAGTGCACGCCCGCGCTGCGCCGCATCGTCTCCCAGGCGGCGCTGGCCGGAGTCCCGATCCCGGTGTTCGCGTCCTCGCTGGCGTACTTCGACCAGATCCGCGCGGCGCGGCTGCCGGCGGCCCTCATCCAGGGGCAGCGCGACTTCTTCGGCTCCCACACCTACCGCAGGGTGGACCGCGAGGGGATCTTCCACACGCTGTGGGCCGAGCCGGGCCGCCCCGAGGAGCAGTGGGGCTGAGCGGAGCGCCTCCGCTCCGTCCGGGCCGTTCCCGCCGGTCGGCGGGCGATGGGGGCGGGCCGTCTGCCGCGGGGTGAGAGGCGCCATTCATCTGTGAACTTCCAGCTCCGCCGGTTAGGCTAGACGAATCCAAGTCCGCTGAAAGGCTGAACTCGTGGCAGATAACAACGGAACAATGAACTGGGACGACATCATGGGTCCGGGACCCGCGTCCAGCGACCCTGCCCCGCGGACGCCCGCGAAGGCCCGTGGCGGCGGAGGGCCGGAGCCCCGTAGGCGCGGGGACCGCAAGGGCCCTGCTTCCAGGCGCGACGCCAAGGGGGACGCCGACTCCGGGGGCAAGGACGGCAAGGGCAAGAAGAAGCGCAGCCTCGGCCGCAAGATCGGCCTCGGCATCGTCTTCACCCTGCTCGGAATCGTCATCCTGGGCATGGCCACGTTCCTCTACCTGTACGCGACGATCTCCGTCCCCAAGCCGGACGACCTGGCGCTGGCGGAGAAGACGACGGTGTACTACGCCGACGGCACCACGGAGATGGGGACGCTGGGGGATGTGAACCGCCAGATCATCGACGCCTCCACCCTGCCCGACTACGTGTCGAAGGCCGTCGTGGCCTCGGAGGACCGGACTTTCTACACGAACTCGGGCGTGAACTTCAAGGGCATCCTGCGCGCCCTGTGGAACAACCTGCGCGGCGGGGCCCGCCAGGGCGGGTCCACCCTCACCCAGCAGTACGTGGAGCGCTACTTCATGGGGGAGACCACCTCCTACGTCGGCAAACTCAAGGAAGCGGTGCTGGCCGTCAAGATCAACCGCACGCAGTCCAAGGACGAAGTGATAGGGAACTACCTCAACACCATCTACCTCGGGCGCGGCGCCTACGGCATCGAGGCGGCCTCGCAGGCCTACTTCGGGCATCCGGCGAAGGACATGACCCTGTCTGAGGCCGCGATGATCGCGGGCATCATCCCCGCGCCGTCGGCATGGGATCCCGCTATCAGCCCCGACAAGGCGAAAGAGCGGTGGGAAAGGGTCCTGGGGCTGATGGTGGAGGACGGATGGGTGTCGCAGGCCGACGCGGACGCAGCGGTCTTCCCCGAGACCATCGACCCCGACTCCCTCAACCGCGAGTCCATGCAGGGGACGAACGGCTACCTGATCGCGCACATCAAGCAGGAGCTTGTGAATTCGGGTGCATTCTTCGAGGACCAGATCACCCAGGGCGGCCTGCGCATCACGACGACGATCGTGAAGGAGCGCCAGGACGAGGCGGTGGCCGCCGCACAGACGATGAACTCGGTGAACGGGTGGGACCCGGCCCACCAGCACGTCGCCCTGTCGTCGATCGACCCGAACACGGGCGAGATCCTCGCCGAGTACGGCGGACCCGATTACGAGCAGCGCCAGCAGAATGCTGTGACGCAGGACATCGCGATGGCGGGGTCCGCGTTCAAGCCCTTCGCGCTGCTGGCGAACGCGAGACAGGGCGGGACCGTGAACGACACGTACTCGGGCGCCTCGCCGCAGACCTTCCCGGGCCTCGTCGAGCCGGTGACCAACGACGGCGGCTACTCCTTCGGCAATGTGACGCTCGTGAAGGCGACGGCCTACTCGATGAACACGCCCTACGTGGCCCTCAACCGTGACATCGGCCCTGAGACCACGATGCAGGCGGCCGTTGACGCGGGCATCCCCCAGGAGACGCTGGGCCTGAACGACCAGCTGCTGAACGTGCTGGGGTCGGCCTCGCCGCACAATATCGACTTGGCGACCGCTTACGCGACGATCGCCAACGGCGGGCAGCGCGTGGAGCCGCACATCGTCCGCCAGGTCACCAACTCGGGCGGCTCGAACAAACTCTACGAGACCACTGTGGCCCCCACCCGCGTGTTCGAGGCGGAGGAGGTGTCGTCGATCATGCCGGCCCTGGAGGCCGTGACCACGGGCGAGGGCACCGCCGACTCCGTGGCGGGCGCGCTGCGGGGCTTCACGACCGCCGGCAAGACGGGCACGTCGTCGGACCAGCTCTCCGCCCAGTTCGTGGGATTCGTGCCGAACATGGTGACCGCCGTGTCCATGTACCAGTCCGACGACGACGGCAACTCGGTGCCGTTGGAGAACATCGGCGGACTCGACCAGTTCCACGGCGGCGACTGGCCGGTGGACGTGTGGACGAACTACATGCAGAACGCCACGAAGTCCTTGACGGAGAAGGATTTCACGTGGATCGTCAAGTCGAACCGGAACTCGAAGAACAACGCGCCGTCCTCAGTGCCCGCGCCCACGCAGGAGCCGACCCAGGAGGCCAGCAACCCCGAGCCCACTTACGAGCCCACACGGGCTCCCGAGCCCGAGCCCACCCAGACCGCGACCCCCGGCAACGGCGGTGGCAATGGCGGCGGCGGTAACGGTGGCGGCAATGGCGGCGGCGGTAACGGCGGTGGCAATGGCGGCGGCGGTAACGGCGGTGGCAATGGCGGCGGCGGTAACGGCGGTGGCAATGGCGGCGGCGGTAACGGTGGCGGCAATGGCGGCGGCGGAGGCGGTGGTGGTGGCGCCAACCCCGGAGCCGCGGGCGGCAACTAGCCACCGGTGACCCGTTGCCAACGGTTTGGCCGTCGGCCAGTTGATGAAAGGGCGTTGGTCTTCATTGATTGGCCGTCGGTGCCGAGTCCCCCGCGCGTTTGCCCCCTTGCTCGCGTCTTAGGGCACGTCCCAATACGCGACCCACTGGGCGAACGCGCACAGTGAGGAGGCGAGGACGGCTCCTAACGGGTGAGCGGCCGGGACCCAGTCGTGCCCCGGCCGCTTCCCGCACAGGTTTTGCGCGGGGACTGGTGCTGCGGCGGCCGCGCGGAGTCGGCGCACCGGGCGGGATTTAGGGTTCGGCCGTGGCTGCTTCGATTTCGACGCGCACGCGAGTGCGCATTGGGGCAGGAAACCAGCTACTGGGGTAGGTTAATCCCCATTGGGGCAGGCTAATAACCTACCTCAATGCACCGCAAACTGCCCCAATGTCCACTAACCTGCCCCAATGCGGAGGGTGGTGTCATAGGGTGTAAGCGATTTTCCTGGTTGAGAGGGGTTGGGTGTGGGTTGTCGTCGGCCTTTGAGTGCGTGGGGCCGGGTTGTGGTCGGTGCGGGGCTGGAGTCTGGGTTGTGAGGCGCGCATCGCCAGAATGCTTGGCCGGTCCTCGTCGGTGATCAGGGGCGGGATCAAGCGCAATGCGGGCGCCGACGGGTGCTACAGGGGCGGGGAGGTGGGGCGCATGGCCGCACGTCGGCGCGCCCGTCCCAAGGAGTGCGCCCTCGATGCCGGCCCTGTTCTGCGGTCCCGTGCCTGGTCCGGTCCCCGGGGTGCGCGCGTCCCGCTGGATCAGCGGGCGCCTCAAGGCCCGGAGCGGGTGGCGGGGGTGGGGTGCCATGTGCTGGTTCCCCAGCAGCCGGTGGGCGCACGATCAGCCACGAGGCGACTGTGCACGTGGATCCACACGCCATCGTGGAGGAGGGGCCTCGTAGGAGCACGGGATCGTGCTGCCCCCGGCGGCGGGACGCGCAGAAGTGGAACGCCCGTCCGCCGGGTTGTGAGCCCCCGGGTCGTGGGCATGCGGTTGACCGGGCGGGCGTCCTGACAATTGACGGCCGGGTGGTACCGGGGAACTGGGAGGGGGCGGCCTGATCATCGGCAAGAAGCGGGGCCAGCGCGATGGGCGACCCTGGTCGAGCGCGCCACCGGCTGCCTCGTCCTGGTGGGCCTTCCCCCGGGCAGGAGGGCGCGGCCTGGTGCGGGCGCCCTCACCCGCCGCATCCGCGCACTGCCCGACGGCGCGATGAGCGCCCTGACCTGGGACCAGGGGAGCGAAACGGCCCGCCACCAGCGCCAGGGGCGCCGCCACCGCGAGCCGGGCGTGTTGTTCGCCCACCCCCACAGCCCTTGGGAAGGCGCAGCGAACGAGAACACCAACCGCCACCGCGGGCCGCTACCTGCCCAAAGGCGCCCCCACCACCAGCCACCAACCCCTGCCCGGGCGCCATCGCCGACGAACCGGGCAACTGCCCCCGCGCCACCCTCGACTACCCCACCCCACAAGAGGCATTCACCCAACTCATTGCCACCACCCCTTGACACCACCCACAGCCAGCCTCAACCGTGCCCAAGGCGCACCGTCGCCTCCGCTTGCGCTGTAGAGCCCACAGCAAGCGAAGCCCCCGCCCCGTGCCCTCCAAGGGGGAGGGACGGGGCGGGGGCTCAACGGCTCGAACGATCGGTGCGGGCAGTGCGTCCACGCTGCCAGCAGTCCAGCGGCCAGACGCACGGCCACGCAGCCCGGCGGCGCGGTTCACGCGACCAGTGGACGGCGCCAGCGGCGGCCTGCCCGGTGGTCGGCGGCCTGGCTCACTTGGAGGCGGACACGCGGACCTTGAGGGTTGCGGACACCTCCGGGTGCAGGTTGACGTTCACCGTGTAGTCGCCGACGGCCTTGATGGGCGCGGCGATCAGGACGCGGCGGCGGTCGATGGTCTGGCCCAGCTGCTCCTTGACGGCGTCGGCGATCGCGGCGGCCGAGACGGCGCCGAAGAGGCGGCCCGACTGGCCGACCTTGCCGCTGACCTCGACGAGGGCGGCCTGCAGGGTGTCGCGCACGGCGCGGGCGTCGTCGATCGAGGCGATCTCGTGGCGGCGGCGGGCCGCGGCCATCTGGTCGATCTGCTTCTGGGCTCCCTTGGTCCACGCCGTCGCGTAGCCGCGGGGGATCAGGTAGTTGCGGGCGTAACCGGCCTTGACCTCGACGACCTGGCCGGCGTGGCCGAGGTTCGCGACGTCCTGGGTGAGGATGAGTTTCTTCGTAGCCATAGTCTGCGTCCTTCCCGATCAGCGTCCGGTCGAGGAGTAGGGCAGCAGGGCCATCTCGCGCGCGTTCTTCACGGCGCGGGCGATCTTGCGCTGCTCCTGCGTGGAGACACCGGTGACGCGGCGGGCGCGGATCTTGCCGCGGTCCGAGATGAACTTGCGCAGCAGGGCGGTGTCCTTGTAGTCGATCTTCTCGATCTTGGCCGACTTCAGCGGGTTGGCCTTCTTCTTGATGGGCTTGTTGCGAAGTTGGGGCTTCGCCATGATGGTCTCCTAATGATCCGGGCGGCTTTGCCGCCCCAAGCGGTGAAAGTACGTCTTCGACGGGCGCAGCAGCGGACCCGGCGCCCGCTGGCGCGCGAGGGGCCCGCTCAGGGCCCTTAGAACGGGGGCTCGTCGCCGAACGAGGTGGCCCCGCCCTGGTCGGGCGAGCGCCACGGGTCGTCCGCGGACCCCCCGGCGGGCGCGCCGTAGTTGGCCGGGCCCCCCTGGCCGTAACCCCCCTGCTGGCCCTGGCCGCCGCCGTAGCCGCCCTGGTTGTACCCGCCCTGGGGGCCCTGCCCCCCGCCTCCGCGGTTGTCGGCCTGGTAGCCGCCACCGCCTTGGGGCGTGGTCCGGGTGACCTGGGCGCGGGCGCGGCGCAAGGAGGGGCCGACCTCGTCGACCTGCATCTCCACGACGGTGCGCCGCTCGCCCTGCTGGGTCTCGTACGAGCGCTGGTTGAGGCGGCCCTGGACGATGACGCGCATGCCCTTGCGCAGCGACTCGGCGGCGTTCTCAGCCGCCTCGCGCCACACGGAGCACCGCATGAACAGGGTCTCGCCGTCGCGCCACTCGCCGGCGTTGCGGTCGAAGGTGCGGGGTGTCGAGGCCACCGTGAAGTCGGCGACGGCGGCTCCGGACTGCGTCCAGCGCAGCTCGGGATCGGCGGTGAGATTGCCGATGATCGTGATAACGGTTTCTCCGGCCATTGTCGGCTCCTCGGTAGGGGTGTTTCTGCGGGGGCTCAGTGAGCGTCGGGGCGCAGGAGCTTCGTGCGGAGAATGGTCTCGTCGATGCCCATGCGGCGGTTGATCTCGAGAGCGACCTCGGGGGTCGTGGTCATGTCGATGACGACGTAGATGCCCTCGGAACGCTTGAGGATGTCGTAGGCAAGACGGCGCTTGCCCCAGATGTCAACGTTCTCAACGGATCCGCCTGCCGCACCCACGGGTGCCAGGTACTTCTCCATCGTGGGGGCGACGGTGCGCTCGTCGATCGAAGGATCGAGGATCACCATCAGTTCGTATTTACGCACGTTGGTTCCCACCTCCTGTGGTCTTCGCGGTCACGGACGGTCCGTGACAGGAGGGCGTTGCGTAGTGGGCGGCCCGTCAGGGGCGCCCGCGGACCGCGCGCCAGGTGGCGACAGTCCAAGGCTCTATCGTAGCGGGCGGCCGGGGCGGGCGCCAGTGGCGCCGACGAGGCGGGGGCTGGGTTCCGCCCCGGGTGCGCACTGACGAGGCGGGGCTGGGTTCCGCCCCGGGTGCGCGCCTGCAGGCCGGGTTCGCGCCTTCCCGGCCCGTGCCTCGTCCCGGCTAACCGCGCACCAGCGCCGCGCGGCCGAACCACGTCCCCCATGCGTTCGTGACAGCGCGCGCCCCCGTGTAGACGGCGCCGTAGGCCGCCCACACGAGCGCGAGGGCCGCGGTCGGCGAGCCCGCCAGCGCCCCGGTGGACGAGGACCGGGCGATCAGCCACAGCAGGGGGGCGTAGAGGGCCAGGTTCACCAGGGAGGCGGCCGCCAGGAAGCGCCCGCGGCCCGCCCCGATGAGGATGCCGTCCAGCAGGAACACCAGGCCCGCCAGGGGCTGGAAGAGGGCCCCCACCACGATGGCCCAGGACGCGGGGCCGCGCACGGCGGGGTCGGTGGTGAAGAGCGCGGGCAGCCACGGGGACGCCGCCCCCAGCACCACTCCCACCAGTGCGCCGAACGCGGTCCCCCACCTGGCCAGGGTCCGCAGCAACGGCGCCATTCCGCCCCTGTCGCCCCGGCCCTCGGCGAAACCCACCAGGGCCTGGGCCGCGATGGCCAGGGCGTCGAGCACGTAGGCGGCGAAGGTCCACAGCGTCCACACGATCTGGTGGGCGGCCAGCGCCTGCGTGCCGATCGCGGTGACGGTGGCCAGCGTGGCCAGCAGGGCGGCGCGCAGGGCGATGGTGCGCACCAGCAGCGGCGCCCCGTCGAGGGCGGCGGCCAGGACCCCCGAGGTCGAGGGGCGCAGGGGGACCCGCTCCCGCCTCGCGCCCCGCACGACGACGGCGACCAGGAAAGCCGCCATGAGGGTCTGGGTGAGGGCGGTGCCCAGGCCGGATCCCGCGACCCCCATCCCCAGGGGGTACATGAGGGCCCAGTTCGCGCAGGCGTTGAAGGCCGCGCCCGCCGTCGCGGCGATGAGCGGCGTGCGCGTGTCCTGGAGGCCGCGCAGGGTCCCCGTCGCCGCGTAGGCCACGAACATCCCGACCAGGCCGGGGCTGGACCAGCGCAGGTAGGCCGAGGCGTGGGGCAGGGTGAGGGCGTCGGCTCCGAGGCCCCGCAGCAGGGGGTCCGCCCCCAGGGACAGCGCGGCTGCGGCCACGAGGCCGAGGCCGGCCGCCAGCCACATCGCCTCGACGCCGCCGCGGATGGCGCGGTCGGGGCGCCCGGCTCCCAGGGCCCTGCCGGCGATGGCCGTCGTGGAGTACGCGAGGAAGACGAAGACGCCGACGACCGTGTTCAGGACGGTGGAGGCGATGCCCAGGCCCGCCAGCTCCGGGGTGCCCAGGTGCCCGACCATCGCCGAGTCGATGACGGTGAAGAGGGGCTGGGCGACCAGGGCCCCCAGGGCGGGCAGCGCGAGGGCTACGATCTGGCGGGGGATGGAGGCGCGGGGCTCTTCGGTGGAGCGCTGGGGGGCGTCGGTGGCGCGGTGCGGACGGGGGTCCTCGGTCCCGCTCCGGGGGTGCGGCTCTTCGGCCGGGTACTGGGGACGGGGGTCCTCGGTCCTGTGGGGGGCGCGGCAAGTCTCAACCCCGGGTTGAGGGTTGTCCGCTGACGGTGTTGTCCCTGTCATATTCCATCGTCTCATTCTTTATTCACAAACTGTGGATGGGCTTGTGGATAGGCTTGGTACTGGGAAAGCGCGGAAGTTCAATAGTTTCTAACTAATCATGTGTGACCAGGGCATCCTGTGCGACGGTCCCCGTTCCACAGGGGATGTGAACGACCCGCCGCGCTGTCCACAGCCCATCCACATACTATCCCCATGTCTGTGCACATTGAGGGTCGCCCTCCCCGGCCCGAACGCGGTAGTCTCACGTGTGCGCGTGCGGCCGCGCGGGGCTGGCCGCGCCCGAGCGGCGCAACCGGATCCCAGTGGTCCCACCGCGCCACGGGAACGGCGGGCCCCGCCCGGGCGGCCGGACGCCGCCAACGGCCCGCGCCCGCCCGCAGCGGGAGGAGCAGGACAGCAGCAGGAAAGGCGCCCCATGGCAGACGAGGAATTCGACCGGATCCCGCCCCAGGACATCGACGCCGAGATGAGCGTCCTGGGATCCATGATGCTCACCTCCGAAGCGGTGTCCGTCGTCTCCGAGATCCTGCGCCCCCAGGACTTCTACCAGCCCAGCCATGAGACCATCTTCGACACGATCGTCGAGCTCACCGGGCGCGCCGAGCCCGCTGACGCCATCACCGTCGCAGGGGAGCTCAAACGCCAGGGCCTGCTGTCCAAAGTCGGCGGCGCCGCCTACCTGCACAGCCTCATCGCCTCCGTGCCCACGGCCGCCAACGCCGGCTACTACGCGCGCATCGTGAGGGAGCGGGCCATCATGCGCCGCCTCGTCTCAGCGGGCACCCGCGTCGTCCAACTGGGCTACGCCGACGCCGGCGGTGACGTCGACGAGATCGTCGACCAGGCCCAGGCCGAGGTCTTCGCCGTCTCCGACGGCCGCGACACCGGCGACTACGTCTCCATGAACCAGATGAGCTCCGACATCCTGGGCGCCCTGGAGGACATCGAGCGCAACCAGGGGAAACTGCGGGGCGTGCCCACCGGCTTCATCGACCTCGACGAGCTCACCCAGGGCCTCCACGGCGGGCAGATGATCATCGTCGCCGCCCGCCCCGCCATGGGAAAGTCCACGCTCGCCCTGGACTTCTGCCGGTCGGCGTCGATCAAGCACGGCATCACCTCCCTGATCTTCTCCCTGGAGATGAGCAGCCAGGAGATCGCCATGCGCATGCTCTCCGCCGAGTCCGGCGTCTTCCTGTCCAAGATGCAGGCGGGGAAGATGAACGACCGGGACTGGCAGAACGTGTCGGCCACCACCTCGCGGATCTCCGAGGCCCCCCTGTACGTCGACGACTCGGCGAACATCACGATCGCCGAGATCCGCTCGAAGTGCCGGCGCCTCAAGCAGCAGGAGAACCTGGGGCTGGTCGTCGTCGACTACCTGCAGCTCATGACCATCGGGCGCCAGGTGGAGTCGCGCCAGCAGGAGGTCTCCGCCATGTCCCGTAACCTCAAACTGCTGGCCAAGGACCTGGACATCCCCGTCGTCGCGGTCGCCCAGCTTAACCGCAACTCCGAGGGCCGCACCGACCGCAAGCCCATGATGAGCGACCTGCGCGAGTCGGGGTCCTTGGAGCAGGACGCCGACATCATCATCCTGCTGCACAGGCCCGACTACTACGACGAGAACACCGAGCGCAAGGGCGAGGCGGACATCATCGTCGCCAAGCACCGCGCAGGCCCGACGGCCACGATCGGCGTCCTCTTCCAGGGCGATGTCGCGCGCTTCGCCAACCGCACCGACCGCCCCGAGCCGGGGCAGGGCTAGAGCGCGGCCGCGTCCTCGTCCCGCTCCGACCACGATATGGTCACGGCTCTGGCGTGTCCTTGCCGAACGGTCAGAAAAGTGGCATAGTCGGCTACGCATCTTCCATAACGGCGAGAGAATAAACCGATGGTCGACCCAGCTAGTTGCACGCCGCAGATGGCGGCAAATCCAATGACTTCCGCTGAGGTGCTCGCCGATGCCGCGAGGCACCGGCCGGACCTGCACGCCTTCCTGGCCATCAACCCCGCCCTGCCGCCCGAGCTGCGCGCGTGGCTCGCCCTCGGCGCCGACCCCGGCGTCCGCGCGGAACTCGGGCCCCATCCCGCTCCCCCTGTCGTCGCCCTGGTGTGCGCGCGGGAGATGGGCCTCTTCGACGACGGCGGAGAGGAATGGGAGGAGCCCTTCGAGATGGGGGTGATCGAGGTCGAGCCCCTTGACATGTCGCTACTGGGGCTGGCCGCAGCCCCGGCCAAACCGAAGGGCAAGCGCAACGTCCTGATCACCGGGAACCTGGTCGCGGTCGGCTGAGGGCCGCCGCCCTGTTGTACGGGAACGGCCGGTCGAGCGACGATAGGCGGTCGGGCGAGGATGCTCGGTCGAGCGGGGCCGCCCAGTCGGTCGGGGCCGCTTGCTTGTCCGGGGACGGGCGGTCGAGCGGGAACGGGGCCCGGGCCTCACACCGTCGTCCACTTCGCGTCGGACACGAACCAACTGCCGCCCTCGCCGCGCGTCAAGGTGATCCAGCCCACGCCTCGTTGGGTGTTGAAACGCCCGTCCGGGTACTCCCGGGCGTAGAAGATATTGCGTTGCCACGTCCCGTTGGGGCGCTGCGGGTTGGTGTCCGCTCCCTCGGTGGTGACCCGCTCGACGGTGGCCGTCGTCCGCGCGCCGTCGGTCTTCAACGGCAGGAACTCCTTCGACGCCTGGGCGGACTCGGGGTCGAGGGCCTGCGTGCGCGAGAAGTCCCCGGTCTCGTAGATCGCCGCGCGCACGGCCGCGTACTCCTGGTTCTCGTCCTTCGAGGCGTCCCACGTGTGGTAGGTGATGACGTAGGCCTTCGCCACCTCGTCGGCGTCCTGCCAGTCCAGGGCAGAGGGGTCGGGAAGGCCGGGCAGCCACGACACGGAGGCCGATGACAGGCACCTCCCGTTCGGCGCGGTCGCGCTGGCGGAGCACTGGGAGGGCGCGGAGGGGGCGACTGCGGTCGCCAGAACGGCCGGGGAGGGGCTGGTGGTGGAGGTGGTGGAGGAGGACTGGGGCGCGCTCTGGGGGAGCTGGGTCGTGCGCAGTGCGGCCGGCGTCTGCCCGCTCTGGGGGGTGGCGGAGGAACAGCCTGCCAATGCGACGATCAGGAAAGGCCCGGCTGCCCAGGCCATGGAACGGGATGTCATCTTCGCCTCCGGTGACTCGTGCGCGTTGTGGGCGCCGCGCCCGGGGCGCCGCGCCTTTCGGGTTCCGATACTAGGTGGGGCGCGGGTCCGTGTGAAGACTTAATGCGCAAAGGTCGGGTGTATCCGCGCTCGTTCGGGTGGTGCTTCGATCCGTCACCAACAGACTCGCCCAGCCGCGGCTCATCCGGGTGCGCGGGTGGAGCCGTGAGGCGCCGGCGGCGCGAGTGGCGTCCCGCATTGGGGTAGGAAACGGTGCATTGGGGTAGGCAAACGCTGGCCCGCATTGGGGTAGGAAACGGTCCATTGGGGCAGGTTAATAGCCTGCCCCAATGCGGGCTAACCTGCCCCAATGCGACTCGCGGCGCCCGGAAGGGCGCGGTGTGGCCGGCGGTCGAACGGGGACCGGTTCCCCTGCGCGGAACCGGATGCGGGCGTGATGGGGCTGGGTTCGGGTGCGGCGAGGCCGGGTGTGGGTGGGACGAGGCCGGGTGTGGGCGCGATGGAACCGGGTGCGGGTATGAGAAAAGCGTGACCACTGGTCACGCTGCAGTTCCCTTGCGGGGGCGGGGGCGCGCTCCAGTGCGCGCCCCGGTTCGTGTCAGGCGGCCTTGCGCGTCAGGGAGAACAGGGCCGGCGTGGTGATGAGTGCGGTGAGGGCGATGACGACCGCGAGGACCACCGAGGCGGTGGAACCGGCCTGGGCGGCGGCGAACATGCCGAGCGCGGCCAGGACTACGATCATCGAAACCAGCACGGACGCGGTGACCCGTGCCTGCGCCATGGTGGGGGCGGTTTCGGACTTGACGATGTGCTCCATGGGATTCTCCTTGTCAGTGCGGAGCAACTGACAAGCCCCGCACGGCAGCGTGTCAATTTTGCGGGGGCTGGCGGGGGGCCAACCCCCTTTGGTGCACGACCAATGATATGCCCGATAGACCGGGTGGTCTATGGGGCTCCGACCTGCTGTAGCACAATGCACAGTGACCGGGTAACAGTTGTGCGAGGGGCAGCTTCCGGGCCGTGCGACTGCGAGCGGCGGCTTCTGGGCCGTGCGACCGCGAGCGGCGCAGTGCGCGGCTGAGAGCCGCGTCAACCGTGTCAGCTGGGTCGACCGCGAGTGGTGCCCCCCCGCCTGGCCCCGCGCAGCAGTGCGCCCGGGCACATGCCCGGGCGCGCGCTCATCGGCTCTCAGACGACTCTCGACACTTCCTCCGCGTGGAGGCCGCGGGGCCCCTCGACCGCCACGTAGTCGACCTTGTCCCCCTCTTGGAGGGTGCGGCGCCCGCTTTGGCCGACAATGCTGGAGAAGTGAACGAAGACGTCGCCCGTTTGGTCGTCGGGAATGATGAACCCGAATCCTTTGGCGTCGTTGAACCACTTGACGTGCCCACTTGCCATGGGCGTCTCCTTCCGTTGCCCCGTTCCCGGGGCGCGTACCCTGTCCGGCGGTGGACCGGGCCCGCGCCCGCGCACCGGGAACGGTCCGGGCGCGGACGTGGAACTCCACGGTACACCAGATCCGCCGGAATTGCCTCTGACCTGCGTGAATATGAATCATATCCGTCGGTCAGCGGGCATCTGGGCCGGGCGGGTCCCGCACTGACTCAGCCGCCCTGGCCCGCGCAGCGCACCCGGCGCCGACGGGCCGCCTCCAGTCCCCGGCCCCGAGGACGCGGTTTGCGCCCCGGTCGTTTCCGCGAATGCGGCCGCCTCCGGTCCCCGGCCGTGAGGACGCGGTTTGCGCCCCGGTCGTTTCCGCGAACGCGGCCGCCTCCGGTCCCCGCCCGCGAGGGCGCGGCGCGCCCTACTCCGACGGCGGAGCCCACTTCGCGGACAGGGAAACCGGGACCACGGTCTCCACAGTGGTGCCGTTGTGCTCCAACTCGGCGATGCGCACATCCACACCGAACACCTCCGCCAGGGTCCGTTCGTTCATGACCTCGCCCGTCGGGCCGACCACTGCCCGGTGCGCCGCGCTGATCATGAGGACCTGGTCGGCGACGCGCAGGGCGTGCGCCGGGTAGTGCGTGTTCATGATGACGGTGAGGCCGCGCTCGGCGACCAGGCGCTCGAGCAGCCGCAGGACGATGAGCTGGTTGCGGAAGTCCAAGCCCGTCTCCGGCTCGTCGAGGACCAGCACCGACGGCTCGGCCACCAGGGCGCGCGCGATCAGCACCATCTGGAACTGCCCGCCCGACATGGCGCGGCAGGGCATCCGCGCCAAAGCGGCCGCGCCGATGTCCTCCAGGGCGCGCAGCGCCATCTGCTCCTCCGCGCGCCCCGGCTGGGCGAGGACGCGCATGTGCGGGGCGCGCCCCACCATCACCATCTCCGCACCGCTCAGCCCGATGGCCGAGGCGTTGCGGGCCTGCGGCACGTACGAGAGCGCCCGCCCCAGCGCCCGCGGCGTCATGTCCGCTATGTCGCGCCCGTCGATCAACGAGCAGCCCCGGTCCCACTTCTGCAGGCCGATCATCGTGCGCAGCAACGTGGTCTTCCCGGCGCCGTTGGGGCCCAGGACGGCCATGAGGGAGCGCCCCGGGACCGTGAAGCCCACGTCGTCGAGGATGGGCGCCGGCGCGCCCGGGTAGGCGAAGGTCCCGCCTCGGACCTCGAAAGTCATGACGCGCCCCCCGTCCGGCGCAGCAGCACGATGAAGAAGGGCGCCCCGATGATCGCGGTGAGGATCGAGATCGGGATCTCCGAGGCCGTCAACGTGCGGGCCAGAGTGTCGATCACGATCATCAGCGCCGACCCGAGCAGCAGGGACACGGGGATCAGCGCGCGGTTGTTCGACCCGCACAGCATCCGCGCGATGTGCGGCACCAGCAGGCCCACCCACCCCACTTGGCCGCACATGGAGACGACCGACGCCGTGATCGCCGTCGAGGCGACGACCAGGAGCGCCCGCAGCAGGGGGACGTTGACGCCCGCCGCGCGCGCCTCGTCGTCCGACAGGGCGAGGATGTTGAGCTGCCAGCGCAACGCGAGGACCACGATGGCGCCCCCGATGATGAAAGGCGCGCCGAGCGCGATCTGGCCGTAGCTGACCGCCGCCAGGGATCCCATAAGCCAGTACGTGATCTCCGGCAACTGGCTGGTCGGATCCGCCGTGAGCTTGAGCAGCGACAGCACGGCGTTGGCCAGCGCCGACACGATGACGCCGCCCAGCACCAGGGTGATGACGTTGAAACCGCCCGTCCGCGCCCGCGCGATGGACGTCGTGAACAGCACGGTCACCAGCCCCGCCGCCAGTGCCATCGCCTGCACGCCCAGCAGGTTCCCGTCGAGCAGCAGCGCCGCCACCGCTCCCACGCAGGTGCCCGCGGCGACGCCCAGGGTGTCCGGGGTGGCCAGGGGGTTGGAGAATAGGGATTGGAACGAGGCGCCGGCGACCGACAGCCCCGCTCCGATCAGCACCGCGACGATGACGCGCGGCACGCGCAGGTTGAAGACCACGGAGTCGATGCGGGGCGCCACTGCGGGGCCGGCGCCCAGGCGCGCGCGGAAGGCGGCGACGATGTCGGCCAGTGAGACCTCGTAGCGCCCCACCATGATCGCGCCCGTCGCGCAGGCGACGATGACGACCACGAGTGCGGGCACCACCCAGCGGCGCAGGCGGCCGGAGACGACCAGGAGATGGTGCATTGCGGGCTTTCGGCAGCGGCCCCCGCCCCGCCAGCCGACGGCCGGCGGCGCGGGGGCAGGGGGTCAGGAGGCGGAATCGGGGTCGACGATGGCCAGGGCCTGGGCGTCGGTGAGGGTGAAGGAGTACATCCGCTGGTAGTAGTCCTTCGTGATCGACACCAGGTCCACGTCGGCGAACTGGTCGGGGTACAAGGACTTGCCCAGCCAGTTCGCCACGACCGGGGAGTCCGGGTTCGGCGTGAACCAGTTCCACATGCCCAGGCCCGTGGAGTACACCCGCCCGGAGCGCACGGACGACAGCGTGGAGAAGTCGACGCCCTCGACGGTGTTGTCGAGCACGGACTTCGCCGTCATATTCGACATGCCCTTGCCCGTCACCAGCAGCACCTGCGGATCCCAGGCGAGCACCTGCTCGAAGGTGACCGGCGTGTGCGAGGTATCGGTGTCGGCGGTGACGTTCGTGTAGTTGAGGGATTCGGCCCACGAGTCCGTGAACCATCCGTCGCGGCCGCCCGCGACCGCGAGCTGCCCGTCCGCGGCCCCCATGAGGACCATCGTCGACTGGCGGTCGGCCTCCGCGACGCGCGAGGCGCGCTCCCTGGCGCCGGCGACCAGGTCCTTGCCCAGGGCGATCTTGTCGGCCATGTGCCCGTCCTGGTCGAAGACGTCCTCCAGGAGCTCCATCCAGTCAGCGTAGGTGTCGGACGGGTTGCCGGTGGTGGTGAAGCCCACGGCGGGGATCCCCGCCTTGCGGAACATCTCGCCGTGCTCCTTGTTGAACGCGTTGTACAGGACCACGTCGACGCCGATACTGGCCAGGGACTCGGCGTTGAGCTCGCCGTTGTCGTAGTAGTCGGTCTGGACTTGGAGCATCTCGGGAGCCATCTGGGCGGCGATCGTGTCCGACATCGCTTTGACGCGCGCGGCCGACATGGCGACCAGGTAGGGGGCCTTCCCGTCGAAGTACGCCAGGTAGGTCGATTCGATGGGGATCTGGTCGATGGCCACGCGGGTGATCTGGGCGGGCAGTTCCACCTGGTTGCCGGCGTGGTCGACGATGGTGCGGGTGCCCGGCGCGGACTGCGGGCCGGTGGACTGCGTGGACGCGGTGCCGCCGCATCCGGCCAGGAACAGGGCGCCTGCGGCGGCGAGCGCGCCGAGGGCCTTGAGGGGGCTCTTCATGGTTGCCTCTCGTATGGGGAATTACGAGGGACAGGGTAGTAAGAATTAGGGGTTCCTCACAAGAGTAAGGGATCTTGTTCTTGTGGGCCGCGGGTGCTGGGCACCCAGCCCAGCTCTGGGGCGATGCAGCGCGCGAAGTTCTCAATGATCGACAGGTTCGCGTCGACTCCCAGCTGGTTCGGGATCGTCAGCAACAGTGTGTCCGCCGAGGCGACGGCGGCGTCCTGCTGGAGCTGGCGGACCAGTGCATCCGGGTCGGCGGCGTAGGCGCGCCCGAAAGTCGTGGGGGACTGGTCGAGCTCGCCGACTTGGTCTCCCGAGGCCGCCAGGCCGTAGAGGCGGCGGTCGCGCTCGCTCAGCAGTGGGAAGACCGAGCGGGACACCGACACGCGGGGGGTCCACGAGTGCCCGGCCTCCTTCCAGGCCCGGCGGTAGGCGGCGATCTGCGCGGCCTGGAGGTCGGCGAAGGAGCCCTGGCCGGTCTCGAGGACCAGGGTGGAGCTCATGAGGTTGACGCCGTCGCGTGCCGCCCGTTGGGCCGAGGCGGTGGTGCCCGATCCCCACCAAATGCGCTGCCTCAACCCCTCGGAATGGGGGAGGATCCGCAGGGGTGTGCCCGGTGCGCACGATGTCGGGTACTGCTCGCCCAGGGGCGCTGCCTGGGCCATGGGCGCGCCCTCGATGGCTGCGAGGAAGCGCTCGAAGTTGGCGCGCGCCAAATCGGCCCCACGCGGATCCTCGGCGCGGTACCCGAAGGCCTCCCAGCCGCGCTGGGCGATCTCGGGCGCGCCCCGGGACATCCCCAGGGCGACGCGGCCGTCGGCGATCTGGTCGAGGGCGGCGGCCTCCTCCGCCAGGTGGAGGGGGTTCTCGTAGCGCATGTCTGAGTTATGGCGTTGGACGGAACACCTATTGCTTGCGGGCACGC
>ERZ772945.498-NODE-498-length-31545-cov-17.710861_pt1 | contig 31545 bp, 22 predicted proteins | sample MGYA00511681_ERZ772945 | MGnify/ENA primary metagenome ERZ772945 (study PRJEB29015, sample SAMEA2737943) | human oral metagenome | biome: human oral; feature: human-associated habitat; material: dental | place: China | collected 2143 ...
AGACAGTTCGGTCCCTATCCTCTGCGCGCGCAGGAGACTTGAGAAGACCTGTCCCCAGTACGAGAGGACCGGGACGGACGAACCTCTAGTGCGCCAGCTGTCCCGCCAGGGGCACCACTGGTTGGCCACGTTCGGACACGGGTAACCGCTGAAAGCATCTAAGCGGGAAACCACCTTCAAGACCAGGTCTCCACAACACCCACGGGTGTTGGAAGGCCCCCAGCAGACCACTGGGTAGATAGGCCAGACGTGCACACCCGGCAACGGGCTCAGCTGACTGGTACTAACAGGCCGACACAAAACACACCCCGCCAACCACCCGGACAACACGCCCGCGTCCACTATACGGCCCACGACCAACCCACCCCCACCACACCACACACCCACAACCAGCACCACCCAGCCCCACCACCGCCTCGGCGGTCACAGCGGGGAGGACACGCCCGGACCCATCCCGAACCCGGAAGCTAAGAACCCCAGCGCCAATGGTACTGCGCCCACCCGGACGCGGAAGAGCAGGACACCGCCGAGCACACACCACAGTGCCTGGCCCCTCACGGACTTGATTCCGGGGGGCCAGGCACTCTGTCGTGTACGCGCCGAGGCGACCACCCGGGCGCCGCGCAGAACCGGGCCGTCGCTGCCGCATTCCCGGACACCTCGGACACCCGGGCGCACATCACATGACGCAGACCGTCCCATGGGCCTTCCGGCCGTGCGCGACGCCATCGGAGTGGGTCACCATTGCCACGTGAATTCTGACGTCCCATACGACCCCTACCACCCGGAACCGCAGCCCGGCGCAGACCGGCTCATGCAGCAGTCCGCGGTCGTGCTCCGCCTCGGCAGCCTCATGCTCGCCAGCGGTGCGGGCTCGTACCGCGTGAAGTCATCGATGGCCAAGGCCGCCTCGGCGGTCGGACTGGATCGGCACGAGGCCACCGTCACCATGACGGAGCTCATTACCTCCTCCTTCGTCGGCGAGAGATTCCGTACCGAGACCTGCGAGGTGCGCCGTGTCGGCGTGAACGTGGACCGTCTTGAGGCCCTGCGGCGGATCGTGCACGACCTGCGGGCTCACGAGACCGTGGAGCACCTCGATAAGAAGCTCGACGAGATCGAGGGCATGCGGGCCGTCTACGGTGCGTTCACAAACGCGGCGGCCTCCGGCGTGGCCTGTGCGGGATTCTGCTTCCTCAACCGGGGAGGATGGGTCGAGTGCCTCTCCGTCCTGGTGGCGGCCTTCATCGGCCAGTTCGTACGGCGTCAGATGCTCAAGCGCCAGTACCAGCACTTCTTCACCTGGATGGTGTGCGGCGTCGTCGCCTCCGGCGTCTATATGAGTATTGTGAGCCTGCTGCACGTTACCGGCATCGTCGCGGGCGACCATCAGGGCGGGATCATCTCCTCGATCCTGTTCCTCATCCCCGGATTCCCCATGGTGACCTCCATGCTCGACCTGGCGCGCCAGGACTTCTCCAGCGCTCTGTCCCGCGCGGCCTACGTACTCGTCGTCATGGCCGCAGCGGGCGTGGCAGTATGGACCGTGACCTTCCTCGTCCACTGGGAGGTCGAGGCCACCGACACCGCCGTCCCCACCGGCTTCTGGCTGCACGCACTGCGGTGCTTCTGCTCCTTCATCGCCGCCTACGGCTTCGCCATGCTCTTCAACGCCAGAACGAAGGCGTCGCTGCTGGCCGCCGTCGTCGGTGCCATGGCCAACACCGCTCGGCTCGTGCTCATCGACCTCCATGTGCCGTGGCAGCTCGCCGTGGGTCTCGCCGCCGTGACGATCGGTCTGCTCGCCCAGCTCTTCGTCTCGCGCGCCTCCCTGTCACGCGTCGCCCTGTCGGTGCCAGCGGTGGTCATTATGATTCCGGGAGTCCCTTTCTACCGTGCGATCTCGGCGCTCAACAACCAGACCGTCGAGGCCAACATCGCCGTCGGCCAGGCAGCGGGCAACCTGGCCGAGGTCTTCTTCGTCATCACGGCGATCGGCGTCGGCCTCGCAGTCGCCCGCATCATCACCGACCACAACTGGCGCCACGACGTCGCCACCTCCGGACACATCATCCTGCCCGAGCCCCACGGGAGCGCCTCGGAGCCGCACCGCCGCTAAGATCCTCGACCCGGCCCCGCGCCGCCGCCCGCCGTCGTCGGGTCCGTGGCCCGGTACCGCAACCTGAACCAGATGACGCGGGCACTCGCCGCCGGGTGCTAGAACAGCGGGTCGGGGGAGGAGAGCTCGGCCTCGAAGACCTTCAGGAGGTGCTCTCCGAACAGGACGAAGCGAATGAGCTCCACGGACGTGGCGCCGGAGCGCGGGCCCTCCCGGGGACCGACGACGTCGCGGGCGGCGGCGACACCGATCCGGGCGACGTCGCGGGCGTCCCAGCCGTAGACGCCGGCCGAGATCGCGGGGAAGGAGACGCTCACGCAGCCGAGCTCGGCCGCAACCCGCAGTGAGCTGGCGAAGGCGGAGCGCAGCAGTGCAGGGTCCGTCTGGCCGGCGCGGCGGTTCGGACCGACCGTGTGGATGACCCACCGGCACGGCAGGTCGAAGCCGGGCGTGGCCACCGCCTCGCCGACGGGCAGGCCGTTCGGCAGGCTCGTGCGGCGCAGCTCTCGGCAGGCTTGGAGCAGGCGCGGACCCGCCGCCCGGTGGATGGCGCCGTCGACGCCGCCCCCGCCGAGCAGGCCGGAGTTGGCCGCGTTGACGATCGCGTCGGTGCGCTCGCGCGTAATGTCTCCGAGGACCGCTTCAATAGTCACATCGTCACCAGCCTCTCAGCGCTCCCAGCCCTGCCTGTCGATGGTGGCGCGCGCCCGGTCCAGACGGACGCAGTGCCCGCCGCGAATGTCGAGCAGCGCCTCCTGGGGCACCTCGACGTCGGCCCCGTCGCTGTCTCGGCGCCCCAGCACCGAGTCCTCGGTGACGCCGGTGACCTCGCCCCAGCCGGTGAAGTCCGAGGTGCACAGCCGCATGCCGGCGCGGACGGCGGCGAGGAACTCGGGGTAGGTGTCGAAGACCTGACCCCGGGGGACGCCTGCGGGCTCCTGAGGAGTTGTCGTGTTGCACATGACACCGAGTGTAGGCGGAGAGGGACTCCGCGGCCCCGGTCACAGGCCGCCGAGCACCTGGGCGATGAAGATCTTCACGATCATGGCGACCGGGTAGACCATGGCGTAGCCCAGGGCCACGCGCGGGTCGGCGCCGGTGCGCTCGTTGGCGAAGGCGAGAATGGCCGGCTGGGTCTGCGCACCGCCCAGGAGACCCGACAGGCGCGTGCCGCCCATCTTCACGATCCACCGCATGGAGGCGTACAGGCCCAGGCCCACGATGGTGGTGATGACGAAGCCCGTGACGAGGATCTTCCACCAGTCGCCGCCGGTGAAGGCGTTGGCGATCTGCCCGCCGGCCCTCGTGCCGGCCTGGGCCAGGAAGATGAGCAGCCCCAGCTCGCTGAGCACCGCTGTGGCGGTGAAGGGCATGGCGGTCACAAAGCTCTTGATACGGCCGATCTTGCCGAAGATCAGGCCGACGATGAGCGTGCCCGCGGCCGAGCCGATGGAGAAGGTCGCCCCGGTGGGGGTCAGGATCTTCCACTCCCCGATCACGACGCCCACCGCCATGCCGATGCCCAGGGCGACCGGGTTGATCGAGGACAGGCCACGGGAGGAGTCGCCGAAGAACTTCGAGATCTCCGCGATGCGCCCCGTGGGCGCCACCACCCGCACCCGGTCACCCTGCTGGAGGACCAGGTCGGGGGTCCCCACCATGTCGGTGTCGCCGCGGCGGACGCGGGAGATGGTGGCCCCGAACTTGTGGTCGATGTCCAGCTCGGCGACCGTGTGGCCGGCGAGCTTGGGGTCCGAGACCGTGATCCTGCGGAAGTCGAGGTACTTGCGGTCCTCGATCAGGGAATGGGAGGAGCCGTGCCCGAGGGCCGTGATGACCTGGTTGACGGCCTCCTGGGTCCCGACGACGGTGACCAGGTCCTCCCTGAAGAGCTTGTCCTCGCGGGCCGGGCGCGTGATGGGGCCCTGCTCGCCGCGGCGCAGACGGGAGAACTTCAGCTCCCCGGAGATCGTCTCGGCGATGTCGCCGATCATGGGGCCGTCGGAGCGCTCCACCCGGATGGTGCGGTTCACGAGGGGGGAGGGGGTGTCCTTGTCGCTGCGGCGGTAGCGCAGGGCCAGCAGGCAGAAGAAGAGCATGCCGATGACGCCGTAGAGGTAGGCCACCGCGTAGCCCACGGTGGCGATCGCGGTGCCGTCGGGGACCTTCCCGGCGAGCGCCGCCGCGTTGCCCGCCGCCGCCAGGGCGGGGGTGTTGGTGAGCGCGCCGGCGTAGGTGCCCGCGATCATGGGGCTGCTCATGCCAAGTGCGTGCCCGATGCCGACGCCCGCGGCCGCGGCCAGGACGAAGAACGCGAGCATGAGGGCGAGCGGCCCGACGGCTGTGCGGATGACGTGGAAGAAGTTGGGGCCGGACTGGACGCCGATGGCGAAGGTGAAGATCGCCAGGCCCAGCGTTCCCAGGTGCGCGGGAACCTCCACGGTGATCTCCTTGGAGACCCCGACCGCCGCCAGGGCGATGCCGGCGAACAGCACGGCGGCCGCGCCCAGGCTCACGCTCTTGACCCTGACGTGCCCGACGAGCATGCCCAGCCCGATGAGCAGGAACAGGACGAGAACAGGGTTCTCGGACAGGTGGTGGAGGAGACCGATGAGCACGGGTGAGACGCCTTCCGGAGCCGCTGCTCGTCGGTGCGCAGCGGAAGAGTAGGTGACGAGGAGCCAGTTTAACTCCCATGCTGCCGGCCAGGTGCTGCTCCGCGGCTCCCCGGCGCCACGCGCGACGACACGCCCGGACGGACAGACCTCACCCAGTCCGTGATTCTACGATGCGAGACAATGCCGTCGGCCATTCGACTCGCATCCTGAGATCACCTACGGTTGGCGTCATCTCGGCCGCCAGGCCGATTCCGATCGCGCAGATCGTACAGAGAGGAGGGCGGAGGATGGCGCGCGGCAATGCCCCTTCGGCCCAGGAACCACAGGCCCGTCAGCTGATGACGGGTGCGCAGGCGCTCGTACGCGCGCTGGAGAAGGTCGGCGTCACCGACATCTTCGGCATGCCCGGCGGAGCCATCCTGCCTTTCTACGACCCGCTGCTCGCCAGCAGCAAGATCCGCCATGTGCTCGTGCGGCACGAGCAGGGCGCAGGACATGCCGCCGAGGGATACGCCATGGTCACCGGCCGGCCCGGCGTGTGCGTGGTCACTTCCGGGCCCGGCGCCACCAACCTGGTCACGGCCATCGCCGACGCCCACATGGATTCCGTGCCGATGGTGGCCATCACCGGCCAGGTCGGCATCCGGGCGATCGGCACCGACGCCTTTCAGGAGGCCGACATCGTCGGCGCGACGATGCCGTTCGTCAAGCACTCCTTCCTCGTCACCACGCCCGAGGAGGTTCCCGCCCGCGTCGCCGAGGCCTTCCACATCGCCTCCACCGGCCGCCCCGGCCCCGTCCTGATCGACGTGACCAAGAACGCCCAGGAGGGCATGACCGAGTTCCGGTGGCCGACCAGGCTCGACCTGCGCGGCTACACGCTGCCGGGCAGGCCCAACCAGCGCCGCGTGGCCCAGGCCGCCGAGGTCATCGGCGTCGCGGAGCGCCCCGTGCTCTACCTCGGCGGCGGCCTGAACCGGGCGGGGGTCCCCACCGACCGGCTCGCCGAGCTGATCGAGGTCATCGGCGCTCCTTTCACCACGACGCTCACCGCGCTCGACGTCATGCCCACCGACCATCCCCTCAACCTCGGGATGCCCGGGATGCACGGCACCGTGGCCGCCGTCGGGGCCCTCCAGCGGGCCGACGTCGTCGTCACCCTGGGTGCCCGCTTCGACGACCGCGTCACCGGCAGGCCCGACACCTTCGCGCGGCGCGCCACGATCATCCACGTCGATATCGACCCCGCCGAGATCTCCAAGGTCCGTACCGCGGACGTGCCGATCGTCGGCGACCTGGCCGATGTCGTCCCGGCGCTGACCGCGGCCTGCCGCGCGCAGTTCGCCGGGGAGCCGCGCACCGAGATCGACCAGTGGCTCACCGAGGTCGCCCACATACGCGCCACCTACCCGACGGACTGGACCGACACCGACGACGGCCTCCTCCAGCCCCAGGAGGTCATCACCCACCTGGACAGGGCCGCCGGCGAAGACACCATCTGGGTCACCGGGGTCGGCCAGCACCAGATGTGGGCGGCCCACTTCCTGCACTTCTCCCGGCCGCGCTCCTGGCTGACCAGCGCGGGCGCGGGCACCATGGGCTACGGAGTGCCGGCGGCCATGGGGGCCAAGGAGGCGGCGCCGGACCGTCCGGTCTGGCTCATCGACGGCGACGGCTGCTTCCAGATGACCAACCAGGAGCTGGCCACCTGCACGCTGAACAACATCCCCATCAAGGTGGCCATCATCAACAACTCCTCGCTCGGCATGGTGCGGCAGTGGCAGACGCTGTTCTACGGGCAGCGCTACTCCAACACCGACCTTCACACCGGGGCAGGCACCCGGCGGGTCCCCGACTTCGTGAAGATGGCCGAGGCCTACGGCGCCGTCGCCCTGCGCTGCGAGCGGCTCGAGGACGTCGATGACGTCATCGCCCAGGCCAATGCCATCAACGACCGGCCCGTCGTCATTGACTTCATCGTCTCTGCGGACGCCCAGGTGTGGCCAATGGTCGCCGCGGGCGTGTCCAACGACGAGATTCAGCACGCCCGGGGCATGAGCCCGGCGTGGGAGGAGGAGTGAGACCGTGAGCCAGAAGCACACGCTGTCCGTCCTGGTGGAGAACAAGCCCGGCGTGCTCACGCGCGTCTCGGCGCTGTTCACCCGCCGCGGCTTCAACATCCACTCCCTGGCCGTGGGCCCCACCGAGCACGAGGACGTCTCACGCATCACGGTGATCGCCGACGCGGAGGGCCCGGCGATGGAGCAGGTGACCAAGCAGCTCAACAAGCTGGTCAACGTGCTCAAGATCGTCGAGCTCGACCCGGCCACCTCCGTGGGCCGCGAGCTCTTCCTCATCAAGGTCCGCGCCGACGACTCCAACCGCACCGCGGTGCTGCAGATCGTCGACCTCTTCCGCGCCCACGTCGTCGACGTGTCCCCGACCTCGGTGGTCATCGAGACGGTCGGCTCGGAGTCGAAGGTCAGGGCGCTGCTGGAGTCTCTGGAGCCCTACGGGGTCAAGGAGATCGTCCAGTCCGGCGCCGTCGCCATTACGCGCGGGCCGCGATCCATCACCGATCAACTCAAGGAGAAGTGAGATTCCATCATGGCAGCTGAGAAGTTCTACGACGACGATGCCGACCTGTCCGTCATCCAGGGCAAGAAGGTCGCCGTCATCGGCTACGGCTCCCAGGGCCACGCCCACGCGCTGAACCTGCGCGACTCGGGCGTCGAGGTCGTCGTGGGCCTGCGTGAGGGCTCCCGCTCCGTCGCCAAGGCCGAGGAGGCGGGTCTGCCGGTCAAGCCGATCGCCGAGGCGGTCGCCTGGGCCGACGTCGTCACCGTGCTGGCGCCCGACCAGGTCCAGGCCGAGCTGTACCGCAGCGAGATCGAGCCGAACCTCAGGCCCGGTGCCGCGCTGCTCTTCGCCCACGGCTTCAACGTCCACTTCGGCTACATCAGGCCCGCGCAGGACATTGACGTCATTATGGTCGCCCCCAAGGGCCCCGGGCACACCGTGCGCCGCGAGTTCGAGGCCGGCCGCGGCGTTCCCGTGCTCGTGTGCGTCGAGCAGGACGCCTCCGGCCAGGCCTGGCCGCTCGTCCTGTCCTACGCCAAGGCCATCGGCGGCACCCGCGCCGGCGCCATCAGGACCACCTTCCGCGAGGAGACCGAGACCGACCTCTTCGGGGAGCAGGACGTCCTGTGCGGCGGCCTGTCCAAGCTCATCCAGTACGGCTACGAGGTGCTCGTCGAGGCCGGCTACCAGCCCGAGATGGCCTACTTCGAGGTCTGCCACGAGATGAAGCTCATCGTCGACCTCATCAACGAGGGCGGCATCTCCAAGCAGCGCTGGTCCTGCTCCGACACCGCCGAGTACGGCGACTACGTCTCCGGCCCGCGCGTCATCACCCCCGACGTCAAGGAGCACATGAAGGAGGTCCTGGCGGACATCCAGAACGGCTCCTTCGCCAAGCGCTTCATGGACGACCAGGCCGCCGGCGCGCCGGAGTTCAAGAGGCTCCGCGCCGAGGGCGAGGCCCACCCGATCGAGAAGACCGGCCGGGAGGTCCGCTCCATGTTCGCCTGGCGCTCCGAGATCGACAAGGACTACACCGAGGGCTCCGTCTCCCGCTGAGGCCGGGTCTCGGCGGGCCCGGCTGTCGCCTGACGCCCCGCCGGCCCGAGGCCCCTCGCAGGACGACGGCGTCGCCCGCTCCCGGCGTCCCCGGCAGCACGCCCGCTGCCGGGGACGCTCTGTGGCGCCCTCGCCTCCGGTTCGGGGCCTCCCTGAGGGAGCCCCGAGGTTTCCCCGGCGGTCGTGCGAGTGATCTTGCGCCCGAGGCCTGGGCAGGACCGACACCGCATCGTTACATTACTCTCATGAGTACTCCCCATACTCGTCGTGTCGCCTGCGTCGGCACCCTCATGCTGACCCTCGGGCTGTCCGGCTGCAGCGCCGGTCTCACGGACAACCCACTGACCGACTCGGAGGTCTCCGCCTTTCTGACGCAGGCGACGGATGCCGCTTCCACCTCGCACGGGAACGCCTTCGAGGCGACCGTGGCGGCGGCTCAGGAGCAGCGCTCCGCGATCACGGGGACGGCCGCCCTCATCCAGGCCAGGAGCGAGGCCAAGCGCGCCTCGGCCGATCTCAAGACCAGGATCGATGCGATCGCGTCGGCGATGACCAGCGAGGAAGCCGGCGACATCGACGCCAAGAAGAAGGCCCTTGACGAAGCGCTCAAGGGCGACAGCGTGGATCGCATCCACACCGCGCTGACCGACTACACCAGCGCGGTCGAGGCCGCCGAGGTCGCCGTCGCCTCCCGGCAGCTCGCCTCCGGCGACGAGCAGACCCCTGAGCCGGGCGACACCACCGAAGCGGGACAGGCCGGTGGAACGGGATACGCCGGCGGCGTCGATCCGGGGACCTCCGCGGACGCGGGAGCGGGCGGGGCCGCGACCGATCCGGGGACCGCTTCGCAGCCCGAACCGGAGCCATACTCACCCGGCGACGCGGGCGACCCGGGGTCCGACAACCCCCCGGAGCCGCCTGCTCCCGCTGCCCCGGAGTCGCCCGTCGACCCAGAGCCGACCCCGCCCGTCACTCCCGACCCGGTGCAGCCCATCGAGCCCGATCCGGCGCAGCCCGTCACTCCTGGCGACCCGGTGCAGCAGTAACCGGCCTCAGTGAGTGGGCTGCGCCGTCGCGGAGGCTGTCGGCGAGGGAGTCGTCCCCTGCGGCGTCCCGGTCGGCGCCGTCGCCGGCGCGGTGCTCGCGGGGTGCGAGGTCGGCTCGCCGCCGGGCCAGCGCGACGAGCCCGAGAGCCCCGAGATGGTCATGCCCTGCATGACGGCTTCCCAGGCGTCGTCGTCGAAGGCGCCTTTCTGGCAAACCTGGGTGACGGACAGGACGACGCCGTCGGCGGACCATGCCCGCACGAAGGCCTTGCCGGTGACGTCGGAGCCGGAGACCCTGGCGCTGAAGGCGGTGGCCACGCCCGCGTAGAAGGACGATCCGTTGACGCCGGTGAGCTCGAGCCTGCTCGTCTCCTTGTAGGACTGGTAGCCCGAGCCCATCTCGTCGACCCAGCTCTCGGACAGCAGCCGGTCATCGCCCCCGGTCACGACGAGCTGGGAGCTGGTGGTCGTCGTGACGGTCACCGAGCACATTGTGGTGCGCGAGGAGTAGGTCTGCGACTGCGTTGTCGCGTCCGGGTCCGACGAGGTCGGAGACGGGGCCGCCTCTATGGTGTAGTCGGCGATCTCGGGGAAGGAGACGGTGACGGAGGAGGCGACCGTGGACTGCTCTGTCGGCACGGGGGTGGGCATGACCATGCCCGTGGGGATGACGACGGCGGTGGGTGTGGGCGTGGGCGTGGAGCCGATGAGGTTGTCCAGGTCCACCTCGGCACAGGCTGCCAGACCCGCAGCGAGGGCCACCGCGCAGGCCGCGGCCCGCACGCCTGTCCGGGCTCCAGGTACGCGCATGGCGACGACTGTACCGCGAACCTCCTCGTCGCCCCCGTCAGCAGGCGGGAGGCTCACGCGATGGCGTCGCCCGGGGCACAGGCGCCTCGCGGTGCTCGGCGGATGCGCGATGAACAGTGTGGGCTCACTCACAGTCCTGAGGGCGTTATGTGAGGCTCGTCCGTAAGCTCGACGAACGGTTCTGAGAGGACCGTCGTATGTGATCTCATAGTTGCATGGCAGAGACTCCCTCCCCAGACCTCTCTGACGATGCTTCGACCGATGCCGACGCCACCGACTCCTCGACGGCGGACACGAAGGAGACGACGGAGAAGAAGGACAGGTCCTCCGGCGAGCGCTCCCACCGCCCCGGGCGGGGGTGGCGGGCCGCGCTGCTCTCCGTCCTCGCGGTCTTCCTGGTGCTGACCCTGGCCACCGGCGGTATCGCCCTGTGGGTGCGTCACTCGCTGAGCTCCAACTTGGAGACCATCGGGGACCCCTTCTCCGCCATCCCCACGCGGGCCCCGGAGCAGCAGGTGCCCGACGGCCAGGAGGCCGCCACGAACATCCTCGTCCTGGGGACGGACTCGCGCACCAGCGCCGGTGACCCCTCCCAGTGGGAGGCCGGCGCGCAGCGCACGGACGCCATGATGATCATGCAGATCAGCGGGGACAAGAAGGACGTCTCCGTCATGTCCATCCCGCGCGACTCCTGGGTGGACATCCCCGGGCACGGCGAGGGCAAGATCAACGCCGCGTACTCCTACGGCGGGCCGTCCTTGACGATCCAGACGGTCGAGAACCTGACCGGCATCCGCATCAGCCACTTCGTCATCGCGGACTTCGAGTCCTTCCAGAACCTGACCAACGAGCTCGGCGGCGTCACCATCAACCTCAAGGAGCCCCAGACCCTTGCGGGCACGGAGTTCCCGGCCGGCGCCCAGCACCTCAACGGCAAGCAGGCCCTGGCCTACACCCGTGAGCGCAAGTCCCTGCCGGGCGGCGACCTCGACCGCGTCAAGCGCCAGCAGACGTGGATGCGGGCCATTGTGCGAGAGGTGCTCACCGGCGGGACCCTGTCCAGCCCGACCAGGCTCTACTCCTTCCTCAAGACCGCCACCCAGACGGCCGCGGTGGACGAGTCCTTCACCATCGATGAGATGCAGAGCCTCGCCCTGGGGCTGCGCGGTCTGCACAGCAACGACATCAGCTTCATGACGGTGCCCACCAATGGCGCCGGAACGTCCCCCGACGGTCAGTCGATCGTCGAGCTCAACCCGGACGCGGACACGCCCCTGTTCCAGGCCTTCGCCACGGACACGGTCAAGGACTATCTCGAGCAGCACCCCGACGCCGTCGAGCTGCTGCCGGCGACAGTCAACTGACTCCGCTTCACTCCTCTCTTCGAGGCCGGAGCGCTTCCCCACATGAGTCCGGACGGAGAACCATGCCCACTGTTGCCGTGATCGGCCTTGGATACATCGGCCTGCCGACAGCGGCGGTTCTGGCGAAGGCGGGTCTGGACGTCGTCGGAGTCGACGTCTCCCCGGAGCGCGTCGAGGCCGTCAACCGGGGCGAGCTGCCCTTCGCCGAGGAGGGCCTGGGGGAGGTGGTCGCCGCCCAGGTCTCGGCCGGTCGCCTGCAGGCCCAGGCTGAGACTCCTCAGGCGGACGTCTATATCGTCGCCGTGCCGACACCCTTCGCAGGTGAGGATCACGAGGCGGACCTGTCCTACATCGAGGCGGCGGCGCGGCGGATCGCCCCGAGGCTCACTGGTGGTGCGCTCGTCATCCTGGAGTCCACGTCGCCTCCGGGGACCACAGAGCACATGGCCGCGGCGATTCTTGGTCGGCGCCCGGACCTGTCTCTGGACGGCAGCGACGGGAGGCCCGTGGTGCACTTCGCGCACTGCCCCGAGCGCGTACTGCCGGGACGGACCATGCTGGAGGTGGTGTCCAACGACCGGATCATCGGCGGTCTGACCCCGCAGGCCGCGCAGAGGGCGCAGGACCTGTACGCCGTGTTCTGCGCGGGGGACCTGGTCCTGACCGATGCCCGGACTGCGGAGATGGCCAAGCTGACGGAGAACTCCTTCCGCGACGTCAACATCGCCTTCGCCAATGAGCTTTCCGTCATCTGCGAGCGGATGGGCATTGACGTGTGGGAGCTCATAGACCTGGCCAACCGCCATCCGCGCGTTAACATCCTGCGTCCCGGGCCGGGAGTGGGAGGCCACTGCATCGCGGTCGACCCTTGGTTCATCGTCTCCGCCGCACCGCAGGAGGCACGCCTCATCCGCACGGCGCGACAGGTCAATGACGCCAAGCCCGGGTACGTCATCGGACGGGTCCACCAGGCTCTGGAAGGCCGAGAGTCCCCAACGGTGGCGGCCCTGGGACTGACCTTCAAGGCCGACGTCGACGACCTCCGGGAGTCTCCGGCGCTGGCGATTGTTCGCGAGCTCGCGCTCTCGACGCCGGACGCGGCGATCCTGGCGGTTGAGCCGAACATCTCCGGGCCTCCAGCCGCGCTCAGAGACCTGGACTCGGTGCAGATGGTCGGGACCCGGGAGGCGATCGCCAGGGCCGACGTGGTGCTCCTCCTGGTGGACCACCGCGAGTTCCGTGATCTGGATCCTGGCATGCTGACCGGAAGAACCGTTATCGACACCCGTGGCGCATGGCGATGAGGACTCCCAGCGCCGCGCGACTGCCCTGCACCGGCCGGTGACAGTCATGAGCCTCCGGCGTCTCGCAGGGCGGATTCGGGGGAGGGTCCACCGCCCGTTGCTCAGCGTCGTCGTCCTGTGCGACGGCGCCGGGCCTCTCGCCGAGGGCGCCGTACGGTCCGTCCTCAACCAGTCGTGCAAGGATCTCGAGGTCCTCGCCGTCGTCTCCGCCGAGGACGACGCGGCCGAGGTCGTCGCCCTGCTGGCTGCTCATGACCGACGCATCCGCCCCGTAGCGGAAGGGGACGTCGAGGACGCGATCGGGCTCGCGCGAGGCCGTCTTCTCACCGTCGTCGACGGCCATGACTCTGTCCTGGCAGGGGCCTACGAGGCGATGACGGGGGCCCTGAGGCGCTCAGGAGCGGACGCGGTGGTCGGTGCGAGTCGGTGCCTTTCGGCACTCGGCCCCAGGCGCTGCGAGCCGCCTCAGGAGCACCAGGCGGCTCGCTTGGAGGAGGTCCCGGGTCTCCTGCGCGATCCCATCGCCGGCGCGGTCCTCGCCCGCAGGAGGCTGTGGGCGACCGCGCCGGGCGTCGCGGGCGGGCCGCGCTCCCTGCCCGAGAGGACGATCGGGGTGCTTCTGGCCGCGGGCACGCTTGACTCTCTTGATACCGAGGTCTACGCGTGGCGGAGCGGCTCCTCCGTCCCGGGGCCGAGTGCTCGCAATGATGCCGCGGCGCTGTGCGAACTGGCGGAGCGGCTCGGTGCTGTCGCCTCCGGGGAGACCGAGCCGGTGCGCAGCGGGCTCTTGACCCACCGGCTCGGCCCCGACCTGGTGAGGCTCGCCGAGCGCTGCCCCCTGGAGGCACCGGCTCTCGCGGACCGGATCCGGAGGACGGCCCGGAGCATCCTGCCCCCGGCGGAGTCCTCCATGTGGAGCGGGACGAGGCTGCTGGACCGGGTTCTTCTGTGGGTCCTCGCGCATGGCGACCAGGAGGATCTTGAGGAGGTCCTCGGCTCCCGGGTCGAGGACTCCACCTGCGTCCCGCTGGTGGCGGGCGAGGGCGGCCTGATCGCGCAGCCGCCGGTGCTGGATCGGATCAGGGGCGTGCCGGCGCAGCTTACCGGTGTGCAGGACGCGGACCTCGTACTGCGCTGCGTCGTCGACTCTGTTGGGTGGAGCGGGCGGGATGTGCTGGTTGTCCGAGGCGCCGCCTATGTCGAGGGCGTGGATCCCGCGGGTACGGGCGCACCGGTGATCGAGGCTGTCGGTGCGGACGGAAGGGTGCTCGCCCGCCGGGTCGCGTCGCGTTGCCGGTCGCCGCAGGCGGACCTGGATGCGGGGGATCCGTGGCGCTCCTACGCGGAATCCGGTTTCACCGTCGCGGTCCCCGCAGGTGAGGGGACCAGCCGCCTCCGGGCCTCCATCGCGGTAGCGAACCGGGACCTGACCTGCTGGCTGCCTGCGCCGGCGGGCTCCGCGCGGTCCGTCCCGTCTCCGAGCGAGGACGGGGAGCGTCGTGCCGCCCGCGGCGACGCTCATGGGCTCCTGGAAGTCGCGCCGGTCCTGTCTGGTGCCGCCGAGCCGGAGGCACCTTCGGGCAACGGCCCGTACCACCGGGTGATCCTGACCGGAGCCGGCCTCACGAAGGGCGGTCGATTGCGACTCAGCGGGCGCAGCACGGGACTGGACGGAGGCTTTGACCTGCTCCTGGTCTCCTCCCGCGGGCGGGTTCGAGCGGCCGCTGTGCCTGAGACGGCGGGCACATGGCGAGCCGACCTCGATCTGGCCGAGCCGACGACGGCGAGAGGCGCCTACTCGCTGCGCTGGGAGGGCGCGGACGCCTCAGGTGTGTGCGCGGTGGGGGAGGACCTGGACGGGCCCGCGACAGAGCTGAGCGGTTCCGTGCGCAGCGTCAGGCTCGTCGCGCACAGGGACGGTTCGGCTGCCGTCACCGTCATGGCCCCGCTGAGCGTGACCGAACGCTCCCGGCGCGGGCGTCAGCTGCTCGTGGAGCAGGACATGGGCCCACTGGTGAGAGGCGTCTTCCTGGAGTCCTTCCGCGGGCGCAGCGGGGGCGACAACCCTGCGGCGATCTGCGCCGACCTCGTCTCGCACGGGCTGGACGCACCCGTGTGGTGGTCGGTTGAGGACGGGACGGTTCCGGTTCCGTCAGGAGCAGATGCTGTTGTCGTGGGATCCGAGCCGTGGTTCCGGGCCCTGCGCACGGCGCACGTCATCGTGACCAACGACAATCTTCCGTCTTGGTTCTCCAAGCGCGAGGGGCAGCGCCTGCTCCAGACCTGGCACGGAACACCCATCAAACGGCTCCTGAACGACGCCGCGCCGGGGGCGGTCTCGCTCGTCTACCGGCGGCTCATGGCCAGGCAGGTTCCCCAGTGGGATCTCCTGCTGGCCCAGAACGAGGAGGCTCGCCGCAACCTGTGTTCGGCCATGGGCTACACGGGCGACGTACTGGTGGGGGAGTACCCGCGCAACGCCGGACTGCTCGGCGGTACCCGGGTGCGGTACCGGGTGCGTGCCGAGCTGGGAGTGCCGGAGGAGAGCCCGGTGCTCCTGTACGCGCCGACGTGGCGGGAGTCGTTCCGCGGCGCCGGCGGGGCGGGGTCGGGGAGCCTTCTCGACGCGAAGGCGCTGGCCCAGCGTACGGGAGCAGTCGTCCTGGTTCGCAGCCACCACATGAACAGGTGGCGGGCGGAGCACAACGGCATCGCGCAGGTGATCGACGTGAGCGGGCACCCCCGGGTGGAGGACCTCATGCTGGCGGCTGACGTCCTTGTTACCGACTACTCGAGCATTGTGTTCGACTTTGACCTGACCGGCAGGCCCATCGTCATCTACGCCCCCGACCTGGAGGGCTACCGGGACGTGGAGCGCGGCCTCTACGGCGGGTGGCCGGAGGCGGCGGCGTGGCCACTGACCCGCACGCAGTCGGAGCTGGAGGCCGTGCTCCGCCGGGTGCTGGCGTCTCCCCGGTCTGCGGGGAGCGTGGATCCCGCTCCCGTTAAGGAGAACCTGGCCCGGATCCGCCGGTGGATTCTGGACTCGCTCGACGGAAAGGAGGCGATATGACAGATCGTCCCGATCCGGGCTGTGAGTTACGTCCCGAATGGTCGGGCGCCTCGATACGGGTGGCATCAGCTGAGAGGATTACGGAACAATAACCGCGATGCCCTGCGCCTCCCTGCGTGGGCGAACCACTCATGAGGAGCTGTCTTGATGAAGCGTGTCATCACCTACGGCACCTATGACCTGCTGCACTACGGTCACATCGAGCTGCTGAGGCGCGCCAAGGCCCTGGGGGACTACCTAGTGGTGGTGCTGTCGAGCGATGAGTTCAACGCGGGCAAGGGGAAGAAGGCATATTTCTCCTACGAGGAGCGCAAGGCGATGCTGGAGGCCATCCGGTACGTGGACCTCGTGGTGCCGGAGTTGACCTGGGACCAGAAGCCCGAGGACGTGAGGAAGTACGACATCGACGTCTTCGTCATGGGGGACGACTGGACCGGAAGGTTCGACGAGCAGCTCTCGGGCCTGTGCAAGGTCGTTTACCTTCCCCGCACGCCCGAGATCTCAACGACCCAGATCAAGAACGACATGCAGGTCAAGTTGGCCTGAAGGAGAGTTGATCAAAATGAGTTTTAAAACTCGAATCGCGCGACAGTTCAGGCGCGCTGGCGGAGATCGTATCATAGACTCGAGAATAGTCCGCCGAGTATTCCGCGCGCCTATGTATCGGAAGTACTTTCAGGAGAAGCCGATCGCCCGGTCCTCATCCTCGAGAACAGAACCCGTGGCCCGGCCTCAAGGCGGCGAGACTACCGGCCCACCAACGTCCACCGGAACTGCCGCGTCCGCTGGTCGGCACAAAGAGACTCAGGTTGGTCCCCTTCTGTCGGTGATTGTGCCGGCATACAACGTTGAACGTTATCTGGGCGCATGTCTGAGTTCTGTGGTGGAGCAGAGTCATAAGAACCTGGAAATCATTGTCGTGGATGATGGCTCTTCGGACTCGACAGGACGTATTGCGGATGAAATCGCTGCTGAAGACGCTCGCGTCCGTGTTATACACAAAAAGAATGCCGGTCTCGGGGCGGCGCGAAACTCTGGTCTCGCAGCTGCGACGGGCGACTACGTCACTTTTGTCGATTCAGACGATGAAGTCCCGGTCTGTGCGTATGAGCGCATGGTGTCAGTGCTGGAAAAGAGCGGCTCTGATGCCGCATCGGGAGCCATATGCCGTTACAATAGTCAGCGTGAATGGGTGCCGGACTGGGTTAAAGAGGTGCATGGAGAACACAGGGAGGGAGTTCGGGGGAAAGATTTCCCCGAGATTTTCTGGGATCTTTTCGTGTGCAACAAGATTTTTCGCAGAGACTCATGGGACAAATATGTAGGAGAATTTCCTGAGGGTGTCCTCTATGAGGACCAGGAATGTACGGCGAAAATGTTTGCAAAAGGAGCCGCGTTCGATCTCCTTGAAGACTGCGTCTACCGGTGGCGCCTGCGCGACGACGGATCGTCGATCACGCAGAACAAGTCGAGTGTCGACGATCTTGTCCAGCGTATGGATGTTGCGCGCACGGTTCAGCCCGTTATTGAGTCCTCGCGGGAGCCCGCGCTTATTGACTACTGGTACTCGAAGCTCCTCTGCGAAGACCTGTTCTATTACTATCGGGAAGTTCCTCGCGCGCTCTCCGAGTTCTGGGACGCTCTTGTCGAGGGAGTGCGGGAGTTCTATAGAGACGACCGCGACTACACGTTCTCGAGATGGCCGCTTGAGCGTCGCCTGATGGTTCTAGCACTTGTGCGGGATGACAAGAACGCATTCTATCGAGTACTGCTCGACTCTCAAGAGCGGGGGACTAGAGCCCGCACAATCCATGACGGCGCTACTTACAAGCAATGGGTGCCTGCTGTCGATGAGTTCCTGGATCCAGTTCCCGACTCGTTGCTGACACTGAAAGATGCGGACGCAGTGGACTCCGAAGCGGTCGTATCGCAAGTGGAGTATATTCCGGGGGGAGGTTTGCGCGTCACCGGATGGACCTACTTTCAGGGAGTAGATCCTGAGCCGAACCGGTTGCTGTCCGCATATCTTCAGGGAAAGGACGCCGGCAACGCCCGTGATGTTCGTATTCCCGTAGATGTCGAGCGGGAGTCTCTTCCGGAGGCCGATTCCGCGGCTGGTGATCCTTACACCTCGTATGCCGACGCAGGGTTTATCCTGTCTATTTCCGAGCAGACGGTATCTGAGGTGGCACAGTATTCTACCAGTACGCAGGGCGACACGTTTGAGCTGCACCTGCGTCTTGCTGAGTCTGGAATCGATCGCGACGTCACCGTTCGCAGGGTGCTCACGAATGGTACTGGGGGTTCGCTGAGGGCTTCCGTCCTCCAGGCGGATGGTGCTCGTCTTGTGCCTGAAGTCTTACGCCCGGGATTTGGTTTCAGGGCACTGACGCCAAGATTTGTGGCGGAGGATATTTCGGTGGACAAAGGCATCATCAGAGGCCGTATCAGACTGAATAATCTTTTGCCGGTGCAGGTAGTCGACCGTTTCCTGTCGGGGCCGCTCAAACTGGTGGTAGTCCAAGGCGCAGACACTCTCGTAGAGGGTGCAATGTCCGCCGTCAATGGCGGATCCAGGCATGCATGGGACTTCTGTCTTCGTTTGCCCGAACGGCACGACTTCGGGTCGTCTAAGAACACGCAGAACTTTTTGCTCGAGGTTCGCGGCGGTGATGGTGAGGGTCCAAGAGCCCCTGTAGCCGTGAAGGACGTTGCGACGATCGATTTTAACGCCCAGAAGTTCGCGTTGACGGCAACACCCTACGGATATGCCGAGATTCAGGACGTCAATCAGCACGGTTCGGTTGACCGGATTGAATTGATTGGAGGAGATACTCAAGTTCTGCTCGCTGGCGCGGTGTACCTGGACGGCGCGGAGATTCGGCAGACCACTCCCTCATTCGCGCTTGTCGGTAAAACACGCAACCTCTATCCGGCTTCGCTGTCCTTCGACGCCCTGCGAGGACGTTATGAGGTTGTGTTTGACCTGTTCGAAGAGGATATTGATGGCCGGAGGGTCAGCGTAGGCAGCCAGGGCTACATTTTTGAGATCTTGACCGCGACCGGTAGGAAGCTGCCCGCCTCAGTATGGCTCCGCCGTTCGGCGGAGCTTGATGCGCAGCTCCCTCTCAAACGTTTTGTTGGAAATACGCGCGTCATATTCATGTCTGCTGGCCGACATGGCCTATCGATTCAGGTCGGGGCGGCTATCGGTTCCGATAGCTCCGGAAGTCTCGCCCAGTACCAGCATGCGAAGAACAATTTCGGCGGTAAGGTACGGAGCATCGAGGACGCCGCTTTCTTCGAGTCGTTCGGTGGGCGCGGAGTGACGGATACCCCGAAACGTCTGGATAAGTACCTGGCCGAGCATCATCCGGAGATTCCGCGATATTGGAGCGTTCGAGACGGGTCGGTCGCGGTTCCAGAAGGGGCGATCGCCCTGACGGCGTACTCTAAAGAGTGGTACGAGCATCTTTCGAGATCCCGGTACCTGATTAACAACAACAACTTTCCGTATTACTTCCGTAAGGATCCGGATCAGGTATACATTCAGACGTGGCACGGCACTCCGCTTAAGCGGATCGGGAATCATGTTCCGTCTGGGAACCTGTCGTTGTCCTACCGTCAGCTCATGCTTCGAGAGGCCGACTATTGGGACTACCTGGTTGCGCAGTCTCCATGGGCGGCACCCATTCTTTCGGATGCGTTCGGTTTCTCGGGGGAGACAATTGCTCTGGGATATCCTAGGAATGACTCTCTTTTGCAGGGCGACGTGTCAGAGTATCGACGGCGCAAGGTGAGGCGGCACCTCGGTATCGGTGACGGTCAGTTGACGGTTCTGTACGCGCCGACGTGGCGCGACGACAAGAAGGCCGCGAATGGGCACTACGCTCAGACGCTGTATCTTGACTACAACGAGTTCAGAAAGAGGTACGGAAAAGACGTCGTCATACTTCAGCGTGGTCACATCAATACGGCTTTTGCGCAGACCGAACGCTATCCTGCCAATGTTGTGGATGTCAATCGTTATTCGGACATCAACGATCTTTACTTGGCTGCCGATATCCTGGTAACGGACTACTCGTCCGTGATGTTCGACTACGTCGTGACGGCTAAGCCCATCGTCTACTTGGCGCCGGATCTTGCACATTATCGCGATGTGACTCGTGGCTTCTACTTCGACTTTGAGCGCACGGCCCCGGGGCCGATTGTCTCCACAACCCGGGAGGTCATCGAGGTGATCGATTCCATGTCGAGCGTTCAGCGCAATTATTCCGAGAAGTATGAGAAGTTCTTGACGAGGTTCGCTCCTCTTGACGACGGCTACGCTGGTGAGCGTGTTGGAGATAGGTTTTTTAATTGATTCATGATCCGTTATCAGGAGGCCGAGCTTGATTCCTAAGGTGTGGCTGTACTGGGACTCCCCGGGTGAGGGGAGAGATCCGGGATATATCTCGCTGTGTCGGGAGACCATTGTCAAATGGGCCCGGCCTTATGACGTGATCGTTCTTGATAAGAGTACTGCGAGTCAATGGGTTGAAGGCCTCCATCCTGAGTTCGGCGACATCCCGGTCATTGCGCACCGTGCGGACTACGTCCGTGCTGCGTGCCTGGCCGAGAACGGCGGGATTTGGCTTGACATAGATACCATTGTTCTCAAACCATTATCGCTCATATGGGCGCTTACTTCGGTCAACGGTGCCGTGTTCTACGGGTGGAAGCCCAGGCAGCCGAGCATCGGCATGATTGCCGCCGTACCTCGGCATCCGATTCTGATCGCGTGGCGGGAGGCTATAGAACGGCAGATAGATAAGTCGCTGTCGCAGCGATGGGCGGGGTTTGGCTACGACCTTTTGTGGCCGATCGCAGAGCACGGTGGATTTACGCAGATTCCACGAGAGGCTTGTGCTCCTACTCACTGGACCGAGACCGGGTTGTTTTCGTCTCGGCGAAGTGCGAGCGAGTTTGTTAGCGATGAGACCCTTATGGTTCAGCTCTATAATCGTGGGCTTTCGGCTAAGATGGGGGAGATGGCTGCGACAGACATTGTGGAGGGCTGTAGTCTTCTCTCCAGTTTTTTCAAGATGTCCAGAGATGACTCGATTGACTTGCGATCGGCGGCTATCGCGGCCGCGTGCGCTTCGATCTCTGTTAACGCCATGAGGAGTCTCGAGCCCGATTTCTGTCCCGCGCGATGGGTTGACGGCAGGGCTCTTATCAACGCGGTTGTCGGTAGCTACAATGCCCTCAGCCGTGCCGAGGGTTCCTGGGGAATAGGCGGTGATCTTTGAATGGCGAGATTTGTGCTTAGTTCGAGCGTCGAGCTCGAGAACTTCCTTGCCGATCGCAAGATCTATATGGGTGTCAGGAGCGGATGGGGGCGTAGGGCTGTATCGATAGCTGTCGACGACTCGATTGAGATAGAACCCTATGTAGGCTTTTATGCGGGCGGGGCTCTAACCACCGTCGGGTGCTTCACTTATTCCCAGTCCGTGTTGCCTACGGGAATGAAGATAGGGCGTTTCTGCTCGATCGGCGAAGGTGTGAGAGTGCAGAAAAGCGTTCCGGATACCGGCTGCTTGACGACATCCAACTTCGCGTACGAGCGGGGAGGCCCTGTATACGCTGCGGCTGGAAGAGACTCCGCTCTTGCGGATCCTTGTCCTCGGTCTCATGTCTGGAGGCGTCTTCCGAGTATTGGAAACGATGTTTGGGTCGGTCGTGATGTCTTGCTTTTTCGGGAGACTACAGTCGGTGATGGCGCGATCGTGATGGACGGTAGTGTCGTCGTAGACGACGTTCCGCCTTTCTGCGTCGTTCGCGGTAATCCTGCACAGATTGTTGATATGCGTTTCGATGTTGCCCTGACGGATCGGATTCGGCGCGCGCCATGGTGGAGTCTTCCGCCTCATTTGATCTCCGGGCTCCCTCTGCGTGACGCCTTGGCCTGCGTTGAACAGGTTGAGGAATTTATGGAGTCTGGCGTCAAGGAGTACCGTCCGGATAGGCTTCTGGGGTCGGATCTGCGTGTGTTCGCGGCCTAGCTTGTAGGGTGGTCACGCAATTGTTCTGTACCGATGATGACTTGATGACTGTTGTACCGAAGGCGCAGTGATGCGTTTTGTATCTTGGGCGTGTCACCTCGCTGTTGATCGGCTCCTCACAGTTCGACGGTCTGTGTGGCACCTGCGGCACGGCGGTGTCGCCGGGCTCAAGGAGTACCGGCGGCGCCGGCGGGCGTCGGCGTGGGCCCGACCGGTCGGGCGTCGTCGCGGGCGCAAGGGGGAAGCCGCCTTCGCAGAGTGGCCCGTCCCCGACCCGTCGTCGGCTGGTCCCCGGCACGACGTCACGGTGGGCGTCATCGCCGACGAGTTCACCACGCTCGCCCTCCAGTACGAGTGGCGCGCTGTGCCGCTCACGCCCAACCGGTGGCGCGAACAGGTCGAGGACACGCCGATCGACTTCCTCTTCGTCGAGTCGGCCTGGCACGGCAACACCGACGCCTGGCGCTACCGGGTCATCGGCCCCAGGGGCCCGTCCGCGCACCTTCGGGAGCTGGTCGCCGCCCTGCGCTCCACCGGCGTCCCCACCGTCTTCTGGAACAAGGAGGACCCCGCCCACTACGAGGAGGCCATCGACACCGCCCGCCTGTTCGACTGGGTCTTCACCACCGACGAGACGCTCCTGGACCGCTACCGGCACGACCTCGGCCACGATCGTCTCGACACCCTGCCCTTCGCCGCCCAGCCGGCCATCCACAACCCCGTCCGGCTCCTCGGTGACGACGGACGCCCGGCCCCACTGCGGGACATCGCCTTCGCCGGCACGTACTTCGCCCACAAGTACCCTGAGCGCCGCGCCCAGATGGAGATCCTTCTCGGCGCAGCCGTCGATGCGTCGCCCCGGCTGGCCACCGGTCTGGACATCTTTTCCCGCTACCTGGGGGCTGATCCCACCTACCAGTTCCCCGCTCCTTACGACGCCCACGTGCGCGGCTCCCTCGACTACCCCCAGATGCTCAGCGCCTACCGCGGGTACAAGGCCTTCCTCAATGTCAATTCCGTCGTCTCCAGCCCCTCCATGTTCGCCCGACGCATCCTGGAGATCACCGCCTGCGGCACCCCGGTGGTCACCACCCCCAGCGCCGCCACAGGAGCATTCCTGCCCGCCGGCGCTCTGGCCGTCGTCGAGGACCGAGACCAGGCACGGCACGTCCAACGCGCCCTGGTCTCCAACCCCGCCCTGCGCGACCGCATGACCTACCTCGCCCAGCGCGAGATCTGGAGCCGCCACACCTACAGCCACAGGGTGGACGCCGTCCTGACCGCCATCGGCATGGGGGAGAGGACCTGTCGACAGCCCACCGTCGCCCCTCTCATCTCCACGATCCGGCCCCGGCAGGTCCCGCACGTCCTGGCCACCCTCGCCGCGCAGAAGCAGGTGGCCCAGCAGCCCATCGTCCTCACCCACGGCTTCACGCCCGACCCGGCGCTCACCGCGCGCGCCCGGGAACTCGGCCTGAGCATCGACTGGATCGAGACGCCTGCCTCCACCACGCTCGGTGCCAACTACAACCTCATGCTCGACCGCGTCGATGCCGACTACATCGCCAAGATGGACGACGACGACCTCTACGGCGACCACTACCTCTTCGAGGCCCTCGCCGCCGCCGACTACGCCCGCGCCGAGGTCGTCGGCAAGCACGCCCACTACGTGCACCTCGCCGCTGAGGACCTCACCGTCCTTCGCTTCCCCGACTGGGAGCACCGCTACAGCGCCTTCGTCTCCGGTCCCACCATCGTCGCCCGCACCGACCTCGCCCGGCAGGTCCGCTTCCCCGACACCACCACCGGTGAGGACACCGCATTCCTCAAGGGCTGCACCGAGGCCGGAGCCCGTATCTACTCCGCAACCCGCTTCGGCTTCGTCCAGCGCCGCAGCGCCGCGCCCACCCATACCTGGGATATCTCCAGCGCCGAGATCCTCTCCACCGCCACCGTCAGCCACTGGGGCCCGCCCAACGAGACGGAGGTGCCCGGCTCATGAGCGCGCTGCCCCTCCGCCTCCTCGTCGTCGGCCCCGGAGACGCCCGGGCCACCCGCAGCAGCCTCCTGTCCGGTCCCCGTCCCGACGTCGAGGCGATCACCTGCCCCCATCCGGAGGCCGTGTCCCGGGCGCTCGCCGGTCTGGACGGCGGGCGGGTCCTCCTTGTGCGCGCTGGCGACACCGCGGAGGCCGGGTACCTCGCCGCCCTGCCCCGGTCTAGGGCACGCACCGTCCTCACCCGTACCCTGACCACCTGGCCCGACGGCGTCCGGGACGACAGGCCCCTGGGGTGGCGCTTCGCCTCCGGCAGCCGCACCGTCGACCTCGCCGCCGAGCCCCACGTCTTCCCCGACACCATCAGCGGAGTCCTGCTCACCGTCCCCCGCAGCGGCCTGCCCGCCTGGGACGGCACCGGCGGCCCCGACGACGGGATCGGAGCCCTCATCCGACACATCGCCGCCACCGGCAACCGCCTTCACCTCCACGACGGCCCCGCCATCGTCCTCCAGGCCACCGGCAGCCCCGGACCCTGGGCGGGCATCGAGCACTACCGGCGCCTGCTGGGCGCCCTCATCCCCGACTGGCTCCAGGCCGCCGGCCCCACTCCCTCCTGGGTGCACCAGCTCGTCATCCGGCGCCTCATCCAGGTCACCGACGCCGACCGCGGACTGCGCTACGCCGCCCAGCACCTCACCGCCGCGCAACGCAGCGAGGTCGCCCTCCTGCTGCGCGGGGCCCTGGCGCGCGTCCCCGCCCACGAGATCGAGGCCTACAGCTCCACGCCGCTCGCCCTCAACCGCCGCGCGGCCCTTCTCGCCGCCGTGGGCGCCGCCCTGCCCGACCCCATCCTGCCCTCCGCCCGCAGCTTCCGACCCGACCGGCAGGTCACCTACTTCCACACCGGCCCCACCCCTCGCGAGACGTGGGCGGTCGACGGCGCTCCCGTCGCACCCACCTGCACCAAGACCGTCGACCACACCTACTTCGACGACGTTCTCGTCCACGAGCGCATCGTCTGGCTCCCGACCGGAACCATTACCGCCACCGTCGACGGCCGGCAGCGACGCGTCGCCCCCTACTCGGGCATGAGACGTCCCCCCGCCCCGCCGCCGGGCCCGGGGCGGCGCGCCGCTCAGCGGGTCGCCCGGCTGCGCCGCCGCGTCTCACGGATCCTGCGGCCACTCGTCTCCGGGGGGCAGGCGGCTCCGCCAGGACCCGAGACGCCCGGCTCCTCGCCGTCCGCGGGCCCCAACGCCCCCGCCCTTACCGCACCGGCGCAGACGGCCCCCACATGGCTCTACATGGACCGGCACGACTCCGCCGGAGACAACGCCGAGCCCCTCTACCGCCACGCACGCGAGCACGCTCCCGGCATCCGCCACCTTTTCGCCGTCGAGCGCGCCTGCCCCGACTGGGCGCGCCTGGCCGCCGAGGGCTTCGACCTCGTCGACCCCACCGAGGCGGCCTTCGCCTCGACGTGGCGGCAGGCCGGCACGCTCCTGCTCGCCGATGTCGGCGACCCCGTCATCAGCCGCCGGCTGGCCTCGGGCGGGACGCGGGGCGATCAGCGCGTCGTCTTCCTCCAGCACGGCATCACCATGCGGGACATGTGGCGGTGGTTCAACCTCATGCGCCTCGACGTCGTCCTGGCCGCCACCCCCGCCGAGTACGAGGGCCTCACCGCCGATCACACCTCCTACACGCTCACCGAGCGGGAGGTCTGGCTCACCGGCTTCCCCCGCCACGACCGGCTTCACCCCCTCCTGGGGCGCGACCGCGACCGCGTCCTGCTCGCCCCCACCTGGAGCCCGGAGGTCTTCCGCGCCATCGGCGCCGGCGCCCCGGCCGACCCGCTCCTGGACGACTTCTACCGTCCTTGGCTGGGCCTCGCCCGCGCAGCACGGCGCGCAGGGCGCAGGCCCGTGCTCTTCGCCCACCCCAAGCTCGCACTCCTGGCCCCCGGCTGGTTCGCTGCGCTCGATGCCGAGACCACCACGGGGCGTGACGTGCCCGACCAGCTCTCCCGCTCCTGGGCCGTGGTCTCCGACCGCTCCTCCGTCCTCGACGACGGCATGGCGCTCGGCGCCGTCGGCATCGTGTGGGACCCCCGCGGCGCCCCCGACACCGACCGCTACCGCGCCAGGCACGAGGCCGCCGGCGCCCTGGGCGCGGACAGCGCCGCACAGGTGCTCGCCGCCATCGACGCCGCGGCCGCAGGGCGCGTCACCGCACCGCCCGAGCTCATCGTCCCCGATGCGGGCGCCTGCGCGCGTGTCACCGCCCGCCTCCTGGAGGGCACGATCTGATGCGACTGCTCACCCCCCGCCCACCTCGGGTCAGTCTCATCAGCGCCGTCTACGGGGTCGCCCGATACCTCCCGCGCTTCCTGAGCTCCCTCGACGCTCAGGTCCACCCCCACGACCGGCTCCAGGTGGTCCTCGTCCTGGACGGCGCCTGCGACGACTCGCCCAGCATCTGCAGGACGTGGGCGGCCACGACCGACATCGACGCCCTGGTCATCGAAACCGGCAACGGCGGGCAGGGGCGCGCCCGCAACCTCGCCCTGGACCGGGCCAACGGGAGCTGGATCGGATTCCCCGACCCCGATGACTGGCTCGCTCCCGACTTTCTCCCACGCCTGCTCTCGTCGCGCAGACTCGGAGACGTGCTCCTGGTCGGCCGCACGATCATCGACCAGGACGGGCGCGAGACCGCCCACCCCCTCGACTTCCGCTTTCAGAACGGCACCATCAGGGCCGATGCCGCCCGCCTGCCCCAGGCCATCCAGCTCTCCGTCCACGAGTGCCTCATCCGCGGCAAGGAGGCCCGTTCCGCCCGCTTCCCCGAGGACCGGGAGGCTCCCACCTTCGAGGACGCCCTCTACCTGGGACGCATCCGCGCCCGCAACCAACGGATCACCTGCGTGCCCGACGCCGTCTACCACTACGAGAAACGCTCCTCGGGAGACTCCGCCGTCCAGGCCGCCTGGAGCCGCCCCGGCCGCTACACGACGCAGTTCCGCACCCGCTACCAGCCCTATCTCGATGTCACCGGGGCCGCCGCCTGGGCGCAGCAGACCATCCTGTACGACCTGGGCTGGTACGCAGGCACTGTCGACCGCGGCCAGATGCCCACCGAGCCCGAGGGGCTCGGAGCCGAGCACGCCGGCCTCATGCGAGAGCTCGTCCGCAGGCTCGACCCCCAGCAGATCCTCCGCAGCCCCTGGGGGCACCTCAGTGCCGGCGCCCGCGCCCGGATGCTTCTGTGGCACGACGCGCCCGAGGTCGCGATCGTGCGAGACGGCGCCGTCGTGGAGCTCTACACCCCGGAGGCGCGCGTCCAGGACGCGGAGCCGGTGGACTACGCGGGAGTCCTCGTGGGATACCGAGTCACCGGGCAGGAGGCCGAGCGGCTCTACTCCGGGGGCGACGCGCCGCGTGTTCCGGTCTGGCCGCGCCGGCCCCGGCTCGTGCCCTGAGGCCCGCCGGGGACGGGCGCCGTCGGCGGGCCTACCGCGCGCCGTGCTGCACCTCGACGGCGTCCGCCACCCACTCGTAGAGACCCGGGGTGTAGTGGAATGGGGCGGCCCCCCAACGATGCCTCGTGTCCGCGACAACCAGCTCGTCGGGGACGCGCAGCACCGGGACGGGGAGCTCTTTGCGCACCTCCTCCACATACTCGGCGATCATGCAGTTCGCCTCCTGAGCCGTCAGGCCCCAGCTCGATACGGTCGGCTCCCCCGCAGCGGTTCGCAGTGCCCACGGCGCGTTGAGCAGGACCGTCCGCTCCAGCAGCCCGCAGCGCTCCAGAACGGCTCGGAAGCGGGGGAGCGCCCGCTCCCACTGGTGGAAATGCCCATCGGTGCCCAGCTCGAGAAGCCGGTCGCCGGCCCACTCGTAAAGGCGGGCGGTCATGCCCTCGGTGGAACGGGTGAGGAAGCACCCCGGCGCCGTCTCGATGACCCCCAGGCGCTCGTCGGTGAGGTCCCACAGGAGGATATCGGTGCGCCTGGCGACCTCGGCCAGCTGCGCCTCCAGGTCGCCGGCTGCGTCGCTGAGGAAGGACCGCCGGACGAACGCCGAGGTGAGACCGGACAGGTCCATGCGGCTGACGTCCGCGCTGGTGCCCGCGCTGATGAGGGACTGCCGTGCGATGTACCGCTCCACGCTCCAGGCGCGGCCCTCGAGCACGCTGGCTGCGTCCCTGCTCACGCAGGAGCCGTAGACCGTGAGCCTGGCCATTGGGGGCTCAGCCCTGCACCGCGTGCCGCATGGGGAGCATGCGGCTGTCGGAGCGCTGGATGCGGGGCGGGGTCGGAGCCCACTTCTCCCGGCACTCGGCGAGTATCTTGCCCGCCTTCTCCGGCTCGTTCTTGGCGATGTTCCACGACCACCACCGGTAGTCGTGCGCGATCTCCGGACCCGGGCCGTCGCCGATGAGCACCCCGTCCATGAGCCACAGGGCGCGCGTGCACATCTCCTCAATGACCTGGGCCGCGTGGTTGACGATGAAGACGGTCCCGGCGTTCTGCCGCAGCTGCGTCATCTTGTTCTCGCTGCGCTCCTTGAAGGCGGCGTCGCCCGTGGACAGGGCCTCGTCGATGAGGAGGATGTCGGGGTTCGACGCCGCGGCGATCGCGAAGCGCAGACGGGAGGCCATGCCCGAGGAGTAGGTCTTCATCGGCCGGTAGATGCTCTTGCCGATTCCCGCCAGCTCGACGATGTCGGGCAGGACCGCCTCCGTCTCCGCACGGCTCAGCCCCATGGCCAGACAGCCCAGGCGCACGTTCCTCTCACCGGACAGGTCCGGGACCAGGGCGGCGTTGACGCCCAGGAGCACGGGATTGGAGCGGGCAGAGACGAGGCCGGAGCGCGGCGTCTCCAGGCCGGCGATGATCCGCAGGAGAGTGGACTTGCCGGAGCCGTTGCGCCCCAGGATGCCGATCGACTGCCCGGCGCGGGCCACGAAGGAGATCCCCTTGAGGGCGTCCACCGTCACCTTCGGCTTCTGGCCGGTCAGGCGCAGAAAGATCTTCCGCCCCAGGGGGGCGGCGCGGAAGTCCGCGATGTCCGTTGACGGCGCCCGGTAGCGGACCCGCACATTCTCGGCGACCACGGTGACAGGGGAGACAGGGGCCTCGGGCCGGGCGGCCTCGTCCGGCGTGGACACGGTCGCGGTATCAGCGCTCTGCGCCATAGGATTCCTCCTTCTCCCAGAAGAACACGTAGCCGATGGCACTCAGCCCCACCGCCCAGGTTGTCAGGATCCCCCACATGCGGGCATCCGGGACCCTCTGGTAGAGGATGGCATCGCGGTACATGGCAATGGTGAGGTACCCGGGGTTGAAGTCCATGGCCCGCAGGATGGCCGGGTGGTCGATGAAGCGGTCGTAGGAGAAGAAGATGCCCGAGCCGTAGAACCAGAACTGCGTGAGGAAGGGCCAGATGTTGCGCATGTCCGGGATCATCGTCGTGATCCGCGAGGTGACGAAGGTCAGTCCCAGGCTCAGCAGGACCTGGAGGAGGAAGATCGGGAGGATGAGGGCCCACCGCCAGGTCGGGTAGGCGTGCGGCGGGAGGGCGACGACGAGAATGAGGATCGCGGTCAGCGGCGGCAGCATGTCAATGGCGCAGCGGATCGTGTAGGAGACCGGCAGGGCGGCCCGGGGGAAGGAGAAGCCGCGGATGAGGTTCTTGCCGCTCACGATCACCTGGCCGCCCCCGGTGACGGCCCGCTGCAGCGGCGGGAACAGCGTGACACCCACAATGAGGTAGCCGATGAAGTTCTCAATTCCCCGGCTCGTCTGCAGCAGGAGGCCGAATACCACGAAGAAGACGGAGGCATCCAGCATGGGCTTGGCCACGAGCCACGCGTTGCCCAGGAACGTCCCGCGCTGCGAGCCCAGCGCCCTGGCGCGGGCATCCGCCCAGACGAAATGGCGCCGCTGCCACAGCCTGCGGGTGTAGACGGGCAGCGAGGGGCGCTTCCCGACCGGCCGCAGCTCGGCCAGCTCCAGCACGCTGACGGAGTCGCCGGCGTCGTCGTCGCGCCATGACTGCTTGTCCAGCCAGGCCATGCCCGCCATATCAGGCGACTCGCTCATCGCAGCTCCTCGTACATCTCGGCGTTATAAGTCCCATTCTTCTCCCACGTGGGCAGCCGAGCGGTTGTCCGCGTGGTCCCTGCGGCAGGGTCGTGGCCCGGGTCGCCGGTCGCCATCGCCGTCAGGATCCGGGCGAGCGCCTCGGCGTCACCCGGTGGGAAGGAGCGGCCGCGACCCGGCTCGGTCACCTCTGCCAGGGCCGGGAGGGCGGAGGCGACCACCGGGCGGCCCAGCGCCATCGCGGTGAGAGGCTTCATCGGCGTCACCATCCGGCACACCGGCGTGTCCAGCCGGGGAACGCAGAAGACGTCGAGCGCCTGGTACCAGTCCAGGGCCAGGCGGCGGTCCACCCGTCCGGGCAGGACGCAGACGCCCGCCCCCAGCTCCAGATCCGCGGCCAGGGCGGCGAGCCCGGGACGGCTTACGCCGTCGCCCACAAGGGCGCAGCGCACGTCCGCCCCCTGCTTGCGGCACCGCGCCACCGCCCGCAGGAGAACCTCGAAGCCCTCGTAGTCAACGAGCGAGGACACGCTGCCCACCCAGAACCCGGTCCGGGACAGGCCCACGGCCTGGCGGGCGTCGGCCGGCTGGAGGCGGGGCGCCTCCAGGACCGAGGCCTCCACGGCGTTGGGTACGATGGAGATCCGCTCCGCCGGGATGCCGCGGGCGATCAGGTCCTCCCGCTGCACCCGGGACAGGACGATGACCGCGTCCGCCTCCATGGCCATCTCCGTCTCCTTGGCGCGCAGCGTGGAGAAGCGCTCCGAGGCGAGGGCCTCGGCCTCCTGCGCGGCGGGGCGCCGCGCCACCCAGGTGTACTCCAGGACGCCCCGCATCTCGTAGACCCACGGCAGGCCGTAGGACCGGGCCACGGCCCCGGTGACGAGCGCGTTCTGGTAGTTCGTCGTCGTGTGCAGCACGTCGGGGTGGAACTCCTCGACCTCCCGAGCCAGCAGACGAGTCATCTGCACCAGGCGGGCGGCGGGCGTCGGCGCCAGGCGGGCGGGGAGCAGCCTGCGGTAGACGACGCCGTCCACCCGGTCCTCGCGCGCGGCGCCCACCAGGCCCACGGTGACCGGGTACCCGATACGGGTCACCGCCCTCGCCTCGATCCCGGCCGCGACCTGCGAGCGCAGGACCGCGTGGGAGCGCACGGCGTAACCGGACTGCGTGCGCGGCAGCGAGTTCGTCAGGACGTGAAGCACCCGCGGGCGCGCTCCCCGCACCGGCCCCGACCAGGCGGGGGAGGGGACGACGGCGGGAAGCGCGAAGCCCGGCCCCATCGCCGCCATCTCCGAACGCAGGCGCGCCCGCTGGGCCCGGGCCCGGGGCACGCCGTCGAGCACGCGGACCGCCCGGGAGAGGTGCCCGCGGGACCACAGCTCGCGGGCCCGCACCGACGGGCCGGCCGTCTCCACGCCCC
>ERZ772945.500-NODE-500-length-31487-cov-8.124491_pt1 | contig 31487 bp, 33 predicted proteins | sample MGYA00511681_ERZ772945 | MGnify/ENA primary metagenome ERZ772945 (study PRJEB29015, sample SAMEA2737943) | human oral metagenome | biome: human oral; feature: human-associated habitat; material: dental | place: China | collected 2143 ...
CTAGTCTACGAAATTTTTCTACACTGACAAAAAACTCGCTATGCTCAGACAATTTTGCCAGTGTAAAAAATGCTCCGACTGATTATTTATGCTAGACTTTATTTAAAAAATCAGTCGGAGCATTTTTTACACTGGCAAAATGCTCCGACTGATTATTTATGCTAGACTTTATTTAAAAAATGAAAATTATATTTTAATTATTTGAAAATATTAGGTTTATATCATTTATAAAAAAGTTTGTAATAAATTCGTTATTTAAATCGAGTTTAGTATAAATTTAAATTTTTAACTATTTCGTATAATCTCCGCCAAACCATTTTTCTGATATTTTAGCAAGCGTTCCATCGGCTCTCATCTCAGCAAGTGCTTTGTTCACTTCATTTCTTAATTCTTCGCTATCTTTTCTAAATAGGAAAAATGTTGGTGTTGTACTCAAAGGCTCCCCTACCAGCTGAACCTTATCTCCTTGCTGTTTTTTATAGTAACTTACCACAAGTCTGTCGCTCAATGTTGCATCCGCTTTTCCTTGTGCTATTTCTACCAATGTCAATGTAATTCCACCGTCAAAATAATTAAGATCTATCTTTTTAGCAGCTGTTTTATTATATTCCTCAACAGTTTTTGAATAATTGCTTCCAACTGCTGAAATTACTCTTTTACCTTCCAGATCCTTCAAAGTCTTTATATTATTCTCTCCCTCTTTTACAATAATCTGAGCAGCTGAAACTAAATATTTATCAGAAAAAATATACTTTTCTTCTCTTTCCTTAGTTTTTTCAATTTCATTGGCAATAATGTCATATCTTTTTGACTCTAGCCCCAAAAATATACTATCCCAAGGAACAGTTGTAAATTCAATATCTGCATTTATTCTTTTTCCAACTTCCTGAATAACCTCAACATCATATCCTGTCAATTTCCCGCTACTTTCATCCTTAAATGAAAATGGTGCATAAACTCCATCTGTACCTACTTTTATAACCCTTTTTTTTCCAGCGTTCGTTTTATTTCCACAGGATACTGCTAGAATCAGCATTAATAAGATTCCTAGCAATAATTTAATTTTTCTCATTCCAAGACCTCCAAAAATAAATATTTTTTAAAGAAAAAAGCCGAATAAGATTATCCGGCTTTCTAAGATGCAATCTTATTTTTTCAATTTATTCACTTTAAAATAAGCTTACATCTAAAATTATTTTTTAATTAATTTTAAAATAAAAAAAGTCGAATAAAAATTCAGATGATTTTTTCGTATAATATGTTTCTTAATAATAATTTATATTATTATCAACGTGTTTTTTGCTAAAATTTTGTGTTATAATATAACTAAAATTAAAGAGAGAAAAGAAAGGTGAGAAATATGGAACATAAAGAATTTGCGGAAATTTATGATGTATTCATGAAACACGTAGATTATGACAGCTGGTATAATTTTCTTAGGAGCTTTATTAAGAAAAAAGGAACTTTATTAGATTTGGGATGTGGAACTGGAGAGTTTTTAGTTAGGTTTTTGAGAGATGGGTTTTCAGTAACTGGAGTTGATTTGTCGGAGAAAATGTTGGAAATTGCAAAGAAAAAAATAACTGATAGAAAACTTGAGAATTGCGACTTTAAACTTATAAAAGAAAATATTGTAAATTTTGAAAATACTTTTAAAAATGGTGAAATCTGTGAAGTTGACAATATTATTTGTAATTTTGACACGGTAAATTATTTGAAAAATGGAAGCGAATTTGAAAAGTTTTTGGAAAAATGTTCTAAAAATTTGAAAAAAGATGGGTTTTTGATTTTTGACGCTGTCACAGAAGATATTTTTTCTGAAATTTTTGAAAATGATATTTTTTTGGATGAAGAACCTGAATATACGAGCATTTGGCGTCATGAAAAACTTTCACAAAGAAAACATCTTGTGGAAATAGATTTATTTGTCAGAGAAAATCTAAATGATAATTTATTTAGAAAATACAACGATATTCAGTACAAATTTATTTATGATTTAGAATGGATAGTTAAAATTGCTAAAAATTATGGATTTGAAGTATTTGACACGGCAAGTAATCCTGAATTTGGAGAGAGTAGAATATTTTTTGTATTTAAAAAAATATAAGTTAGGGAGAAAATGAATATGTCAGAAAATAAAAAAAATACAGATACAGATAAAAATATGAATGGAAAAAATATGGAGAAAGAAAATACAGAGAAAGAAAATATTGACGAAGAAGAAAAAAGAAAAAAAAGAATTTATGAAATTGAAAAAAAACTTGGACGGCATAATGAAAATGAGAAAAGAAATCGAAAAAGAAATAATAAACTTATCAAATATTTTGCACTAGCTACAAATATGGTTTATATTTTATCTGTGCCAGTACTTCTTATGATGGGATTTTATATGCTTTTGAAAAAATTCTTGTTTAAAACTGATCAGCCGATAGTTTTGGTCGTATTTCTTGTGATAGGTGCAGTTTCTGGATACTGGTCTTTGATTAAGCAGATTAATAATATAAAATAAGGAGAGAATATGTCTAGCGAAATTAAAAAAAATTACAAACTTTCAATTTATATTACGATAATTGCATTTTTTATTGGACTTGTTTTTAAAATCGTGGAACTTTATTTTGGATTTTTTGTTGGGGGAATAATTTCACTAATAAATGTCAGACTTCTTATTTCAGGAATAAATAAAATTATGTATTTTAAAAGTAATGCAAAATTGCGAGGAAATTTTGAGCTTTGGAAAAGACTTTTGGTTTTTTGTATTGGAATGTTTCTTGTTGGGAAAATTAGCCAAAGATATTTTGCGGATCATGTGTCGACAAATCTTTTATTTACTGGAATTGGAGCGACAAATTACAAAATTGCAATTATTTTGAGAAATTGTTCAAAAAAAATTAAAAAAAAATTATTTTAAAATTAATAAAATACTGTTTTTTTTATTAAAAAATAGATTAAAAATATCTAAATTAGAAGATTTTGACATAATGTAAGCTCAATGAAATCAAGCGTAAGTGAAATTTTAAACAAAGAATAAAATTTGCAAAAAGAAAATAATTGGAGTATAATAAATATACGAGTGAAGTTTTTAATCTTTTTACTCCAAAATAAAAAAGAACTCTTAAAAGAAAGGAGGAAAATTGATGAAAAATAAAGTTTTTAAATTTATTGGACTCTTATTTCTTATGATGGTGATTGTAAATGTTATTTTGGCAGTTGTAAGTACAGTTTTGCCGATTAATTTTGAATCACCGAGTTCAGTTGTAGAGCCACCGCATTATTTTAATTTTGTCATCGGAAGTTTTAATTTTTCGTTGAGTCAAACGGTGTTAAACACTTGGGTTTTGATGCTTGTAATAATGTTTATAGTGCATATGGGAACAAAAAATGCAAGTGTTACCAATCCAACTAAGATGCAAATTGTAATGGAAGAGTATTATAACTTTATTGAAAATACATTTCTTACAACTTTTGGAAAATATAAAAAGAAATATGTTCCGTTTTTTGCGGCACTGTTTGCCTTTATAATGTTTTCAAATTTATGTGGATTTTTGTTTCCGTTTGTAATAATGATCTTAAAAGGACAGCATGGAATGGAAGTAAAACCATTTTTTAGAACGCCGACAGCTGACCCAAATACGACAATTGGATTATCACTTGTAGTAATTGTTCTGTTTTTGACGGTTTCTATAAGAAAAGGCGGATTTAGAGCGTATTTAAAATCGTTGTTTGAGCCAATGTGGTTTATGTTTCCACTAAATATTGTCGACATTTTTTCAAAAGTTTTGAATACATCAATGCGTTTATTTGGGAATATGTTAGCAGGATTAGTAATTGTGGGACTTTTATACAGCCTTGTAGGACATCAGTTGTTCCAAACTGTGACAAATAATTTATTAAAAGGAAATTTCTCGTTCGCAGTAGGTTGGACAATAATTTTACAACTATACTTGGATTTATTTATAGGAATCGTTCAAGCGTTTGTCTTTACGGTGTTATCATCCGTTTATATTGGTGAAGGACTGGGCGAAGAAGAGGAAAGTGAGTAACAAAATAAATTTTAAGTATCTAAAGAGTACAAAGAATAAAAAAACTAAAAAAACAAAAAAATTAAAAAAATAGGAGGATTTTAAAATGGCAGCAACACCAGAAATCATTAATGCAGCAGCATTATTAGGAGCAGGAATAGCAGCAATAGGAGGAGTTGGAGCAGGACTTGGACAAGGAATTGCAACAGGATATGCGGTAGAAGCTATTTCAAGACAACCTGAAGCAAAACAAGACATTATGCAAACATTAATTACAGGATTGGCAATTACTGAGTCATCAGCAATTTATGCATTGGTAATCGCATTCTTATTGATTTTCTTGAAAGGATAGTTCTTATATTTTTAAAGAAAGGTTGTGATTGTCATAAATTTAAAAAAAATAGCAATAGGATTGTATTTGATCACATTTTTTAATGTATCTTTTGGAGCGGTAAATAATAAACCAAAAAAGGCCGATACTACTAAGACAAAAACTGCAACCCCAATTTCCAAAAAAGTTGATAATAAGTCTAAAGCAATAGATAATAAAAAAATAACAAAAAAAGTAGAAACTGTAAAAACTCCAGTTAAACCAGTTAAAACTTTAGATAAAAAGAATGTGGATAAAAAAAATCCAGAAAATAAAAAAATAAAAAAGACATCTGTAAAAAAAAATAATTTGCCAAATTCAAATAATGATGAAAATTTGAATGAAGTTGATAAGAAAATAAGAAAAGCTAAAGATTCGATTGAAAAAGGGATTTATACTGAAAAAGAAAATCCAAAACTTTTAAACGATTCACAAAAAAAAGATGAAAGAGTTGACAGAGTGAAATTAGACAAAATAACAAAGGTAAATTCTGAGAAGGTTTTGTCTTTTACAAAGAATTCAGAAGAAATTTTGGCTGGTGGAACAATGGTGTCGACTGATAATTATAAAATATTGTTTACTGGAATTAATGAAACTAATTCAGATGGAAGCGGTGAAATTACAAAGTCCACTAAGTTAAATACAAGTTTTATTTTGGGATTTCAAGTAAAAAAAACTGAAATTGAATTGGAGAGTGTAAAAGTTTATTTAGTTACATCAGAAAGAAATGAAAAACTTTTGATTTCTTCAAAAGTTCCAGAAAAGAGAGAAAAAAGAGAAAAAAATAAACCTTTTGTGGAAGAATGGGTAACTGAAGTTGGGAAAGTTTCTAAAATAAAAGGATTTGGAAGTGAAAAAGAAAGTAATTTAATAAGTTGGAGTGGAGAATCGAGTAATATAGGTTCAGTTAATTTGAAAAATGTGTTAAAAGATACAAAAGTTGATTTGGAAAAAGTAAAAGTTACCAAATTAAAAGATTTGTTTGCTTTAAGTGACAAAAAGTATCGTTATTTATTTAAATTTGTGATAAAAGCAAAAGGAAAAGAAGAGGAAGTTATTTTTCAACCTGGTATTTTAAATGTAAAATTGACGGGTGGTAAAAATATAAAATAAAAATAACTAGAAAATAAGGAGAAAAAATGGATGGATCAAAATTAGTAAACATTGATTTTACAATGGCTATTCAAATAATAAATTTTTTAGTATTAGTCTATTTTTTCACACGGGCATTTTCAAAAAAAATTGGAAAAATTTTGGAAGATAGAAAGAAAATAGCATTATCTGAAATGGAAATCGTCGAAAATGAGAAGGAAAAATTGGAAGAGAAAAAGAAAAATGTTGAAAAACTTAAAAAAGAATCAAAACGACGAGCTAATGACATTTTGATAAAAGCTGAAAGACAAGCTGATGAAAGAAAAGATCAAATTATAAATTTGGCTATGAATAACCGTGAAAGAATGATGATGAAAGCGGAAGCTGATATTGAAAAAATGCGACAAAAAGCTAAATTTGAGTTGCAAAAGGAAGTCGGAGAAATGGCTGTGGATCTTGCGGAAAAAATTATTAAAGAAAATATTGATAAAGATCAAGATAAGACAATTGATAAATTTATTGATGGATTAGGAGATTAATATGGAAGATGAAATCGCAAAAACATATGCACAAGCCATTTATGATGTAGCAAAATCTTCTAATAAAATTGATGAAATTCGAGAAGTTCTTAATATTTTGATGGAAAAATATTCGGAAGAAGAGCAATTTAGAAGAATTTTGGAAAATCCGATGATTAAAATTTCTGAAAAAGAAGAGTTTTTACAAAAATCTTTTAGTTTTGCTAGTGCAGAGTCAATTAAAGTGATAAAGTATATTGTCAAAAAAGATAGATTATCTTCAGTAGCGAAAATAAAAGCTAAATTTTTGGAAATTTATTATAAAGAAAATGATAAACTCCCTGTAACAGCTATATTTGCAAAAAAATTATCAAATGATCAAGAAAAAAGATTAACAGAAAAATTGGAAAAAAAATATAACAAAAAAGTTGTATTGAATTTAGTTGTTGATAAAAGTATAATTGGTGGAGGAATCATAAAAGTAAATGATGAAATAATTGATGGTTCAATAAAAAATCAAATAAGCGATATGAAAAAAGTTTTTTAGAAATGGAGGTGCTTTTTTTGAAGATTAAACCAGAAGAGGTAAGTAAAATAATTCGTAGCGAAATAGAAAATTACAAAAATAAAATTGATATTTCCAATACTGGAACAGTTCTTGAAGTTGGAGATGGAATCGCTAGAATTTATGGATTAAGTGATGCTATGTCTGGAGAACTATTAGAATTTGAAAATGGTGCAACCGGAATGGCGTTAAATTTGGAAGAAAGTAATATCGGAGCGGTTATTTTTGGTGAAACAGTCGGAATAAAAGAAGGAAGCCTTGTAAAAGGGACAGGAAAAGTTGCACAAGTACCAGCTGGAGAAGAATTACTTGGAAGAGTTGTAGATGCGCTTGGAAATCCAATTGATGGAAAAGGTGAAATAAAAGCTAGTAAATATATGCCAATTGAAAGACAAGCTTCTGGAATCATTGCAAGAAAACCTGTAAGTGAGCCGTTACAAACTGGAATAAAAGCAATTGATGGAATGTTTCCAATAGGAAAAGGACAAAGAGAACTTATAATTGGAGATAGACAAACTGGAAAAACTGCAATAGCAATTGACGCAATAATAAATCAAAAAGAAAATGATACAATTTGTGTTTATGTTGCAATTGGTCAAAAAAGATCGACAGTTGCACAAATTTATAGAAAATTAGAAGAAACAGGAGCACTTGATTATACGATAATTGTAGCAGCAACAGCATCGGAATCTGCACCGCTTCAGTATTTAGCACCATATGCGGGAGTTGCAATGGGAGAATATTTTATGGATAATGGAAAGAGTGTTTTGATAATTTATGATGATTTATCTAAACATGCTGTAGCTTATCGTGAAATGTCATTGCTTCTTAAAAGACCGCCAGGAAGGGAAGCATTCCCTGGAGATGTATTCTATTTACACTCAAGACTTCTTGAAAGAGCTGCAAAATTAAGTGACAAATTGGGTGGTGGATCAATTACAGCATTACCAATTATTGAAACGAAAGCGGGAGATATTTCGGCATATATCCCAACAAATGTAATTTCGATTACAGATGGACAAATTTTCTTGGAAACTGATTTGTTTAATTCAGGATTTAGACCAGCAATAAATGCGGGAGTTTCTGTGTCAAGGGTAGGTGGATCAGCTCAAATTAAAGCAATGAAACAAGTTGCTTCAAAAGTAAAATTGGAACTTGCACAATATAATGAATTACTTGCATTTACGCAATTTGGTTCAGATTTGGATAAAGCGACAAGAGATCAGTTAAATCGTGGTTCTAAAATTATGGAAGTGTTAAAGCAAGGTCAATACAGTCCTTATAAAGTTGAAGAACAAGTAATTTCATTTTACTGTGTAACAAACGGATTTTTTGACGATGTGCCAACAGAAAAAGTTCGTCAATTTGAAAAGGAATTGATTGATGAAATTTCAAATAAAACAACTATTTTGAAACAAATTTTGGAGAAAAAACAGATAGATGATGAAATCAAAAATTCTTTAAATGATTTTATTAAAGAGTTTAAAGAAGATTATGTCTGGTAAGTAGGTGAAAAAATATGGCTGCAAATATGAAAGAAATAAAAGAAAGAATTGACAGCGTAAAAAATACAAGTCAAATCACAAATGCTATGAATATTGTTTCTTCTACAAAATTTAAAAAGTTTCAAATATTGACGCTAAAATCTCGTAGTTATGCACAGGCACTAGATATAGCGTTTGATAACTTAGTTGCGGGATTAAAAGGTAATAAATTTGTAATATTTGACGGAAAAACTCAAGTTAAAAAAGTTGGAATTATTGTGATGACTTCAGATAGAGGACTTTGCGGAAGTTTTAATTCAAATACGCATAGAAAACTTGAAGAAATGAGAAAAAAATTTCAAAAAGAAAATAAAGAAATTTCTGTAATTACAATTGGAAAAAAGGCAAAAGATTATTGTAAAACTAGAAATATAGATGTCGACAGTGAATATACACAAATGATACCTGAAACAATGTTTGAAAAAGCGAAAAAAATAAGTGAAGATGTTGTACAATTTTATTTGGATGACTACTATGATGAAGTTTATTTGATTTATTCAAAATTTGTGTCAGCGGTAGAATATAATATTCAAACTGAGAAATTGCTTCCAATTGAAAAAAAGGAAGGACTTCCAACAAAAGAATATATGTTTGATCCATCGGAAGATGAAGTGTTAAACGCTTTTATTCCACAAGTTTTAAATATAAAATTGTATCAAGCGCTTTTGGAAAATTCAGCAAGTGAACATTCAGCTAGAATGTCAGCGATGAAACAAGCCAATGACAATGCTGCAGATATGATAAAAAAATTGGAAGTGCAGTACAACAGAGAGCGTCAAGGACTTATAACACAAGAATTAACCGAAATAATTGGAGGTTCATCAGGAGTACAGTAAAAGTTAAATTTACATAAAGAGAAAGGAGAGCGACATTAATCAATGAATAAAGGTAAATTAGTTCAAGTAATTGGACCGGTTATAGATGTAAGATTTGAGAACGAATTGCCAGATATTTATAACGCTTTGGAAATTCACACAAAAAGCGGTAAACTGGTTGCGGAAGTTCATTCACATAATGGAAACAATGTAGTAAGAGCGGTAGCGATGTCTGGGACTGACGGATTAAGACGAGGACTGGAAGTAATTGACACAGGAAAACCTATTCAAGTACCAGTTGGTAGAGATACTTTGGGAAGAATATTCAATGTTTTGGGAGAAACAGTTGATGATGGAGAACCACTTGACAATGAAAGTGTTTTAAAAGAGTCAATTCATAAAGAAGCACCATCATTTGAAGAACAAGGAACAGATACGGAAATTTTGGAAACTGGAATAAAAGTTGTAGATTTATTGGCACCTTATTTAAAAGGTGGAAAAATTGGACTTTTTGGAGGTGCAGGAGTAGGAAAAACTGTACTTATTCAAGAGTTAATTAATAATATTGCAAAAGGACACGGAGGACTTTCTGTTTTTGCAGGAGTAGGAGAACGTACAAGAGAAGGAAGAGATTTATATAATGAAATGACTGAAAGTGGAGTTATAGATAAAACTGCCTTAGTGTATGGACAAATGAATGAACCGCCTGGTGCAAGACTTAGAGTAGGTTTGACAGCACTTACAATGGCTGAATATTTTAGAGATAAAGAAGGACAAAACGTACTTTTATTTATCGACAATATTTTCAGATTTACTCAAGCTGGAGCGGAAGTTTCGGCACTACTTGGAAGAATGCCATCAGCAGTTGGTTATCAGCCAAATTTGGCAACTGAAATGGGAGCACTACAAGAAAGAATCACTTCAACAAATGCTGGTTCAATCACATCCGTTCAAGCAGTTTATGTCCCAGCGGATGATTTGACTGACCCGGCACCAGCGACAACATTTGCGCATTTGGATGCAACTACAGTACTTTCAAGACAAATTGCTTCACTTGGAATTTATCCAGCAGTTGACCCACTTGATTCAACATCAAGAATTTTGGAACCAGAAATTGTTGGAAATGAACATTATAAAGTTGCAAGAGATACTCAAAAAGTTTTGCAAAGATATAAAGAATTGCAAGATATAATTGCTATTTTGGGTATGGATGAATTGGATGAAGAGGATAAACTTATCGTAAACCGTGCAAGAAAAATTCAAAGATTTTTCTCACAACCATTTTCAGTAGCAGAACAGTTTACTGGAATGAAAGGAAAATATGTACCTTTGCGTGAAACAATCCGTGGATTTAAAGAAATTTTGGATGGACTTCACGATGATTTGCCAGAACAGGCGTTCTTATATGTGGGAACTATTGACGAAGCAGTTGCAAAAGCAAGAGAATTAATGGCAGAATAGAATGAAAATAGGAGTGTTTAATTTGCTCCTTTTTCATATTTATAAAATTTTTTAGTTGTTAAAGGAGGGAAGATGGCTACAGAATTTATTTTAAAAGCAGTAACTCCAGAAGGTCTTGTGTTTGAAAAACCTGTTACTTTTGTGAAACTTAGAACAGAAAACGGAGATATTGGGATTCTTGCCAAACATATAAATTTTATTTCCCCAATTGGTGCCGGAGAAATGGTAGTTAGAGAGAATGATAAAGAAGAGGTCACATATTATTTGGAAGGCGGATTTTTGGAAGTAAGACAAGATAAAGTCGTAATTTTGGGAGAAACTTTGGTTGAATCGACAAAAGCTGAAGCTGTCAAAAGAGCGAGAATTGCGGCAATTGAAATTGCAAAGAAACACAAAATTCAAGAAGAACGGGATATTTTAGGAACTAAAAAACGACTTCAAAGTAATTTGACAAGAAAGTAATTTTAATGTAAAATATAGGTATAAAAAAATTTATGGGAGGCGGTGTTATCATGATGCAAAAAAATTATAGGACAAAAAGGACACATTATAGAAATTATGTAAACAAAAAATTTACAATTAATAAAAAAACGGAAAAAGAATTGAAAAAAATATCAAGATTCGTTCCAATGGAAGTAATTGAACGAATGATGATAGAAAAATTTTTAAAAAATATTTTTGAAATAAAAAGAAGTAAAGTTTTTTATAGAAATTTTATAAACAAAAAATTAATAGGAAATTTAGGTCAAAAATATAGAAAAATTTTTAGAGAAATATCTTTTAATTATGAAGGTATGACAGTGGAACAGTTAAAGGGAAGACATATTGAAACAGAAATAAATCAGTCAAAATTTGCGATAGGAACAGAATTTGATGGAAATTCTAATCATGAAGATATTTATTTTGATAAATCACCACTTCCATATTCATACTTTGTAGATGAAATAGTTCTTATGCCTAAAAATCCAACAACATTGTTTGTTTATTGGGAAATTAGAGAAGAAACATTTACAAGATTGTCTAATGACAATGGAGTAATTGATAATGTAATTATTAAATTGTTTAAAAATGGACAAGAATATAGAAAAATAGTAAGACATGAAAGAATAGGTTCACATTATATTACTGATATTGATGTAAATGAACATTATGAAGTTTCAATTGGATATGAAGATGTTTATGGAAACTTTTCTGAAGTAGCACATTCAGTTGAAGCAATTTCACCAAATGATAAAATGTCTGATAATTTAGATTTGTTATGGGGAACTGTAAAAGAAGATGAAAATACAAATCAACTTATAAAATATATAAATGTTCCTGTAATGACACCAGAAAACAAAGAGTTCTTGGAACTTTCTGGAGAATTTGAAGGTGAAACAGGAGATGAATTTGTTTATGAAATAATAAGAAGATTAAGAAAAGTTGGTTCATCTGAAATTTTAGTCGAAGAAGAAGCATTAAAAGGAAGAACATTGAAATCAAAACCAGATAGGCTTGATATGAGTGGATCTAGAAGTAGTTAATGAGCAATTAATTTTGAGAGAATAAAATGTTCTCTCATTTTTTTTATCAGTTAATTGTGAAATTGTGGATAAAGGAGATGAAATCAGAAAATATGAAAAGTTTAGAAAAAATAAACGAATTAAAAAAAATAATAGAAGAAAGTAAAAAAATTGTGTTTTTTGGAGGAGCTGGAGTTTCCACAGAGTCTGGAATTCCTGATTTTAGAAGTGCAAATGGAATTTATAACCAAAAGTTAAATAGACATTTTTCACCTGAAGAGCTGATTTCACACACAATGTATTTAAAATATCCAGAAGATTTTTATGATTTTTATAAAAAAAATTTAATTTATAAAGAAGCTAAACCCAATTTTGCACACTTTTATTTGGCTAAACTGGAAAAAGAAGGAAAATTGAGTGCAGTTGTAACTCAAAATATTGACTGTCTGCACGAGATGGCTGGAAGTAAAAATGTTTTGAAAGTGCATGGAACAATTGATAGAAATATTTGCACAAAATGTGGTAAAATTTATAATTTAGATGAGTTTTTGAGTTTTTGCGAAAAGGAAAAAATTCCACATTGTCCCAAATGTGGTGGAGTTATAAAGCCAGATGTGACTCTTTATGAAGAAGGTCTAAATATGGAAGTCTTTTCAGAAGCGATAAGACAAATTTCAAATGCTGATACTTTGATTATCGGCGGAACATCTTTAATCGTTCATCCAGCAGCTTCATTGATTCAATATTTTAATGGAAAAAATCTCGTTTTAATTAACAAAAGCTCAACTGATAAAGATTATTTGGCAAATTTAGTCATTCACGATAAAATTGGAGAAGTTTTTAAAAAATTATAATTGACAAAATATATTAAAATGGTAAAATATTATAAATAATTTAAATTTTTTGGAAAGTGAAAATTTTAGATGGAAGATAGAAATAATAATGGAAATAGAGATAAAAATAAAAAAATAAATATAAAAACTTGTGGAAAACTTTATATTGCTGGAGAATATGCCGTATTAAACTGTGGAAATAGTGCGATTATAAAAAATGTTGATATTTTTATGAATGCACAAATAAATTTTTCTAAAAATTCAGAATATCATATATTTTCAGATATGTTTGATTATTTAGTTACACTTAAATACGATAAAAACTATTCGTTAATTCAAAATGCGATAAAAAATGTAAATGATTTTTTGATTTTAAATAAAATTGATCCAGAACCAATTGATTTAAAAATAACTGGAAAAATGGAGAAAAATGGGAAAAAATATGGAATTGGATCAAGTGGAAGTGTTGTAATTTTGGTAATAAAAGCTATGTTTGAGTTATATTATAAAAAATTAAATAATAAATTTTTCTCAAAAGAAATAATTTTTAAATTGTCAGCTTATACATTGTTAAAATTGGGAGATAATGGCTCAATGGGAGATTTAGCCTGCATTTCTTATGAAAATATGGTATTTTACACATCTTTTGACAGGGAAAAAATAAAAGAATTTATTGAAAAAAAAGATTTAAAAGAAGTTTTGGAGATGGACTGGGGATATAGAATTGAAGAGATAAAATGTGGAATTGAATGCGATTTTTTAGTTGGCTGGACGAAAAAGCCGTCAATTTCTAGTGAAATGATTAAAATTGTGAAATCTTCAATAGATAAAAAATTTTTAAGTGAAGTTCAAGTTATTGTAAATAATTTGAGAGAAGCTATTATTAACGGAGAAAAAGAAAAAATAAAAAAATTGATTGAAAATAATGGAAATATTTTGAAAAAATTAAATGAAAATATTTATAGTTTAGAATTGATAAAACTTGTCCAAGCTACAGAAGGACTTGATATATGTGCTAAAAGTAGCGGTTCTGGCGGTGGCGACTGTGGAATTGCGATTTCTTTTGATGAAAATGACAGTAAAGAATTGATTAAGAGATGGGAAAAATTGGAAATTGAGACAATATTTTTTGGAAAATTATAAAAAATGGATAAATTAAATAAATTAAAATTAAAAAAAAATTAAAATAAAAAAATTAAAAATTTAAAGATTAAATATTAAATATAAAGAAAGGAAAAAATTTATTGTATGAAAAGAAAAGATGATCACATTAAGTTTGCTCTGCGATATAAAAGTGATTATAATAGCTTTGATGATGTTCAGTTGGAGCACAGTTCACTGCCAAAATATAATTTGGATGAAATTGATTTATCGACAAATTTTGCGGGACATAATTTTAAATTTCCATTTTTTATCAATGCGATGACAGGTGGAAGTGAAGCGGGAAAAAATATAAACAAAAAATTGGCTAAAATTGCAAATGAATGTGAAATTTTGCTTGTAACTGGTTCATACAGTGCAGCGTTAAAAAATAAAGATGACGATTCATTCAAAATTGTACGAAAAAATAATGAAAATTTATTACTTGCAACAAACATTGGAATTGATAAAAATTTCACAAGTGGACAAAAAGCGATAAAAGACTTAAATCCAATATTTTTACAAATTCATGTAAATCTTATGCAAGAGCTTATAATGCCTGAAGGAAGCCGAAATTTTAACGAGTGGGAAAATAATTTAAGAGATTTTGTAAAAAATATAAAAGTTCCGTTGGTTCTAAAAGAAGTTGGCTTTGGTATGGACAGAAAAACTATTGAAAAAGCAATAGAGTTGGGAATAAAAACGGTGGATATAAGTGGTCGTGGCGGAACAAACTTTGCTTATATCGAAAATATGCGCCGTAAAAATCATTTTAAATATTTGAATGACTGGGGAAAGACGACGGTTCAAGCACTTTTGGATGCAAAAAAATTTGATGGAAAAGTTGAAATTGTTGCAAGTGGCGGAGTGCGAAATCCACTTGATGTAATAAAATGCCTTGTATTAGGAGCGAGCGGCGTTGGAATTTCAGGGACAATTTTAAAATTTTTGAGCGAATATTCTATAGATGAAATTATAGAAATTTTGAATAGCTGGAAAGATGAGTGTAAAATAATAATGTGCGCTTTAAATGCAAAAAATTTAAATGAATTAAAAAATGTAAAATATTATTTGTATGGAAAAACATTAGATTATTATAAAAATTTATGAAAAGGAGCTGATTTATGAAAAAAAAATTAGTTGTGTATGACTTTGACAAGACAATTTATGATGGAGAAACTGGAGTTAATTTTTCGGTATTTTATTTAAAAAAATATCCGCTAAAATCTATTTTATTTTTGATTACTTATTCCAGATATCTATTTTTGTATCTTTTTAAAATTGTAAATTTGACAAAAATAAAAGAAAAATATTTTAAATTTTTAGAATCTCATACAAAAAAGGAAATACAGGATTTGATTGATGAATTTTGGGAAACAAAAAAAAGTAAAATTTATCCTTGGGTAAAAGAAGAGTTACAAAAAAATAGAAAAGAAGCTGATTTTGTCATTGTGACTTCAGCAAGTCCATTGTTTTTAATTGAAAAGTTCTTACTTTCACAAGGATATGACATTGTTTTTGGAACAAGATTTGTGGGTGACAATCAAAAAAAATTCGTTGCTCAAATTAATGGGAAAAATAATAAAGGTGACGAAAAAGTAAAAAAATTAAACAGATGGGCAAAGCAAAATAATTATGAAATTGAAATAGTGAAATTTTATTCTGATAGCCTTGCTGACAAGCCTTTGTATGATATTGCAAAACGAAAATTTTGGATAAAAAGGGGTAAAATTTTAGAAGGAATGCCAAAGAGAAAAACTTTAATTGATAAATTATTTTGGAACTAAAAAAATAAAAAACTAAAAATATAAAAAATGAAAAGATTGTTCTAATTTTAGAGCAATTTTTTTATAAAAAAGTAAAAATAATGAAAAAACAAAAATAAAAAAAAGATTAATTTATAAAATTAATCCTAATTAATTATAAAAATCTTTTTTTAATCAATTTTAAAGTTAGTTAAAACATCATCTTGTATAGTGTTTCCCCATTTCGCCATCTGTCTTAATGTTATTTTATTTTTCCAACTTTTCTTATTTCCAACAATCAAAACTTTATCTCCAATTTTTATATCTTGAATATCAGTTAAATCAATAAAAATCATATCCATACATATTTCACCCAAAATATTTGCTTTTTTGTCATTTACAAGCACATATGCACAGTTTTTTTTATTCTCAATTTGTTTTGGAAGTCCATGTGCATAACCTATTGCGACAATTCCAACTTTTGAATCTCTTTTCAAAATTCCTTTATTTCCATATGAAACTTTTTCGCCTTTTTTTACATCTCGAATATTTATAATTTTTGATTCCACTAAAATGGCACTTTCCAAACCAATATCGTAAGAAAGTGGCTCTAAACCATAAATTGCCATTCCAACACGGCAAAAATCATAGTTATACTTTTTTTCATATTTAAATAACAGCGGACTTGCTTGTAAATGTATATATTTATATTTTATTTCGTTATCGTCAAAAATTTTTAAAATTTTTTCAAATTTTTTTACTTGCTTTTCAGTTTCGGTTTCATTTTCAGCTTCGGAAATATGTGAAAAAATCGAGATAATTTCCAATTTAAATTTTTTATTCTTCAAAAATTCAGAATTTATTTTTTTAATTTCTTTTATTATTTCAAAAACTTCATTTTCATCAAATCCAAGTCGATTCATTCCACTATTTATTTTTATGTGAATTTTTAAACAGATATTTTTTTTAAAATTATTCAAAATATCGATATAATCGTAAAATTGTTTTTTACTAAAAATTGTTATTTCAATTCCATTTTTAATCGCCACTTCCAATTTTTTCGGTTCCACATAATTAAGTGTCATCACATTGCAATTATTTTTTTTATTTAAATTTTTAAAATTTTTTAAAATTTTATAAACTTTAACAGCTTCTTCAAGATAAGCTACTGCAAAATAATTACAGTTATTTTTTATCAAAACAGGCAAAATCTTTTCTATTTTTAGACCGTAAGCATCATCTTTTATAACACAAATCACATTTTTATTAATCGAGCGAATTTTTTCCAAATTTTTTTTTATGCTTGAGTTATTTATTTTCAAATTTACTAACATTATTTTTTACTTTCCAAAATTTTTGATTCAATTAATTTTCTAAAGGCTTTTCCTCTGTGACTCACAGATTTTTTTTCGTCAGGTGAAGCAACTCCAAAACTTTTTTTCAAATCATATGAATAAAACAGCGGATCATATCCAAATCCTCCATCTCCACAATTTTCAAATAAAATTTCTCCGTCGGCTCTTCCAGAAAAAGATTCAACTTTGCCATCTGGAAAAGCGATACTTACAACTGAGATAAAATGTGCTGTTCTTTTTTCTTTTGGCACATCTTTCAAATTTTGTAAAAGTTTTTCATTATTTTTTTTATCATTTCCATCTTCACCCGCATATCTTGCTGAAAAAATTCCAGGATCTCCATTTAATGCGTCAACGCAAAGACCAGAGTCATCAGAAATTGTTGTAATTTTTATAAATTTAGAAATTTCAAGTGCTTTTTTTTGTGAATTTTCTTCAAAAGTAGTACCATCTTCCACTACATCTGGTATTTCTATGTCATCTAAAATTGATAAAATTTCAATATTCATTCCTTCAGTCAACTTTTCAAAATCTTTAATTTTTCCTTTATTTTTTGTAGCTAAAAATACTTTCATTATATTTTCTCCTAAAAATTGCTTTTTATGTATGTAATTTTTTTAAATTTAAATTTTATATTTTTTCAAATTTTCTCTTATTATGTCGTTCACGATTTTGTGAATATTTTTTTGTTCTTGAATTGGCAAATTAGCAGGATCAATAGGTTTGTCAACTATTACTTTAATGTTTTTATTGCCTTTCACTTTTAAACTTTTTTTATTTTGAACTTCGTAAGTTCCACAAATTGTTATTGGCAAAATTCTAACTTTGCTATCTTTCGCAAGTTTAAAACTTCCCTTTTTAAATTCGCCAACTTCTCCATTTTCAGTTCGACTTCCTTCTGGAAAAATTACATAAGAATATCCATCTTCTACTTTTGAAATCGCATTTTTCATATCTTTCATTCCTTGACGAGCATTTTTTCTATCCAAAAAGATACAGTTTAACGCTTTCATCCATCCACCGATTAATGGCCAAGTTTTCATTTCTTTTTTTGCAATAAAAGCAAAATCTAGTGGTAAATATCCAAGAAGAGTTGGAATATCTAAATTACTTTGATGATTTGAAATTAAAATGATAGGTTCTCCAGTTTCTTTTATTTTTTTTATTTCTTTTTCACAGTCATTTTCGTAAATAACTTTTACTTTACTGCCTGAAGCCCAAACTAAATTTTTTCCCCAATTTACTCCAACTTTACGAGCAAAATTATGAGCATCTCGACCTTTTTTAAAAAGTAGTGCCGGAGCTCTAAAAATCATTCCATATAGAAATGTTCCCACAAGTATAAAATGGTAAAATATTGTTCTCATTTTTTACTCTCCTTATTAAATTAAAAATTTTTTAGTATATTTTTTTGTTTATTATAAATTTTAACATAAATTTTTTATAAAAATGATTTATATTCTTTAATTTTTTCAAATATTTTATCAAGTGAAAATCCTTGTCTTGCCAAATATTGTATCAGTTTTTGTTCTTCTTTTAACTGTTTTAAATATTCTTCTTTTGTTAAACTAGAATTTTTGTGTGCTAATTTTTTTTCATTTTTTTTAATTAAAATTTCAAGCCTTTTATCGTCAATATTTCCTTCAGATTCTAATTTTTCGTAAGCAAGTTCGATTGTCTTTTTTTCGAGTCCCTTTTGAGACAAATTATAAGAAATTCTATTTTTTCCATATTTTTTATTTTTTATATAAGAAATTGCGTAGTCTAAATCATTTAAATATCCAAGTTCTTTTAATTTTTTTACAGCTTTTTTTACAGCTTCTTTATTTTGATATTTTTCTGATAATTTTTTATAAATTTCTTTTTCTGTTCGATCTTTTAAAGAAATCAGAAAAATTCCTTTTTCCAAAGAAGCCTCATATGAAATATCATCATAGAGGCTAGAAATATCATCATTTACTTTTAATTCATATCTTTGTCTTATAAATGGACTTACATCCATTATTTCTTCTGTAGACAAGTATAGTTTATTTCTTGATATTTTTATTATAATCATTAATCTTCCGTTTCATTAGAATTATTGGAATCATTAGAATCGTTATTATTTTCTGAATTTTTTATTTCTTCAGAGTTTTCTTCTTCAGCATTAAGTCCCAATTTTTCTCTAATTTTTTCCATAACTTGAGCTTCGATTCGTGAGAATAACTCAGTGTTTTCTTTTAACATTTTTTCAACATTAATTCGACCTTGACCTAATTTCTCATCTCCATAAGCAAACCAAGAACCACTTTTTGAGATAACTCCAAAATCAATTCCAGCGTCCAGTATTTCTCCAATTTTTGAAATTCCTTGTCCATACATCACATTAAATCTAGCTTCTTTAAATGGCGGTGCAACTTTATTTTTAGTAACTTTGACTAAAACTTCATTTCCAACCATTTCATCCCCTTGTTTTACTGAACCAACTCTTTTTACTTCCATTCTCACTGTTGAAAAGAATTTTAGTGCACGACCTCCTGAAGTAGTTGTCTGAACTCCTGGAACAAAAGAAAATCCACCAATTTTTTCTCTTATCTGATTGATAAAAATCATAACCGTATCAGATTTTGCGATACTTCCTGTCAATTTTCTAAGTGCTTTTGACATAAGTCTAGCTTGAAGTCCCATTTGCTGGTCTCCCATTTCGCCTTCAATTTCCGCTTTTGGAACAAGTGCTGCAACTGAATCCACTACGACTACATCCATTGCTCCACTTCTCACAAGCATATCAGCAATTTCAAGAGCTTGTTCTCCTGTATCAGGTTGAGAAATCAAAAGTTCGTCAATATTTACTCCAAGTGCTTTTGCGTAAACTGGGTCAAGAGCATGTTCAGCATCAATAAATCCTACAACTCCGCCTTCTTTTTGAGCTTCTGCAATGATATGCAGTGCAAGAGTCGTTTTTCCAGAAGATTCAGCTCCATAAATTTCAACGATTCTTCCTCTTGGAACACCACCTACGCCAAGTGCTATATCTAAGTTTATGCTTCCTGTAGAAATGGTTTTTATATTCAGTTTTTGATTTTCCCCAAGTTTCATAATAGCACCGTCACCAAAGTCTTTGTGTATTTGCTTTAGTGCTAGATCTAACATTTTCTCTTTATTTTCTTTGTTTTTTTCGTCAATTTTTTTCTTTGCCATATAACCTCTCCTTTATTTTTTATTTTTAGTTTTTTCAATTTACATTATATCATAAATTTAAATTTTTTATAAATTAATTTTTTTCATATCTTTTCTTTATTTTTAAAAACTGACCGACTGTACAAAACATTAAAAATTTAGTATAATATATTAAGTGATTTTTATTCAAAAGTTTATTTAAAAGAAGAGGAGAAAATATGAAAATAGTAGTTTATGGTGCTGGAGTTATGGCACAATATGTAAAAGAATCTATAATAAATAGTAAAAATGAATTTGTGGGTTTTGTTGATCCGCTTGGAAAAGGAGATTTTGATAATTTAAAAGGAGAAAATGCCAATGTGGAATATGATGCAATAATTGATTTTTCACATTTTAGCTTAATTGACGATGTCTTGGAAGCGGGAATTGCTAAAAAAGTTCCAGTTTTGGTGGCGACAACTGGTCATACGGAAGAGCAATTAAAAAAAATTGAAAAAGCTGCAGAATTAATTCCTGTGATTAAAGCGACAAATACTTCGTTAGGAGTAAATATAGTAAATGAAATAGTTGCATTTGCTACAAAATTATTAAAAGATTTTGATATTGAAATTGTGGAAAAACATCATAACAGAAAAATTGACGCACCAAGTGGGACAGCTTCGACACTTCTTGAAATTGTAAAAGAAAATTTAGATGATGGAAATGATTACAGAACAGTTTACGGAAGAGAAGGATATAGTAAAAGAGCTGAAAAAGAAATAGGAGTTCACGCAATTCGTGGTGGGAATATCGTTGGAGAACATACTGTTATTTATGCAAAAAATGATGAAATTATCGAAATAAAACACGAAGCGTTGTCAAGAAAAATGTTTTCAGATGGTGCAGTAAAAGCGATAGAATTTTTAAAAGGCAAAGATGCTGGGAAATATACAATGAGAGATGTTTTGGGAATAAATAAATAAAATATTAGTTGTAAAATTTATAAAAAAGTGGTAAAATAGACGAAAATTATAATATACTAAAATTAAAAAGATTTTGAGAAAATGGAGGGAAAATGACAGAATTAGAAAAATCAAAAGCTATTATTCAATATATTGCCGATGCGAAAAAGACAACTCCAGTAGAACTTTACACAGATGAAGAAATAAAAAATCCTTATTCTTGCAAAGTTATTGGAAAAGATGGATTAAAAGTTATTTTTGGAGATTGGGAAGAAATAGAAAAAATCATAAAAGAAAATAACTTACAAAATTATTATTTAAAAAATGATAGAAGAAATTCTGGGGTACCAATGCTTGATATGAAAAATATTAATGCAAGAATTGAGCCAGGAGTATTTATCAGAGATAAAGTTAGCATTGGAGATAGAGCTGTAATAATGATGGGTGCAGTTATAAATATTGGTGCTGAAATCGGTGAAGGAACAATGATTGATATGAATGTTGTTTTAGGTGGAAGAGCCAAAGTTGGTAAAAACTGTCACATCGGTGCAGGAGCAGTATTAGCTGGAGTTATCGAACCACCTTCAGCAGATCCAGTTGTGATCGAAGACGATGTAGTTGTAGGAGCAAATGCAGTAGTCTTAGAAGGAGTCAGAGTTGGAAAAGGTTCAGTAGTTGCAGCAGGAGCAATAGTTACGCAAAATGTTCCAGAAGGTGTCGTAGTTGCAGGAACACCAGCTAGAATTATAAAAGGAGTTGACGCTAAAACAGCTTCAAAAACTGAATTAGTTGATGCTTTAAGAAATTTATAGAAATTTATCGTTTAATTATCAAAATAGATAAATTAAAATTAGGAGGAAATTATGAAAAAATTATTACTAATAGGAGCAATATTAGTTACAGGAGCTTTGTCATTTGCAGATTCAAAAGCAGATTATGAAAAAGCTAGAACTTTAGCAGGACAAAAGAAAACAGCAGAAGCAGTTAAAATTTTGGAAACGCTTTCAAAAACTGGAGATGCAGAATATAAACAAAGAGCAAATTTAGAATTAGGTTCTTATTATTTACAACAAAATCAAATAGCTAAAGCAAAACCTTATTTGGAAACAGCTTTTGACGGTGGAAAAGTTGTAAACAGCTATAGTGCTGAATCAGCAAGATTATTATATTTAGTTGGAATTGCTCAAAAAGATAAAGAATCAGCTGAAAAATATATTCTTTGGACAGATGAAAAAACAGATGGAAAAGATGCGGATATAACTTCAAGTTTAATTATTTTTTACTTCGATAACAATGAACAATCAAAAGGAACAGAAAGATATAACAAAGCTATGAAATCAACTGATAAAGCGTTTGTTTCAGAAGTGAACTACAATGTAGGACAATATTATTTGACAAAAAATAATACAACTCAAGCCAAAACATATTTGCAAAAAGCATACACAGGTGCGCCACAAAAAGTAAATGGAGCTGGAATCTTATTAGCTGAAATAGCTATGTCAGAAAAAAATCCTGCTCAAGCTGAAAAATATTTAACTGAAATGAATACAGCAGCAGGTGGAAAAAATTCTCAAATTTTAGGAATGCTTGGAACTTTCTATTTACAAAAAGGAGATGCGACAAAAGCTGAACAATTTTTATCAAAAGCAGTTGCTGCAGAACCTAAAAATGTAGAAGCAAAAGTATTACTTTTAGGAATTTATGAAATGCAAAATAACACAGCAAAAGTAAACTCAACATACAGCCAATTAAAATCAGGAACTCCAAAAGTGACTAACGCTGAAATCGGAACTTATTTTGCTCAAGCTGGAGCTGCGGATTTAGCTGTTAAATATTTACAAAAATCAATTTCAGAAGATAAAAATAGTGAAGCAAAAGTAATTTTAGGACAAGTTTATGCAGCAGCAGGTAAAAAAGCAGAAGCTGTAAAAGTTTTAGAAGAAGCTGTAAAAGGTAAAGTAAAAGGTGCAGCAGAAATTTTAAAACAAGTTCAAGCAATGAAATAAAATAATTAATTAATTAAAATAATAAAGTATTAAATTAACAAAATAATAAAAAATTAGAAAATAAAAAATAGTGAGATTATTAAATTTCACTATTTTTTTTATAAAATAAGTTTTAAAAAAATAATTCAAATTTTATTTTTTTACAGGTGCAGTTTTTACATTTTTGTTATTATTATTGTTATTATTATTTAAATTCGGATAAGATTTGTCATTTGAAAAAGCCCAAGAACCGCTATAAAAGAAGTTACCATCTTTATTAACTAAATCTTTTCCAGATTTTAAATGCATAAATTTATATTTTTTTAAAAAATTTTCAAATTTGTCTTTGTCTTGGATTAAAATCCCAACTTTTGCATTTTCATAATTTTCTCCATCAAATACACAGTTTTCAAAGTCGATATCTACACGGCTATCTTTATCATTAATTTTTTTATAATCTCCGTGTGATTTTGGAGCTTTACAATAAGCGTCTTTTTCTAATTTTGCAGTTTTTTCATGAGTTTTTTCAGCAAAAGCTGCAAAAGAAAATAAAATTAACATTGCTAATATACCTTTTTTCATTTTAGCATTCCTTCTTTCTATAATTTTTTAATTATAACACCTGTTATATAAATTTTATCATAGTTATTATAACAGATATTCAAAGTCTTTGCAATGATAATTTAAAAAAAACAAAAAAATAAGAAGAAATTAATAAAAAAATAGTAAAGATAATAATATTTATTATTATCTTTACTATATTTAAAATCTTTATTTATCAATATTTTTAACTAAAAAATATTTGTAAATCATTTTCAACATCAGTTATACCAGTTAATCCAAATTGCTCGTTTAAAAGAGTAGCAACATTTTTAGAAATAAATGCTGGTAAAGTTGGACCAATGTGAATATTTTTAACGCCTAAGTAAAGCAGTGCAAGTAGCACGATTACAGCTTTTTGTTCGTACCATGCGATGTTAAACTCGATTGGCAAGTCGTTTATATCGTTTGCGTTAAAAATTTCTTTTAATTTTAGCGCTACGACTGCCCAAGAATAAGAATCGTTACATTGACCAGCATCAAGCACTCTAGGTATACCGTCAATATCTCCAAGATTTAATTTGTTATATCTAAATTTTGCACATCCTGATGTTAAAATTACTACATCTTTTGGTAATCTTTTTGCAAATTCAGCATAATATTTTCTTGTTGTCTGTCTTGCATCGCATCCACTCATAACGATAAATTTTTTAATTGCTCCTGATTTCACTGCTTCAACAATTTTATCAGCAAGAGCAAATACTTGTCCGTGTGCAAATCCACCTGTGATTGTTCCACTTTCAATTTCAGTTGGTGATTTACATCTTTTTGCTAATTCTATAACTTCACTAAAATCAATTTTTCCATTTTCGTCTGTTTTCAATTTTTTCCAGCCAGGAAGTCCTGTTGCATTTAATGTAAATATTCTGTCATTATAAGTCGCATTTTTCTTAGGTGGAACTAAACAGTTTGTAGTAAATACGACAGGTCCATTAAATGTTTCAAATTCAGTTGTTTGATGATACCAAGCATTTCCATAATTTCCAACTAGATGTTTGTATTTTTTTAATTCAGGATAGTAATGAGCTGGTAACATTTCTGAATGTGTGTAAATATCAATTCCAGTCCCTTCAGTTTGTTCCAAAAGCTCTTTTATATCTTTTAAATCATGTCCTGAAATCAAAATTCCAGGATTTTTTCCAACTCCAATATTTACTTTTGTCATTTCAGGCATACCAAAAGCCGAATTGTTCGCTTTGTCTAAAAGTGCCATCGCATCTACACCAAATTTTCCAGTTTCAAAAACAAGATTTGTAAGCTCTTCAGCACTTAAGTCGTTATCTTCAGTTGCAACCAATGCTCTTTCAAAAAAGTCATATAATTCATCGCTTTCAAATTTTAAGTTTAATGCGTGAAAACCATAAGCAGAAAGTCCTTTTAATCCATATAAAATTATTTCACGAAGTGAACGAATATCTTCATCTTTAGTTCTCAAAACTCCAACTTCACGAGCTAAATCCACTAAGTCACAACTTTCATCAAACTCAAAAGTAGCAAGTCTAGTATTTTTAAATTTAGAATCAAATGAAATTTTGTTATTTTCTAATTCTTGTTCTAAAAATTTTCTTAATTTAATACCTTCGTAAATATATTCCTTGATTTCCTCTCCATCAAAGTTTGCATTTGTTATAGTTGAAAAAAGTGCACGATACAAATATTCATTTGCATTTTCGTAAATTTTCTTATTTTTTCTAAGTGTATTTGAATAAAGTGCAACTCCTTTTACAACAAAAATAAGTACATCTTGCAAGTTCGAAACTTCATCATTTTTTCCACAAGTTCCAATAACTGTGCAGCCTTGATTTCTACTTGTTTCCTGACATTGAAAACAAAACATGTTATTCATAATTTTCTCTCCGTTTTTAATTTATTTTTTTTTTGAAATATTTAATTTTAAAATCTCCACAATTTTAAAATTAATTTTTTATTATTTCAACAAAAAAATTATATAATAAATTAAAAATAAATTCTGTAACTTATATCACACTTTTTAATTTTTTTTGAAAATAAATTTTATATAAAATTATTTTTTTAAATATTTTTTTACAATTTCTCTGTCATCAAAATGAATTTTTTCTTTTCCAATTATTTGATAAGTTTCGTGACCTTTCCCAGCAATTAAAAGGCTATCTCCTTTTCGAAGCATTCCAATTCCTCTTCTTATCGCTTTTTCCCTGTCAGAAATAATTAAATATTTGTCAAATGGATAATCAATTTGAACTAGTCCTTTTTCAATAGCAGCTAAAATTGAAATTGGGTTTTCTGTTCTGGGATTGTCAGAAGTTAAAATTATAAAATCGCTAAATTTTGCGGCAGCTTTTGCCATTTTTGGTCTTTTATCGTGATCTCTGTCTCCACCTGCTCCAAAAATTGTAATCACTCTGTTGTCAGTGATTTTTTGTAAAGTTTTTCCAATATTTAAAAGTCCATCGTCTGTGTGAGCAAAATCTACGACAATTCTGGCTTCTAAATCATTTTTTATAGTTTCAAATCTTCCTGGAATTGAAGAAATATTTGATAATTTTTCTAAAATGTAGTCGATGTCAATTCCTATTGATAAAAGACTGGCAACGCATCCTAAAATGTTATAAAGATTGTAATCTCCAATTAAGTTTACTTCCACAACATATTCAGATTCATTTGAAATAGAATTAATTTTCTCAAAATAATTTTTAGCATTAATTTTTATTTTCATTCCGTCATTTGTGTAATTGATAATTTCTCCGTAAATATCGGCACTTTTATCATTTTTTGAAAATGAGATATAGTTTCTTCCACGATTTTCTTCAAAAATTATTTTTCCATATTTGTCGTCAATGTTTATAATTCCAGCGCCATCATTTTTTAACAGTGTAAATATTTTTTTCTTGGCATTAAAATAATTTTCCATCGTTTTGTGAAAATCTAAATGGTCTTGAGTTAAATTTGTAAAAATTGCACTGTCAAATCTTAACATATCCACTCGTCCAATTTGAAGAGCATGGGAACTCACTTCCATTATAAAATATTCTGCACCCATTTTTACGCTTTTGTCTATTAATTTTATTAATTCAAGCGATTCTGGAGTTGTATTTACAGTTGGGAAATTTTCGTTTAAAATACGATTTCCAGTAGTTCCAATTCGAGCAGTTTTTTCTAAAATATTTTCTAAAATGAAACTTGATGTAGTTTTTCCGTTTGTTCCAGTAATACCGATTATTTTTATTTTATTTTGTGGAAAATCATAAAAATTTGAAGCGATGATTCCTAATTTTTTTCTTATATTTGAGATGAAAACAAAAGTAACATTTTTTGAATTTTCATATCTTTCAGGATTTACCATTTTTTCAACAACAATCATTTTAGCACCTTTGTCAATTGCACTTTGAATAAATTCGTGTCCATCAACGACACTTCCAATCATAGCGATGAAGACAAAGTTATTTTCTATTTTTCTGGAATCATATTCTATACCTTTTATTTCAAAAGTTTCTCCTTCGTGAAAAACTTTGTAATCAACATTTTCAAAAATTTTATACATTTATTATCATCTCCTATGTTTATTTTGTTCAAAAATCTTAATTCTGCTTTTATTATACCACTTTTATTTATTTTTTTTAAGTTCAAAAATTTTATTTCGAACTTTTTTTGTTGAAAAAAAATAAAAAAAATTGTAAAATATATTAAATAAAAGTGAGGAGAATTTTATGAAATATAAAAATTTGAAAGACAGATTTTTTAGATATGTTAAATTTGAAACAAGGTCAGATGAAAATAGCACTTCAATTCCATCGACACCTTCACAAATCGAATTTGCCAAAATGCTAAAGCGTGAATTAGAAGAAATAGGACTAGAAGATGTCAACATAGACAGCGCTTGTTTTGTAAATGCAACTCTTCCAGCTAATTTTGATGAAAAAGTTCCAACAATAGGATTTATCGCTCATATGGATACAGCAGATTTTAACGCAAAAAATGTAAATCCAAGAGTTTTTGAAAATTATGACGGAAATGATCTTTTGTTAAATGAAAATTTAAAAGTGATTTTGTCAGCAAAAGAATTTCCAAATTTGAAAAATTATATTGGAAAAACTTTAATTACGACTGATGGAACAACGCTTTTGGGAGCTGACGACAAAGCTGGAATTGTGGAAATTATTGAAGCAATGAAATTTTTGATTGAAAATCCGCAGATTAAGCACGGAAAAGTGAAAATAGCTTTTGGTCCAGATGAAGAAATAGGCAGAGGCGCGGATAATTTTGATGTAAAAAAATTTGGTGCAGATTTTGCATATACAATGGATGGCGGACCAGTTGGAGAACTTCAATATGAATGTTTTAATGCGGCACAGGCAACTTTTAAAATAAAAGGAAAAAGTGTTCATCCAGGAACGGCAAAAAATAAAATGATTAACGCAAATCTTGTAGCAATGGAAATTGCAAATAGTTTTCCAAAAGAAGAAGTACCAGAAAAAACAGAAGGTTATGAAGGCTTTTATTTGCTTGAAAAAATGACTTCAAACATTGAAGAAGCGAAAATTTCATATATTTTGCGTGATCACGATAGAGAAAAATTTGAAGAAAAAAAAGAATTTGTAAAAAAAGTTGCTAAAAAAATAAATGAAAAATATGGCGATAAAATTGTAGAAGTTGATATAAAAGATCAATATTATAATATGCGAGAAATTATAAAAAATCATATGAATGTTGTAGAAATTGCTCAAAAAGCTATGAAAAATGTTGGAGTTAAGCCAATGATTGAACCAATTCGCGGGGGAACAGATGGATCAAAAATCTCGTTTATGGGACTTCCAACTCCAAATATTTTTGCAGGTGGAGAAAATTTTCACGGAAAATATGAATTTGTTGCGTTTGAGAGCATGATTTTAGCGACTGATGTCATTGTGGAAATCGTCAGATTGAATGGAGAAGGGGAATAAACGATGAAATCAAGGTTTAAATTTATTTTAGGATATGGAGTTTTAATATTTCTTGGTATATATGACGGATCTATATTTATTAAGAAACCATCATTTTTTAATATTTTTCCATTTATATTTATATTTTTAATGTTTTATATATTATTGTGGGTAGAAACATATAATATGCTAGTTAACGAGTTGAAAGTGGAAAAGTATATTTCAAGATTAAAGAGAATTTTTAAATTCCTTTTGACGAAAGAAAGCAAAAATATAATTTTAATAAATTTATTTACGGCATATCTCCTTTTAAACAGTGAAAAGGATTTTTTGAGCTATATAGATATTATAGAAATAACTAAAAAAACGCCTAAAAAAGTTAAATATGTTTATTATTATAATTTAGCAGCGTATAAATTGTCCATAAATGAAAAGGGTGAAGCTAGAAAAATATTTGATGAAAATATTAAAAAAGAAGAAAGCTTATTAGGAATTTTATTAAATTATGAAAATAATCCAGAACAAAAAATTGTTAAACTTGAAAAATTATTGTTAAAACAAAAAGTAGAATTATCTAAGATAGAAGTAAAATTTTGTTTGGGAGAAGTATATGAACAAATTGGAAACTTAAAAAAAGCAAGAAGATTTTACAATGAAATCGCTGAAAAAAAAAGTGATATTTATTTTGTAAAAGTTGCTAAAGAAAAAGTTTTGGAATTGAGTTCAGAAAATATTTAATAGTAAAATTTTTATTTCAATTAGAATTAATGTCTTCTTTTATTATGTTAGTAAATTTTAATTTAGTTAATAAAAAAAATATTGAAATTCTAGTAAAAATTGTGATAAAATAATATAATATAAAAAATAGGACAAATCGTGATGAATTAAAAGTAGGAGGAAAGAAAAAATGGATAAAAAAAACAAAATTGTAATTTCTGAAGGATTGACATTTGATGATGTGCTTCTTATTCCACAAGCGTCGGAAGTAGCGCCTAATCAAGTTGTGTTAAAGACAAAGTTGACTAAAAACTTGGAATTAAATGTGCCAATTTTAAGTGCAGCTATGGATACTGTGACAGAATCAAAACTTGCGATTGCTATTGCAAGAGAAGGTGGAATTGGTTTTATTCATAAAAATATGACCATTGAAAGACAAGCTGAGGAAGTGGCAAGAGTTAAAAGATATGAGAGCGGAATGATTACAAATCCTGTTACATTGCGTCAAGATGCTATTTTGGAAGATGCAAATAAACTTATGAAGGAATATAAAATTTCAGGACTTCCAGTTGTTGACGGAGAAGGAAATTTGAAAGGGATCATTACAAATAGAGATCTAAAATATAGAGAAGATTTATCGTCTAAAGTTACAGAAGTTATGACAAAAGAAAATTTAATAACTGCACCAGTTGGAACTACATTGGATGAAGCAAAAACAATATTGCTTCAACATAGAATTGAAAAATTGCCAATTGTGGAAGGAACAAAATTAAAAGGATTAATCACAATAAAAGATATTGACAATGTAATAAATTATCCAAATGCCGCAAAAGACAGTCAAGGACGACTTCGTGTGGGAGCTGGAGTTGGTGTTGGACCTGATTCTGTGAGAAGAGTTCAAGCGTTGGTTGAAGCTGGAGTTGATATAATTGCAGTGGATTCAGCTCATGGACACTCAAAAGCAGTTATAAATAAAATTAAAGAAATTAGAGAAGCATTTCCAAAATTGGATATTATCGGTGGAAACATTGTTACAAAAGAAGCTGCACTTGATTTAATTGAAGCTGGAGTAAATGCTGTAAAAGTTGGTGTTGGACCTGGATCAATTTGTACGACAAGAGTTGTATCAGGAGTAGGAGTTCCACAAATTTCAGCGGTTATGGATGTTGCTGAAGTTTGCCAAGACAAAGGAATTGGAGTAATTGCTGATGGTGGAATTAAATTATCTGGAGATGTTGTAAAAGCGATTGCCGCTGGAGCAGATTGCGTAATGCTTGGTGGAATGCTTGCCGGAACTGATGAAGCACCAGGAGAAGAAATTTTGTACAACGGAAGAAAATTTAAAACTTATGCTGGAATGGGGTCACTTGCAGCAATGAAAAGAGGAAGTAAAGACAGATATTTCCAATTGGAATCAGCTACAGAAAAGTTGGTTCCAGAAGGAATAGAATCAATGGTTCCATATAAAGGTGCATTAAAAGACACAGTTTATCAAATTTGTGGAGGACTTCGTTCTGGAATGGGATATTGTGGAACGCCGACAATTGAAGATTTAAAATTGAATGGAAAATTTGTAAAAATAACAGGAGCTGGACTTAAAGAAAGTCATCCTCACGATGTAATTATCACAAAAGAAGCGCCAAATTACAATAATTCAAATAAATAAAAATAAAAAATATAAAAAAATATAAATACTATTAAAGACTGTCTTAAAAATTATTTTTTGAGGCAGTCTGGAATTTAAAGTTAAAAGATTCTTCGAAAGGGAATAAAATAAAAAATGAAAAACTTGAAAAAAATAAAAAAACTTATTGTTTTTTCGGTAATAGTTTTTGGGATGAGCAGTCTTGCTTATTCTTATGAAGATTATTATGAAAAAGTTTATGTCGTAAAAGTTTCAAAAGGTGATATTTTTAAAAAATTGAATGTAACGAAAAATCAGCAGAAAAAATTGGAGAAAATATTTGATTAAAAATGCGGTCGCACACTCGTGACGCAAGGAATGAGTTAGACCGAGAAGTATAGTCAGCATATATAGAAATATGTATGTGGAGATAGCAACTTAAAAAAAGCTATCCAATACTACTCGAATTGCTGGGAACCCCTAAAGCTGGTATAACTACAACATAATACCTAAATAAATACAGTACAGATGTGAAAGTGGCGAAAGCAGAAAAAATATACTAGATGACATAAGGTTAAACCCTAAGTGTTAAGATAATGGGCAA
>ERZ772945.507-NODE-507-length-31257-cov-4.433402_pt1 | contig 31257 bp, 29 predicted proteins | sample MGYA00511681_ERZ772945 | MGnify/ENA primary metagenome ERZ772945 (study PRJEB29015, sample SAMEA2737943) | human oral metagenome | biome: human oral; feature: human-associated habitat; material: dental | place: China | collected 2143 ...
TGCCTCACAAACGTAACCCTATCGGTTCTGAAAACATGACAGGTCTTGCGCGTGTTATCCGTGGTCACATGGTGACAGCTTATGAAAATGTGGCTCTCTGGCATGAACGTGATATCTCTCACTCATCAGCTGAGCGTATCATCACACCAGATACGACTATTTTGATTGACTACATGCTCAACCGTTTTGGAAATATCGTCAAGAACTTGACGGTCTTCCCAGAAAACATGATCCGCAACATGAACTCAACTTTTGGTCTAATCTTTAGTCAGCGGGCTATGTTGACTTTGATTGAGAAAGGTATGACCCGTGAGCAAGCATATGATCTAGTGCAACCAAAAACAGCTTACTCTTGGGATAACCAAGTAGACTTTAAACCGCTTCTGGAAGCAGATCCAGAAGTAACTTCACGCCTCACTCAAGATGAAATTGATGAAATCTTCAACCCTGCATACTACACCAAACGTGTGGATGATATCTTTGAACGTATCGGACTGGGTGATTAATCCTAACAATAAAAAGCGAGATTCAATCTCGCTTTTTTATATGCTTATCGAAGGGTGTTAATCTTCTTTTTTCTTAGTGAGCCCGTAAGCTGCTAGTGTGGTCATGAGTCCTGCTGCGACCAAGCCTGCAGAGTCTTGACTTCCTGTTGCAGGGAGTTGTTTTTCTTCTGCTTTGGCTGTAGTTGGTTTAGCTTGCTCAGCTTGCTCAGCTTTCTCAACGGCAGTTCCGACTTCGACAACCTGAGCGATCGCTTCCTGCGATACCGCACTATTGACAAGGGTTCTTTCTTCCTTGCCGTCAGCAGTAGTGCTGACAGAGTAGAAGACGGTACGGCGACCATTTACTCCAGCAACGACTACTTGACTTTGTCCTTTTGGTAATTGAGGATTTTCACGTGTCACGGTAGTGAACGGAATCTCTTCTTCTTGGATGTCCAGTCTCGGTTTTTCTTCTGTGGCTGGGGCAAGACCGTGTTCATCTCCTACATGGGTAACAAGGGTTCCGACTTCAATGACTTGTGTCACTGCTTCTTGCGTTACAAGGCTATCGACAAGAGTCTTCACTTCTTTGCCGTCAGCAGTGGTGCTGACAGAGTAGAAGGCGGTACGGCGACCATTTACTCCGGAAATGGCTACTTGACTTTTTCCTTTTGGTAATTGAGGATTTTCACGTGTCACGGTAGTGAATGGAATTTCTTCCTCTTGGATGTCCAGTCTTGGTTTTGCCTCTGCAGCTGGAGCAAGACCGTGTTCATCCCCTTTGTGAGTAATAGGGGCACCGATTTCAACCACTTGTGTCACAGGTTCTTTGGTTACTTGGCTATCTAGAACAGTTTCTGTTTGTTTCCCATTTTCAGTAAGGACAGAGATGTAATGAGTGCGTTCGCCCTCTACACCCGGTGTGATGATCTTTTCCTGACCGGCTGGGAGATTCGGATTTTCCTTCTTGATGACCTCAAATGGAATCTTTTCTGCTCTTGTGATGAGTTCCGGTTTGGTTTCAACATTGGCAGCTAGTTCGTTTTCATCGAGGCTTCCTGAGTGGGTTGCTGCTGGTTTAAGGCCTAGGCGGGCTGTCTTGAGTTTGGCTACGAGAGCGTCTAACTCGGCTTGTTTACTACGGTTGAGGTTGTAGTTGAGAGCTTCTTTAGCTGCATTTAGGGCATCTAGGCTTTCTTTGCTATATCCTTCTAAGTTTGTAGGGATTTGAGCAAGTTCCTCGCGGAGGGCATTGTAGTTAGCGCGGAAGTAGTCTTTGTTATTGTCTGCAAAGGCAGTCATGAGTTCAAAGATTTCTTCTTCCTTGTACTCAGCACTTGGTCTATCTGCCCAGATAGCAAGCATACTACCAATAGTAGGAAGGTCAACTTCAGGGTATTTAGTTGATGCTAGTTGATTAAATGGAGTTTTCTCGGTATTTTCGAGAGCTTTTTTGAGGAAGCCACCGCCATCTTCTGGTTTTTGACCGAGAATGTAGTACCAGTCTCCGTTGGTATTAAGGAATTTATAGCCTTTACTTGCAAGGTACTGTGGAGATGCAAGGTTGTAGCCCCACCATCCTTTAGACCAGTAAGAGATGATGACACCCTTGTCAAACTCAACATCATCCTTGTCCTCGTAGTAGAAACCATCGTTGAAAGCCATTGGTTGAAGGCCTCTTTCTTTAGCCATAGCAGCAAGAGTGTTGGCATATTCAGCAAACTTGCCATAGAGTCCATACCATTTGAGGTAGTACCAACCTTGAGCGTTGGTAGCGTCATTAGCGTATTCGTCTGTACCGTAGTTAAAGATCTTAGTCTTGCCTGCAAAGAAGTCCATGTACTTGCCGATAAGGGCTTTTGTAAAGTTCATCGCTTCTTCATTTTCAAGGTCCATGGTTGTTTTAGAGACCTTGTCAAAGTTGGCTTGAGGGTTTGCGATACCTAATTTTTCCATAGCGACAAGCATGGCATCCATGTGACCTGGGCTGTTGATCGCTGGAATTAGTCCAATCCCTTTTGATTTTGCGTACTCAATCAATTCAGTGACTTCAGCCTGACTAAGAGTGGTTCCGTTTGGATCATCGTAGTAAGCTTTTGTCCCTTCGATGATGGCATTTTTGACATCGTCACTTGCATAAGTTTTTCCGTTAGCAGTGATAGTCATGTCATCAAGTAGGAAGCGAAGTCCGTCATTTCCTAGGAGGAGATGCACATCAGAATATCCAAGTTCGCTAGCTTTATCAATGATACGTTTGAGTTGCTCAGCTGAGAAGTACTTGCGTCCAGCGTCGATTGAGATCACCTTGTTCTTGGCAAGTTTTTCAACTTCGCGTTTCGCGTCTTCCTCTTTTTGAGCTTCTGGTGTGAAGGTTAGGTTGCTGACAGCTTCTTGGAGTTTCGCGATTGCCTGGTCAATAGTGTCTTGTTGGGCGCGACTGAGGTTGCTATCGAGTGAGCGAATGTCTTTTTCAGCTTTTTTTACAGCTGCGACACTTTCTGCAGTATAGCGTTTAAGGTCTGTTGGGACTTCTTTCAGAGCCTGCTCAGCAGACTCATAGTCGGCAGCGAAGTACTCAGCATTGGCATTTGCGAAGCTACGCATGAGTTTGAAGAGGCGTGATGGTGAATAGCGTGCAGATGGGGTATCCGCCCAAGCAGCTACCATACCACCGATGAACGGAATATCTGCTCCTTCAGATTTTGGTACAGAAGTGATTGGAGTGTTCTTAATCCCATTGAGACCTTGGTCGAGGTTGTACCAGCCTTGGCCATCGGCATTTCGTCCGAGGACGTAGTACCAAGCATCGTTGGTATTAAGGATTTGGTGGCCTTTTTCAACTAGAAGTTTAGAAGAAGCGACGTCGTATCCACCCCATCCACCAGTCCACATAGAAACGATGATATCTTTGTCAAAAGTACCAAAGCTTGTATCGCTATTGTAGTAGATTCCATCGTTGAAGGCCATTGGTTTGAGACCGTGAGATTTAACGATTCGAGCAAGGTCGTTTGCGTAGGCGATGAATTTATCATAACCCTTGTCAGGGAATCCATCTTCTGGATACCATTTATAGGCCTGAAGAACGCTCCAGCCTTTGGCATTCGTAGCATCATTGGCGTACTCATCCAGTCCGATATTGAAGATGTCAGATTTGCCAGCGAAGTAAGCAGCATACTTGTCGATCAGAGCTTTGGTAAATGCAACCGCTTCTTTGTTATCAAGGTCAACGGTACGAGCAGATTCCTTACCAAAGTAGTTGAAGTTCGGTTTTTGGATGCCTAGTTCTTTCATGGCATGCAAAATCGCATCCATGTGACCAGGGCTGTTTACAGTTGGGATGAGACCAATGCCTTTGTTTTTAGCGTAGTTAATCAAGTCCGTCATCTGACTCTCTGTCAAATGGTTGCCGTTTGGATCCTTGTAGTAGGCATCAGTTCCATTTTCGAGTGCACGTTTGACATCGTCGCTTGCATAGGTTTTACCATTGGCTTTGATCGTCATATCGTCTAGCATGAAACGCATGCCATCATTTCCAACTAGTAGATGAAGATCAGTATAACCGTAGTGTTTGGCTTTGTCGATGATTTCTTTGAGTTGATCTGGAGAAAAGTACTTGCGTCCAGCATCAATTGAGATCATTTTTCGTTTTGCCAGTTTTTCATTTACCTGAGCTACTCGTTCAGTGATAGAAGTGGCTACTGCAGGTGTGATGGCTTCATTTTTCTTTTCTGAAGAAGTGCTTTCGGCAGGAGTTTTAGCTGGAGCGGGGCTTTCTTTCTCTTCAGTAGGAGTTAGAGCAGCATTTTCTGTCACAACTGGTGCGCTTGACTCTTCTGTTTTTGGAGCAACTGTTCGAGGAGCCTCCTGGTCTTCTTTGACCTCCTCTTTTACAGGCTTATCAGCCTTTTCTTCCAGTTTTTCTGGAACCTTGGAGTCTACAGCTTCCTTGACTGCTTGAGGACTCTCCTGAATAGTTTGAACAGTTTCTTCAGCTGTTGGAGCTGGAGTAATCCCGTCAGCAGATACGACTTGAGCGCTAAAAGCAAATCCTATAAGTACAGAAGCTGCCCCAACCGCGTATTTACGAATGGAGAAGCGCTGTTTCTTTTCTAGTTTCATGACAAAACCTCCTTGTTATTACTATATATGATAGCGTTTACATAAAACCGATTTTATTTTATTATCTAAGGAGTAAAATGTCAAGTGAGTTTATATAAGAACTATAATAAATAGAGGAAATCATAAGATTTAGAAGAAAATTATTTCTAGAAATGAGAAAGAGAAAGCCGATATTTAACTTGTTTTTAGTAAAAACGCTACTAATTAAATAAGAACCTTTCAGAACATTTCCATAGCCTCGGCCTCATGCTATAATAGGTATAGAAAAAGCCTGAGCTAGGCTCAAGCTTTCTCTTAATGACCTCGATTACATGAGAGGAATTTAATTTTGTAGTAGTCTGCTCGCTTATACGTTTCACTATAGGCGAGGACTTGGCCAGTAGCCTCAAGTTTAGTAGTCTTCGTTTGGAAGACTGTTGGAAATTGCGTATCGATTCCAAGTACAGAAGCAACATGCTCTGGTGTTGGAAATGCGATTTCATTGATTTCCTCAAAATGTTCATCGTTCATGTGAATGCGGTAATCCAATTTGAAACGTTTATAGATAGAACTATAATAGTCAAGATTTGGATAGTTGGCATTGATGTATTGTTCAGGAATATAGGATGTGTGGTAGATGTAAGTTACGCCATTTGTTTGACGGGTACGTTCAATTTTGTAGTAGAACTGATCTCCACGTAATCCAAGTTTCTCTAGGTATTCAAGCTTGTTTCCGCGCTCGATAGAAAGGACAGTAACTTTATCATCTTTTGTTTCAAAGATTTCGACATCTGAAAATTCAACGAGTTTGTGCTTGCGGGCACGTGAAACGAAAGTCCCTTTCCCTTGTTGGCGGACAATATAGCCGTCTTTTGCAAGGTCATTCAAAGCACGCACAACAGTGATTGAACTAACATCATACATCGCGATCAATTCTGCTTCTGTATAAAATTTATCTCCACTTGCAAATTGACCAGAGATGATTTTGTTTTTTAATTCATCTTTAATATATTGGTATTTTGGAATAGCCATAATTTTCACCTCGATTCTCTTTCTCCAGTTCTGATTTTACCATAAATACAGACAAAATAGTAGTATTTAGGTAAAAAAAATTAAAATAATAGACTAAAAATGTTATGTTACATGTAAAAAATTCCATTTTATAACCTTGTGAATTATCATACATTAAAATATCGCTTTCATGCTATTTTTAGATAATTTTGGTAAATAGTAAGTAAAAAAATAGAAAAATTTTAAAGAATTTTCTAAAACCTATTGACAAATGCAAAATATTTGATTATATTTAATATTATAATAAATGAAAGCGCAAACTTAATCGTCAGAGGTGGTAACATGACAAGATTTAAAATTGAGGACGATTTCTATTTAGATGGGAAGCCGTTCAAGATTTTGTCTGGCGCCATTCATTATTTTAGGATTCCAGCAGAGGATTGGTATCATTCTCTCTATAACTTAAAGGCGCTTGGCTTTAATACGGTCGAGACCTATGTGGCTTGGAATTTACATGAACCCGTTGAAGGGGAATTTGATTTTGAAGGTGCCAGAAATTTGGAGAGATTTCTTCAAATAGCACAAGATTTGGGTCTCTATGCCATTGTACGCCCGTCTCCATTTATCTGTGCGGAATGGGAATTTGGTGGCTTGCCGGCTTGGCTCTTGACCAAGGACATGCGAATCCGCTCGTCCGACCCGGCCTACATCGAGGCAGTTGCTCGCTATTATGACCAATTATTGCCAAGGCTTGTGCCTCGCTTGTTGGATAATGGCGGAAACATTCTTATGATGCAAGTCGAAAATGAATATGGCTCTTATGGAGAAGATAAGTCTTATCTACGAGCAATTCGGAAATTGATGGAAGACCGAGGGATTGATTGCCCACTCTTTACTTCAGATGGCCCATGGAGGGCTACTCTGAAAGCCGGAACCTTGATCGAAGATGATCTCTTTGTGACAGGAAACTTCGGCTCTAAAGCTCCATACAACTTTTCACAGATGCAGGAATTCTTTGATGAGCATGGCAAAAAATGGCCTCTCATGTGTATGGAATTCTGGGATGGTTGGTTCAACCGTTGGAAAGAACCCATCATCACACGCGATCCAAAAGAGTTGGCGGAAGCTGTTCGAGAGGTATTGGAGCAAGGCTCTATCAACCTTTACATGTTCCATGGGGGGACAAACTTTGGTTTCATGAACGGTTGCTCGGCTCGAGGAACTCTGGATTTACCACAAGTCACATCTTATGACTATGATGCCCTTCTCGATGAAGAAGGAAATCCAACGGCTAAATACCTAGCAGTCAAGAAGATGATGGCAACACACTTCCCAGAGTATCCACAGTTGGAACCACTCTATAAGGAAAGCATGGAGATAGAGGCAGTTCCATTGGCCGAAAAAGTTTCCCTGTTTGAAACCCTGGATAGTCTCTCTAGTCCAACTGAAAGCCTCTATCCAAAGGCGATGGAAGAACTTGGTCAAAGCTATGGCTACCTTCTCTACCGCACTGAGGCAAGTTGGGATGCAGAAGAGGAACGTCTCCGTATCATCGATGGACGTGACCGAGCTCAACTCTATGTAGATGGTCAATGGATTGCCACTCAATACCAGACAGAAATTGGTGAAGATATCTACTGTCAGGGAAATCGAGAAGGCTTTTCAGAGATTGACATCTTGGTCGAAAATATGGGGCGTGTTAACTATGGGCATAAGTTCTTAGCAGATACGCAGCGTAAAGGAATTCGAACGGGTGTCTGCAAGGATCTACATTTCTTACTGAATTGGAAACAATATCCACTACCATTGGATAATCCTGAGAAGATTGATTTTTCAAAAGGATGGACAGAAGGACAACCAGCCTTTTACGCTTTCGACTTTACTGTTGAAGAGCCGAAGGATACCTACTTGGACTTGTCTGAGTTTGGTAAGGGAGTTGCCTTTGTCAACGGGCGTCACCTAGGGCGTTTCTGGAACGTCGGCCCGACCCTCTCACTTTATATCCCTCATAGCTATCTCAAGCAAGGTGATAACCGCATCATCATCTTTGAAACTGAAGGTGAATATAAAGAAGAGATTCATTTAACTCGTAAACCTACACTAAAACACATAAAGGGGGAAAACTTATGACAATTGTAGGATGCCGTATCGATGGACGTTTGATCCACGGTCAAGTAGCCAACCTTTGGGCTGGAAAACTAAATGTTTCACGCATTATGGTTGTAGACGACGAAGTTGTTAACAACGATATTGAAAAGAGTGGTTTGAAACTTGCGACACCACCAGGTGTGAAACTCAGTATCTTGCCAGTTGAGAAAGCAGCAGCAAATATCCTTGCTGGTAAATACGATAGCCAACGTCTCTTTATCGTTGCACGTAAACCAGACCGTTTCCTTGGTTTGGTCGAAGCAGGTGTTCCGCTTGAAACACTCAACGTTGGAAATATGTCTCAAACACCAGAAACTCGCCCTATCACACGTTCTATCAACGTAGTAGACAAGGATGTGGAAGATTTCCACAAACTAGCAGAAAAAGGTGTGAAACTCACTGCTCAAATGGTTCCAAATGATCCAGTTTCAGACTTTTTGAGCTTATTAAAATAGGAAAAAATTTTTAGGAGGTCATTGTTATGATACAATGGTGGCAAATTTTACTTCTCACTTTGTACTCAGCTTATCAAATCTGTGATGAGTTGACAATCGTTTCATCTGCAGGTTCCCCTGTATTCGCTGGTTTCATTACTGGTTTAGTCATGGGAGATTTGACAACTGGTTTGTTTATCGGTGGTAGCTTGCAGTTGTTCGTACTTGGGGTAGGTACCTTCGGTGGTGCTTCACGTATCGACGCAACTTCTGGTGCGGTTCTTGCGACTGCTTTCTCAGTTTCTCAAGGAATCGAAACAGACCTTGCGATCACTACAATCGCTGTACCAGTAGCAGCACTTTTGACTTACTTCGACGTACTTGGTCGTATGACTACTACATTCTTTGCTCACCGTATTGATGCTGCGATCGAACGCTTTGACTACAAAGGAATCGAACGCAACTATCTTCTTGGTGCGCTTCCATGGGCTCTATCTCGTGCCCTTCCAGTATTCTTCGCCCTTGCTTTTGGTGGAGAATTCGTACAAGGTGTTGTAAACCTTGTTAAAGAATACCAATGGGTTGCAGACGGTTTGACTCTTGCAGGTCGTATGCTTCCAGGTCTTGGATTCGCTATCTTGCTTCGTTATCTTCCGGTTAAACGTAACCTTCACTACCTTGCTATGGGATTCGGTTTGACAGCTATGTTGACTGTACTTTACTCATACGTAACAGGTCTTGGTGGAGTTGTTGCGGGTATCCTTGGTACTCTTCCTGCTGATGTTGCTGAAAAGATTGGCTTTGCTAATAACTTCAAAGGCTTGTCTATGATTGGTGTTTCTATCGTAGGTATCTTCCTTGCAGTTGTTCACTTTAAGAACAGCCAAAAAGTAGCTGTAGCAGCACCTTCTACACCATCAGAAAGTGGGGAAATCGAAGATGACGAATTCTAATTACAAACTTACAAAAGAAGATTTTAATCAAATCAACAAACGTAGCTTGTTTACTTTCCAATTAGGTTGGAACTACGAACGTATGCAAGCTTCTGGTTACCTTTACATGATCTTGCCTCAATTGCGTAAAATGTATGGGGATGGAACTCCTGAATTGAAAGAAATGATGAAAGTTCATACTCAATTCTTCAATACTTCTCCATTCTTCCACACAATTATCGCTGGTTTTGACCTTGCCATGGAAGAAAAAGATGGTGTAGGTTCAAAAGATGCCGTTAACGGTATCAAGACAGGTTTGATGGGACCATTCGCTCCTCTTGGAGACACAATCTTTGGTTCACTTGTACCTGCTATCATGGGATCTATCGCAGCAACTATGGCTATCGCTGGCCAACCATGGGGTATCTTCCTTTGGATCGCAGTTGCAGTTGCTTACGACATCTTCCGTTGGAAACAATTGGAATTTGCCTACAAAGAAGGGGTTAACCTTATCAACAACATGCAAAGTACCTTGACAGCTTTGATCGACGCTGCATCTGTACTTGGTGTCTTCATGATGGGTGCTCTTGTAGCAACAATGATCAACTTTGACATTTCTTACAAATTGCCAATCGGTGAAAAGATGATTGACTTCCAAGACATCTTGAACTCAATCTTCCCACGCTTGCTTCCAGCAATCTTTACTGCCTTTATCTTCTGGTTACTTGGTAAGAAAGGTATGAACTCTACTAAAGCGATCGGTATCATTATCGTTCTTGCAGTAGGTCTTTCATTCATCGGTAAATTCTTGCTTGGAATGGGCGCATAATTTATGAGTAAATCATTAATTTTGGTGAGTCATGGTCGTTTCTGTGAGGAACTTAAAGGTAGCACTGAAATGATCATGGGTCCACAGGATAACATTCATGCAGTTGCTCTTCTTCCAGAAGATGGTCCAGAAGAATTTACTGCAAAATTTGAAGCTGCTATCGAAGGGTTGGATGATTTCCTAGTCTTTGCGGATCTTCTCGGTGGTACACCATGTAACGTGGTGAGCCGCTTGATTATGGAAGGTCGCGACATTGAACTCTACGCAGGAATGAATCTTCCAATGGTGATTGAATTTATCAATGCGAGCCTTACAGGTGCAGATGCGGACTATAAGAGTCGTGCTGCAGAAAGCATTGTAAAAGTCAATGATTTGTTAGCGGGCTTCGATGATGACGAAGATGAATAAGATGTGACAACGTAAAAATCGTTAGAGCATTTTATATAGAATATACATGGGAGTGGGAGTCAATCCCATTCCCATATTTTCAATAGGAATGAAACAATAATAGATTAGAGGAACTCTATGCTAAATTACACAAAAGAAGAATTACTTGAACTGGGTGCAGAAATCACGACTCGTGAGATCTACCAACAGCCTGATGTATGGGAAGAGGCTTTTGAAGCCTATCAAGCGAAACGGGAAGAAATTGCAGCCTTTCTGCAAGGGATCGCTGATAAACATGACTATATCAAGGTCATCTTGACGGGTGCTGGTACTTCTGCTTATGTGGGAGATACCTTGGTACCATACTTTAAGGAAGTCTATGACGAACGCAAATGGAATTTCAATGCTATTGCGACAACTGATATTGTTGTCAATCCAGAAACTTATTTGAAAAAAGATGTGGCGACGGTCCTTGTTTCCTTTGCTCGTAGTGGGAATTCACCTGAAAGTGTGGCGACTGTTGATTTGGCTAAAGCCTTGGTTGATGACCTCTATCAAGTGACCATTACTTGTGCTGCTGAAGGGAAATTGGCTCTTCAAGCTCATGGCGATGACCGCAATCTCTTGCTCTTGCAACCAGCTGCCTCTAATGATGCTGGATTTGCTATGACTTCTAGCTTTACGTCTATGATGTTGACAGCTCTCTTGGTCTTTGATCCTACAGAATTTGCTGTGAAAGCTGAACGTTTTGAAGTTGTGACTAGCCTTGCGCGTAAGGTTCTAGACAATGCAGCAGATGTCAAAGAGCTGGTTGACCTTGACTTTAACCGTGTTATCTACCTAGGCGCTGGTCCTTTCTTTGGACTTGCTCATGAAGCTCAGCTCAAGATTTTGGAACTAACAGCTGGTCAAGTTGCGACCATGTATGAAAGTCCAGTTGGCTTCCGTCACGGTCCAAAATCACTGATCAACGAAGATACAGTTGTTTTGACCTTTGGCACAACGTCAGAATACACTCGCAAGTACGACTTGGACTTGGTTCGTGAAGTTGCTGGTGATCACATTGCTCGTCGTGTTGTGCTTTTGAGTGATCAAGCCTCTGGTCTTGAAAATGTCAAAGAAGTGGCCCTTGGTTGTGGCGGTGTCTTGAATGATATTTACCGTGTCTTCCCTTACATCGTTTATGCCCAACTCTTTGCCCTGTTGACTTCGCTCAAAGTGGAAAACAAACCAGATACACCGTCTCCTACAGGTACAGTAAACCGTGTGGTACAAGGTGTTATCATTCATGACTATCAAAAGTAAGGAAGTGTCTATGAGTAAATTACAATTAAGTCCCAATAAAGTAGCTTGCTTGAAAAAACTCTCTGACGAGAACGGCATTATCTCAGCTCTTGCCTTTGACCAACGTGGCGCTTTGAAACGCCTCATGGCTCAATACCAAACGGAAGAGCCAACAGTGGCTCAAATGGAAGAACTTAAAGTCTTGGTCGCAGATGAATTGACTAAATACGCTTCTTCTATGCTTCTTGACCCTGAGTATGGTCTTCCAGCTACAAAAGCGCTTGATCCAAAAGCTGGCCTTCTCCTCGCTTACGAGAAAACTGGCTACGACACAACAAGCACCAAACGCTTACCAGACTGCTTGGATGTTTGGTCTGCCAAACGCATCAAAGAACAAGGCGCAGACGCTGTTAAGTTCTTGCTTTACTATGACGTAGACAGTTCTGACGAACTCAACCAACAAAAACAAGCCTACATCGAACGCATTGGTTCTGAGTGTGTGGCGGAAGACATCCCATTCTTCCTTGAAATCCTTGCTTACGATGAAAAAATTGCTGACGCAGGTTCTGCAGAATACGCCAAAGTGAAACCACACAAGGTTATTGGTGCTATGAAGGTCTTCTCAGACCCACGCTTTAACATCGATGTTTTGAAAGTAGAAGTTCCAGTCAATGTTAAATACGTTGAAGGCTTTGGCGATGGTGAAATCGTGCATACACGCGAAGAAGCAGCAGCCTTCTTCAAAGCACAAGACGAAGCGACTAACTTGCCATATATCTACTTGAGTGCAGGTGTGTCAGCTAAACTCTTCCAAGAAACGCTTGTCTTTGCCCACGAATCAGGTGCAAACTTCAACGGCGTTCTTTGTGGCCGTGCTACATGGGCTGGATCAGTTGAAGCTTACATCAAAGATGGTGAAGCAGCAGCTCGTGAATGGTTACGCACAACTGGATTTGAGAACATTGACGAACTCAACAAGGTTCTTCAAACAACAGCGACTTCATGGACTGAATGTGTAGAAGCATAAAACAAAAATAGAAGAATTCCCTTTTATTAAGAAGATACTTAAGGTTTTCTGACAAAGGATTCTGAAAATAGGAACTACAACCATAGATGGTGGATACACTTTCTATGGTTTGTTTACTTAAGAGAAATGGATCAAAGGAGAGAAGAATGAAAGCATACACAGAGCTTGTATTTGGAAATCATGAGGGCAAGGATGTCTTGGCCTATCGCTTTGAGACTGACGGCGGCTACCAGCTTGAAGTTATGACTTATGGTGCGACTATTTTGCGCTATGTCACGCCTGACAAGGCTGGAAATTTTGCCAATGTTATCTTGGGATTTGATGATTTTGCTAGCTATGTAGGCAATAGTCCCAAGCATGGAGCGAGTGTAGGTCCTGTAGCAGGCCGTATCGCTGGTGCGACATTTGAGCTCAACGGCAAGACCTATGACCTTGAAGTCAACAATGCTAGCAACTGTAACCACAGTGGTTCAACAGGTTGGGATGCGAGCTTGTTTGAATTGGTTGAGGTGAGTGACCATGGCTTGACCCTCTACACAGAGCGTACAGACGGAACAGGAGGATTTCCTGGTCATCTCAAGATCTGGATTAGCTACTACTTGGAAGAAACTGGTGCCTACGAAGTCAGCTACAAGGTAACGACAGATCAGGATACGCTGGTCAATCCAACTAATCACAGCTACTTCAACTTGTCTGGTGATTTCACGCAGACAGTTGACCGCCATGTCTTCCAGCTAAATACGGAGGGCATTTACCCAATCGCTCCCGACGGTGTTCCGGCCAAGACTCCAGATGCTGATCGTGATGTGGTGAAACACATCTACAATGGTGCTTTGCTCAAGGATATCTTTGCAGAGGACGATGAGCAAATCCAGCTAGTATCTGGTTTGGATCATCCATTTGCTCTTCCTGCAGGTCATGACAATGCTGGTTTCCTTTATGATCAAAACTCAGGTCGCTTCCTACTTTTCAAGACAGAGGCCCCTTGCTTTGTGGTCTACACAGCAAACTTTGTGGATGAGAGTGTCATCATAGGAGGTCAGCCAATGGTACAGCACAATGGCATTGCCCTTGAAGCGCAAGCTTTACCAGATGCCATTCACAGTGACCTCAAAGACCAAGTCATTCTCAAAGCAGGGCAAACTTTTACAAGTAAGACGCGTTATGAGCTTGTTGTGAAATAAAAAGAAGAGCTGGTTTCCAGCTCTTTTGAGTTGTCTTCGTTGACATTTTATTTCAACAGTGTATAATTGATGTAATATATGAAGTTACAGCAAAAAGGAGACACCCTATGACTTATGCTTACAAAAGCCACATTTACCTAGCAGAGGCGGTTTTAAATGTCAAGGATGTGACGAGTCAAACGGCTTTTTATCACCAGATTATTGGCTTGGAGATTTTATCGCAAACGGAGACAGAAGCGATTTTGGGACTTGGTAAAAAAGCCTTGGTTCACTTGATTCAGGCCGAAAAGGATGGTGAAGTAAGGGAGCATTATGGGCTCTACCATCTGGCGATTTTGTTGCCGACACGAAAAGCCTTAGCAGATGTCTTGAAACACCTAAGTGACTTACGGATTCCTCTGGTCGGGGGTGCAGATCATGGATACAGCGAGGCCATTTATCTAGAGGATTTAGAAGGAAATGGCATTGAACTCTACCGTGATAAGCCAGTGTCTTCATGGGATATTCGAGAAGACGGCCGCATTATCGGTGTGACCGAAGCCCTTGCGGCACAGGATATCTATGAGTTAGGGGAAAAGGTGGATCCCTTTGTCCTAGCTGAAGGGACGGGAATGGGGCATATCCACCTATCAGTGAAGGATAGTCACGCGGCGAGTCAGTTTTATCAAAAGGTGTTGGGGCTAGAGGATAAATTTACTATTCCTAGTGCTAGTTGGATAGCGGCTGGTCAGTACCATCACCACCTGGCTGTCAATGAATGGGCTGGAAAAGGTCTGGCTCCGCGTGAGCAAGGCTTGCCAGGCTTGGCCTACTACGTCCTTGAGGTCGAAAGTAAGGAGGAACTCCTAGCCATCGTTAAGCAAGCACAGGAGCTAGAAGCACCGATCAAGTGGTTAAATTTGAGTGAGTTGGATCTTGTAGACCCAGACGGCATTGTGACCCGCATTCGCTTGGAACGATGAGATGTGAAAACCACATCGTAGACATAGAAAAAGGCGGACAAGCTCGTATTCTGTTTTTAGAATGCGGACTTGTTCGCTTTTTATGAAATGATAAAGAGTAAAAGAGCTATAGCTATAACCAGACTGTAAAGGTAATCACCTGTTTTTTGTAGGTGACAAATATTTTACCTCTAAATAGACTGACGAGATGCTGAGCCATAGAGAGACCAATTCCGTGTCCAGATATGGTTTGGTTGTTATGAGAGGTCTCTGCACGATAAAAGCGATCAAAGAAACGCTTAATATTAACTGCTTGTCCATCCTTATAATCATTAGAAATAGTGATGCAAGTTCGTTTGCGTAGTAGGTAATTTTTGCGTTGGAGCGTCAAGCGAATCGTTCCAGCGGGATCGCAGTATTTTCGGGCATTGTCAAGAAGGATGCTAAGAAGCTCATAAAATTCTTCTTGGGCTACTTTTTCTACAACGTCTGCTTCAATAGAACTTTCAAATTTTTTATCTTCTTTGGTAAAGAGAGGAGCAAAATCTGAGGCAACCTTTTCAGCGATAACGGAGATATTTTGAGGAGCTAGTTTGATATCCTCTTGTTCCTCGAGCCGAGCAAGTCGGATGAGTCTTCCAATCAGGTGGTTGAGTCGTTCCGTCTGTTCTTTAGTGCTGCTACTCCACTCAGTCTCTCCCTCCATTAACTCTTGTAGTTCGGTATTGGCCGAAATGATGGCTAGAGGCGTTTTGAGTTCGTGTCCTGCATTGGTGATAAACATCCGTTGTTTTTCATAGTTTTTGATAAAAGGACGAATGACAATCCCTGAAATCAAGGTGAAGAGCAGTATGAGGAGGAGTAAGCTAGCCAAGGCCAGCCAGATAGAGACCTGAAGTAAGGTATCTCGTTCTCGGATATAGTTAGTCGTCTCAAAGAAGACCAGTAGTTTCCCAGTCGTAGATTGGCTCACTTGGTAGGTAAAATAGCGTCCCTTATGAGTAATAGAACCATAAGTTTCTTGCTTTTTGAGGATGTTTGGGAGAAAACTTTTGACTTCAGCCTCAGTTAAGGACTGGACATTTGTAAGGGAGATGGCGTAGTCATTTTCCTTTTCTCTGACGGAGAAGTATTGAAAATTATAGACAATCCCTTCTTGGATATTTTTCTCAGTCAGACTTTCTTTGATTTCGTCTGTAATAGGAAGTTCGCCCTCATTCTTGGTTAAGATAGAGAGGACGGTGTGGATGTTACCCTCCGTCTGAGTGTAGACGATACTATTCATTAAGACCAGAAAGAAGGTTAGAATCAGAGCAATGGCAAGAGTAGCCGTTGCGATAAATTTGATACGAAGTTTTCGAAACATCTAGTCACCTCCTGTCAATTGGAAGGGGCCTTCTGCAGCCCCAAGTATTTGTAAGCTAGACTGGACACTTTGGAGTTTTTGGCGTAGGTAGGAGATATAGAGAAAGACGAGCTCGTGATCCTGTTTTTCCAGCTCGTCTGGCCAGACCTGCTCTAGTAGTTGTTGACAACTGAGGGGTTGGTTAGCGTGCTGGATGAGGAGAGTCAAGAGTTGGGTCTCCTTTTTCCCCAAACGAATGCTGTTTGTAGCAGCCAATTCTTGTTCATCAATATCCAAGCGGGTATTTCCTAATTGGACTGTATCCGGGGTATAGTCTTCCAGACGGCGGGCAGTAGATCGGAGCCTAGCCAATAGTTCCTTGAGAGAAAAGGGTTTGGTCAAGTAGTCGTCGGCACCTGCATCGAGTCCAGTTACACGGTCATCTACTTCCGCCATGGCTGTCAGCATGATAACGTGGGTCGTATTGCCCAACTGGCGAATTTCTTTGAGGGCTTCGATTCCAGTTTTAATTGGCATCATGATGTCAAAAATCATGAGGTGATAGTGGTTAGATTCAGCCTTTTCGACAGCATCTTGTCCGTTAAAAACAGAATCAACGCTGTAGCCTTCGCGTTCTAAAGCAACAGTGATAACACGATTTAGTTGGGTTTCATCTTCGGCAAGTAGGATTTTCATAGGTTCTCCTTAGTCTTGATCAGAGCGCTGAATCAAATCACGGATGGTCTGCATGGTCAAGTCACAAGAAGCAAGCTCATCGGCACAACGTTTGAGCTCGCGCGTGATTCGCTCAGGATTTTGGATGTTTTTCTTGTATTTCATCTGGTGTTCGAGGCTAGCCCAGGAGTCCATGGCAATTGTGCGCAGTTGAATCTCGATAAAATAGGTACCCTGGTCATTTCCCAGACAGTCTGGGTAGGGAGTGGTTACCTCTAGAATCAGATGATAGGAACGGTAGCCGTTGGGTTTGACCTGACGGATATAGTCTTTCTCTTTGAAAATATGGATGCTTGGCATCTGGCGAATATACTCTACGATGCGGTAGATATCATCTGTAAAGCCTGTGATGATTCGAACGCCAATAGCATCTCGTATTTCTTTAAGAGCAGATTGACTTGTCTGAGGAAGGCCCTTGCGTTGGCATTTTTCACGCATGCTTTTTTCTGTTTTGATGCGCGCATGCAAATGCTCATATAGTTTGAGGTTGGTTTCTTTTTTGTAATTGGCTGCGGCCTCTTCTATGTCTTGAATAAAGGTTTGCAAGATGATGGGTAAATAGGCTTCACAGCTATCATAGATAGAATTCATAAGAACGTCCATTCTGAACAGTTTTTTTACTATTATATCATGAAAACACAGATATGAGATAAGTTCCTACAAAGACAGATGGGATGAGAATTTTGACAAAGCCCCTTATTCGAGATATAATGAAGAAAAATCGAGCAAGGAAAAAGAAATGACAAACTCAAAGTATATAACACGCTTGAAACGTTCAGAGGGCCAGTTGCGTGGGATTCAAAAGATGATTGAAGAAGATCGTGACTGCGCTGATATTGTGACGCAGTTGACAGCAGTGAAATCGAGTGTTGAGCGCGTGATTGAGATGATGATTACGGAAAATCTCACCGCCTGCATTAACCAACCACTAGATGATCCCGAGGCTCAAAAAGAACGCCTAGAAAAGGCCATCCGATACTTGATTAAACGGAAATGAACTAATTTTTTGAGACGATAGTTGCAAAGGCATATCTAACTATTAATAGAATAGTTTAATTTGAATCAAAAGAGGCTGGGTAAAAAGTCTTTAAAATTAAAAAACGCATACTATCAGGTGTTGAAAAGCCTTGATAGTATGCGTTTTATTATGGGGAGATTTATACTCTTCGAAAATCAAATTCAAACCACGTCAGCTTCACCTTGCCGTACTCAAGTACAGCCTGCGGCTAGCTTCCTAGTTTGCACTTTGATTTTCATTGAGTATTACTTCATTTTCTCCAGAAATTGAGTTGCTTCCCAGTTTCATTTGCTTATTCTACTTGACCGGGCCAAGCATTCATACCACCTTCTACATTGGTAACGGTGAGGCCTTGGGCGCTGAGAAATTGACAGGCAGAGGCAGAACGCACTCCACCTTGACAGATGACATGGTATTCATGGTCCGGTTTGAGTTCTTTGTAGCCTTGCTCCAAGGTACTTAACGGAAGATTTTTGGCACCTGGTGCATGTCCTGCTTGGAATTCATGTACTTCACGGACATCGATAAGATCTAGATTTTCATTTTGATATTTTTCATAAAAGTCAGCCATGCTGATATTAGTTAGCATATTCTACTCCTTCTGGATTAGCCATTTTGTATAGTGAATAAGCGCCGTCAAGGTTTTGGACGGTAAATCCTGCTTGCTTGAGGATACGCTCTGCGATATAGCTACGTAAACCGCTGTGGCAGCTAACGATGTAGGCTTGATTCTTGTCCAGTTCGTCCAAGCGTTCCCGTAGTTCGTTTAGGGGGATGTGGATGGTATCGACTTTGAGTCGGCCACTCTGGAATTCGCCACTTGTCCGTACATCAAGGAATTTCTTTCCTTTAGCCAGTTCGTCTTCGAGTTGGTACCATTGGATATTGTCGCTGAGACCTTCGATAAGGTTCAAGGCTGCATAGCCCAGCATATTGACGGGATCCTTGGCAGAGCCAAATGGTGGCGCATAGGTGAACTCTAACTCTGGTAAGTCAAAGACGGTGAGATTTCCCTTGATAGCAGTTGCTAGGATGTCAATTCGCTTGTCAACACCTTTCTTCCCAACTCCTTGGGCACCATAGATTTTTCCAGTGGTTGGTTCAAAGAGAAGCTTCAAGGTCATATCAGTAGCGCCTGGATAATAACCAGCGTGGTCTTTACCGCTGACATGAAGCGCCTTGTAAGGAAGTTGATTCATGCTAAGGATACGCTCGCTGAGACCAGTCGAAGCAGCTGTCATATCAAAGGCACGAACGATAGCAGTGCCGATACTGCCCTTGTTTGTACGCCCGAGTCCTGCGATGACGTCCGCCACTTGGCGTCCCTGACGATTGGCAGGAGAAGCGAGAGAGATGAGAGCGTCTTGGCCCGTAATCTCTTGCTTGACGACGATGGCATCCCCAACTGCAAAAATATCTTTTTGACTGGTTTCATAATGTTCATCGACCAGGATCCCACCACGAAGTCCCAGTTCAATCCCCGCAGCTTTAGCCAGTCCATTTTCAGGTTCAACACCGACAGAAAGGATGGTGAGGTCAGAAGTGATCTTTTGACCGTTTTCGAGAACGATGACTTTTCCTTGGTCTTCAAATCGAGTCGCAGACTGAGAAGTGATAACGCGGACACCATTTGCCAGCAATTCTGCTTGGACAAAGGCCGCCATTTCCTGATCTAATGGTGGCAAGACATGGGGTGCTTTCTCAACGATGGTAACTTGTAATCCACGTTTCGCCAGGTTTTCAGCCATTTCAAGCCCGATAAAGCCTGCACCGATGACGACAGCTTCTTTTGGATGATTGTCCAAGGCCGCCATAATTTCATCAAGATCGGGAACATTGCGGAGCGTGTAGGCATTCTTAGCTTCTGCCAAACCTTCAATGGTAGGAACAAATGGTTTAGCTCCTGGGGAGAGGATCAACTTGTCGTAGCTTTCTGTGAATTCCTGTCCATCATGGCGTACGGTCACAGTGTGTTCTTCTGGCGAAATCTGGATAACCTCGTGAAATGGTCGCACATCGAGATTAAAGCGTGCCTTGAGACTTTCAGGAGTTTGGACTAATAAACTATCACGGTTTGAAATTTCTCCTGAAACATAGTAAGGAAGTCCGCAGTTTGCAAAGGAAACAAAGGGACCTTTCTCAAAAATAGTGATTTCAGCGTCTTCCATGAGACGTCTGAGGCGGGTTGCTGCTGACATACCGCCTGCAACTCCTCCAACAATGATAACTTTCATTGACTTTCTCCTTTATGCTTTTAGATGACCTTACCTGTCCAAGCGCTCATACCGCCTCGGACATTGATGACATTGTAGCCTTTTTTCTTTAGCTTCTTCGCAGCTAGTTTGCTTCGCACACCAGAATGACAAATGACATAGAGTGTTTCTTTTGTCGTTGGTGCATAAGATCCGATTTCGGATAGAGGGACATTCTTGGCATTTTTGATATGACCTCTATGGAATTCCGTAGGCGTCCGAACATCCAGTAGCTGAATCGGTTCTCTGAGTTTAGCTTCTAACTCGCTGGTAGAAATACTGTCAATTTTTGTAAATAATAAGTGAAACATAGGCACCTCCAAATATACCCTTATGGGGTATATTAAACCATGAAGTCAAGCTTTTGTCAAGCAAGTTGTTTTGACTTGGGAGAGGGCTTGGTTTTGAGAGTTTAGAAAGCAGGCTATTCTTGACCTTTCAAAGGCTTTTTGATATGATGGGCTCCAAAGTAAGTATGAGGTGATACTATGACCAGTGAATACCAGAAAATGATAGCAGGAGAACCCTATCATCCGTTTGATTCCGAGTTACGGGCCTTGGCTCAGGCTTCTCGCCAAAAACAGGCTGCCTTTAACCGGGAAGAAGATCCCTTGAAGGGAGCGGATATTATCAAGACTTGGTTTGGCTCAACTGGGTAAAATCTCTATGTCAATCCACATCTGGTGGTCGATTATGGAGTCAATATCCATCTAGGGGAAAATTTTTATTCTAATTGGAACTTGACCATGCTGGATGTTTGTCCGATTCGCATCGGGAACAACGCCATGATTGGTCCCAACTGTCAGTTTTTAACCCCACTCCATCCACTGGATCCGTATGAACGCAATTCAGGGGTCGAATACGGCAAGCCCATCACCATCGGAGATAATTTCTGGGCTGGAGGAGGCGTCATCGTCCTTCCTGGAGTGACACTAGGAAATAATGTCGTTGCTGGAGCAGGGGCCGTGATTACCAAGTCCTTTGGAGATAATGTTGTCCTAGGTGGGAATCCTGCGCGTGTTATCAAGGAAATACCAGTAAAAGAAAACTAAAAAGAACAGCCCAGGCTGTTCTTTTTATGAACTCTAATCTTATAAATTTTTCTTCTTTTTTGCTTTCTTGGTCAAGGAAACATCGCACTGAGGGATGTTGGTTTTAAAAATCTATTAAAGGTAGTCTAGAGTTCAAAAATTGTTTTAGCAGCCCTTTCTAAAAAATTACTAGACGAAATCTAATCCAAACTGAATTTAAGGAAACTTTCAGAAAAATTTTAGTTTCGTTTCAGGAATCTTCAGTAGACTGTCTAGCTATATCATACGAAGGAGAGGAAAAAGGTATGAAATCAAAAAAATGGACCCTACTCGCAACGAGTTTAACGGCAATGGTGCTGATGGCAGCATGTGCCCAGTCAACAACTACATCCACTACCAATGAAACGACAAATAGTGCCACAACAACTTCAACAAAGACAAATCAATCATCCTATTTTACAGAGAAGGACAATGATACTTCTTATGATGAAAGCACAGCTTCTAAGATTGAGTTATCTGGCTCATCAGCAAATGTCTTTGGAGATGGGGTAACAGTCTCTGGCTCAACAGTGACCATCACAAAATCTGGCACCTATGTGATTTCAGGTCAGTCTGAAGGAGTGCAGATCAAGGTCAAGGCAGATGAGTCGGCAGAAGTTCACCTAGTCCTAAAAGGTGCAACCATGACCAATACCAATGCAGCGATATCTGCGACATCAGCCGGCCACGTCTACCTGACTCTAGCAGAGGGAACCACCAACAGTCTCTCTGACTCAAGCTCTAACAGCGACGAAAAAGCAGATGCAGCTCTCTTTTCTAAGGTGGATTTGACCATCAACGGGAAAGGAACTCTTAATGTAGAAGGAAAGAAAAATAATGGTATCAAGGCCAACGACACCCTCCACATCACGGGTGGAACCTATAACATCACAGCAGTTGGCGATGCCTTTAATGTCAATGATGAACTCAACATCACTGGTACGACCATGACTATCGACGCCAAAGAAGATGGGGTCAAGGTCGACAATGATGACGATATGACTGTCGGCAATATGTATTTGGCTAACAATACCATAACAGTCACAGCAGGAGATGATGGCATCCACGCATCAGGTAATTTGGTCATCGATAGTGGTACCTACACCGTCAAGAATTCGACAGAAGGACTTGAAGGTAAGTCCATCACTATCAACGGTGGGGACATTACCATCTATTCGACAGATGATGGAGTCAATGCAGCTAATAAAAACGCCCAACAAAGTGAGATTTTCTTTACCATGAACGGTGGTAACCTGACAGTAGAAGTTGGTCAAGGGGATACAGACCCAATTGACTCAAACGGCAATATCACGGTCACAGGCGGAACCATTAAAATGATTGGTCAAACAGGTTTTGACTTTGATGGAACAGCGACCTACACAGGCGGTGATATCTATCTCAACGGTGAAAAACAAACGGAAATCGTCAACTCTATGCCTGGAGGCGGTGGACCGGCTGGGGGACCTCAAGGCACAGGTCCAGCCCCTGGTGGACAAGGATAAACAAAAAAGGATAGCATTCAATTAGAATGGCTATCTTTTTATATGGGTGATAGATTGATATGTTACGAGTGGTTTTATAATCCTAGCTTTCAAAGGCTAAATTGTTCAGTCATCCGTTTTTGTTTACTTAAATTTCTTGAATTTTAAGAAGGTATTGAGTAGTTTTCCCTTAAATGTTTTGTTTTGGTAGGCGATTGTGAGGGAATTGAAAAATTCAACTGCTAGGTGTTCTTGGTGACCGAACTCCATCTAGCTTGGGGTTGCTTCTGGGGAAAAGACGCCTAATTTGATGCGGAGTCCACCTTTTTTTCATCTTGAACTGATGCATACCATACATCTTGATATCAAGGCTTGGATCGGGCATGAGAGTAGCAGTATCACCTGCCATAGAAATTTTTGTATCAGCATCAGGAATGACTGATTTTTCAGCATCTAGACTGATAAAGATTTTTTGATAAGTTGGTTGACCGTACTCTCCAATCAACTCCTCGCTTCCTGTCCACCGAGAACTCCAGCAAATACAAAATGTTCAGGGTGAATTTTAAAAGGAAGTGCTTGGTCACCCATTTTATTTAGTCCTTGGTTGAAGGCGAAGAAATCTCTCAAAGTCAATCCATCCACGTAAGTAGCTTGTAGGTTACGTCCCTTAACCGAATTCTTAGAAATGCCATGCCGCATTTGGTCTGATTCTGCTAGACGGTCAGCGTAGAGTTCGAGGATTTTTTGACTTCCGAGGGCTAATTTGGTTTCAATTAGGTCTTGAAAATTTCTTAGTCTGTTTCATATAAAAATGAGTAAAATGAATTCCCATTACCAAGGTCATTAGAGTTGCGATAGCAATGACGATGGTTGGATTAGCCGAGAAAAGTAGAGGAAAAATAGGCCTTTAAAAAGTGGACAGAAAAGACCATTTCGGAGTATAGAGAGGAAGTTCAAAAACATTTTTAGAAATAAGACATGTGCATTATAAACATCAGATACGAATCTGGTGCTTTATTTTTTAAAGAATTTCAACTTTTTTCTTGACAAGTGAGTAAACACTCACTATAATAGGTCTATATTCAGTAAGTGAGTAAGCACTCACCTAGGAGGAAGCATATGAAAACATTACTACATTTACAAGATTTAGTAAAATCTTTTGACCATCAAATAGTTCTGAATCATGTCAGCTTTGAATTGCAGCCAGGAGAAATTATAGGCTTAATTGGTCCGTCTGGTGCTGGTAAATCAACTATGATTAAGACTACGTTAGGAATGGAAAAGGCTGATGGAGGCCTAGCTTTAGTGTTAAATCACACTATGCCCAATCGCTATATTTTAGGAGATATTGGCTATATGGCCCAATCAGATGCTTTATACGAGACCTTGTCAGGCCAAGAAAATCTGGAATTTTTTGGTCAGCTAAAGGGGCTTTCTAAAAAAGACCTGAAGGCGGAAATTACTTATATAGCTCAAGTAGTAGATCTGACAGACTACTTAAAGAAGGCGGTGTCTGGTTATTCTGGAGGAATGAAACGGCGTTTGTCACTGGCTATCGCGCTTTTAGGAAATCCTCAACTCTTGATTTTGGACGAACCGACAGTTGGAATCGACCCTTCTCTTCGAAAGAAAATCTGGAAAGAATTATTCGCGCTTAGAGACAATGGGGTTGGGATATTAGTTACTACCCATGTTATGGATGAAGCAGAGTTGACGGATAAGGTCGGCTTATTATTAGGCGGAAAAATCATTGCTTTTGATACACCGCAACACTTAAAAGAAAGTTATCAAGTTTCAAGTATTGAAGAAGTATTTTTAAAAGCAGAAGGTGAGTAAAATGAGAACAATAGCGATTGCAAAAAAAGTCATCAAAGAATTACTTCGTGACAAACGAACTCTAGCTCTGATGTTTATAGCACCTGTTTTTATCATGTGGCTGATGAACCTCATGTTTTCAGCTAGTACAACCGTGAATGTCAAGTTAGCAACACAGGATCTACCAACTGGTTTGGTAACGAAAATGGATGAGCTCGACCATGTGGACGTCGAGACTTATCAAGACTTAGAACAAGCCAAAGAAGCACTAGCAAATGAAAAAGTCGATGCTGTGATTTCTTATAAAAACGATGAGTACCAGGTCGACTACGCCAACACAGACGCCTCCAAAACATCTATGATACGACAAGTGTTACGAACGAGTATCGCCAGTGAAGGCACCAATCAGTTACTATCTCGTGTTAAACAAGCTCTTCCACAATTGGACTCGGACGCAAAAACACCAGAAATCAAGGAGTCTTATCAGTATGGAGATGAAAATACAAGCTTCTTTACCAGTATGATTCCGGTTTTGATAGGTTTTGTAGTTTTCTTCTTTGTCTTTTTGATTTCTGGTATGGCACTTTTGAAAGAGCGCACAAGTGGAACCTTGGATCGCTTGTTAGCAACCCCAGTGAAACGTTCTGAAATCGTCTATGGCTATATGTTGTCTTACGGTATTATTGCGATTTTTCAAACGGCAGTTGTCGTCTTAGCAGCAATTTGGCTACTAGATGTAGAAGTTGTAGGAAATATTTTAAATGTTATAATAGTTAATGTGGTACTGGCTCTTGTAGCACTAGCTTTTGGAATTCTCTTGTCTACTCTAGCAAAATCAGAATTCCAAATGATGCAATTTATTCCTCTCGTGATTATGCCCCAACTTTTTTTCTCAGGAATTATTCCATTGTCATCCATGGGAGAATGGGCTACAACTGTGGGGAAATTTTTGCCATTAACCTATTCTGGTGCTGCAATAAGCCAGATTATTCTTTACGGACACAATCTTGGTGATATTTTGCCAAATCTTGGTGTTTTAATGATTTTCTTGATCATTTTAACAATTCTCAATATTGTTGGATTGCGTCGTTATCGTAAAGTTTAGAAATCAACATAAATAATGCTAAAAAGGTGTGAAGATTAGATGGATAAGACTGTTTTTGAATCGTTTGAAGATTACTTAGAAGAAGCGAATTACCCTCAAGGAAAGAAAAAAATCATGCAGGCAGCAGTGGATCTCATATCAACTAGGAGTTACCATGGGACCTCAACTCTTCACATAGCTGAGCGTGCTGGACTAAGCCAGGCAACTTTGTTTAAGTATTTTAAGACGAAGGATGATCTACTGACGGCTATTTTACATCCTGTAGTCCCAGGCATTTTCGGTAGTTTTTTTGAGGAACTCTTAGCTTTTGAAACGACAGAAGAGAGGGTTCGTTATCTCGTCCACGATCGTATGAGCTATCTCAAAAAAAATCGTGCTTTGATGAAAATCATTCTGCAGGAGAGTTTTTCAAATAAGAAACTAAAAAATGAACAGATTTTTATCTGGAATGCTATTCAAGATAAACTTCGAGTGCTTCATAAAGAATTGCTAGCAGATCCACGTGTAAATCCAGAGTTAACGATTCCTCAAATGGTTCGTATTTGTGTTGGTCCATTGTTGGCTTACTTCGCTCAACTTTATATCGTTAGCGACAACGGAGAAATAAAGGAAGAGGACCTAGACTTATTAGAAAAACAGATTTTAGGTGGTTTGTGGAAATAGAGTAGGCCTAGACAAAATGGAGGCTAGATTCTATTGGTTTGGCTTCTTGCACAAGATAATATAAAAGGGTATATATTGTCTGATGCAGATTCGTGCTTTTTTATTATTGAATTTGCTATTTTGGTGATAGTCCTCAATCACTTTACTAAAACAGAAACCGACCACTCCAGCAGAGCAACGATTTCTTAAATGTATGGAAGAGGAGTTTTCTGGCTTGCTAAAGACAACTCCTTGACACTTCGTCAGCTTTTGATACAATAGTACAAAATTAGAGGAGGTGGGCTATGATTCAGAAGCATGCGATTCCCATTTTAGAGTTTGACGACAATCCCCAAGCGGTCCTTATGTCCAATCACGAGGGTTTAGACTTAAAGTTGCCAAAGAAATGCATCTATGCATTTTTGGAGGAAGAGATTGACCGCTACGCTCAGGAAGCAGGAGCGGACTGTGTTGGTGAGTTCGTTTCTGCCACTAAAACTTATCCAGTGTACGTCATCAACTACAAGGGTGAGAAGATTTGTCTGGCCCAGGCGCCCGTGGGGTCTGCCCCAGCGGCCCAGTTTATGGATTGGTTGATTGGCTATGGTGTGGAGCAAATCATATCCACTGGAACCTGTGGCGTCCTAGCCGATATAGAGGAAAATGCCTTTCTCATCCCTATTCGCGCTCTGCGAGATGAGGGGACCAGCTACCACTATGTAGCACCTTCTCGTTATATGGAGATGCAGATTGAGGCTATCTCTGCCATTGAGCAAGTCTTGGAACAAAGAGGCATTCCTTACGAGGAGGTTATGACTTGGACGACAGATGGTTTTTACCGAGAGACAGCTGAAAAGGTTGCCTATCGTAAGGAAGAAGGCTGTGCTGTTGTGGAGATGGAGTGCTCTGCTCTTGCGGCAGTAGCTCAGTTACGTAGGGTTGTCTGGGGAGAACTGCTCTTTACCGCAGATTCCCTGGCGGATCTAGATAACTACGACAGTCGTGACTGGGGCGTAGAAGCTTTTGATAAGGCCCTCGAACTCTGTCTTGCTATTATGCACCACATGTGAGTGCTCTTACTATTTTTATGGTACAATGTAGCTATGGTATTCAAATCATTTTTTGAAAAAATAAAGACGACGCTAGTTCGATTATCACCAGCTCGTCGCATCTTTTTAAGTTTTGCCCTAGTAATCTTCTTGGGTTCTCTCCTTTTAAGCCTACCCTTGGTTCAAGCAGCAACGTCACAAGCGACCTACTTTGACCATCTCTTTACGACTGTGTCCATGGTCTGTGTGACAGGGCTCTTCACCCAGCCGGTGGCCTCTACTTACAATATCTGGGGCCAGTTGATTTGCATGCTGTTGATCCAGATCGGTGGATTGGGGCTTATGACCTTTATTGGAATCTTTTATATCCAAGGGAAACAAAAGCTCAGTCTTCGTAGCCGTGAGACTATTCAAGAAAGTTTTAGTTATGGGGAAACCCAGTCCTTAAGGGACTTCATCCGCTCGATCTTTTTGACGACTTTTCTGGTAGAAGGGCTCGGTGCCTTTCTCCTGAGTTTCCGCTTCATTCCTGAATTTGGATGGGGGCGAGGGATTCTAACCTCTATCTTTTTGGCTATTTCAGCTTTCTGCAATGCTGGATTTGATAATTTTGGAAGTACGAGTTTAGCAGTCTTTCAGACGGACCCTTTGATCAATCTAGTGATTGCAGGATTGATTATAACGGGTGGCCTAGGATTTATGGTCTGGTTTGACCTAGCGATCCAGTTTGGGAAAAAGAAAAAACGCCGCCTGCGTTTCCATACCAAGTTGGTTCTCTTTTTAACGGCGGGAATTTTGCTCTTTGGAACAGTATCGACTCTCTTAATCGAGTGGAACAATCCAGGGACGATTGGGAATCTCAGCGTCCCAGAGAAACTATTGGTTAGTTTCTTCCAGACTGTCAGTATGAGGACAGCAGGCTTTGCCTCTATTGACTACACCCAGGCTCGACCAGTTACCTTACTGATCTACATTTTGCAGATGTTTCTGGGCGGGGCACCTGGAGGGACAGCAGGGGGACTCAAGATTACGACCTTCTTTGTCTTGTTGGTCTTTGCTCGCAGTGAATTATTGGGCTTGCCTCATGCCAATGTAGCTCGGAGGACCATTGAACCTCGAACCGTACAAAAATCTTTCAGTGTCTTTATTATCTTCTTGCTGACTTTCTTACTGGGCTTGATTCTGCTAGGGATAACAGCAGAGGGAAATCCGCGCTTTATCTATCTCATGTTTGAGACCATTTCAGCCCTTGCTACTGTTGGGGTAACGGCAAATTTAACACCAGAGTTAGGTAAGTTAGCCCTTAGTATCGTTATGTTGCTGATGTTTATTGGCCGTATTGGCCCCTTGACACTACTGGTCAGCTTAGCAGAATATAAGCCAGACAAGAAAGATTTGATTCACTATATGAAAGCAGATATCACTATCGGATAAGAAAGGAAAAACGATGTCAGATCGGACAATTGGAATTTTAGGTTTGGGAATTTTTGGGAGTAGTGTTTTGGCTGCTCTTGCCAAGCATCATATGAATATCATTGCTATTGATGACCACGAGGAGCGCATTAATCAATTTGAACCCGTGCTGGCGCGTGGGGTTGTTGGAGATATCACGGATGAAGAACTCCTTCTATCAGCTGGAATTGACACCTGCGATACCGTGGTTGTCGCAACGGGGGAAAATCTAGAATCCAGTGTTCTTGCAGTCATGCACTGTAAAAGTCTAGGGGTGCCGACCGTCATTGCCAAGGTAAAAAGTCACATGGCCAAAAAGGTACTGGAGAAAATTGGTGCGGACTCGGTCATCTCACCGGAATTTGAAATGGGACGTTCGTTAGCGCAGAGAATTCTCTTTCATAACAGCGTAGATGTCTTTCAGTTGGACAAGAATGTTTCAATTGTCGAGATGAGAATCCCCCAATCTTGGGGGGGGAAAAGCCTTAGCCAGCTAGATTTACGTGGGCGATACAATCTCAATGTACTTGGATTTCGTGACTATGAAAATTCTCCTCTAGATGTTCAATTCGGTCCCGATGACCTTTTACGGTCAGGCGCCTATATCATGGCGGTGATTAATAACCAACATTTGGATACTCTAACAGAGCTTAGTGAGTAGGAGAGGAAGGGTTGTTTTCTTCCTCAATGATTAATGAATCAATATAAGTATTTTATAAGAGGAATTTAAGAAAAATTTTAACTTTTTCTTAATCCTTTTTAATTTTAGGAGATTATACTAGAGCCATCAAATAAAAAGCTCTAAGGAGAATCCTATGAAATTCAATCCAAATCAGAGATATACTCGTTGGTCTATTCGCCGTCTCAGTGTCGGTGTTGCTTCAGTTGTTGTAGCCAGTGGCTTCTTTGTCCTAGTTGGTCAACCAAGTTCTGCGCGTGCTGATGTCGTCAATCCGACTCCTGCCCAAGTCGTGCCAGACGCAACTTCGGTGAGTGAAAAGAGCGACTTACCAGCAGAGGTTCTCAAAAAAGCAGTCGATGTAGCTCTTCCTTCAGAACGGTCTATTCCAACACCTAAAGCAAGTGTGGATACGACAAGCTCTTCAGAAAAAGCGGACGCAACTGCTAAAGAGCCGGTAGTAGCACCAAAAGAAGAAGTGCAAGCACAACCTGACTCTAAGAAACAAACAGAAGATGCAGTTAAACCTGTGGAAAGTCCTGAGTCTACAGTTTCTGGACAAGACCGTGAAGCCAGTGAAGCGCAACCAGCGACCACCCCAGCTGAAGTGCAAAAAGGTGTGGCCGACAACACCAAAGATACAGTAGATGTCCCAGCTTCTTACTTGGATAGAGCTAATTTCCCAGGTCCATTTACAGCTGGTGTCAACCAAGTCATTCCATACGAAGCTTTTGGTGGAGATGGTATGTTGACTCGCCTCTTGTTAAAAGCCTCAGATAAAGCCCCATGGTCAGACAACGGCTCAGCCAAAAATCCAGCTCTCCCACCAGTAGAGAAATTGGGCAAAGGCCTTTACTTCTACGAAGTAGACTTGGCAGGCACCCAAGGAAAATCAGATAAAGAGTTGCTTGACCTCTTGAAACAAAATGGTACGCAAAGCTATAAAGCTACCATCAAGGTGTACGGTGCGAAAGACGGCAAGCCTGACTTAACTAATCTGGTAGCGACTAAAGATTTGACTGTTAATTTGAATGGTTTAACCACACCAAATCAGGTTAAAAAGTCTGTTGTTAACAATGTCAAAGACATGATTGATGTTCCAGCTAGCTACCTTGATAAGGCTAAGGTTCCTGGACCTTTCTTGGCCGGTGTCAACCAAGTTATTCCATACGAAGCTTTCGGTGGTGATGGTATGTTGACTCGCCTCTTGTTAAAAGCCTCAGACAAAGCTCCATGGTCAGACAATGGAACAGCGAATAACCCAGCGTTATTGCCACTTGAAGGCTTGGCTAAAGGCCAATATTTCTACGAAGTAGATTTGAATGGCAACACGACAGGCAAAGAAGGACAAGCCCTTCTAGACCAACTTCGTGCCAATGGCACTCACACTTACCAAGCTACTGTCAAAGTGTATGGTTCTAAAGATGGCAAACCAGATTTGACCAATCTTATCGCTACTCGTCAAGTAACGATTCAGCTTCGTGGAAAAGAAATGGCGTCAACACCATCTCAACAAGGTCAGATGAATACGAAACCTTCTGAAACAGGCTCTACAGGTACAACTGAGGGTATGATGGGCACAAATCATCGTATGTCAGACATGAAGACCGATCAACCGGCTTCTAGCCCAATGGCTAATATGATGAAAAAAGATGATAAAGCGATGCTACCAAATACTGGGGAAGCTAAAACGGCTACAGCTGGCCTTGGTATCTTTGGTCTAGCCTTGGCAGGTCTTGTTGGACTTTTGGGTTTGACAACCAAACGAGAAGATTAAGATTCAAATCATTTAAACATTAGAGAAAATAGTGTTATACTAAAGCAAGTATAACACTGTTTTTATCAAAGGAGTGT
>ERZ772945.511-NODE-511-length-31132-cov-8.581298_pt1 | contig 31132 bp, 28 predicted proteins | sample MGYA00511681_ERZ772945 | MGnify/ENA primary metagenome ERZ772945 (study PRJEB29015, sample SAMEA2737943) | human oral metagenome | biome: human oral; feature: human-associated habitat; material: dental | place: China | collected 2143 ...
TACAGAGTAAATAACTATATTTGCAGTTGTGCACTTTTGTTTGACAACGTACAAGTTTGTGACCAAAGATTCTGTAAAAGTAAGACTTATAAACGTTCAACCATTAAGAAAATGATGATTAATATGCAGTATTATAAGATTATAATCTCGGAGCCTTGGGACTATGTAGATTCAAAAGGAAATAATATTATAAGTGGTCAAATACTCAATATTATTAATGAAAAATTTTTAGTCTTTCAAGCGAATGAAAATATTTATATTAATGGATTAACATCTATGTATTTTCTTCTTTCGCCACGTTATGCCCCTTTTCAAATTAGGAATATACCTAAAACATTAACTGTAAATGGAGGAGTACTGCCACAGAATTATAGTAAAGTTTCCAACCATGAATATCTATTTGAAAAGATAGAATTTGTATTTATTGGTGAATTATCATACAGTGATGTCTAACTATAATTCGTTATATATATATTCTGTACACATAGCTACATCAGCGATTTGGGCTTTACTATTTTATGGATTTACACATGTATCCAACAGAGCTGATACTATTATACTTAAAAAAGAATGTGGTATTCATTCCTCCAAAACTATAACTTTTCCACCTATATGAAGACTGCAATCATAGCTCTTACGCAGATAGGGCATGAGCATTACACCTACGATGCCAATGGTAATCCTACGTTAGTAGAGAACGATGGTCTTGGTACCGAACGGAGAATGTATTGGGATGAGGATAATCGACTGATGGCATTAGTCCCCATCATATTTGTTAAATCTATCATGCATGGCGGAAAGTTGTAATGGAATCTCATGAAAGCTCAAGCACTCATATTAGCAGCACCATCTTTTACAACATAAAGAATTTATGAAAATTACCTATTTCCCATTTATATTATCGCTTATTTTAATGTTTGTATCTTGCGATTTAATCCTCTCTGGAAGTTATCCGCACGCGCAACAATATGAATGCTACGTAACGAGCAATGAACTTATCGGTAAAATTCAAGGCCTGAAAAAGAAAAGGGTAAATTTAGAAGTATGGATAAAAAACGATTCAGACAGTATCGTAAAAATGGATTCTTACAATGAGAAATTCGAATATTTGAACTTTAAAATCCCTATCACAAAAGATTCCTCGATAATTATGTATAGTGTGATTTTTCATCATTCAAATCCTGCTATCATCCTATTAGATAGAATCTCTCCTTTGAATTATAGAACCTTTAAACATATAAACACCAAAGACTTTACAAACGAAGAAAATGAAAAGATGAAAAAGATTTTCGAAAAAGATATTTTAGATAGATTGAGTATCAAATGGAAAAGGAAGTAATATCTTGGTACACCATTAATGTTGTCAATGCACTGTTCTTAGTCTATAACAACCATTCCCAACTTGGTGGCGCATTCAAACATAGTTATGCTTACGACGATTTAAACCGTTTGGCTTCGGCAAATGGTAAAACTAAGCATGTGTTTGTATGAGCTATATTTAAAGAATTTGGGAACAACCATTTTTGAAAAAGGCATTCGTTCCAAAGAGTTGGAAAACTGTATTGAAGAAAAGGCATATCCAAAGGGATAGAACGGATACATAAGGAGGTTACGCGCTAAATTAAAATTCATGATACCCCCGGGAAGTGTTTTTCAAAAATATCAGGTATATTTGCACTTGTTGGTTGATGCTATGCATCAAAAACTTCCCAAGCATTTAAATAAACTGGAAATGTGACATTATGAGAGTATTTTATAACATCTTTGTTTTTATTTCTTTGCTAACTATATCCTGCACTCACGCCACCAGCAGAGAAGATGAGAGAAGATGTCTGTGGAAAATGGTTTTATAAATCAACGAAGATTTATTTATATCAAGATGGTAGAGCATACATTACTAACATACGTGGAAGTTTTCCTGTTTCAAACCACAAAATCCATACAAATGAGGATGTTTTTCAGTTTTCTTAACCATAGCTATTGATTTATTCTCTAATTTTGTGGCCAACTCCTAACTAAAGATTATGAATCTAAGTAGTTTACATAAATGGACTGAGCGCATCACCTATCGACAGAAGGTCGTAGGGCTCACAACGGGCGGCATCATTGTTGGATTAGCACTTTTGTTCGCTTATACGTTGCGCCTGCATACCTATATTATCGGTGATGACCCTGCGGCGTGCGTGAATTGCCACATCATGACCCCTTATTACGCTACATGGGCGCACTCTTCACATGGACGAGATGCAACGTGCAACGATTGTCATGTCCCCCATCAGAACATAGCTAAAAAATATTTTTTTAAAGGAATGGATGGCATGAAGCACGTGGCTTATTTCGTTACCAACTCCGAACGGCAGGCCATCATGGCTGAAGAAAGTTCTGCCAACGTGATTATGGACAACTGCATTCGCTGCCACACACAACTCAATCAAGAGTTTGTGAAGACGGGGCGTATCAACTATATGATGGCCAAACGCGGCGAAGGATTGGCCTGTTGGGACTGCCACCGCGATGTTCCGCACGGTGGAATGAACGGTTTGGCTAAGACACCCAACGCCGAATCGCAGGTGCCACTGCCTCCTAATCCTGTTCCCGAATGGCTGCAAAAGGCTTTGGGGCGATGAGGTTACACCTTATATTATATATAGGACAACTCATATTATATAAAAGACAACGAATAAAGAGAAATACCATCATTTGTGAAATCTAAAAGTTTAAAGAATATGGCTAAGCAATTAAAAAAATGGCAAGGCTGGATGCTGTTTGGCGGTTCCATGCTCATTGTGTTTGTTTTAGGGCTCCTCTGCTTTTCACTACTCGAACGAAGAGCTGAAGTGGCCAGTGTTTTCAACAATCGGCGCGTGCCCATGATCGACTCGATTGTCGCACAAAACGAGAAGTTTAAAGAAGACTTTCCGCGCGAGTATGAAACGTGGGCGATGACGGCCGACACCACCTTCAAGAGCATGTACAACGGTTCGCAAGAGCGCGATATCCTCAAAGCATTCCCCGACATTGTGATTATTTGGGCGGGCTATGCTTTCTCGCGCAACTACAACACGCCACGTGGCCATCGCCATGCCATTGAAGACCTTAGAAAGATTTTACGAACAGGAAATCCAGGTATCGACGGCGACGGTGATATTCAGCCTGGAACATGCTGGACATGTAAAGGTCCTGATATACCACGCTTGATGCGCGAGAAAGGTATTGGGGCTTTCTATGGTGCAAAATGGAGTGACTGGGGATCCGAAGTGATGAACACCGTGGGATGTTCTGACTGCCACGATGCACGCACGATGGATTTACGTCCCGCACGCCCGGCATTATATGAGGCATGGAAGCGTGCCGGTAAAGATGTAAACAAGGCCAGCCATCAAGAGATGCGCTCATTAGTCTGCGCACAATGTCACACCGAATATTATTTTGAGAAAGACAACCATCAATACTTAAAGTTCCCACAAGACAAGGGACTTACTTGTGAAGCCGCCGAAGCCTATTACGATAGTATTGGCTTTTATGACTACATCCATCCGCTGTCAAAGGCTAAAATCTTAAAAGCGCAACATCCTGGTTACGAACTCTTCAAGCAGGGTATTCACGGGCAACGCGGGTTGAGTTGCGCCGATTGCCACATGCCTTATATGCAGGAAGGTGGCATTAAATACACCGACCACCACGTACAAAGTCCGTTGGCCAAGATTGATCGCACCTGCCAAACCTGCCACCGGCAAGATGCAGAAACACTGAGACAGAATGTTTATGAACGGCAGAAGAAGATTTATGACTTTGCTGTGAAGGTGAACCACGAGTTGGCTACAGCACATTTAGAAGCCGAGTTTGCTTGGAAGAAAGGTGCCACACAACCCGAAATGGCAAAAGCACTCAACGACATCCGCAAGAGTCAATGGCGCTGGGACTACTCCTTAGCCAGCCACGGCGCAGCTTTCCATGCACCGCAAGAAGTGATGCGTCTCTTGGCCAACGCGATGGCCTATGCCAAGGATGCCCGCATTGAGATTGCCCGAGTAGTGGCGAAGCATGGCTTCACGGGCAATATTCCGCTCCCCGACGTCTCAACCAAAGAGAAAGCACAGCGCTATATAGGTCTTGACATGCCTGCACTGAACAGCAAGAAGGAACGTTTCTTAAACACTATCGTTCCAAAATGGATTCAGAAAGCAAAGCAAAATAAACGCTTCATCACACAACCCATGTAAGGAGCGCATCACTTAAAACAGAATTGATAGCTACCTCTCTGCAGCCTTCGCCAAAAAAGCAGATCAATGTTGAGCATGGCAAGCAAGGGATGGCTATCAATTTTGCATGTCGGACTATCCTTTTACAAATAATCCTTTCAAGTAAAAATAATCCTATCTCGCACTTCTGCGAGCAAGAAAAGAACTATACCATCATGTGGAATAAACCATGGACCATTCGTGAGGGGCTTGCAATAGGTGGAGGGCTTGTCATCATTGGGCAGCTGCTACAATGCTTCACAGGCGATATCGATTGGCAACTTTTTGCCTTTCCCGCCAACCTCATCACCCTCGGTTTCTACTTATTAAGTCTCGGTGTGCTCTACGTTTTTCGCAAAAGACTCTACGTAGTGCAATACTTTTGTACGCCGTCAGCCGCTGTAGCCGCCATTGGTTTCGCGTTAGTGCTCACCTTTATCATGGGCATCACTCGACAAGCGCCAGGCGTAAGCCCAGCTATCGACCCCATCGGCCTCTCGCACATGCTCACCTATTGGCCGTTCGTGCTCGTCTATCTCTGGCTCAATAGTATCATAGCCTTGACAGCACTCCATCAAATCAGCACTTTCCGCAAGCGCAAGCTCCCCAGTTTGGTATGCCACGTTGGATTGTTTATCGCGCTTGTGTGCGGCACATTAGGCTCTGCCGACCAACGCAACCTCAAGATGTACTGTCTTGCCGGACAACCCGAGTGGCGCGCCTTCGACGACCAAGGTAATGTGGTTGAATTGCCCTTAGCCATTGAGTTGCAGCGATTCACCCTCGAAGAATATCCCGCCGAACTGCAAAAGGTGGGCATTGGCAAGGGTAAAACCAAACTTATGAAGATGGCCTCGCCCAAGCGCTATGCCAGTGAAGTGCACATCTACACCAAGGAAGGTGAAACGTTGGCCACTACCATCGAGGTCAATAAGCCAGCACATCTTGCAGGTTGGAAAATCTATCAATACAGCTACGACGAGAGTATGGGTGCCGCCCACCGCGTGAGCATCTTCCAGCTTGTGGCCGACCCTTGGCTACCCTTCGTCTATCTTGGCATCGGACTGCTACTCCTTGGCGCCGTGCTACTCTTTTTTAGTTTAGGAAAAACAAAAGATATCACACCCTCAACACCAGAACAACAATGATTTGGGAATATTTCTTCTATTTCGCTATCGCTGCAATCCTCTTTTGGAGCATCGGAGCCTATTGTGCTTGGAAATGCCAACAGCGTGGCGCCTACCTCTTTACCACTATCGGCCTCACCATCTTCTTCGCCTACATCCTCCTCATGTGGCACACACTTGAGCGTCCGCCTATGCGCACTATGGGCGAAACCCGTCTGTGGTATTCATTCTTCCTCCCTCTGGCCGGTATCATTGTTTATGCACGTAGCCGCTATCATTGGATTTTGAGCTTCTCCACACTGTTGGCCAGCGTCTTTATAGGTATCAACCTATTGAAACCCGAAATCCACACCAAAGCCATGATGCCCGCCCTGCAGAGTCCGTGGTTTGCTCCCCATGTCATCGTTTACATGTTTGCCTACGCCCTCTTTGGCGCCGCCACCCTCATGGCTATATTCCTATTGTGGAAGATGCGCGGCAGCGACTCCACGACTCATACTCCGGCAATTCCTATGGCAACCCCCATCACCCTCTCCAGCATCGACAACATGGTAGGCATGGGTTGGGCCTTCCTCACCATCGGTATGCTCTTCGGTGCGCTGTGGGCCAAAGATGCTTGGGGCGACTATTGGGCTTGGGATCCCAAGGAGACTTGGGCGGCCATCACCTGGTTAGCCTATTTGCTCTATATGCACCTGCGCCTCACATCACGCGCTAATCCACGTCTGTCGTTGCGCCTACTCCTCATCGCCTTCGTGTTGCTGCAAATATGTTGGTGGGGCATCAACTATCTGCCATCTGCGCAAGGCATGAGCATCCACACCTACAACAGTTAGCCCACCCTGCCCTTGCAAACAGTGTCTCGCATAGTCGAAGCACGATGTGAAGATGAAATCAAGTGCAAACGGATGCACGAGCTACCCTGCTGTGCCTAAAAGATAGTGCTTCGTGCAGCCGATTCACCATCTGACGAAGGCAGATGATGTGGCACGTGATGAAATGATTCTACCTTAGTCTGCAGGGGTATGCTCACATGCGTTAATTCCGCGTTTTGAACCGGATGCATACTGGTTTGCGCAACCTAATGGTTTGCTTTATCGCGAGCAAGCCTGTTTCGGCATCACGTGCAAACACCTGGATGCAGTTACCGTCACGACAGGCACAAAGCAAATAGCGACCATTGGGCGTGAGAGCGAAGTTGCGTGGATGGAGCTCGGTGGATTGATAGCCCACCTTGCTGAGTTTACCCGTACTGGCATCCACCTTGAAGATTGAAATGCCGTCGGCTTTCAAGCGGTTGCTGGCATAGAGATAACGGCCATCGGGCGAGAGATGCACATCGGCACCGCCACGTCCGCCCACACTGTCCGAGGCTATGGTTTGCAAACGCTCCAAGCGATGCCCTTTCCATTTGAACACTGTCACGGCACCACCTAATTCGCTCATCACATAAACATAGCGTCCGTTGGGTGCAAAAGCTATGTGGCGCGGCGCTTCACCCTGGGGAAGACGGCCGGCCACGCCCAAAGGTTTGAGTGAGACAGGCGAGATTGGCTTGAAAGACAACAACTGGTCGGCGCTGAAATCGGTAGCATAGACGCAGCCATTCGGCGCAAAGCGTGCGGCATGCACGTGAGCTGTGTTTTGCAGAGCGGCAGCATGGGCGTTGGCATGTCCTGCAAACCGATAGCGTCGTGCCCCAATTAGTCCATTGCGTAGCACGGGAAACACGCTCATCGTGCCACCAGAATAATTGGCTGTGAGCACCATGCGCCCATTGGTTTCCACAAAGCATGGGTCTTCTCCGCCCGTGAGCTGACGATTGAGCAATCTCATCTGGCCAGTGGTCTCATTCAGACCTACGGTGCAAACAGCCGCATGATTGTCGTTGGTCTCGCTCACCACATATAAAAGATGCGAGCGATGTGCAAAGGTAAGATACGAAGGGTTGGTCATAGACAGCGAATCGAGTAGCATGGTCTCTCCTGTCTGCTGATTAAACATGAAGCTGTAAAGTCCTGTACTGCCTGTGTCTGTATAGGTACCCACTACCATGGTAAGTCCATCGCCCGCCCACATTGACAGCGAAAAAGTAAATGCCGAGCATAGCAGCATTTGCATCCGTTTGCTAAAATTCATCATTGTTTGTCACTAATTAAGTTCATTTTACGTTGCAATATTCGCAATTATTTCTGAGAAAAGCAAACATTTTAGTTACCGTCTTACTTGCTATCTACAAAAAACCACTGCAACCCACCCACCCATTCAAATTAATTTTATATATTTGCACAACAATAATTTATTCATTCAATTTACCATTTATCTATGCAAAAGAAGCTCCCACTAATGGTGCTCGCGGTGTGTTGTTCCACCCTCGCGTCGGCACAGAGCAACCAAACGCAGCAAACGGCAAAGTCGTTAGACGAAAACGCTTTTACCTTCACCGAGGCACAGTTGGGCGAAGACGACAACATGAGCCAAAACGTAACCATCCTCAATTCAACTACCAACGCCTACGCCAACGAAGTGGGCTTTCTATTCTCGCCCATGAGGTTTCGCTATCGTGCCTTTAACCAAAAGTACAACGAGATTTTCATCAATGGCGCGCCCGTAAATGATGTTGAACGCGGCCAGTTTGCTTTCTCTTCCATCGGCGGTCTGAACCAGCAAACGCGCAATGTCGACTTCTCACTTCCGTTCGAAGCTAACAATTATGGCATGACTGCCATGGCAGGTAGTAACAATTACAACTTCCGCAGCGGCAGCATGTCCACAGGACAGCGCATCAGCCTTGCCGGTGCCAACCGCAACTACACGCTGCGTGGCATGTATACCTATAACAGTGGCTTCAACGCTAAGGGGTGGGCTTTTAGTGCTGGCCTCACCTATCGTTGGGCTAATCGAGGCTATGTGGAAGGCACTTTCTACAATTCCCTTTCTTATTTCCTCGGTGTTCAGAAGCTCATGGGCAACCACAGTCTGAGCTTTGCTACATGGGGTAACCCTACCGAGCGTGGCGCACAGGGTGCAGCTACCGATGAGAGCTTTTGGATTGCCAACAACAACCTATACAACCCCTATTGGGGCTACCAAAATGGCAAACGCCGTAACTCGCGTGTGGTGAACGACTTTGCACCGACCGCACTGCTCACGTGGGATTGGAACATCAACAATACCTCGAAGCTCACCACCACGCTGCTCGGGAAATATAGCCTTTACAAGAGCACCAAGCTCAATTATAACAACGCCGACAACCCACAACCCGACTACTACAAGCTGCTGCCCAGTAATTTCTATGATGTGTGGGGCAAGAACAGCTACGCACAAACCGCACAGAACTTGGCCGACTGGAAGCTGGCCTACGAGTGGTTGTCAAGCGACAAAGCTCACCGCCAAATCAACTGGGATCAGCTCTATGCTGCCAATCGCAATGCCAACCAGCAAGGCAGCGATGCCATGTACTACGTGCAAGCACGCCACAACAATAATCTTTATTTCACGTTGGCTTCAACCCTGACAAAGCACTTCACCGCCAAAAGCACGCTAAACATCGGCGTCACAGCTGCTGCCAACAAGGGGTTCCACTATCAAACGATGGACGATTTGCTTGGTGCCAACAGTTTCCACAATATCAATAACTACGCCATCGGCACCTATGCAGCCAACTCGTCGGCCGTCCAATACGACTTAAACCGCATGAACGCACAGGTGAAAGAGGGTGATCGCTTCGGCTATGACTACACCATCAATGTCGTTCGCGGCAACGTATGGGCCAGCTACACCGAAACTTTCCGCAACATTCACTATAGCGTGGCTGGGAAAATAGGCTACGATGGTATGAACCGCGACGGTAAAATGCGTAACGGTTTGTTTGCCAACAATTCGTTTGGTAAGAGCAAAACGGCTAATTTCCTCAGCGGTGGTGGTAAGACAGCTGCATCGATTGACCTGGGTCATGGCCATGTGTTCTCATTGGGATTGGGCTTAGAAAGCAAGGCCCCCACAGCCTATGTAGCCTTCCAAGCGGCCGAAATGAACAACGATTTCGTGCGCGATTTGAAGAACGAACTCATCTTCAGCAGTGAGGCTTCCTATCAATACAGCACATCGTGGTTGCATGCCAACCTCAACGCTTATTATAGCTACGTGGGCCATGCCACAGAATGGGCGTGCTTTTATTTCGACGATATCAATTCGTTCTCCTACAATGCTCTCAGCAATCTGAAGAAAGCTTATTATGGTGTGGAACTCGGTTTGCGCTTCAAACTCACATCCTACCTCGACCTAAAAGCTATCGGAACGCTCAGCGAAGCGAAAAACATGAGCAACGCCCGCGTGCGCTACCTCAACTCTACGCAAGGGGTTTACAATGACGATGAAGCATTGGTGAAGGGCATGCGCGAGAGTGGAACACCTCTTACTGCAGCCAACTTAGGACTTAGTTTCCATCAAGGCGGCTGGTTTATCGACCTCAACGGCAACTACTACGACCGCATCTATCTGGGCTACTCACCCTACTATCGCTATGCGTCGGCACTCCAAAAGATTGGTTCCATTGATAGCAACGGTAACTATATCGTTTCACCACAGGATAAAGGCCATGGTGGATTTATGCTCGATGCCAGTATTGGCAAGAGCATTCGCCTGAAAAAAGGTTCGCTCTCCATCAATCTCATGGTGACCAACCTGCTCAACAACCAAAAAATTGTAACGGGCGGTTACGAGCAGAGCCGCAGTGACTATTCCATTAAAAACGATGGAAGCGCCAGCAGCCGCACCTATAGTTTCTCACGCAATCCGAAGAAATACTATGCCTATGGTATGAACGGCATGTTGCAAGTAGCTTATAAATTCTAATTCAAACAACCCGAATATGAAGCATTTAAAATATATCCTTCTGGCATGCGCTGGTCTACTGATGACCAGTTGCATGAATGGTGATTGGGATTCTGTCGACACTCACTACACACGTGGTAACAGTGCTATCACCGAAACCCATGTCATCTCCATTGCACAGCTCAAGAGCAATTACGCAACACAGTTGGCACAACCCTATGGCATGGCTGAGATTACCGACGACATTCAGATCAAAGGCTACGTCACAGCCAATGATAATGGCGGTAATGTGTTCAGCCAAATCGGTCTGCAAGACGCTACCGACGCCATCATCATTGCCATCGGCGACAACGGTATCTATGGCTATCTGCCCGTGGGTACCGAGATTTTAGTGAACCTCAAAGGTTTGTACATCGGCAACTATGGCTATCAGACACAGATTGGAACACCCTATACCAACAACAATGGATTAGAGTCGGTGAGCCGCATGTCGAAAATCCGTTGGTATCAGCATTTCAACTACACCAACAACACCGTTGCAGTCACACCCTTGGAGTTTGATAAAACCAAACTTACTGATGCGAACTATCTCGCCAAAAACGCCGGAAGACTGATGACCATCAAGAATGTGGTTTTCCAACAAGCCGGTACAAAAGACTATGCCAACCGTGCCGATGTAGTCAACAACAACGCCTGTGAGCGCGCTTTGGTGGGCCTCAACGAAAATAATATTGTTGTGCGCACCAGCATCTATGCCGACTTTGCGGCTGATAAACTGCCCACCGGCAATGTAAACATCACAGGACTCTTCACACGTTATAACAACAAATGGCAGATTGTCATTCGCCAAGCCAGCGATGTCGAAGCTGCCCACTAAGAAAGATATACAATTTAAATACAAACAAAATGAAAAAGATTATCAACGCATTATTTCTTTTGGCCATAGGCGTTATGACATTCAGCAGTTGCAGCGATGTGCCCGCACCCTATGACACGCCCAACCAAAACGATAACAATCCAACAAAGCCCGTAACAGCCGAGCCTGCTGGTAGTGGAACCGAAAGCGATCCCTACAATGTGGCAGCCGCCATCAAACTTTTGAAGGCACAACCGGCTGACAAAAACACGGCACCAATGTATGTAAAAGGTGTGATTGTCGAAATCAAGAAGGTTGATACGGGCTCCTATGGTAACGCCGATTACTACATCATTGACAAGGACTATCCTAACCACAAGCTCAAAATCTTCCAGAGCAAGTTTCTTGCCAATGCAAAGTTTACAGCAGCCAATCAAATTAAGGTAGGTGATGTAGTCGTTATTTATGGTCCATTTGTTAACTATCAAGGCAACACACCCGAGACAGTTGGCAAAGGTGCTACTTATATTTACAATCTCAATGGAAAAGGTGGTGGAACGGTTACGCCGCCAACACCCAGCACACCCGCAAATACCGAGGCTACAGCTTACACGGTTACAAAAGCCATCAACTTGATTACCAATAATCAAGCACCCAAGGCCGAGGTCTATGTAAAAGGTATCATTAGCAAGGCTCCTACCTACAACGCTACCTACAAGAGCCTCACCTACTACATCTCTGACGATGGAACAACCACCAACGAGCTGCAAATCTTCTCGGGTAAGAGTTTCAATGGTGCCGATTTCACATCAGCTAACCAGCTGCAAGTGGGTCAAACTGTTGTCGTGCTCGGCGTAATCAAAGCCTACACCAACAATACAACCCACGTAACCATCAACGAAATGGATAAGAACAACAAACTTATCTCAGTGAACGGCGGCACACAACTCATTCCTGGTACAACACCTCCCCCAACACCTCCTACTCCATCAACGGGAACAGAGGTTACAGCAGCAAGCTTTGGCGTAGCCAATAACAAAGAGTTTGGCACACAAACAATGTCCGATGGTACCACCGTTACCACAGCAAAAGGCTCAGGCAACAACGTTCCTAAGTTTTATAGTGTTGGTGGCGGAACCATTCGCATGTATCCTGGCAATACTATTTCTTTCAATGCAGGCAGCAAGCAAATTGCTTCTATCACTCTTTTCTGCGATGAATATAAAGGTGATAAATACACTGCCAGTGGCAATCTCGAAACAACATCCGGAACCGTTGCACTCAACGGTCTCAAATATACCATCATCGGTATCAATGCTGCTACTGTAACATTCACTAATAACGCCACAGGCTCAGGTGCCCCATCACAACTTCGTATTAAGAAGTTTGTCATCACCTACGCCAATTAAGCGTTTAAAAACGTTTTAAATAAATTTGGCAGGCTGCAAAGATTTCATTAACTTTGCAGCCTGTTAGCGTAGTAACAATTTTATAAATTATAATCATCAACGAAATGAAAAAAGGTATTCACCCAGAAAACTATCGCCCCGTCGTATTCAAAGATATGTCCAACGGCGATATGTTCCTTACAAAATCTACAGCAAGAACCAATGATACTGTAGAATTTGAAGGCGAGACTTACCCCGTGGTAAAGATTGAAATCTCAAGCACTTCTCACCCCTTCTACACCGGTAAGAGCAAGCTTGTTGACTCAGCTGGTCGCGTTGACCGCTTCATGAACCGTTACGGTAAGTTGAAAAAGTAAATATATCTTTTGCAAAGAATATATTCCATTTAAAATGTGTTCAAACGTAGTTGCATATACGTTTGAGCACATTTTTTTATTTTCCACACGCAAAAAACAAACAATGAAACACAAATCACTCATCTTTACCATTGGCTGGGTCATGCTTGCCTTGTTAGCATGCGGTAGTTCTGACCATCCCGACCTCGTTCCTCAGCAGCCAAAGCGTTCAACCAACAACAATCAAAACACGCCATCCATTGGCATGCCCATAGACATTACGCGATTAGAATTTCCAAAACTCCATGGTAAAGGCAGTTCGGTTTACGTCTATCGCGCACCTGACCCCACCAACGCCGCCCATCAAATCATGAACTATGCCTTGGAATGGGATCACACCAAACGCGCACAGCGTTGGAGTTGCTGGATGAGTACCGCGTCCACCAGAGTGAAAAACTGGAGCCGCGCCCAGTGGAAAGCCGACAAAAAATGGCATGGAGACCCCTTCCAATGGGCACCCGAAATCCCCAATGGCGAGCAGCCGCCCGTGAAAAATGAATTCAGCCAAAGCCTGTCTCCCGAAGGCTCCAAAGGCTATGACCGTGGACACATCTGTGCTTCTGAAGACCGCATCTACTCAAAAGAGGCCAATGAGCAAACCTTCTACATGGCCAACATGCAGCCTCAAGTACACAGTTTCAATGCCGGCATTTGGAAGCAGATGGAAGATTGCCTACGCAGTCATCTGCAATCAAGCGACACCTTATATATATGTAAGGGCGGAACCATCGACCAGGCCAACCAAATTTTGAGCTATACGCGCAGCAACTTCATCGTACCAAAATATTTTTTCATGGCCGTGCTGCTCAAAAACGCATCGGGCTACCATGCTTTCGGCTTCTTCATTGAGCACCGCAACCTCACGATGAAGCAAATGAAAGAGCAGGGCATCAGCACCCGATTAGCCGACTATGTGGTGAACATCGCCGAACTGCAACGCCTCACCGGCATAGACTTCTTTTGCAACCTACCCGATAACCTTGAGAACGAAGTGGAAAATAAACCTCTGCAAGCCATAAAGTCGGAGTTTAGAGATTGGGGCATTAATCAATAACCTCGCATTCCATCACATGCTTTGTCAGTTTCGTTGGTCAACGATGACACAGTGCAAGGATGAGAACGAATATGAAAAAGTCTTACCGGACAGTAATCGATTTACCTAATTGGGAGCTTGAATTTAAAAAAGAATGCGGAATTACCTATATATAGGTAATTCCGCAAGGATTGATATACTATTTAAGTTTTACCGAACAGCAATGATTGTTTTTACTCTTTTATTTTTGATAGAAGATTGATATCCTCATTGATCGTTTTCTTGTATTTCATCTTCATAATACTGTGAATAAAATTTTAGATTCTCATACCCATAATAATTCTTCTTTTTGAATCTATTGAGCAATTCAGGATTCTTTGAATACGTATTACTTATGATACCGATAACACCGGGGGTTTGCTCCTTTTTTAATTCTTTCTTTGATATAAGTTCTAAGATATAGGCCACATCTTCGTCCAGATTACCCTCGTATTTTGTTTTATAGGGTTCCGTTAGAATCTTTTCAAGGAAAGGTATAAACATCGTTTGACAGTTATCTGCCTCTGTACAGTATTGTCTGAATATATTTCTTCTTAGCTTCCATTTTCCGTTTATCCCAATTCTCCCAAAGAATATGGAAAACCAAGCATCATTATCCTCATCGGCTTGCATCTTTTTAAAGATAAAGGCTTTAAGATTATCATCCCAATATCCAAAATCTTGTACTAATTCATATATGTGGTATGAATCTTTTTGCATGTATACAAAATCTGTTTTCTTTCCATAGAATAGATAATTATTGAAAGCCAGTAGATATAATTTATCATCATATACCTCTGAATGAATATTCAAATCGACAAATCTATCTTTCTTATATATTATAAGATTATCAGGTTCGTCCTCAATTAAAGGATTGAATTCCACTTCAATGATATCGTTTGTATTTTCTTTAACATCACATCCAAATACTTGTTTTATTTTAGACTCGAACTCTTGTGCACTTGGAAATTCAAAGCCACTTTTAGCCAAAAGCAACTTTCTCTCATTTTCTATATTTTTCATATTATCTGCCACTTTCTTTGTCGCTATATTTTTACCGGATATTTGACCCTTTCGCTGATTTCTCATACATCCATAGCTGCAGCTAAACATTATGCATTCAAGAAAAATCATTGCTATTCTATGATTCCAAACCATAATTTCCCTTTTTTAATAACACTTCTTTCTAATAATACTAAAATAACATCTTTAAAAAATTCTCAAGGTTAAGGATATTATCAATTACTTGGGTAACCATTTTGTTTGTCTTTTGACTTTTTTCTATTCCCATAGTTTGTTGTATAGGTTGTCAAGCATCCGAAAGCTCCTACTGGACACCCACCATGAATAGCAATCCCCTCTCTCTTGATTCGCCTGGCCCGTTTATGTAACACTTTTCCCTCCCTTTTGTATCGCTAAGGTATAAATCGTAGCTCTGTGCTTTTAAACCTTTATTTATATTTTACAAATATTACTCGTAATATTGTGCTTGCCAGGTGACTCTTTGCTGTTTAAAATTCTTTTACGCCACAATTCTATCCCAATTCATTTGACTATTTACCATTGTTTGTTTCTTTCTTAGCAACAAATTTAGCTGTTTTTTAACAAACAAAAGAACTTCGTTCAAAAAAATGCAACATATTACACGACAAAATGACCTAAATCACTAACAAAAGCAGCCCACTTTTTGCGAGAAAGTGGGCTGTTTTGCTGCTAATAACTTTATATAGGCCTATTGGATATATTTGCGTTGTACGGGCACTGTGCCCTCGGCATTGCGACTCTTGGCATAACCATAATAGCTGTTGAAGCCATAATCATAGTCATCCCAGTTGGGCGACGAGGTGTGATAGAGCCTTATGCGCACCCGATTACCACCCGATGTCGAGGCATAGCCCGTGAGCCAATCGTCGGTGAGGCGATAATCGTCGATGACTACGTTGCTATTTTCTTCGATGAAATGAATGTAGATGGTTTGATTTTCCACATGCCAACGAATGTGATTGGCGGTGTAGCGGCGACCATAACCTCGGCCATAATAGTCCACCCAATAGCCCGTTCCCGAGGTGTAGCCATTGGTAAACTCAACTTCTGAGCGCGTGATGCGGTAGATTTGCCCGCCATAGTCCACCTCAGAGAACACCGTTCCCTCCCATGTTCCACTCACATCGTCGTCGCACGAAGCGAAAAGCAATGCGCTGCACAAAAGAGCGGCAAAGCTCCAAACCGATAACTGTTTCATATACATTATTCGTTTCATATTCATTCTTCTGCTACTTAAAAACATCGCAAAGATAAGAAGTATTGCGCGAGCTACGCCATGATGTTTCTATATTTTAAATAGGGATTTCCCTTTTTGACAAGGAAGAATTGGCAAAAAAGCCCATGAAACAGCAGGGCAAGCATCACAAGGTCTGTAGTAACCGACAACTCTAAAATTGCGTTAACATGTGCATACTCCTGCGCTTGTCGAAATAAAAATCACTACCTTTGCACGCAAGCTGGCATCATCTTTGCCACATGGCTTTCAACAAGCATTCATCATTTAACAGCATTTATCAAAGAAGAAAATGAAAACCGTTTACGATTATTTCGTTAAAGACAGAAAAGGAGCGCCCGTAGCGTTAAAAGAATATGCCAACGAAGTGTTGCTCATTGTGAACACGGCCACGCAATGTGGTTTCACACCGCAATACGAAGCGTTGGAGAAACTCTATGAAACCTACCACAGTCGGGGGTTTGAAGTGTTGGATTTCCCTTGCAATCAGTTTGGTCAACAGGCACCCGGCACCGACGAAAGCATTCACCAGTTTTGCAAGCTCAATTACAATACCGAGTTTCCACGCTTTAAAAAGGTGAAGGTGAATGGCGACGAGGCCGACCCATTGTTCGTGTTTTTGAAAGAGCAAAAGGGCTTTGCCGGCTGGGATGAAAGCCATCCGCTCTACCCCATTTTAGACAAGATGTTGAGCGAGGCCGACCCCGATTACAAAGCAAAGAGCGACATTAAATGGAATTTCACCAAGTTTTTAATCAACAAAAAAGGGCAAGTGGTGGCACGCTTCGAACCCACTGAAAGCATGGATCACATTGCACAAGAGATCGAAAAACTTTTAGACGCATAACAAATTATTTTTAGAAAGGAGAAAACAATATGGAGTATGTAAAATGTTTAATCATTGGTAGTGGCCCAGCGGGCTACACCGCAGCACTTTATGCCAGCAGGGCTAACCTCAATCCCGTGCTTTATGCAGGCTTGCAGACGGGTGGACAGCTCACCCAAACCACCATCGTCGACAACTTTCCGGGCTATCCCAATGGCGTGGACGGCAACCAGATGATGATGGATTTGCGCGAACAAGCCGCCCGATTTGGTGCCGACCTGCGCGATGGCGAGATTACCAAGGTTGACTTTAGCCGCAAGCCCTACACCGTGACTACCGATCATGGCGAAACGATTGAGGCCGAAAGTGTGATTATTGCGACGGGTGCCACAGCCAAATATTTAGGCTTGCCCGACGAGAAGAAGTATGCCGGACAAGGTGTTAGCGCCTGCGCCACCTGCGATGGGTTCTTCTATCGCAAGAAAGTGGTGGCTGTTGTGGGCGGTGGCGACACAGCTTGCGAGGAGGCTCACTACTTAGCCGGTCTTTGCAAAAAGGTGTATATGATTGTGCGCAAGCCCTATCTTCGCGCGTCGGCAGCCATGCAAAAGCGTGTGGAAGAGGCCGAGAACATCGAAATTCTCTACGAAACAAACACGTTAGGGCTCTATGGTGAGAACGGTGTGGAAGGTGCACACGTGATTTATCGCAAAGGCGAAAGCGACGAACGGACATACGATTTGCCCATCGACGGCTTTTTCTTAGCCATTGGGCACACACCACAGTCGGCGCTGTTTAAGGATTTCATAACGCTCGACGAGCAAGGTTTCATTTGCCTGACAGGACAAAATCAGGTCACCAACGTGCCGGGTGTGTTTGCTGCAGGCGACGTTTGCGACCCCCATTATCAGCAAGCTATCATCGCCGCCGGCACGGGAGCGAAAGCCGCTTTAGATGCGCAGGCCTATCTTAGCGAGCTCGGAAAATAAACAATCCGCCGAAGGTTAATGCGCCATTGAGCATCAACCGTTCGTAGCCCATTTCATATCCGGTTGTTTGTTGCGTCAGAAGACTCACTGCCCAACAGATGACCGGACTTATTATACACACCCATGGCACCCATCGGCCGCGCACCCGATAGCGTGTGAACAGGGCAAAGGCAAAGAGACCCAGCAGCGGTCCGTAGGTGTAGGAGCAGAGGGTGTAGATGGCATCGATGACACTTGTGGTGTTGACTGCATTGAAAATTAAAATCATGGCTGCAAAAGCCACGGCCATGAGCGCATGGGTGCGCCGCCGAAGCCGCTCATCGTGGGGACGCTCGGCAATGTCGACACACCACGTTGTCGTCAACGCCGTGAGCGCACTGTCGGCACTCGAGAAGCTGGCGGCTACGATGCCGATGGTGAAAAACACCACGACGGCCGTGCCCAAGCGACCCGATGCTGCAAAAAGGGGCAGCAAATCGTCGGTCAATGCCGGCAGCGGCGAGCCTTGCTGTGCAGCCAACTGCATGAGCAACACGCCAAGAGCCAAGAACAACAAGTTGGCTGGAAAGAAAGCCAATCCATAGCTGCACATATCTTTCTGTGCCTCGCGCAGCCCTTTGCACGTGAGGTTTTTCTGCATCATGTCTTGATCCAGCCCCGTCATCACCACCACCACGAAGATGCCACTGAGAAACTGTTTCCAGAAATTCTGCCGACTCATGAAATCATCCCACACAAAGATGCGGCTGTGTTCGTCGGCCGCGATGGCGCGCAGACTGTCGGAGAGCGAATAATGGAGCGCGCCGTTCACCTGCCAAATGATGAGCCCCAAGGCGGCAAACATGCAAAACGTTTGAAACGTGTCGGTGAAAACGAGCGTCTTGATGCCACCACGCCGCGTGTAGAGCCAGATGAGCCCCATCATCAGCACCACGGTGAGGGCAAACGGAATGTGCAACGCGTCGAGCACAAACCGCTGTAACACCATGCAGATGACACCGAATTTGACGGCCGAGCCCAAGATTTTCGACAGCAAAAAGAAACCCGCACCCGTCTTATAGGCCTGTTGCCCCAAGCGTGTTTGCAGATAGCTGTAGATGGTAGTGAGGTTGAGCCGATAGTAAACCGGCAGCAACACAAAGGCCACCACCACATAGCCCACGGCAAAGCCCAAGCACATTTGCAGATAGGTGAACTGCGTGGTGACGGCCATGCCGGGCACGCTGATAAACGTGACACCCGAAATGGAAGCGCCCACCATGCCAAAGGCCACCAAAGGCCACGGCGATTGCCGGTTGCCCCGATAAAAAGTATCGTTGGAGGAATGGCGTGTGGTGAGCCGACTCAAAACCAAGAGCGCGCCAAAATAAACGAGAAGTGTGATTAAGATTGTCATCGTGGCTGCAAAATTAATAAAAAACAAGGGGACGGACGATGGTTTCTGCTACTCGAATGCACGATTTTGATAAAAAAAAGGCGCGTTCTTCCTTCCGTTTGCTGCATTGAGAATATCTCTTTCCATTGTTCTCAAGGGTTGTTTCAACGAGAAATAAAAATTCCCGTGCGGTGAGGATTAAGGGACTATTTTTTTCATTGCCGCAAGGATTCATCAGCTAAGAATAGGAGTTTTTGCCTTAAAAATATGTGCGCAATGGGCGTGGATGGTACATTTTCATGGCATCATTCCTCCTGAAACGCCATTTTTCCACCCCGCAAACAAAATAATATGCCTATCGTTTGCCCGTCTCATAAAAATCTTCTACTTTTGAAGTGTTTCTAACCTAAAGGTCTATGAAGGGAATTCAAGTAAAAGAGTTGCACCAGGTCGCCGTTCGGTTTTCGGGCGATTCGGGCGACGGAATGCAATTGGCCGGCACCATTTTTTCGATGATTTCGGCCGAAGTAGGCAACGGCATCTCCACGCTGCAGGACTATCCTGCCGACATTCGCGCGCCGCAAGGTTCGCTGTCGGGCGTGAGCGGATACCAAGTGAAAATCGGTGAAGACGAGGTGCTCACGCCGGGCGACCTCTGCGATGTGCTCGTGGCGATGAATGCCGCCGCGCTGAAAACGCAAATTCAGTATGCAGCGCCCTCGGCTACCATCATCATCGACAGCAACAACTTCAAAGAAGAGGATCTGCGCAAGGCCGAATTTCAAACCAACGACTATATAGAAGAGCTCGGCATCGATGGCGACCGCGTGGTGGCGTGCCCCATCACGTCGATGGTGAAGGCCTGTTTGCGCGACACTGCACTCGACAACAAAGCCGTGTTGAAATGCCGTAACATGTTTGCTTTGGGCATTGTTTGTTGGCTCTTCAACCGCAGTCAGTCGTTGGTGGAGAACTATCTGCGCAAAAAGTTTAAAGCAAAGCCCGATGTGGCCGAAAACAATATCCGCGTGCTGCATGCCGGTTATGATTATGGCTACAACACCCACGCTTCGGTTCCAGCCACCTATCGCATCGAGTCGATTCACAAACGGCCGGGTCGCTACATGGACATCACGGGCAACAAAGCCATTGCCTACGGGCTCATGGCCGCCGCCGAGCGTGCGGGACTGCACCTGTTTCTCGGCAGTTACCCCATCACACCGGCCACCGACATTCTCAACGAGCTGACGAAACACAAAGCCATAGGCGTCATCACCATGCAATGCGAAGACGAGTTGGCCGCTTGCTGCACCGCTATCGGCGCCTCGTTTGCGGGTGCGTTGGGCGTCACGTCCACGTCGGGACCAGGCATTTGTTTGAAATCCGAAGCCATGAACTTGGCCGTGATGGACGAGCTGCCCTTGGTGATTGTCGACGTGATGCGCGGCGGTCCGTCGACAGGCTTGCCCACCAAAACCGAGCAAACCGATTTGCTGCAAGTGCTCTTCGGTCGCAACGGTGAAAGTCCCATGCCCGTGATAGCGCCCACATCGCCCACCGACTGTTTTCAAGCGGCATTCGATGCGTGCAAAATGGCCGTGGAATACATGACGCCCGTGGTGGTGCTGAGCGATGCTTATATCGCCAACGGCTCGGGCGCATGGCGCTTAAAATCGCTCAACGACTTGCCCACCATCACGCCACCCATGGCCACCGCGGCGCTGCGCGACACCTTTTCGCCCTATAAACGCAACGAGAAAACGCTGGCACGCTATTGGGCTACGCCGGGCATGCCGGGCTTTGAGCATGTGATAGGCGGATTGGAGAAGGACTGTAGCACGGGCGTTATCTCCAACAATCCCGAAAACCACGACCGCATGACGCGGCTACGCGCCGGCAAAGTGGCGGGCATCGATGTGCCCGACGTGCCCGTTTTCGGCGACAAAGACGATGCCGAGCTGCTCATTGTGGGTTTCGGCGGCACCTTCGGCCATCTCTATACGGCGATGGAAGCGCTGCGCAGCAAAGGCGAGAAGGTGGCATTAGCCCATTTCAAATTCATCAATCCGCTGCCACAAAATGCGGCGCGCGTGCTCCTCGGCTATCCCAAAGTGGTGGTTGCCGAACAGAATTTAGGTCAGTTCGCAGCCTATCTGCGCATGAAAATCGATGGCTTTGCGCCACGCCAATACAACGAAGTCACGGGGCAGCCCTTGAAAGTGAGCAAACTCACGAAAGCGTTTTCAAACATCATTCACCAATAATACATCACAATGGAATACACTATCAACGATTATAAAAAGGGCAAACCGCGCTGGTGCCCGGGTTGCGGCGACCATTTTTTCCTCAATTCGCTACACAAAGCCATGGTCGAATTAGGCATTCCGCCCCACGAAACAGCCGTCATCTCGGGCATTGGCTGTAGCGGCCGCCTGTCCTATTATGTCAACACCTATGGCATGCAAACCATTCATGGGCGTGCAGCAGCCATCGCCAGTGGCGTGAAAGTGGCTCGCCCACAGCTCACCGTGTGGCAAATTTCGGGCGACGGCGACGGTTTAGCCATTGGCGGCAACCATTTTATCCACGCCATTCGCCGCAACATCGACCTCAATATCATCTTGCTCAACAACCGCATCTACGGCCTCACCAAAGGACAATATTCGCCCACTTCGCCACGTGGTTTCGTGTCAAAGTCGAGCCCTTATGGCACCGTCGAAGACCCCTTCTGCCCCGCCGAACTCTGTTTTGGTGCGCGTGGACAATTCTTTGGTCGTGCGGTGGCCAACGATAGCGTCCACACGGTGGCACTTCTGAAAGCCGCACAGCAACATAAAGGAGCGGCCGTCTGCGAGATTTTGCAAAACTGCATGATTTTTAACAACGGTTGCTATGCACCCATCTACACCCGCGAAGGGCGCGAAATGCACGCCATCTATTTGGAACACGGCCAGCCTATGCTGTTCGGCGCGAACAAAGAATGGGGTCTAATGCAAGAAGGATTTGGCCTGAAGGTGGTAAAAGTAGGCGAAGACGGCGTAAAAATGAGCGACATCCTTGTGCACGATGCCCATTGCACCGACAACACGCTGCAAATGAAATTAGCCATGATGCGCAACGAAGACGGCTTTCCTGTGGCCTTGGGTGTCATCCGCGATGTGCCCGCCCCCACCTACAACGATTGCATCTACGAGCAGTTGGCCGAGCAAAAAACGAAGCAAAGCTACCACAACTTTGCCGAACTGTTAGAAACCAACGACACGTGGACGGTGGAATAAACCACGAAAAAGTGAAATAACAGCCTTCGGACTTGAAAAAAAGCGTTGGAGCATTCATCTATAAAACTAACAAACACGTTAGTGAGCGGCTCGCTAATCCTTTTTCATTTAAAAACACGTTAGTGAGCGGCTCGCTAAGCCTTTTTCATTTAAAAACACGTTGGTGAGCGGCTCGCTAATCCGTTTTCGTTTAAAAACACGTTGGTGAGCGGCTCGCTAAGCCTTTTTCGTTTGAAAACATGTTAGTGAGCGGGGGATTTTCTGTCTCCGACCGGGAAACCAACGAACTCCACAACATCGCCAACCGAAAATAAGGCGGGGCAGGCGCATTTCAAACCTCACGGGGTTTGATTTCTCACTTTTTGTTTGTACTTTTGCAACAACATCGAAACAGGTAACATTCCACAGCATGTTCTATACAATTCAAGCACCCGACGAACTCAACATTGCCCTGCAAATTCCGGCCAGCAAAAGCATCAGCAACCGCGCACTCATCATGCAGGCACTCACGAAAGGCACCACCACATTACATCATCTGAGCGACTGCGACGACACCCTTGTGCTGCAACATGCACTGCACAACATGCCCCGCACCATCGATATTCACGGCGCCGGCAGTGCCATGCGCTTTCTAACGGCCTATCTGTCGATTGGCGAGGGCGAGCACATCCTCACCGGAACAGCGCGCATGCAACAGCGTCCCATCGGCAGCTTGGTGGACGCGCTGCGGCAACTTGGCGCAACCATTCACTACGAAGGACAACCGGGCTTTCCTCCCTTGCGCATCCAAGGTCACCCCATCGAGGGCGGAACGATTGAAATTCCGGGGCATGTGAGTTCGCAATTCACCACAGCGCTGCTCCTCACTGCGCCCACCATGCCGCAGGGGCTGACACTGAAACTCACCGGCGACATCAGCTCGCGCCCCTATATCGACCTGACGCTTTGCATGATGCGCGATTTCCATGCCAAAGCCGATTGGATCGACAGCAACACCATTCGCGTGGAACCGCAACCCTATGCGCCCTGCTCCTACACCATAGAGAGCGACTGGACCGCCGCCAGCTATTGGTATGCGCTCATGGCATTGGCACCCGAAACAACTGCCCACGTGCAACTCATGGGCCTGATGGATGGTTCGATTCAGGGCGACTCGGTGGTGAAATACCTCTTTTCGCTCTTGGGCATCAAAACCCATTTTGCTTCCACCGAGCACGGTCTGCCCACCACCATCACGCTACATCGCCAGCCATGCCCACTCCATCGTTTAGACTACAACTTCACAGGCGCACCCGATTTGGCACAAACCTTTGTGGTGTGTTGTGCGCTCATGGACGTGAAGTTTCATTTTAAAGGGCTGCAAACCCTCACCATGAAGGAATGCAACCGCATCGAAGCGCTGCAAACCGAAATGCGAAAGCTGGGCTACGTGATAGACACGGTCAACGACGACGAGCTATTTTGGGAAGGCGAACGCTGCACACCATCGACCGAACCCATTGAAACCTATGCCGATCATCGCATGGCATTGGCCTTTGCGCCGGCCGCATTCCGCATCAAGGGGCTGCGCATCAACCACCCCGAAGTGGTGAGCAAATCCTATCCCCACTATTGGGACGACCTCAAAAAAGCCGGCTTCCACTTATGATTTATCTGTTGCTTTCACTCCTTGCCTTAGGCCTTCTCACAGCCATTGGCACGTTGCTCGCCCATAAAAAAGGCGAGCCCGAGGCGCCCCTTGTCATGCATGACTCGTGTGCCACCTGCTCGGGTGAGAACAATATCTGCGAACAAGAATGCATGATGCTTGCAGCCACGCAACCCATAGAATATTTCGACGACGAAGAACTCGACCGGTTTAAAGGGCGTGCGTCCGACGATTTTAGCGACGACGAGGCCGAAGCTTTTGCCGAAGTGATGCAAACCATGCGTCCCGATGAGGTGAAAGCATGGAACAGAAGCCTCATTCTGCGTGGCATTAACATGCCCAATCAAATTAAAGACGATTATATAGCGTTAGCCCATGATTGACCTGCTTCACTACACCTTCTTCCAAAATGCCCTCTTAGGGGCGTGCTTAGCCAGCATCGTTTGTGGCATCATCGGCACCTATATCGTGGCTCGCCGTCTGGTGTTCATCAGTGGTGGCATCACCCATGCATCGTTTGGTGGCATCGGTTTAGGTGTTTTCCTGGGCATCAACCCCATCCTTTCGGCCACCCTCTTTGCCATCTTGAGTGCCTTTGGCGTGGAATATATGGCGCAAAAAGAACATGTGCGCGAAGACTCGGCCATCGCCTTGTTTTGGACTTTCGGCATGAGTGTCGGCATCATTTGCTGCTTCCTCACGCCGGGGTTCATCCCCGACCTGCCCTCATTCCTCTTTGGCAGCATCCTCACCATCGACACTTCCGACCTCTTATTCCTTGCCGTGCTGGCCGTGGTGGTCATCCTTTTTGTGGCATTGTGCTATCGCGCGGTGCTCAGTGTAGCCTTCGATCGCACCTTTGCCCTATCGCAAGGCTTGCCCGTGCGCGCCATTGAATATGTCATGATGGCCCTCATCGCCATGACCATCGTGTCGACTTTGCGCATGGTGGGCATCGTGCTCTCGCTCAGTCTGCTCACCATTCCGCAAATGACCGCCAACCTCTTCACCTGCCATTTCAAGCGCATGATGCTGCTTTCCATTGGCTTTGGCTGGATAGATTGCCTCCTTGGGCTAAGCCTCAGCTACCTGCTCGACGTGCCTTCGGGCGCAACCATCATCTTTGTGAGCATCCTTGTCTTCGGCATTTCCAAACTCCTCGCCAAACAATGAATGCTAAATTTGCCGCCATTTCAGCATGTTTTGCCATGCTATTGCTATCGAATTGCGCCACAAAACGCAACACTTTAGCCACGCGATGGTGGCAATCGTTTCACACGAAATACAATGTCTACTACAACGCCTCGGTGGCCTATATCGACGCTTCGTTGGAAAAAGAGAATGCCAATCACGACCATTTCACCGAACAACTGCCGCTCTACACCATCGGCAACAAAGAGAGTCGCGCCATAGGACAAGCCCATTACGACCTCGCCATTGCCAAATGTGAGAAAGCTATTCGCCTGCACAGCATCAAGCGCCACCCCATTTGGGATAAAAACCGCCGCAAAACACCCGAAGATGTCGAGTGGCTTAACCGGCGGGAATATAACCCCACGATGTGGAAGGTATGGCTCTTGATAGGGCGTGCGCAATTCTTCAAAGGCGATTTCGAAAATGCCATTTCCACCTTTGCCTACATGAGCCGCCTCTATGCCACGCAACCCGCCATCTATCAACGGGCACAAGCCTGGTTGGCCAAAAGCTATATTGAGGCCGGTTGGCGCTATGATGCCGAAGAGGTGCTGCGCAACATGGCACGCGACTCCATGCACTGGCAGGCACAAAAAGAATGGGACTACACCTATGCCGACTACTATCTGCACACGGGCGACACGCAACAGGCCATTGTCTATTTGCAACGCGTCATCCAACACGAGATGCGGCGTAAACAAAAAGCGCGCGAGTGGTTTCTCTTGGGGCAACTGCTCACGCAACAAAAACAGCCCGCACAGGCCTACGAGGCTTTCAAAAAGGTGATTGCACTCAACCCCTCCTACGAGCTTTCTTTTCATGCCCGCATCGCCATGACCGAGGTAATGGCGCCAGGTAACCAGCAAAAGATGATTGCAAAATTGCGCCGAATGGCACGCAACGAAAACAATCAGGCCTATCTCGACCAGGTGTTTTATGCCTTAGGCAACATCTATCTTGCACAACGCGACACACTCCGCGCCATCGAAGCCTACGAACAAGGCAACGAACGCGCTACGCAACAAGGCATAGAGAAGGGCGTACTGCTGCTCAAACTCGGCAATCTTTATTGGGACAAAGAACGTTTTGGCGATGCCAAGCGCTGCTACGATCAGGCCATTGGCTTGTTAGACCGCGACCGAAAAGACTATGACCGTTTGGCACTTCGCCAGCAACAATTAGAACAGCTCGTGCCATTTACCGATGAAGTGGCATTGCAAGACTCGCTGCAACGCCTATCAAAGATGAGTGATGCACAGCGCAACGCCATCATCAAGCACATGATTGCAGCACTAAAACAAAAAGAACGCCATGCCACACAGTCCCAAAACGACAACACTGCTACAGGCTTTGCACAACCCATGCCAACACCCAGTGCAGGCAGCAACACATGGTATTTCTACAATCCGGTGTTGGTAGCACGAGGCATTGAGCAGTTTCAACGCACATGGGGGCACCGAAAAAACGAAGACAACTGGCAACGCGAAAATAAAACGGTGGTCAACATGGATGATATCGCCGCAGTTCCTAACGACACGCTCAATGATAAAACCGAAAAGGACATTGCGCAACAGCATCAAGCACCCGACTCCTTAGACAACGATCCCCATCAACCGGCTTATTATCTCAAACAAATTCCGCATACGCCAGCGCAATTACAAGCCAGCAATGAAAAGCTTTCGCAAGCCCTTTTCCACAGCGGATTGCTCTTTAACGACCTGCTCGACCGCCCCGATCTCAGCCAACGTAACCTGTTGCGCCTGCTGCATGAGTTTCCATCCTTTGCACAACGCGATGAAGTGTATCACCGGCTGTATCTCATCTACATGCGCCAACAGCAACCCTCCTTGGCACAACACTACCTTCAACGACTCGAACAGGAATATCCGCAGAGCGAAACGGCACGACAGTTGCGCAGTCCCCATTATACAGAGGACGCGCGCCGAGGTGAACAAATTGAAGATTCGCTCTACACAGCCGCCTACGAAGCTTTTAAACATGATGATGAAGAGCGCGTCGACCAGTTGTTTGAAACAGCACAGAAACGTTTTCCGAAGGGCAACAATCACGATAAATTCCTCATGATCAGTGCCCTCAATCAGCTCCATCAAGGCCGTCTTTCCACCGCTTTGCAACGGTTGAACACGCTTCTTTCAGCCCACCCCAACAGCCCACTCATCACCATGGCGGGCATGATCATCAACGGTATTCAGGCGGGAAAGACACCCCATAACGGTCGATTCGATCTTGAAAATGTGTGGCAACGGCGCAGCGAAGTGCTCAACGATAGCGATGCCTTGCACCAAGTGAAATTCAGCAACGAGCGACAAACTCCCTTCCTCTACGTGATGGTCTATACGCCCGATGCCGTGAATGAAAATCAATTACTATTCGAGTTGGCCAAATATAACTTCACCAACTATCTCGTACGCAATTTCGATATTAAGATTGAGCGCCGCGAAGGCGTGCATCAAATGGCGGTCGGAGGCTTTCAAAACTATGACGAGGCACTGCAATATGCTCGTGCTGTTCATCAACAAGCAGCCATCCAAGGCCTAAGCAAACAGGCACGTTCCGTCATCATCAGTCAAGAAAATGAGGCGCTCATCGGCCATCCCCTCAGCTATCGGGACTACGAAAAGTTTTATCAACAGCATTTCGCACCGCTCAAAATATCGACTTTGCAACTGCTCACCGAACCCGTAAAAACGGTGACCAAGCAGCCCGAGAAGCCCACAACGGCCGAAGACATCGACCGCGAATTAGAGCGCATCATCAAAGAAGACGGCAGCGAATATCCCATCGATCCTACCGATTGGAACATCAAGCGCACGAAAACAGCGCAAAAGGTTGATGCCAAAACGTCGAAAAAAGCGACGCCCGAAAAGCCGAAGCCTCCTGTGAAAACGGTGAAACCGCTCGATTTAGACGATGAATATTATGATTTAGAAGGGTTTTAATGCCCGCAAAAAAGGGACAGATGCACAACTCACAAAGCAGAACCGCAGCGTGAGAACATAAAAATAGAACAACAAAAATAAAATAAAAATGGAAATTATCATCCCATCACTCAGCAGCATCAATGAGGCTGCACAACAATTTCTCGCTCAAATGGGCGACCATAAAGTCATTGCTTTCTATGGAAAAATGGGCGCAGGCAAAACCACTTTCATCAAAGCACTTTGCCAGACCTTAGGCGTTGAGGACGTAATCACCTCGCCCACCTTCTCTTTGGTCAACGAATATACCGACCGCGAGGGCAACAGTATCTTTCACTTCGACTTCTATCGCATCAAAAAATTAGATGAGGTCTACGATATGGGCTATGAGGATTATTTCTATGGGGGCAGCCTTTGCTTCTTGGAATGGCCCGAACTCATCGAAGACATTCTGCCCGAAGAAGCTCTGAAAGTAACCATCACCGAAGAAGTCGATGGTAGCCGCAAATTAAAGTGGTAAGCGCCCATCCTGCAGATGTGGCACGATGGCAACGCACAGAACAAAGCAATCCAAGGTGCATGCTTCATAAAAAAGCAACGGGCACGGCACTGAAAGAGAGCTTTTCGATAGAAAAATCGTATTTTTGCAACACCAATTCTCACACAAATGGCAAAACATAATGATATAGGTCGCATGGGCGAGGACTTCGCCGCACGCTATTTGGCCCAACAAGGCTACGACATCATGGAGCGCGATTGGCAACAAGGTTCGCGCGATTTAGACATCATTGCCCGAACGCCCGACGGCATCACCGTGGTGTTTGTGGAGGTGAAGACGCGCACGTCAGACGAAATCATGCTGCCCGAAGAGGCTGTCACGCCACAGAAAATCCGCCATTTAGGATTGGCAGCACATGCCTATGTGCAAGAGAAAGCACTCGATGACGAGGTGCGCTTCGACATCATCAACGTCATAGGCACCTCGCCCGACAACTTTCAGTTAGAACATATCGAAGATGCTTTTAACCCCTTGCTGCGCTAAGCACGTGGCACAAGAAACAGAAACAAAAAATGTGGTTTTTAAAAAAGAAACAAAAGGTGCCGCAATGGAACATCACTTGGCTTGACGAAGTGGACTCAACCAACGATTACATGCGTCAACAACACGCAACAAGCAACGAGCGACTGTGTGTGGTGGCGGCCGATTTTCAACGCAAAGGGCGCGGACAGGGCAGCAACACCTGGGAGAGTGAGCCTGGCAAGAACCTACTCTTCAGCATCATGACACACCCCACCATGGTGCCTATCCGCACACAATTCCTGCTCTCAATGGCTGGCGCTTTGGCACTGAAACAAGCCTTGGATGCCTATACTGACGGCATCTCGCTGAAATGGCCCAACGATGTTTATTGGCACGACCGCAAAATCAGCGGAACACTGATTGAAACTTCCATCGCTCACGGACACATTAAGGATTGCGTGTTTGGCGTGGGGCTGAACGTCAACCAAACGCAATTCCGCAGCGATGCGCCCAACCCCATCTCATTGGCGCAAATCGTCGGCCACAGAATCGACCGCCGAACACTGCTCAACGACATTCTAACGGCCTTCGACCAGTATTATCGATGGATTGAAAACGGACAATATGCCGACCTCTCGGCCTGCTATCATGCCGCGCTCTACCGTCGCAAGGGCTTCCACACCTATCGCGACACCGCCACCAACAAAACCTTTGAAGCAGCCATCATCGAGGTGGAAGATGACGGCACCTTGGTGCTACGCACACCCGATGGGCGCATTCGCGAAGCACAATTCAAAGAGGTGGAACATGTGTTACCCACTCCAACAGAACGAAAAAACGAACAAACAAAAGAATATGGCAAGATTTAAACGCATTTTATTAAAGCTCAGCGGCGAGAGCCTCATGGGCGAACAAGGACACGGCATCGACCCACAACGGTTGGCCGACTATGCCCGACAAATTGAAGAAGTGCACCGGATGGGTGTGCAAATCGGCATTGTGATTGGCGGCGGCAACATCTTCCGCGGGCTCAGTGGCAGCCAAAAAGGATTCGACCGCGTCAAAGGCGACCAAATGGGCATGTGCGCCACGGTCATCAACTCCTTGGCCCTGAGCAGTGCATTGGGAGCCATCGGCGTAAAAAACAAAGTGCTGACAGCCATCCGCATGGAGCCCATCGGCGAATTTTACAGCAAATGGAAAGCCATCGAAGCCATGGAGGCGGGCTACGTCTGCATTTTCTCGGCCGGCACGGGCAGCCCCTATTTCACCACCGACACGGGCAGTTCGTTGCGTGGTATCGAGATTGAAGCCGACGTGATGCTGAAGGGTACGCGCGTGGATGGCATCTACACCGCCGACCCCGAAAAAGACCCTTCGGCCACGAAATTCACCACCATCACCTACGATGAGGTCTACACGCGCGGGCTAAAAGTGATGGACCTCACCGCCACCGCCATGTGCAAGGAAAACAACCTGCCCATCTATGTGTTCAATATGGACATCTATGGTAACCTCAAGCGCGTGATGGACGGCGAGAACATCGGCACCTTGGTGCACAATTAACCCCGCCGGCACATTCCACTTCAAACACGTAGGGGCGGTGCCTGTGTGCCCGCCCGAACGTCCGCGCAGCGGCGTTTCCATA
>ERZ772945.522-NODE-522-length-30647-cov-4.203811_pt1 | contig 30647 bp, 51 predicted proteins | sample MGYA00511681_ERZ772945 | MGnify/ENA primary metagenome ERZ772945 (study PRJEB29015, sample SAMEA2737943) | human oral metagenome | biome: human oral; feature: human-associated habitat; material: dental | place: China | collected 2143 ...
GAAGACTACGAGGTAGATAGGGCCAAGATGTAAGTACAGCAATGTACTGAGTTGACGGTTACTAATAGGTCGAGGGTTTAACCAAAAGATAGGAAAATTTACGATTTGATATTTATATGATCGGAAGCATTTGGTAGGCAGTTTTGAAGATACATCTTTACAAATATTTATTGTATTGATATAATAAGCACATGCGCGAGTGGCTCAGTTGGTGGAGTACGACCTTGCCAAGGTCGGGGTCGCGGGTTCGAGTCCCGTCTCGCGCTTAACTAAAACCCTTGAGAAATCAAGGGTTCTTTTTATTTGTGTGATATTTCGTGTTGCATATTTTTGATATGCTCCATAATTTTACTTGTAAATCTTTCGTTGTAGTCGTCCATAACTCCACGATAAATATTTTTCAAAGTACCGTCCGACGCCCAACCGCCACGCTGCATGATATACACGTCCGGAACGCCTATCGCGTGCATCATGCTTGCCGCGTAATGCCTTAAATCATGAAACCTGAAAGATTGTATCTCTAAACTCTTTAATATCTTTGCAAAGCGATGTGTGATTTGATTAGGGTTCAAATCTACAAGCTTGCCCGATGTAGGCAACTCTTTAATTATGTAGTCAGGCATATCTATATCACGCGTGCTTGATGTCGTCTTTGTAGTCTTTATAGTCCAGTCCTTGCCCTCTGTATATACAAGCGCTTTAGTTATATGTATGATACTGCCTTCCACATCCTCTGCAGTCAAGGCACACACTTCAGACCGTCTGAGGGTGCCGAACGCCGCAAGGTATACAGCTATGAGCATATCTCTATCTTTTTCTTTACAGTACTCTATGATAGCCTTTATATCTGCATCCGTAGGCACATATAGCCGTGGTTTTATCCTCTGTGGCAAGCTTATATTTATATGCAAGTTCGGGTAGTAAGCCTTAAGAACCGTATATAAGAAGCCATAGGCATTTTTTACAGTTTTTGGACTTCTACCGACCGCATAGGAATTTACCCACCGCTGTATCAGATCCGGAGTAAATTTGCTTAAAGGAAGCCGCAAGTAGCCGTCAAAAGCATTATATATAAGCCGCTTATAATTTACTAAAGTAGTAGGCGATAAGATGTTAGACTTCATCGCGCAATAATTGCACATTGCACCTTCAAGCTTTATGTCTGAATTCTTAGAGGTGTCTACATTATCAAGCTTGTAGGCGGTGGCCATATGCTCCGCTTCCTTCTTTGTCTTTGCTGTGAAGGATTTATAATGCCTCCGCCCTTTGTCGTCCGTATAGTCATATATCTGACATCTGTAATTGCCTGAAGGCAGCTTCTTTGCTGTAGCCATTTAGACCTCCTTTTTGAGTACAAAAATAACACCTCTTGCGAGGTGCCCGCCTAAATGGTATAATTATATTGCTCTGAAAATATACATAGGCACGGCCACGCAAGTGGCTAATCCTTGAGAATCTCCGTATTGGCGTGCGGGGGTTCTTTTTTATTTTGAACTACCGAAAAAGCCTCGGTAGTTGAACTTTTTCATTTTTGGAAATGGTTGAGCTTGTTCCAATATAGAACAAGTTCTTTCTATTTTGGAAATAACTTATTTTTGTAGGACATTTCCTTCATATGCGAAGTACTTGCCTGCTCCGTCGTCTTTTATCATAGACTTATCAAATGTTGCGTGGCCTTGCTCACCGAAGTCAAGTGTTACAGTATCCCACAAATTATAGTAGCTTTCATCTAAAGAAAGTATAGGGTCTGTAATCTCAGATACAGAAGTCTCAGCCACCGCGTCGAGTGGGAATTGACCGTTGTACTTGCTTAGATCCACGCTGATATACAAGTCCTTATCCTTCATTTCTACACTTTTTACAGACGTGCCGGGCGTCATGTAGTCGGGCAGCATTTCTTGTACTTTAGCGACTAAATCGCTTTCGGCAGCAGCTGCAGTTGTAGACTCTACTGTAGCTTCAGTACTACTTGCAGTACTCTCGTTTGATGCAGCAGCTCCGCCACATCCTGTAAGCGCCATGGCTATAGCCACGGCTATCAATTCTTTTTTCATATGTTCCTCCAAATAAATTTATATAATTCCACCTTGCAAAAAGTTATTGACATTCGAACATATATTCGATATATTTAACCTACATGCAGGAGGGAAAAAACATGGACGATAAGGAAGAATTTAAGGAGTTATGTAGATTATTATTACTTGCCAATCGCAGACATATAAGATTACTAATTATATATCTGAAGAAAATGCTCGGGGCTGACTGATGTCAGTCTTTTTTATTTTCCCCTATATTGGAAGCCATATCTACAATAATCTTCTCTAAAACATTCCACTCTTCCTCATTCAGCTTTGATATAGCTGATATAAAACGCTTCTTAAATGTATTAGAAGTGTCCCACTGTATTTCACCGATGAACGAGATTATTTCTTCATCTAATGTCATATCTTTAAACATTTCGCCCGTGCCGGTTCTAAGCCACTCTTCGTTGACATTAAATTCACGGCAAATCGCCAGAATGTTTGAGTCGCTCAATCCGTTGCGCCCTCTTTCTATATCGGAGATAGCCGAGCGAGTAACTCCGATTTTTTCACCGAATTTTTCACCTGATAGCCCCAAGGCTTTTCTAAGTTCTTTTACTCTTTCTCCCATTATACCTCCTTTCCAAATCCATTTTCTTATATTCACAGTATATAGGGAATAAAAATAAAAGTCAAGAAAAAAGTTCGCAAAAACGACAAAAAACCATTGACAAAGTCGTTTTAACGATGTATTATGTACGCATAACCAACAAAAACATGAAGGAGAACAAAAATGAAGAGGTTTGAAGTAGGAAAGACTTACACAGATTTCATAAAAGCAAGATTTGAGGTAATAAGCAGAACAGAAAAAACAGTTCAATTTTTTGTAAAAAAAGGAAATGGATACCTTGAAGCAGGTAAAACCTATAGAAAGAAAATATGCAGGTACCACAACGATTATGAATCTGTTTATGGAACAGACTGGGGCATACATGCAATATCTGAGATTTAAAAGTAGGGGGCGCAAAGCTCCGCCCCTTACGGGGTAGAAAGGAGTAAAGATGACAAAGAAAGATACAAAGAGGATAGTAACGATATTAAAAGCTACACTGCCAAAACTTAGTCAGGAAAAGCAAGAATACTTGTTAGGCCTTGCAGAAGGCATGGAGATGGCAAGAGTGATTGCGGAGGATAAAGAAGAAAAGGCAAGCTGATAGAAAAAAAGGATGATAATTGAAAATTAAAGGAGAAAAAGGGAAATGGAAAGTAACGGATGTTTTGTATATGCAAATGGATTTGTAGGTTTGTGCGTAGAAAGATGCGAGTATCACGGCTTTTATATCGAGCCGGGCATGATAGTAGTAGATAAGAACTTGGCAAGAGAGGCCTTTGGTATTGTACATCTTGAAGATGATGTAATCGTATCTTATAAGGGTGCATATGATGACTGCTTTGGGATATGGGCAAAAGTAGAAGGCAACTATAAGAGGATGGAGAGATATATAGTTTCACATTTGAACGAACTGGCGGCGGATCTGGAAGAGATAATCGCTGTGTGCGGTCAAAAAGATATAGACGAGTTTATCTGTGACAGGCTTATCGACTCAGATATCTACACGGGCGAAGGTTTCAGAATCACTTACGAAGAGCCGGGCGACAAGTGCAATGACGGCGGAAAGTATGGCCGCTATATAGATTTTAGAAAAACGGAAATCCCAGGACTCTATGATGTGGAAAGCTGGACTACCTGCGATTTTGATAGCTGCGGCACAGGTTTCGAAGGCTTTGAGTGGCTGACTGAAAGAAGTGCCGAATGGTGGAAGAGTAGGGGCATCTATTCAGAAGACCTGAAGAAGCACAGCAAAAGAGCTGTGGCCATGAGAGTGATTAAGGAGATATTAGAAAGGGAGGAAAAATAAATGAAATTTAAGATTTTTGATTATGCAGGTAGAGAAGTGATTGTGGATGCAGGCGATAAGGAGATTCGTCAAATCCGTGTTGAAGAAGTCACAGGAGATGAGGTGATTGAAATTGAATATGTAGATGGAAGCATTGAGGAGTTCGACAGTGGAATATGCAGATTAACCGATTTCCGTGATGGCGCTTATAGGGTTGCGGGAGATGATTTGAAAAAGTGGCTAGCTGACAGAGCTGTTATTGATATAGAGACGAGAATAATCAATCTGACTCCACACGCAATAAACATTGTGGACAAAGATGGAAACAAAATTGTTGATTTGCCCTCTGAAGGAGAGGCAAGGGCGGTACAAACAAATATCAGTATTGGAAGCTTAGGAGATATACCGCTTGTAAAAACAGAATTTGGTGAGCCTATAGGCTTACCGGAACCTACAGAAAATACATTTTATGTAGTCTCTGCGATTACCGCCAATGCAGCAAAGCAAGCAGGTAGAAGTATTGATGACTTACTGCTTACAGCCGAAACTGTGAGAAATGAAAAGAACCAAATCATAGGATGCAAGGCCTTGGCAAAAATATAAGAAAAGACATTTGAGGAGGAAACTGTGGCTGAATTGACCAAAACAGAAATAGATAAAACCGAGGTTTTATCAGTGTACAGATGGTTGGACGCTGATAATATAAATCCTTTTGAAGTACTAGAGTACAACCCTGAAGATAAAGGGTTGTATACAGTAAAAATTGTGAAAGATGACGAGCATAAATGTTATAGACAAGTGCTTTCTACCAAGGTCGGTGAAGCTGTATCCGAATTAAATAAGCGCGGACAGTGGATTGAGAGACACCACTATGATGGATATTTTAGGATGCTAGACAATAGAGTTTATAAAGTAGAACTCTACGATACATCACGCAACGGAAGAAACAAGCCTTTCAAGCTTGAGGCTGCGTGGGCTAAGCAGAACTACAATCGCCACTTACAGCCTACGGGGCTAGTAAGGGTGTATGGCTTCGACAGTGAAGATACACCTTATGGATATGAGGAGGCTTTCACGCCAAAGAGGTGGGAAATTGCATATACCACCATGGGTGATGTGATGATGGGTGACAACAAATATGGTCTGCTTATAAAAAACGGCAAACCCACCCTCGGACCAAACGAGGGCTACTGGACAGTCACATTTTGGGAAGAGGCAAAAAAGAAATTTAATATAGTGGAATAGAAAGGAAGGGAATATGAACAGATTAAAGATTTTTAAAAATGATAGTTTCGGACTTGTAAGGACGCTTGAGATAAATGGTGAACCATGGTTCGTAGGTAAAGATGTGGCAGAGGCGTTGGGATATAGCAATCCAAGAAAAGCAATAGGCGACCACGTGGATGATGAAGATAAGGGAGTAACGAAATGTGACACCCTTGGGGGAAGTCAGGATTTAACTGTAATCAATGAAAGTGGTTTGTATAGCTTAATCTTATCAAGCAAGCTTCCAACCGCAAAAGCCTTTAAAAGGTGGGTAACATCTGAAGTATTGCCGGCTATAAGAAAACACGGGCTATATGCTACAGAAGAACTGATAGCAAATCCTGACCTTGCTATAGAAGCATTTAAGGCACTGAAGGAAGAAAGAGAAGCAAGGAAAGCCCTTGAGGCTGAAAACAAGCAAATGCAGCCGCTGGCACTCTTTGCAAAATCTGTATCAGCAAGCCATACATCAATCTTGATTGGTGAGCTTGCAAAACTTATCAAGCAAAACGGCGTAAATATTGGACAAACAAGGCTATTTGCGTGGCTTAGGGATGAAGGATATCTAATGAAGTCCGGTAGTAGCAGAAATATGCCTACCCAAAGAAGCATGGAGCAAGGACTCTTTGAGATAAAAGAGAGTAGCTATATAAATTCTGAAGGTGTCACTGTAGTCACAAAGACTACAAAGGTTACAGGCAAGGGGCAAATATACTTTGTAAATAAATTTTTGTGTAAGTAAGGAGAAAAGACATGGAGCAGGCAGAAAGAAAAATGATAAAAGGCGTTGTAATTCCTACGCTGACAAGGGGCACAGTGGAGGAAGAAAAAGAGAAGGCATTGAAAGAATTAGAGAATAGGGTCTTCAAGCATAAGGTTGACCTTGAGAGTTTAAAACGCAATTACAGAATTACATATAACGCTGCATCTAGTCAACGAGCGGAGCTGCGTGCATTAAAAAATAGAATGTATTTAGTCTTCGCGGGGCTTTGCATGGCTGATGTGGTCTTCATCCTGATATTTGTAAAGATGCTTATCAAATGACTTACAAGCATCAGTGGATGATAGATTTTTTCAGTAATCTACTTGAAGAAAAGAAAAAAGAAGGAAATGACAGAGATGTGGCCGAAATAAAAAAGGCCATACAGGTTATAAAAAAACATGAGGAGGAGAAAAATGCCGAGATTAGCGCCGTCAAGGACAGAAATGATGGATAGGCAATTCAAGGCTGCATATATGGCAGGCCTTGAGCTTAAAGGACTGAAGACGAAAAACATTGCAAGCCTTATCGGCAAATGCGAAAAGACGGTGGCGCATAAAAGAGACCACCCGGCTGACATGACAGTGTTTGAGTTAAGAGCGATAGCGGCCACACTGGACTTCACAGCGGAGCAGGTCGCAAGCATGATACTGAAGGCTTAAAGATGATTGAAAGAAAGATATTGGCCAGTCGTGAAGAGTGGCTAAAGCATAGAAGTAGGATAGGCGGTTCAGACGCCGCCGCAATCGTGGGATTGAATCCCTATAAGACAAATACGGACCTCTACTTAGAAAAGACGGGGCAAAAAGAAAGCCCTGATATATCCGATAAGCCTTACGTGATGTACGGCACAAAGGCGGAGGAGCATCTAAGAGAGTTATTCAGATTAGACTTTCCGCAGTACAAAGTTGAGTACTTTGATAACAATATGTACTTAAATTCAAGGTATCCATTCGCACATGCAAGCCTTGACGGTGAGCTTACAGACAAGGACGGCAGAAGGGGCATACTTGAGATAAAAACAACCAATATACTGCAGAGTATGCAGAAAGAAAAGTGGAGGGATAGGATACCTGATAACTACTTTATACAAGTGTTGCATTACTTGATGGTCACTGAATTTGACTTTGTAGTGCTTAAGGCACAGCTAAAGAGTGAGTTCGGCGGTCAGATATATCTGCAGACAAAGCACTACTTTATCGAAAGAAGTGAGGTTGTGGGAGATATAGAGTACTTAGCGGAGGAAGAAAGAAAATTTTGGAAGTGCGTGGAGGTTAAAAGGATGCCTGATCTGATACTTCCTGATATATAAAGATGCCATTTTCCCGATGTCGGGAAAGACGACCATTTTGGTGACGTCAACAAGATGGCCTATATTGGCGGAAGCGACAATATAGCGGAAATAGCGACATTATTATGTCGCAAAAAGAAGGAGGACTATGGAACTAAAGATATACAATCCGAGCGAAGAAAACGGCTTTTTAAAAGCGATTGAGTGGAATTATGAGGAACTCAAAGCAGAGTTATCACAGAAGCTTGAGCAATATAAAGGTCTTGTATATACAGAAGACCAAATCAAAGAAGCGAAAGCAGATAAAAAAGCAGTGCTTACAGCCTTATGAGCAATTTGAAGCACAGATAAAAGATTTGCTTGCAGTTATAAAAGAGCCTGTAGCCTTGATTGACTCACAAATCAAAGGCTATGAGGAAGAAAAAAAGCAAAAGAAGCTTGAAGAAGTTAAGGCACTGTTTGAGAAGCTGAAAGATGCAGCAGGCGAAGAACTTGAGTTTGTTGGCTTTGAGCAGATATTTGAAGATAAGTTTTTAAATGCCAGCTTGTCACTGAAGATGGTCGAAACTGTAATAAGCAATAAATTTAACAGTATCAAATGCAATCTTAAGACAATAGCGGATTTAAAAGAGTACAGCTTTGAGGCTACAGAAGTCTACAAAGAGACTTTGAATCTCAATGAGGCTTTAGAAAAAGCAAGGTACATGGTAGAGATTGCAAAGAAAAAAGCTGAGGCAGATGCAGCGGATGACAAGGAAGGCACAGAGGTATCTGAAGATACAGCTGCTACAGCAAAGGAAGGCACTGAAGAAAAAAGAGCATGGGTAAGATTTGAAGCTTACCTAACCAGTACCGAAGCAAGGGCACTGGGGGCTTGGTTTAAATTAAAAAATATCAAAATTAGGAGGATTTAAAAATGGCAGTACAAAACAGTTTAGTAGCAAAAAAGAAGGCGACAGGATTTACAGCATACCTGACAGCAGATGCGGTCAAGGAGCAGATAAATAAGGTCGTGGGCAGTAAAAACGGTACAAGGTTTATAAGCTCTATCGTGTCGGCGGTAAATAATAATACCATGCTTCAAGAGTGTACAAACTCTTCAATCCTATCGGGAGCATTACTTGGAGAAAGCCTTAATCTTTCACCCAGTCCACAGCTTGGCCAGTACTATTTAGTACCCTTCAAGGATAAGAACAAGGGTATAACGCTTGCGCAGTTCGTTCTTGGCTACAAAGGATACTTGCAACTTGCGATAAGGTCAGGACAGTATAAAAAAATCAATGTTCTGGCAATAAAAGAGGGTGAGCTTGTTCGATACGATCCGCTTAACGAAGAGATAGAAGTAAATCTGATAGATGACGAAGAGGAAAGAGAAAAAGCAACGACTATCGGCTACTATGCAATGTTTGAGTACACGAATGGCTTTAAAAAGGCAATGTACTGGAGCAAAGCAAAGATGGAGGCTCATGCGATAAAGTACTCTGCAGGATACGCAGCGGATAAGAGAAAGGGCAATCAGTATACTTTCTGGTCAAAAGATTTCGACGGCATGGCCTACAAGACAATGCTCAGGCAACTAATAAGCAAGTGGGGAATTATGAGCATAGATTTAGTAACTGCTATAGATTCAGATATGGCCGTGATAAATTCAGACGGTAGCAAGTCGTATGTAGAGACCGAGGAAAATACGAATAATTATACAGAAAATGGAGACGATAAAGTAATCGACAGTGAGGCGACAGAGAAGAAGGAAGATGCAGAAAAGAAAGAGGATACAAAGAAGCAGGAGGAAGTGAAAGAAGAGGGCGGAGACGGCAACATAGGCGATGCGCTTTTTGAGTAATCAAGATTAAGAAAAAATCAATAGCATAAGGGCATCATATAGCAAAAGAAATATAAATGCTTAAAAACTAGGTATCAAGTTCCTTTTGGTTATGTGTCACGACTATATAAGTATGGTGCCCTTTTTGCTTTGATATAAGGAGAGTAGGTAAATGCCAAACAGAATATTAAAAGAAAGCATCAATGAGAGTAAAGCCTTGGCAGAAGTTAGCATATTTGCAGAAGACTTATACAAGCGCCTTATTACTTATGCTGATGACTACGGAAGATTCAGTGTGGACTCTCAAATCATGCTAGCAAGACTATACCCAAGAGAGATACAGATTGTTAGCATTTCGGATATTGAAGACGCACTGCAAGACCTATCCGCAGCACAGAAAATTGCTTTTTATACAGATACTGAAAAAAAGCATTTATATGGAGTGTTTCCAAGATGGAGCGACCACCAAAGAATAAGAGATACAAAAGAGAAGTATCCGGAGCCGCAGGACTACTCGGCAAATGAGTATTACTCAAAGAGAGCTGTACCGATGCAGCTGAAAATTGAAATATTAGAAAGAGACAATTTTAAATGCTCAAAGTGTGGCAAGTACATAACCACCGAGACGAACGCATACAGATTTGCGAAGATGTGTGCAGGTGCTTTCTATTTTGATTACAAAGTGCCGCTTGAAAACGGTGGGGAGGTAAATGATAAAAATTTAAAACTTATATGCCCTAAGTGTAACGCCTTGAAGAAAAGATTGAGCTTTGATGATCTTCTTAAGCTGATAGATGAGCCACAAAAAGAAGTAACAAATGTTAATCCGCGGCGACTTGCGGCGACTTGCGGCGAACTGCCGCCTGAATCCGAATCCGAATCCGAATCTGAATATATTATATCTGCTGGCGCGGAGCTACAAAAAGAAAAGCAGGCGACGGATGAAAAAGAGCAGGCAATATTTGAGATACCAACCAACACGGGTGAAGGCTATCCCTTCTTTCAAGCAGATATAGACTTGTACAAGAGCTTATACCCGTCGGTAGACATCACGCAAGAGATGCGAAAGATGGTGGGATGGTCAGACGCTAATCCTACGAAGAGAAAAACAAAAGCAGGCATGAAACGCTTTGTAAACGCGTGGTTATCAAGAGAACAGGATAAGTACAAGCCTGCAAGTGCGCCTGCTACAAAGCCTGCAGGTACAAAATTCAATAACTTTGAGCAAAGAAATGACGACATAGATGCAGATATGCAAAAGGCGTTTATGGAGCAGCTGAAAGGAGTAGCAAGTGGATGATAAAAGATATATAGCCTTCACTGTACCAGGCAAGCCTGTAGGCAAGCAAAGACCGCGATTTTCAAGGCAAGGCACAGCAGTAAGGACATATACACCGCAAAAGACTGCAGACTATGAGAACCTTGTCAGGATATCTTACAGGAAAGCAAGCAAGCAAAAGCTTAAGGGTGCTATTAGTGCGACCATATACGGCTACTTTGAGCCTCCACGGTCGATAAGCAAGAAGCAAAGGGAGCAGATGCTCAAAGGTCAGATAAGCTATATCAAGAAAATTGATAGCGATAATTTAGCTAAAAGTATCTTAGATGCGCTTAACGGCGTAGCCTATGACGATGATGCGCAAGTATGTTTGCTTATTGTGCAAAAGCTTTACGCAGAGACGGCAAGGGTTGAGGTGCTACTCAAAGAACTTTAAGTGTTAAACCGGTCGATTTCGACTAGTTTAATAATAAAATTCAATATCATAAAATTAAATGGCACTACAAAATGCGTTATATGGCGTTTTCATAGCGTAGTGGATAAAAATATCACTAAGGCAATAAAAATGTCTTCTAGGCATACTGTGGCTAAAATCAGGGGTATATGAAGCGAATTACGAAGGGAGAAATGTGAACGAAGAGAAAATAAGCAAAGCTATCGAGGCATTCAAGACGGCTGAAAAGATAGCAAGGGACTTTTACGATAAGCCTGTAGTCGTCACATATAGCGGCGGAAAAGATAGCGACGTCCTACTGGATCTGGCGATAAAATCGGGCATAAACTTTGAAGTATCGCACAGTATTACAACTGTGGACGCACCGCAGACAAATCGACATGTAAGTAAAGTTTTTGCGGAGCTGAAAGAAAAAGGCATAAGAGCATATAAGAAAATGCCGGTTTACAAAGGCAAGCCGATAAACATGTTTAGCTTGATAGCAGAAAAGGGCATACCGCCGACAAGACTTGTACGATACTGCTGCAGAGTTTTCAAAGAGGGTACAGAAAAAAACAGAGTTGTGGCCTTGGGGGTAAGGGCTGCAGAGTCAAGAAAAAGGCAAAATAGAAATGTATTTTCGACAATCGGAAAGAGACTTGCGGACTCAAAGCACTTTAGCTTAGAACATACCGAAGAGGTTTTTAAAGATGCTAAAACGCAAAACGAAGTATGGGATTGTATGCTTGTCACAACGGCAAGAAAACATAAAACAATACTTGTAAATCCGATATACGAATGGACTGATTCTGAAATCTGGGGGTACATACATGAAAACAATATTGAATACAACGAGCTGTACGATATGGGGTACAGCAGAGTAGGTTGTATCTTATGTCCTTTTGCAAAAAAAAGTGAAAAACAAAGAGACATGATTACATTTCCATCCTATAAAAAGCGATATATAAAAGCTTTTGAAAAAATGCTTGAGGTCAGAAAAAAAGAAGGAAAAGATGACACAACCGGCATGTGGAAAGATGCCGAGTCTGTCTTCAAATGGTGGATTGAAGACAAGACGATAGAAGGACAGATGGAGTTTGATTTTTCAGAAAAGGAGTAACAATGCGAATATATCTATCAGGACCGATTACGGGCGTTGAAAATTATCACTTGAATTTTCTGAAGGCAGAAAATCAAGTGAGGGATATTTTCAAAAATGACGAAGTAATAAATCCGATGTGGATGGGCAATATGTTGCCGAACGGTAGTCATGAAGAGTATATGACTCTTTGCTTTGCTCTAGTCGGAATGGCGGACAAGATGGTAATGCTTGAAGGCTGGCAGCAGTCGAAGGGTGCATGCATGGAAAAAAGTCTTGCTGAAGAGATGGGAATAGAAATATTTGAGCTTGGAGCAAGTGGAGAAATAAAAGGAAAGTGCATATAAATACACAAAAAGTATTAAATACAATATTTTAGAGAGGTGAAAGATGGGAAAAGAGAAGGCCAAAAAAATTTGGGAGTTACTTAGTAAAATTAGTTTTGAATTAGATCAGATTAAAAAAGGCTATGGAGACATAGAAGCATTAAAAAAATGGATGAAAGAAACAGATATTTACGTCACTTTCAGTGCTGGAGGATGGAGAGGCGGAGAGCTTTGTCCGAATTTGTACACCTCCGACTTTGATGAGATAGTAAAAGCGGCTATAGACGTAATTTATAAAAGACTAGAGCAGAGAAATGCCGAGGCGCTGGAATATGTAAAAGAGATACAGGAAATGTTGACGGAGGTGGAAAAGGAGGCAAATGAGTAACGATTTTTATAATACAGAAGGCTACAAGGACAGTACAGCTTACAAGGCAATTATGGCGATAGAAGAAGCAAAGAAAAGAAAAATGAAGGAGCAGGCCGAACATGACAAGCTTGTGCAGCATATCAAATATATCGTTGAACTTGCGGGGTTTAAGCTTAGCAGCGGGGTCAAGCTTGTACATAAGCAGAGTGGAAGGAGGTATGAGTAAGTGGAAGAAAAATTAAAAGAACTTATCAAAATGCAAAAAAAGAAATATGAAATCATATCAAAGGCCGAAGAACTACAAAAGGTTATAGAACTGATAGAGCGCAGGCGCAGTTGCATTATATGCGTGAGGGATTGTGATATTTCAGGAGTTATAGATGCAAAATTTGAAATCGGTAGATGTTACGATGAAGACGATGTTCGCAGCGACATAGTTGAAGCACTCAAGATGATAAGAGACAAGTATATAAAAGCATTTGAAGATTTAGCTCAGAGGTGAAAAAGGGTTAAGAAGATGGAATATAAGAGAAAAGAAGAGTTGCAGGATATAATGCGTGAAGAAATGTCAAAAGCTGTAAAATTAGATAACGTTATAAATTTACTCATTGTTGACGACGTCAAAATTCCTGAAGGCACAATTAAGACGCTAGAAGATGTACTGGAAAAACATCTAAGAGTATATATGAAAGCGTTTGATGAGCTGTACATGGAGGAGAAGAGGAATGACTAATCCTGCAGACGGCTTAAAAGATATGATGTGGCAGTTCTTAATGACTAAAGGTCAGAAGGCGAATGTGCCGGCGTTGAAAGAATATGTATACAAGCTTATAGCAATGACCACGCAGAAGACAGCAGGGCAGAAAAAAGGCATAAACTGGAGTGAACTGGATATGCTACTTATGAGCATAGTGATTGAAGCGACAGCTTTAGTGCTATCAGGGGAATTGGACAATATAAAAGCAAAGGAGGAATAAATGGCTATACAAAAGGATATAGTGATAAATCGCAAGGAATATCAGAACATCAAAAAGAAAGACCACAATCAGATAAATGTATACTTGCAAAATATTTATAAAAATGCCTACATGGATGGCTTTAAAGCCGGTACAGAGTCAGTGCCGGGCATAGATATATCTAAAATCAGTGAGGTTTTGCTTGGAATAAAAGGCTTAGGCGCAAAGAGAGTGGCCGACATACTGGAAGCACTTGAGAAGGAGTTAGCATGTTAATACCTGCCGTGGAAGTAAAAGAATTTGAGAGATTTGGATTTAAGCCGTGCAGGGGAATTCCTAAAGGTTTGCAGTGCTACTATTTATGTGTTGCAAGAGGTTGTGAGTTTATTTTCGTCAGTCCAAAGTGCTTTATGATTGAAAATTGGTGGAAACATGATTCAAGGATACATGCAAGACCGAATTGCAAGTACAGAGACAACCGCACGGCTATAGATATTTTATACGACTTGATAAAAGCTGGAATGTTAAAAAAGGAGAGGTGAGGAATGAGAAAAATAGTTGTATACATAAACGACAAAATAATCGAGGGCTTTTCTGTAGATGATGATACTAAAGACGAAGATATCACAGATGAGTCGCTTCAAGAAGTGCTTAGTCACTTAGACTGGCACTGGGAGGAGGTGGACAAATGGCCAGAGGAGTTAGGAGGTGAGTAATGAGAAAAATAGTTATACATTTAAATGACGATGTAGTTGGCATAGCTATAGACGACAACGCTTCAGACAAAGAAATTAAAGAGCAGGTTCTTAAGGAAGTCTTAGACAGAATCGCATATGACTATGAAGAAGTAGACGAATGGCCTAGGGTCTGCACTCTTTGTGAATGGCATGTTGACAGAATAAGATTTTGTTTAAATAAAGACGTAGTAACGTGCAATGACGTGCAGGATTGCGAAAAATGGGAGCTCAAAGAAGAATATGAATAAAGATTTAGCAAGGCAAATATTGCAGCATTACGGCATCCTGCATCAAAAATCCAAGACCATAGAGGAGCTTGCAGAGTTGATTGTGGCACTACAAAAAGATATCCTTGAAGGCAAGGAAAGCCACTCAAGGGCGGTACTTGAAGAGATTGCGGACGTGCATATTATGCTTACTCAAATGCTAGATGACGAGGGCGACAAGACTATGGTATCGCTTATAGTCGACAAGAAGCTAAAAAGACAGATAAGGAGGATTAAAGCGGAAAAGTACAGTGAAAAAACTTGTAAAAGCTGTAAATGGTACGAAGGACAATATGAGCATACATGGCTATGCATTTACTCAAAAAGTGATGAGTATGGGAATTATGTAGATGATAAAATGACGTGTTGCGAATGGAAAGAGGAAGGAACAAATGAAATTTAATATTTATGACTATAATGATAAGGCTGTAGAAGTGGACACAAAAGGTAGGAAAGTAGCAAGCATATCGGTTTGCGTCTTATCAGGAGATGAGCGCATAGATATAATGTACGAGGATGGGAGCTTCGGGATGATAGACAGTTCATCTGATAGATTCATAAATTATCATGATGGAGATTATGAGTTATCAGGCGATAAATTATTAAAATGGATGGAGTACACTCCGAGAAAAGGCGAGAAGGGAATATCTTACGAAAGATTGTGGAGATTCGGTTCGTATCTGAATTAGGGTGATGAAAAATGAAGAAGAATTGCGATACTTGCGCATATCAGACAAGCAGATGGAAGGTATGCACGAATAAGCGAAAAAAGGCAGAAGTAAATCAAGAACTGCTAAAAGAAAAAGGGCGCTGTTATGACTATATAGGAAAAGACATACTTTTTTCAAATTTCAAGGCTACTAGATACATGTATGACGGCATTTTCGTATCAGAAGCGATTGATGCAGCAAGGGATGCAGATGTAGATACAGTACAAAAATTGGAAAGGGCCGAAGCACGCCTAAGACTTAAAGAAGAGTGGTCTATAAAAGATGCAGAGAGCTTTTTTGAGTCTTTAGAAAAGTGCTTAAAAGTGATATTTGGAGGTAGGTCATGACAGCAAAAGAATATCTTAATCAACTTGCAAGTATTGAAAAACTTATACAAGTAAAGACAACTGAACGCGAGCGTCTTATGGCGCTTGCTACAAAGGTCACAAGGGCTTTAAATGATTGCAAGGTCGAGACAAGTCTGGATAATACAAGGATGCAAGACATCATCATAAAGATGGCGGAACTTAGAGAAGAAATTGAGGAGCAGGCAAGCAGATATACAACTCTTTATCGTAAGATAGAAGAAGAGATAGATGATATAGCGGACGACCGCTATAAGATTCTTTTAATTATGCGATACATGACGGGTGCAAGCTTTAGTGACATAGCGGACAAGCTTGGATATGAAAAGCGGTGGACTTTAGTGCTACATAAAAGAGCTTTGCAGGATTTTGAAAAGAGGCACTGCATATAATTCTTGACTTTTTTATTGAAAAGCGATACGCTTTAAGAAAGCGAATAACACCAAATTGGAATGTAAAGTTTTCGAGTTTGTTGTATGGTGATCAACTAATAGTTGACAACCAGTCGCATTTGAATATATCCAGATTGGAATGTAGAGTTTTTTTAGATTATTGTAAAAAAGAATATAACCACATTGGAAAAGTTGTTGATATCATGTCGGCAACTTTTTTTATTTTTTCAAAAAAGTTTTAAAAAGGTGTTGACATTACACGCATTGCGTGGTATTATATAACTATAAGGAACAAACAAACAACTTACAGAGCCGACCAAGCAAAACAAACTGTAAGAAAGAAAAGAGGTACAAAAATGAAAGAAGTTAAAAAGATTAGAGGATTTAAGAAATGTGTGGCCTTCACAGTCAAGGAGTATGACGACAAAAAGAGTTACGAAGAGGAAGATATCAGTAAAGAAGTTATTGTAGAATTCGAGGTTCCACTTGATGCAACTACATATAAGTTAGAGAAAAATAAGACATATGCAGACAGGGCGAAAGTTGTTGCAATATATGATATAGTCGATGGCAAGCTGATAGAGTCAAGCGAAAAAGAGGCTTATAAAGGTATAAGCATCAGGCATGTAAATATACTAGAAGACGGAAAAACCGTAAAAGAATATAACGAAGTGAGCACTAAACAGAAATATGTTGTTGGACAGATAGCGAAGGGGATAGAAGTCCGACAGCATCTTAGAACCCGCAACGGCGAAAGGTGGGCACTATGTTATGATGAAATCACCTTTTATGAAAATGTAAATCTTGCGATATCAAGAAGTAGATTTGCTTAAATAAAAAAAGTCCTGCAGGAGCCGACCAAGACAAACCTGCAGGACAACCTTAAAAGAAAGGCGAATATAGATTAGCACATTGGGAGAAAGAAATCAATGGACGATAAAGAAAAATTAAGAGAACTAAGAAAAGAGCTGGGATTATCACAGGCGAAATTTGCAGATCGTTTTGGAATCCCGCTCCGTACTGTACAAGACTGGGAGTATGGGAAACGAGAAATCAGAAGTTATATAATTGACATGATGTGCAAAATTATAGAGCTCGAAAAAGAACTTGAAAATAATTAAAAATTCATTCAAAAACCGTTGACATTATACGCGTTGCGTGCTATAATAAAGACAGTTAAGAGAGGTAAGAAAAACCTCAGACAGAAAGGGAAATGAAAAGATGGAATCAAGAAAAGAAAATGGAAAAGTATATTTAAAGTTTGGATACGATGAAAAGTTTTCAGGAGGACTGAAAAGATACTGCGGAGCAAAGTGGCAGCCGGAAACAAAAGAATGGTATTTCGATGAAGAATTCGAAAATAAGGCAAACGATTTGATGCTTAAAAGATACGGCTACAGTTTAAGACCATCGGTAAAAATTAATATAGAGTTTAGTGCAAATGAGTTTTTCAATCCCGATTCGCTGAATGTGTCAATTGACGGTTATATATTTGTACATCGTGACAGGGATTATCTGCCGGTTACATTAAAACATAATAGCGTAATCTTACAGGGTGGCTTCCCTGAAAAAGGCGGCTCAAGCAGATATCCGAGTTCGAAACCGTTAGACAATACAATTATAAGGGCGGAGATTACCGAAGAGTTATGGGATATGCTTAGCGAAGACACAAAGGCAAAAATAAAGAGAATTGACAAGAAAAGTGAAAAAGAAATGTTACTTGAAAAAGAAGCACAATTGTTGGCTGAGCTTGAAGAAGTGAGAAGAAAGCTCAGAAACATGTAAGCAAAGACAAAAGAAGCAAGAAAAAACCTTGCTTCTTTTTTTGTTAGGACATCGCAATGCACCGCTTGACAGTGCTATACTGTAGACGTCAAAGAAGCAAAGCTTTGACTACCTTTTTCTTTTTTTATTGAGTTATGGTTACATGTTCCCCCTAATGTTTCAAAAAGGCGCCCCTATGAGCAAGGGCGCTTTTTTGTTGTATAAAAGCGGAGGTGCAAAGATGATATATAAAAGATGCCCGCATTGTGGACAAAGATACGAGGCGGGAAAAAAGTGCGGGTGTAATTTTAAAAGGGACTACCCACAGCCGACAGGAACAAGGGCGATGTATAAAGGGGGAAGGTGGCAAGCACTACGCAAAGTCATAATAGCAAGGTATCAAGGTTTAGATCCTTGGGCTTTTTTACATGGCAGAATTGAATACGCTACTACAGTACATCACATAGTCACGGCAGAGGACGACCCTACGCTCTTCTATGTAGAAGATAATCTGATACCCTTGTCAAGGTCAAGTCATGATGAAATTCATGTGCTGTACAGAAAGAGTGAAGCCAGCAAGGCAGAGGCTCAAGCTTTGCTTAAAAGTTTAGTAAAGAAGATAGCGTACTAGATTATGATTATTTGGAATATACCCTATAGGGTAGGGGGTATTTGGGAAGTTTTCAGACAATTCCCAATGACCGCCGCCCCAGCTTTCAAAACGTAAATTTCTAAAAACCGCCCAAAAGTGGGCAAATTGTGCATAAAAAAGCCCGAAAGGAGGGAGAAAATGGCAAGACCGCGAAAAATTATTTCAATGCAGACGGGCAATATAAAGAAAGATGTCAGAGCAAGAAGAGAATATGAAGAATCGTTGATAAAGACCGATGGCGACGAGCTTGAAAAAGTTCCTCCTTCGGTCTTTATTGATGCTACAGCTAAAAAAGAGTACGAGCGAATAAGGAAGAATCTAAAGAGCATAGAAATTATAGGCAATCTGGACCGTAACAGTATGATAATATACGCAAATGCCTATTCTATGTACATGAGAGCATCGAAGGAGATTAAAAAGAAAGACTTTGAACCCGTCGTTGAGACCAGTTCGGGCAAAAAGCCCAATCCTATGTATGCAATTTTGGAACAAGCAAAAAAGGATATGGACACGGCAGGCAACGCTTTGGGGATGTCTGCAAGTTCAAGGCTTAAGATTGCAGCAGAAAAGGCAAAAGGAAAAGAAGAAAATCTTATGCAAATGTTCGGAGATATATAGATATGAGTCACTTAGAGGATATCAAGCAGTACGCAAGAAGCTGTTTATCGGACGAAATACCGTCGGGACAGAAGCATAAGTGGGCATGTCAAAGGTTCCTTGATGATTTGGACAGAGTAGGCACGACCGACTTCCCTTACATTTGGAGTGAGGACAATGCAAATAGAATTGTTACGTGGTTTTCTTTGCTGAAACATTCAAAAGGTGCATTGGCAGGCAAGCCAATCGCTTTGACGGGTTGGCAAAAGTTCAGGGCATGTCAGCTATATGGATGGATACACAGAGAGACGGGAAGAAAAAGGTTCAAGAAGAGTTTTACTGAAGTTGGGCGTAAGAACGCAAAATCTCAAATGGAAGCAGGCGAAGCACTTTTTGAAATTGCTATTCAAGCTACTAAAAATCACGAGACATATGAGGTATATACAGCCGGAACAAAAAGAGACCAGTCAAAAATTGTATTCAGTGAGTGCGATTTGATGACTAAAGGTTCGATACTAAGGTCAAAATTTAATTTCAAACGTGATGAAATAGTGCATATAAAGACGGGTTCTTTTATAAAACCACTATCGAAAGAAGACGGCAAGACTGGCGATGGTACGAACCCCGCGTGCCTTATCCTCGATGAATACCACCAACACCCGACAACCGATTTTTATGATTTAGGACTTGGCTCAAACACCAAAGAGCCAATGCTTACGATAATCACCACAGCGGGCAAAGATTTAACATACCCCTGCTACACTCAAGAATATGATTATTGTTCAAAGGTCTTAAATCCGGATGTTGATGTAAAAAATGACGAATATTTTATTGATATTTGCGAAGCCGATAAGGTCGACGACCCTGGAGCGCTTGAGACATGGCAAAAAGCAAATCCAATTAGAGCTTTTTACGATGAAGGCATAAAGAAGATATCTGAAGATTACGAAATAGCGAAGCAGATACCCGAAAAAATGATAGCTTTCATGACCAAAGTACTCAATATTTGGGTATCGGCCGCGAATAACGGCTATATGGATATGAAAAAGTGGAAAGCTTGCGAAGTTAAGGACTTCCCTATCGACCTAAAGGGGCGACCAGTATATGTCGGTTTTGATATGTCTTCAAAAATCGACCTTACATCGGTCGCTTTTATTGTGCCGTTTCAGACCGATAAATTGGATAGCAGCAGTAAAAAGATAGTCAATTACGCTGTTTGGACGCATAGCTTTATACCTACCGTGGACAAGCTTAGAGAACACATCATAAAAGACAAAGTTCCGTACGACGCTTGGGAGCGACTTGGATACTTGACGCTTACAAATACGCCGATAGTCGACCAAGCTACTGTAATGCAATATGTGATTGATGAGTGTGCGAAGTATCAACTTGATATTCAGTGCTTATGTTTCGACCCGGCAAATGCATCAAAATTGATGATGGACTTATCGGATGAAGGCTACACAGTAGAAGAAGTATATCAAAGCCATAAGAGTTTGAATGAAAGTACTCAAGGTTTCAGGGAGCAGGTCTATTCGGGTAATGTGTTGTATCTGCATAACCCGCTTTTTAATTACGCTATGTCTAATGCGGTTGTAAAGACAAATAACGGCCTTATAAAGATTGACAAGGATGCAACCACTAAGCGAATTGACCCCGTGGATGCTACTTTGGGGGCGTTTAAGTTGGCTTTGTATCACGATTTTGAGTCAGAAAGCTATAACGAATACATCGAGAATTTTTTGAAAGGAATGACGTGTTAAATGGGAATTTTTAACAGCTTGAAAAATTTTTTCATACCTGAGACGGCGGACACGGCAAGCGAAAGACTCCGACAATGGCTTGGAATAGATGATGATATCACCACCCCGAAAGCACTTGCGGAGACGACATACTTCACTTGCCTGAAGGTCTTATCCGAGACCATGGGCAAGATGCCATTGAAGCTATATAAAGAAGACGCGACAGGCGGAAGAGTGAGGGCCGATGCTATGGATGTGCTTCTATACAGACCGAACAGCGTTATGACGCCGTCAACTTTTTGGAGCACTATGGAGGCAAATTGCCAGCACTATGGTAATGCCTATGCATGGATACAAAGGGACTATGGTAGAGGCTTAAAGACAGGAAAGATACAGACGAAAGCTTACTGGATAATGAAATCGGATTGCGTGACGGTATACATGGACGATGTGGGCGTATTTGGCGACCGCGGAAGGCTATATTATCAATACAGCAATCCGCAAAACGGTGAAACAGCGGTCTTCAGGCAAGAAGATGTACTGCACATTAAAAACTGGTTATCTTGGGATGGAGTTATGGGGCTTTCGGTAAGAGAGATACTAAAAAGCACCATACAGGGTGCAGGATACTCACAAAGATATCTTGAAAAGCTGTATAAAAGCGGTCTGACTGCATCAAGCGTACTGCAGTATACGGGCGACCTTGATGAAAAATTGAGAACGCAATTACAGAAAAAGTATAACGAACTTCTTACGGGCGCGGAAAATGCAGGCAAGGTGGTAGCGTTGCCAATAGGCATGAAATTAGAACCGCTTACTTACACGCTTGCGGATGCGCAGTATATGGAGTTAAAGAAGTACAGCGCACTACAGATTGCGGCGGCGTTTGGGGTGAAGCCAAATCAGATAAATGACTATGAGAAGAGCAGCTACTCAAATTCAGAGTCGCAGCAGCTTAGTTTTTTGATAGATACGATGATGTATAGGCTCAATCAGTATGAGCAAGAAATTAACTACAAGTGCTTGACTGATGAGCAAAGAAAAAAAGGATTTGTATACAAATTCAATGAAAAGGTCCTTCTTAGGGCAAATATGGAAACGCAAATGCAGAGCATAACATCCGCGATTCAAAACGGTGTTTATACCCCGAATGAAGGAAGGCACCTTTTAGACCTTCCTTCGATGGAGGGTGGTGATGTGCTTATAGTAAATGGCAACTATGTACCGCTTACAGACGTTGGCGCTGCATACAACATAGGAAAGGAGGGTAAAGATGATACTTAAGATAAAAGGCGACATAGTCAGTAATGAAATGAAAGAAGTGTATGACTGGTTTGGCTATGACTGTACAACACCGAACGATGTTTTAACCGCAATCGAGGAAATGCCAAAGGGCGACCGACTGCAGGTTAAAATAAATTCGGGCGGTGGCGATGTGCTTGCAGGTCAGGAGATTTATAGCACGCTTAGAAGTCGAAATGATGTAGATATTGAAGTTGAAGGACTTGCGGCGTCCGCTGCATCTGTAATCGCTATGGCGGGCAAAAGTACGATTTCACCTGTGGGCATGCTTATGGTTCATGATGTTAGTGTAAGTCGTGTGAGTGGAAATCACGCACATCTTAGCAAGCAGGCTGAGACCTTAAAGGCGCGGGATGAAGCGCTTGCAAGTGCTTATGTTGAAAAGACAGGCAAGAGCAGGGAAGAAATCATTCAGATGATGGACGCAGAAACATGGATAACAGCTGATAAGGCTGTAGAACTTGGCTTTATAGATGCTATAAGTCAGGCAGGTGAGCCGGTAATCACTAACAGCATCGGTAATTTAAAGGTTACAGATGAGATGATAAAAAAGTATGAAGCCAAAAAGGCCGATACTGAAAAAGAAAAGAATGAGTTACTAAAAGACCTTGATAAATTCGGGGCGTGAAAGGAGCAAATAGTATGAATTTACAGGAGTTACTTAATCAAATCAATGCAAAGAAGCTTGAAGTAAAGAACCTTGCGGAGCAGGGAAAGATAGAGGAAGCGAGGACGGCAAAAGAGGAGCTTGTGGCGCTTCAGGATAAGTATAATATTTTAAAGGATATTATAGAGGGAGAGCAGTCCGGTATGACCAATGGAGTTGCAAATGCCACAGGTGTGAAGCAGGTTACAAGCGGTACGGGAACAGATCCTATTCATGATTTTGCCGAAGCTGCAAGACACGGCTTTTATACCAACACAATGACGGAGGGTACTAAGGCTGACGGTGGTTATACGGTACCTGACGACATCCAAACAAAAATCAATCAGTATAAGAAGGGTGCTTTTTCACTCGAAAGCCTTGTAGATGTTGAGACAGTAAAGACAAGTAGCGGAAGAAGAACATTTCAGAAGAAGGCACAGGCCGAAGGCTTTAAGGCTGTAGCGGAAGCGGGAAAGATTCAGGGCAATAATACACCGCAGTTTGAAATTTTGGAATATGCCGTTAAGAAGTATGCCGGCTATATGCCTGTTACATCTGAATTATTGGCTGACTCCGATGCCAATATTACTGCTGTACTTACGAAGTGGCTTGCAGAGGAGGACATTGCGACAAAGAACGCTCAAATCCTTACAGCAATCGCAACAAAGACTGAAACAGATCTGAAGAACCTTGACGGCATCAAAAAGGCTATAAACGTTACATTAGGCGCTGCATATGCTGGAAGTGTTGTGATAGTAACCAACGATGACGGCCTTAATTACCTTGATACCTTAGTGGATAAGCAGGGAAGATATTTGCTTAGCCCTGACGTTCAGAACCCGATGGAAATGATGCTTGCGGTAGGCGCAAGAAAGATACCTATTAGGGTTGTACCAAATGCAATTTTGGCCACAAAGACCAATAAGATTCCGTTCGTTATCGGTGATTTAAAGGAAGCTGTAAAGATTTTTGACAGAGCAAAGCTTAATATCATGACTTCCAATGTAGCAGCAGTCGGAACATTAAATGCTTTTGAGCAGGATTTGACATTGTTCAGAGGTATCGAAAGATTCGACTGTAAGGTCAAGGATTCCGATGCGTTTGTGAACGGAACTATCACAGTAACACCATAATTTTAGCCCTTGCATCCGCAGGGGCTTTTTTAGGAGGTATTAGCCTATGACGATTGAAACGGTCAAAGACTACTTGAGGGTAGACGGCGACGACGATGACGGACTCATATCTTTAATGATGGAGACGGCGAAAGAATATATCGTGTCCGCTGTAGGCGAATACGACGAAGAGGACAAGACGGCAAATCTTCTTTTTTGCGCGATAGTGCAAAATCTGTACGATAATAGAGAGCTTATGCAATCTGATATACAGCAAAGGAAAGCTATTGAATACACTTTCAAGAGTATAATATTGCAGCTACAGCTTAAAAAAGCACTGAAGGGGGATGCATGAAAGGTATAAACCCCGGAAGGCTTAATAAGAAAGTTAGCATATTAAGATATAAAGAGAGCGAAGATGAGCTTGCAAATATCATAAGTACTCTAGGCTTGTATAAAAAAGTGTGGGCGGAGATAAGACCGCTGAGAGGTAATGAGCAATTAGAGCATTACAAGACAACCAGTAAGCTTGTATACAAAATTACAATCAGGAATACGGATGTAACTGAAAAAGATGTAATTGAGTATCAGGGCAGGCAATTTCTTATAAACTACATTGTGAATCCATTGGAGGCTTCTTATTATTTGGAACTCATGTGTACTGAAAACATGTACCACACGGAAAGGAGTGCGGATGGCTGAGAGTGTACATTTTATAGGACTTGAAGGACTTATGTCTGATATGCAAGGCCTCATAAGCAAGGCGCCCGATGAGCTCAACAAGGCTGTAGAAAAGACAGCCAGAGAGTGGACAAAGGACTGCAATGAAAAGATGCCGTCCACTTATAAAGACGGTAAAAACAGCCTTAAAAAGTGGAAAACAAAGAAAGAGTATACATCCTTGGGCATTATTTCAAGCATTGAAGTCACAAATAAGGCGCCGCACTTTCACCTTGTAGAAAACGGACACAGAAAATTTATACACGGCGTAGATACAGGTGGATTTGTTGAGGGCAAGCACTATGCAGAAAAGACAAGAGCGGAGTACGAAAGCAAATACCCTGAAAAAATGCAGGAAGCCGCAAATAGGCTTTTAGCAGATAGGGGGTTTTAATGGTTACTTATGCCGATATTATCAAAGAAGTAAATTTAATTTTAAAAAGAGAATATCCAAATATCAAAAGGTACGGAAATGACACTGTAGATAATGCGGTGCCACCGTACTTTTTTGTTGAGGTTGTGCCGCTTGGAGTTAGTCGTGAGAGTAAAAACATGCTCAAAAAATCATGTTCTGTAAAGATTACATTCGTACAAAAAACTATAAAACAGGTGGAAGCACTGAATGTAATAGAACATATATTTGAAGTCTTAGGAATGACTTTGGATGTAGGTGGCAGGAAGCTTTTAGTAAGCGACTACTCACATGAGTACATAGAAGACCATGGCAATATACCACAGATTTCTTTTAGTCTTGAGTGGTACGAAAGTACGGAGTATCACGACGGCGACCTTATCACGGATATATCTTTGACTATAGAAAAGAAAGGAAGTAAATAATGGGTAAATTAAAATCACCTAGCATCACTATTGCTTTTACCGAACAGGGTGCAAGTGCAGTTGCAAGGGGCGAGCGTGGAATTGTAGCCCTTGTCTTAAAGGGCACAAGACAGCAGACTTTCAAAGTTATGAACATTAGCGACATCCCTACAGGCGTTTTAAGTGCCGAAAATGAACAATTTGTCAAGGATGCGCTAATCGGATATAGTCACGCACCTAAGTACATTATCGTTTATGTTATGCCTACCGCTGAGGATATGACAAAGTCATATAAAGACATGATGCAGTATTTTGAGAATGAAAGATTCACATATATGGCCATACCGACCGTGAAAACCGACAACAAGGTGCAGGATATTGTGACATGGGCAAAGAAGCAAAGAGATGAGCATAATCTTGTAAAAGTAGTGCTACCGGAGGTGGCAGCGGACAGCGAAGGAATTATAAACTGGTCGTCTACTTTGTACAGGACAAAGGAGCAGGCGCTAACACCCGAACAGGGATGTGCAAGAATTGCGGGATTGCTTGCAGGTACAGGCCTTACCGTATCGGGTACATATGCGCCGCTTAATGACTTTGTAGATGTAAGCAGAATTACAAAGACCGAACAGGATGAGGCAGTCGGAGCAGGTAAACTTATAGCACTGTGGGATGGCGAAAAGGTCAAGCTTAATAGGGCTGTGACTTCACTTACTACCACATCTGCAGATAAGGGCGACAGCTTTAAAAAGATAAAGCTTGTTGAGACTATGGACATGATGGAAGATGACATTAGAAATACTGTAGAGGATAACTATATCGGCAAGTTCTCAAATTCTTATGATAATAAGTGCCTTCTTATCACTGCTATAAATGCTTATTTTATGGGTCTTGCAAATGACGACTTGCTTGATGCCGGACAGTGTCAGATTGATATTGAAGGACAGAAGCAATGGCTAAAGGCACAGGACAAAAAGGTAATTTTGGAAGACGGAAGCGAAAAGGATATTGACGACTGTAGCGATATGGAAATAAAGAGAGCGAACACAGGTTCACAAGTCTTTTTAAAGGCGACAGTGTCCTTAGTCGACGCAATCGAAGATGTTACTTTAAAAATTACAGTGTAAGGAGGTGCATATGCAGAAGTTTGTATCAAATCAGGTAATAAACGGCACATGGGGCGAAGTATGGCTTGACGATGAGTATATCGGCGAGGTCGTATCCTGTAAGGGAGAAGTAACCGTGTCTTATACAGATGTTTCGATGGTCAGAAGCCTGACTGCAGGCAAGAAGATGACAAAGCTTGAAGGTAAGGGAAGTATAAAGCTTCACCATGTCAGGTCGAATATTTCAAAGCATATATCTGACAAGGTAAAGAGAGGTCAGACTCCTGATTTCAAGATTATTACAAAGCTGTCAGATCCGGATGCATTGGGGACTGAAAGAGTGGTCTTTTATCATTGCAAATTCGATAAAGCCATTTTGATGGATTGGGAAGTTCAGAAAAATACCGAAGAGTCTTACAGCTTCACATTCGAAGATTGGGACTATTTGGACAGTATAAACGCGTAAAGGAGAAGAAAAAATGAATAATTCACTGATGGAAAAACTTATGAAGCTTGATAGAAACAAGCTCATGGAGGTACCTACTGAGAAGATAAAGGCGAAAACACTATCAAGGATAGTGGGCGAAGACGTAGAAATTACCGTAAAGGCCTTGTCGGGTTCTTTGTATACAGAACTTATTTCAAGCGCATCGACCGAAAAGGGTGGAATGGATGGAAGTAAAATCTATGACGCACATGCGATGATAGTAGTCAAGGGATGTGTAGAGCCAAATCTTAAAGATGGAGGATTGCAGAAGTATTATAATGCGGCAAGCCCGAAGGATTTGGCAAAGATATTATTTCCGGGCGGTGAGCTTACAAAGATTTCTGAGAGAATCGGCGCCTTGTCAGGCTTTGGAACTAACGAAGATGACAAAGAAGATAAAAAGGGCATTGATTACGATGATGTAAAAAACTCATAGAGACTGATGCGGATTTTCAGGCGATGTTTTACTTATTTGTAAATCATCACTGGAGCCCTTCAGTCTTTTTTGATGCGCATTTTTCTGACAAATTGCTTATAAAGCACTTTATCAGAAAAGAGGTAGAAGAAGCTAAAGAGAGAGAGGAGGCGTACTGATGGCAAGGCAAGTAGATGTTGAGTTTCGATTTTTAGATAATTTTTCAAGCAGCTTTAGACAGGCTATGGGTACGCTTTCAAGCGGTACTGCTGCGAGTGTAAAAGCTTGGAAGAGCGTTGAAAAGATGGGCAAGGGTATAAGCGACCTTGGCGCAAAGATTACGGCAGGCGTCACAGTTCCGATTGTGGGACTTGGCGCTACTTCTTTTAAAAGTTTCGGTGAAGTAGATAAGACACTTAAGCTTGTAGGAAAGACTATGGGAAGCACATCTGAAGATGCGAAGATGCTTGAAGGTGCTATAAAGACGGCGGCGTCAAACTCGACTTTCGGCATGCAGGATGCGGCGGATGCTTCCTTGAACTTTGCAAGACAAGGCTTTAATGCAGCACAGGCGGCGGATATGATTTCGCCTGCGATGAACCTTGCAGCAGGCACAGCTTCAGACCTTACGATGGTCACAGGCGGTCTTGGAAATACCTTGAAAGCTTTCGGAGCGGATGCAAATGAGGCGACACACTATGCCGACATGATGGCCAAAGCGCAAGCACAGGCCAACACGGATGTAACAGGTTTGTTTGATGCCATGAGTATTGCAGGTTCTACAGCAAATACAGTCGGATGGAGTTTTTCCGATTTGGCGGTTTTGACGGGCGTATTTGGAGACCACAGTATAGGAGCATCTGAGGGAGCTACCGCACTTAATACCGGTCTTATGAGACTAGCAAGCCCCGCAAAAGAAGGTGCTATCTGGATGGAGGCTTTAGGTATAAATGTCTTTAATACAGACGGAAGTCTTAAGAGCATGCCTGAGACAATCGGAACATTGCAAAAAGGCTTTGCAGGCCTTAGCGACCAACAACAACTTGCGGCCGCTGCAGCTATATTCGGAAAGAATCAAGCTGCAAAGTGGGTAACGCTTATAAACGGTCCGGGAACCGAAGCACTACAAGGTTATAAAGACAGCATAGAAGGCGCGACGGGAGCATCGAAAGAGATGGCCGATGCGCTTATGAGCGGTCCGGGTGGTGCTGTAGAAAAGCTTAAGTCGTCATTTGACGTATTTAAGTATAGTGCAGGTTCCGCGATAGCCGATGCGGTAGTACCGTTTATAAATAAAATAACAGAATTACTTGATAAATTTAATCAGATGAGCCCCGAACAACAAAAGCAGATTGCAAAGTGGGCGGCAATGGCAGCGGCTGTCGGACCGGCTATTTTGCTGTTTGGTAAAACAGTAAGCACAATCGGCAAAGTCGGAGGTGCTTTCGCAAAACTGGGAAGATTTGCAAGCATCGCTACAAGGGGATTCCGCGGACTTTCGGCAGGCGGAAGCATCTTAAGAACGGCAATAGCGGCGATAGCATCACCCGCGGGCATTGTAATAGCCGCGATAGTTGGTATTACTGTGGTAGTGATTGCAATAATTACGCATTTTAATACCTTTAAGGCTGCATTAAATACCACATCTCCGACAATGCAGAAGCTGAAGGCTAATTTTGAAGCTATAAAAGCAAAAATAATGCCTTTAATTCCAATTATTCAAAAAGTTGGTGCGGTTGTGATGGACGTACTTGGCCACGGCATAGCAGCAGCGGCAGGTATTGCGATATCAACGTTTGCGGGACTTATAAACGGCATTATCGACTATGTAAAAGGCATTATGCAAACATTTAAAGGCCTTATAACCTTTATTAAAGGTGTCTTCACAGGTGACTGGAAGATGGCTTGGCAAGGTATCAAGGACTTCTTTGCTGGCATAGTAAAAATGATTATGGCACCGCTCAACACTCTAAAGAGTGCAATCGGCGGAGTAATCGACGGAGCGAAAGGCCTTGCAAGCTTTATAACGGGCGGCGGAAAGTCGTCTGCTGCAAGCGTGCCTGCGAAGGCTACAGGCGACCTTAACTGGATGGGCGGTCTTGTACAGGTAAGTGAAAAAGGCGGAGAGATTATCGACCTGCCACATGGCTCAAGGATATATCCACACGATGAAAGCGTGCGAATGGGTAAGGCAGGCGGTAGCACTAATATCAATATTCCAAAATTGGCCGACCAAATCATTGTAAGAGAAGAGGCGGATATACCTAAGATAGGCAAAGCCGTAGCAAGAGAGATTATAGCATCAAGAAGAAATAGAGGAGGTATGAGCTTTAGTGCAAATATGGCTTAAGAGTAGCAGTCCGATGCGCTTCCCTGTGCTTCCTTCAGAATATAAAATTCAAGGAAGCAGGGGAGTGGAGACTGTAAATATAAACGCCCTTGGGGAAGTAGACCTTGGCGGAATGAGGGGACTGAGAACAGTCTCCTTTTCTTCTTTTTTCCCGAAGCGGTATAACTCCGGATACTGCGAATTTAGGAGAATTAAAAATCCTATGCAGTACGTCAAACAGATAGAAAGAATAATGTCAGGCGGTCCGACTAAGATAATAATCACTGGAACGCCTATAAATTTCCCATGTAGGGTAACTTCTTTCGAGTGGGGAGAAGATGACGGCACGGGAGATGTAAGTTTTTCTATAAGTTTAAAAGAGCATAGGAAGATAGCGATAAGTCAGTCAAGTGTTGTTGCCGAGTCGGGTGCCACGGGTGGAGATGCTTCACAGGCCGCAGGTGCTGATGCAGCGTCAAAGGATGCTACAAAAAGAGAAGATACAAGGGAAAAGCCGAAGACTTATACGGTAAAAAGAGGCGACTGTTTGAGCTCAATCGCAAGAAAGCTTACAGGTTCTTCAGACTGGCACGCTTTGTATGAACAAAACAAAGGTATTATCGGTAGCAATCCAAACCTTATAAAAGACGGTATAGTCTTAGTAATTCCGTGAGGTAGTCTATGAAGATAAATCTTATAAAAGATACGGGAGTTATATATAACATCACAAATGCGGTATCTAGGATTGTGTGGAAAGGTTCGGCAAGTGAGGCGGCAAGAAGTGTAGATTTTGACTACATAAATGCGCCTTATGATAATACTGTAAATCTTCCAAATATCGCGACTGGCGACTATATATCACTTGAGGATACGAAAGAAGGTGAAATCTTTTTTGGCCAGATTTTCGGTATAGAAAAATCAAGTCAGACCGGCACGATATCCTTTACGGCTTACGATATGATGAAGCA
>ERZ772945.523-NODE-523-length-30634-cov-4.140587_pt1 | contig 30634 bp, 27 predicted proteins | sample MGYA00511681_ERZ772945 | MGnify/ENA primary metagenome ERZ772945 (study PRJEB29015, sample SAMEA2737943) | human oral metagenome | biome: human oral; feature: human-associated habitat; material: dental | place: China | collected 2143 ...
TCGGCGGTACGGCAACGCTGATCGGTGACCCGCCGAACATCATGATCGGCAGCGCTGTGCCGGAACTCACGTTCATGGCGTTCATCAAGAACCTCGCACCGATCGCGGTTCTCTCGTTCGCCGTCGTCCTCTTCGTCATGGATCGGCTCTATCGCAGAAACCTGACGACGCGGCCGGAGCTGCAGGAGGAGATCCTGAAAATGGACGAGAGGAAGTCCCTTCGGGATCCCGCGCTCCTGCGACGCGCGCTCTTCGTGCTCGCGCTCACGATGATCGGCTTCTTCACGCACTCCATCACGCACGTTGAATCGTCGCTCATCGCGCTCTCGGGCGGGTTTTTGATGCTGCTGCTCGCTGGCGACAGCCGCCATGTCGAGGAGGCGCTCCACAAGGTCGAGTGGCCGACGATCTTCTTCTTCATCGGTCTTTTTATCGTCGTCGGCGGGCTCATCGAGACGGGGCTCATCGGCGATCTCGCGCGCGAGGCTGTCGCACTCACGCAGGGCGACACGGTGCTCACGTCGATGCTCGTCCTTTGGCTCTCTGCCATCGTGTCGTCGGTGCTCGACAACATCCCGTTCGTCGCGACGATGATTCCGCTCATTCAGGATATGGGCACGATGGGCGTAGAGCATCTCGAACCCGTTTGGTGGAGTCTTTCGCTCGGCGCCTGTCTCGGCGGCAATGGTACGCTTGTCGGCGCGAGCGCAAACCTGATCGTTGCCGCGATGGCAGCGGAGCGCGGCGTCAAGATCACGTTTATGAGCTATCTCAAAGTCGGGTTTGGGGTCATGCTGCTGACGGTGGCGCTTTCGATGGTTTACGTCTATCTGCGGTATTTGATTTAAGGAACCGCGGATAAGATGAAACCCTTCAGCGTGTGCTTTTGGTTTCCTATGGACGCACCGCCGCATCCGCCACGAAAAGGGACGGGACATTCTTATCCTATAGGCAGGAAAAACGAAAAACAGAAAGAAAATAAGCTAATAGGATAAAAAATAGGAGGGGTTACTTTGGCTACTTTTGGCAGGCGTGGGGTCGGCATGATGATACTCTTTGCGCTGATCGGCTCGATTGCGGGAGCGCTTTTGGGCGAGCTCATGAAGCAGTTTACGATATTTTCGGGCGTCGTTCCGTATCTCGTTGATGCACATTCCATCATCGAGATGAGTCCGACGACGCTTTCGGTCAGCATTCTTTCGCTTACGTTCGGCATCAGCCTTGTGCCGAACGTCATGAGCGTTCTCGGCATTATCGCCGGCATCATGCTCTACAGGCGCTATTGATGGCAGATGAGGGGCGTGGGATTCTATGACGATTATGGTACGCGATTTGCCGCGCGAGGAGCTCCCGCGCGAAAAGCTCATTGAGCACGGCGCGGCGGCGCTCAGCAATGCGGAGCTGCTCGCCGTCCTGCTGCGGACGGGCACGCAGTCGTGTTCCGTTCTCACGCTCTCCCAGGAAGTCCTCGCCCGCCTGCACGAGCAGGGAATCGCGGCGCTCTCTTCCATGGCGCCCGGCGAGCTTACGGACATCAAGGGACTCGGTGCGGCGAAAGCAGCGACGGTGCTCGCGGCGGTTGAGCTCGGCAAGCGCCTCAGCGCATGCGCCGCCGTGCGCGTCACGGTACGCGCACCCGAGGACGCGGCGCACTACGCGATGCCGCGGCTTTTCGGCGAACAGCGCGAGCACTTTGCCGTGCTGCTCCTCGATGCGAAACATCGCATCCTGGGGATGCGGAATATCTCGATCGGCAGCCTCACGGCGTCCGTCGTCCATCCGCGCGAAGTCTTTCAGGCCGCGCTTCGCGGCTCTGCCGCCGCGCTCATCCTCGTGCACAATCATCCGAGCGGCGATCCGACGCCGTCGCATGAGGACGCCGCGACGACGGAACGGCTCGTGAAAGCGGGAAAGGTCATGGGAATCCCTGTCCTCGACCACATCGTGCTCGGCAGGCAGGACTTTTTCAGCATGAAGGAACACGGCATGATGCGGTAGGGCTTTTCGCAGGCTTTTTAGTATTTTTTCATTACAAACCAAGTGAAGTATGCTACAATAGGATTGCTATCATTTTGGCAGGCAGTGGAAGGGAGCTTACTTATATTATGTGGAGTCTTTTTGGTGGTTTGTCGCACGATATGGGCATTGACCTCGGGACGGCGAATACGCTTGTCCACGTGAAGGGCAGAGGCATCGTGCTGCGCGAGCCATCGGTCGTGGCAATCAAGAACGATACGGGCGATGTCCTTGCCGTCGGCGAGGAAGCCAAGCAGATGATCGGCCGTACGCCAGGAAATATCGTCGCCATCCGTCCGATGAAGGACGGCGTCATCGCTGATTTCGACGTGACGCAGGCGATGCTCAAGTACTTTATCCGCAAGGCGATGAACGCGAAGTCGTTCGTGCGCCCGCGCGTCGTCGTCGGCGTGCCGTCAGGCGTCACGGAAGTCGAAAAGCGCGCGGTCATCGATGCGGCACAGCAGGCCGGTGCGCGCGAGGCATACCTCATCGAGGAGCCGATGGCGGCGGCGATCGGCGCAGGACTCCCCGTGGAAGAGGCGACGGGCAGCATGGTCGTCGATATCGGCGGCGGCACGACAGAAATTGCCATCATCTCGCTCGGCGGCATCGTCACGAGCTGCTCGATACGCATCGGCGGCGACGAGATGGATTCTTCCATCGTGCAGTACATCAAGCGGATGTACAACCTCATGATCGGGGAACGGACGGCGGAGGAGATCAAGATCATGATCGGCACCGCCATCGTGACGCCGGAGACGAACAAGTCGATGGACATTCGTGGGCGCGATCTCGTCAGCGGCCTTCCGAAGACCTTGACAATCGAGGCGAAGGAGATTCGCGACGCGCTCAGCGAGCCGGTGCGCAAGATCATCGATGCGGTCAAGAACACGCTTGAGAAGACCCCGCCGGAGCTCGCAGCTGATGTCATGGATCACGGCATCATGATGACGGGCGGCGGGGCGCTTCTTTCCAATCTCGACCGCCTGCTCGCCAACGAGACGGGAATGCCTGTGCTCGTTTCCGAAGACGCACTTTCCTGTGTCGGTGAAGGGACGGGGCGCTCGCTCGAGAACATCGAGCTCCTGAAGCGCGTCGTCATGACGTCCAAAAAGTTGAGACAATGAGCAGGTACGGAAGAGAACGAAACGCCAAGCGAAAGACATGGGCACTCCTTTTTGTGATTGTCAGTCTCTTCTGCATCGTATTTTTCGCGGCGCGCGGCAGGTTCCAGGCTCCTGTCATGGGACGTGCGGCAACCCTCATGCTCGCGCCGTTTCAGGGTGCGATCTCGTGGGTCGGCAGTCAGGTGAATTACGTCGTGACGAGTGTTTGGGACATCGCGACCGTGCATCAGCAGAATAAGATGCTCCGCAGTGAGGTCGAGCAGCTTCGCGTGCAGAACGTCGAAGCGAAGGAGTTTGCCTCGGAGAATCAGCGCCTTCGCGCACTTTTGGGATACAAACAGCAGGCAACGCAGTTCGATCTCGTCGCGGCGCGCGTCATCGCGCGCGAGTCGGCGACATGGTCGAGCATGATCACGATCAATCGTGGGACGAGCGACGGCATCGCGGCCGATATGGCGGTCGTGACGGAACGTGGGCTTGTCGGACGCGTATCGGAGGCTGGCCCAACGTCTTCGAAGGTGCAGCTCATCCTCGATCCGCGGTCTTCCGTCGGCACGCTCGTGCAGCGCGCCGAGTCGCGCGTGACGGGCATCGTCGAGGGCGACCCAGCCAATCCGACCATGCCCGATATGGTCAATATCCCGAAGACTTCAGATGTCGTCGAGGGCGACGTCATCGTGACGTCGGGATTCGGCGGCGTCTACCCGAAGGGGATCGTCGTCGGCATCGTCTCTGCGATCCGCAACGATCCGGGCGGTCTCTTGAAGATCGCCGCGCTGGAGCCGGCAGTCGACTTCCAGAAGCTCGAGGATGTCATGGTCATCACGGCATCGCGCGAGGCGCCGCCGGAGCCGCTCAAGCCTCCCGTGCAGACACCGGGGACGGAGACGGATCCCGAGAAAGAGGCGGCAGAGATGCAGGCTGCGGCGCAGGCGGCGGATGAGGCGACAGCATCTGCAGCAGCAGATGTGACGAACGCAGGAGGGGCTAGCCAATGACGATGCGAAAGTTCGTCCTGACCATCTGCGGCATCCTTGCACTCTACGCCCTGCAGACGTCCATCCTGCCGCTCATCGCTTATCATGGCGTCACGGCCGACCTCATGCTCCTGTTCGTTGCGAGCACTGCATTCCTGCGCGGTGCCCGCATCGGTGCGTTCGTCGGCTTCTGTGTCGGTCTCATGGAGGATCTCGCTTCGGGCACATTCCTCGGCATGAATGCGCTTTCGCGGCTGCTTCTCGGCTACGCTGTCGGAAGCGGCTCTGCGAGTGTATTCAAGGATCAGATGGTTCTCCCCGTGTTTTCATCGATCTTTGTCACAGCCGCGAACTATTTTATTTTAGCGGTGCTTATGGTATTATTGGGGTATCGCTTCAGCCTGCTTGGGCATGTGCAGTATACGCTGCTGCCCATGCTCGTCTACCAGTTTCTTTTTGCCTATCCTGTCCATCGCATGGTCTGCAGGGGGGACAAGTGGCTTCGTGCAAAGAGGTAAGATTGAGGCACCTTGCGGGGTGCCTTTCGTGTGGTTATGGGATGCGGTTAGGGGAGAGGTGCGGACTTGGGAGAGAATGAAGAATTCAATGGCAGGCTGAGAGTCCTAGGCTTTCTGGTCGTGCTCGTCATTGCGGTTCTGATTGGCCGCGCGGGCTATCTGCAAATATACGAAGGCGATACTTATGCACGCCTTGCCGATGGCAACCGCATCCGCATCATTCCTTCGATGGCTCCGCGCGGGACGTTTTTTGACCGAAATGGCGAGCTCCTCGTGACGAATCGTCCCGGCTTTGCGGTCTCGCTCCTGCCGCTCACGGAACCGATCTCGGATGCCGTGATCTATCGGGTGTCGGATCTCGTCAAGGTGCCCGTCGAGGACATCAAGGCGAAGATCGCGGCGCATGTCGGATTCAATCCGATCCGCATCAAATCGGATGTCACGCAGGACATCGTTTCCGTCATTGAGGAGCAGAAGAGCCTCTATCCGGGCGTCGTCATCGAAGTACAGCCGATCCGCAATTATATCTATCACGAGAAGGCAGCGCATACCTTCGGCTATGTCAGCGAGATCAACGACACGGAGCTTGAGAAGATGAAGGCGGACGGCTACAAGACGGGCGACATCATCGGCAAGTTCGGACTGGAAAAGATATACGACAAGGAGCTTCGCGGCAAAAACGGCGGTGAGCAGGTCGAAGTCGATGTCGCGGGGCGTCCTGTACAGATCCTCGGCAAGAAAGAGCCGATTCCCGGCGACGATCTCGTGCTCACGATCGACAAGAACCTGCAGCTCGCGGCGGAAAAGGCAGTCGACGAACAGCTTGCCCTCATTCACGCCAATGCAGCGGCAGCCGTCGCACTCGATCCGCAGACGGGCGAAGTCCTTGCACTCGTGAGCCGTCCAGCATTCGATCCAAATCTTTTTGCACACGGCATTTCCACAAAGGATTGGAACGTGCTCAATAACAATCCGTTCCATCCGATGGACAACAAGGCGATCACGGGCGAGTACCCGCCGGGATCGACCTTCAAGATCGTCACGGGCACGGCGGCGCTCACGGAAGGCGTCGTCTCGCCGATGGAAAAGATCCTCGATACGGGGCGTCACTGGATCATTCCAAAGGGCAATGCAGAGGGCGAGGCGCTCGGCTGGATCGACTTCACACAGGCACTTGCGCACTCCGACAACGTCTACTTCTACGAGATGGGCAATCGTCTCGGCATCGACCGCCTCGAAAAGTACGCGCGCATGTTCGGGCTCGGCGCGGCGACGGGAATCGATCTGCCGTACGAAGCGGATGGCCTCGTCGCGAACCGCCGCTACAAGGAAAAGAATTTCGAGGACGGCGAATGGTACCTGTCGGAGACGTTCGATGCGGCGATCGGACAGGGCTTCAACCTCGTGACGCCGCTGCAGGCGGCGATGGTCATGGGCGAGATCGCGGCAGACGGCAAGCGCTACAAGCCGCATCTCGTCAAGCGCATCGTCGGACCGGACGGCAAGACGGTCAAGGATGTGGCCCCGGAGCTGCTGTCGCGTCTCGAAGTGCCGGAAAACGTGATCCAGCTCGTGCAGAACGGCCTGCATGACGTCACGAAATACGGCACGGCCGCGTCGAGCTTCCGAGGCTTTACGATCGACATCGCGGGCAAGACGGGGACGGCTGAGAATCCGCATGGACGCGACCACGGTTGGTTCGTCGCCTACGGACCGTACAGCTCGCCGAATATCGTCGTCGCCGTCATCGTCGAACAGGGCGGCTTCGGCTCCCAGTCGGCTGTGCCGATCGGACGGAAGATACTCGAAGCCGCGTTCGGTGTCAACCAACCGAGCGCCGCGCTTCCATCGAAACAATGAGAACGTTTATGGAGAAGAGAGAAGTCCCATGGATGAGATTGTAAAGATCAAGGGAGGCAAGACCGGGCTGCAGCTCAGTTTTGCGCCCGGCGCATCCTTCGAGGCGATCCGCAAGGACATCGAGGGAAAGCTCGCGTCGGGTTCGGGCTTTTTCCTGCGCGGGACGCTTGTCCTCTTGCCGCAGGACAGGCTGCAAAAGGAAGAGCAGGAAGCACTCCAAAAGCTCTTCCATCGGAACGGGCTTATCTGCCGCACGATGACGCCGAAGCGTGCGGCAGATAAGCCCGTGCGTTCAGGGCAGGTGAGCCGGAAAGCCGCGGCGGGGGAGAAGCCTGCGCAGCCTGCCGCGGCCGAGATGACGGTCGTCAATCGAACGCTGCGCGGCGGGCAGGAGATCCGTACGCAGAGCTCGGTGCTCGTCGTCGGAAACGTCAATCCCGGCGCGCAGATCATCGCGGGCGGCAGCATCGACGTGCGCGGCACGTGCCGCGGCATGGTCCATGCAGGCGCGTTTGGCGATACGCAGGCGATCATCGTCGCCGACCACCTCATGCCGACGCAGATTCGCATCGCGAATTACATCGCGCGTTCGCCCGATCAGGCGGAAAAGGCGGAGAAAGCGGAACGCGCTTCCGTCAAGGATGGCCACATTATCATCGAACCGATAGAAAGGTAGGATCCCGATATGAGCGAAATCTATGTTATCACGTCCGGCAAAGGCGGTGTCGGCAAGACGACGACGACGGCGAACATCGGTGTCGGCCTCGCGATGCGCGGCAAGAAGGTCGTCCTCGTCGATACCGATACGGGGCTTCGCAATCTCGACTTGCTCCTCGGGCTCGAGAACCGCATCATGTACGACCTCGTCGACGTGACGGAGGGGCGAGTGCCTTACACGAAGGCACTCGTCCGCCATAAGAAGTACGAGACGCTCTTTCTCCTGCCGACTTCGCAGGTCAAGGACAAGAGTGCAGTCAATCCTGAGCAGCTCGTGAAACTTTGTGAAGATCTCAGGAAAGAATTTGACTACATCCTCATCGACTGCCCTGCGGGCATCGAGCAGGGGTTCCAAACGGCGATTGCCGCTGCCGATGTCGCCGTCGTCGTCACGATGCCGGAGATATCGGCAGTGCGCGATGCGGACAAGATCATCGGTGAGCTGGGGCGTGCGGACAAGGAGACGATCAAGCTCATCGTCAACCGCATTCGTCCGCAGATGGTCGAGAGCGGCGACATGCTCGATATGGCGGATATCGACGATATCCTTTCGATCGATTGCATTGGACAGGTGCCGGACGACATCAAGGTCGTCACGAGTACGAACAAAGGCGAACCCTGTATCACGATGGAGGATTCGGAAGCGGGGCAGGCGTACCGCAACATCGTCGGACGCATCTGCGGCGAGACGATACCCTTTATGGAGTTCCAAAAGGAGGGCTTCCTCACGAGGCTTAAGCGACGCGTATTCGGGAACTGATAGGAGGGGCGAATATGATTGAAGCATTGATGAAGATATTTGGAAAAAAGGAAAATTCGGGCAAGATCGCCCGTGACCGACTCAAGGTCGTACTCATTCATGATCGCGCAAATATCTCGCCGGAGGTCATGGACAATCTGAAAAATGACATCATCCGCGTCATTTCCAACTACATGGAGATCGACCAGCGCGATATGGAGATTTCGCTCGCCAATGATGCGGACTCCGTCGCACTCGTCGCGAATATTCCGGTGAGCCGCTTGAAGCATGACAAGGGAAAGTACTAAGGGAAACGACGGGTACTATGACGAAACGATTACTGCAACGCATGGACTTCAAGCTTTTGGGCGCGGCACTCGGGATCCTCTTGATCAGTCTTGTCGTCATTGGAAGTGCGACGCATATCAACACGCCGAGCGGAGAACGCTTTTGGTTCGTCCAAAGGCAGGGACTCTTTGCGTTTTTCAATATCGCGATTGCCGCCTTCCTGATGAATTTCGACTACAAGATGCTGCAGGGCTACGGCAATAAGCTCTATGTTTTTAATGTCCTGCTGCTCATCGCCGTCATGTTGGCCGGCCATTCGGCACTCGGCGCGCAGCGCTGGATCATGATCGGACCGATCAGCATACAGCCGTCGGAGTTTTCAAAGCTCATCATGATCATCTCGCTTGCGGCGATGCTCGACGACAAGGTCGGCAAGATCAATACGCTTCACGATCTCCTTCCGATTGCGGCGTACGTCGGACTGCCGTTCCTGCTCGTCATGAAGCAGCCGGATCTCGGTACGTCGCTCGTCTTTATGGCGATTTTCTTCGGCATGGTCTTCGTCGCGGGCATCCGCATCAAACTCCTCGGCGGCGTCATAGCTGCCGGGCTTGCCGCAATGCCCATCCTATGGCACTTCATGAAAGACTATCAGAAGATGCGCATCGCGGTGTTCCTCGATCCAAACGTCGATCCGCTCGGCTCGGGCTACCACATCATCCAATCGAAAATCGCAATCGGATCGGGGCTGGTATTCGGCAAGGGACTATTTGAGGGAACGCAGAGCCAACTCAACTTCCTGCCTGAGAACCATACGGATTTTATCTTTGCCGTCGTCGGCGAGGAGCTCGGCTTCGTCGGCTGCGCGGTCCTGCTGCTTTTATACCTCGTGCTGCTTTGGCGCGGCATACAGATCGCGCGCGATGCGGGCGATACGTTTGGTCGGCTGCTCGCGGCGGGGATCACGAGCATGATCGCATTCCACGTGCTCGTCAACGTCGGCATGACAATGGGCATCATGCCCGTAACGGGGATCCCGCTCCCGTTCATGAGCTACGGGGTAAGCTCGCTCACGACAAATATCATGGCGGTCGCCATACTCATGAACATACAGCTGAGAAAGCAGAAACTATTATTTTAGGGAATCACGGATAAAATGAAGTTCGTCAGATTGGCGTAGATTTTCTGCCGAAGTGCGGGCAAAAAAGATGCGTCAAGATGGCGCGGCTGAATTTATCCGTGCTTCCTTAGATACGTTATCACGGAGGAATGGAACGCATGGTACATCTCGCGCACGACGTGCTTCAGTCGGTCTTGAAGCCCTCGCGCTACACGGGCGGCGAATGGAATGCCGTCCACAAGGATCATGCGAGCGTCCGCGCTGCATGGGCACTCGCGCTGCCCGATGTCTACGAGGTCGGCATGAGCAATCTCGGTCTCGCCATCCTCTACGAAATCCTGAACCGCCGCGCTGACATTGCGGCGGAACGCGTCTATACGCCTTGGACGGATATGGAGGCGCTTATGCGCGACCGGAAGATCCCGCTCTTCTCGCTTGAGTCAAAGACAGAGATCGCCGCATTTGATTTCGTCGGATTTTCGCTTCAATACGAGATGATCTACACGAATGTTCTCAATATGCTCGATCTCGCCGGTATCCCGCTCTTTGCGAAAGACCGCGATGACGCGATGCCGTTCATCGTAGGCGGTGGGCCGTGCGTCTATAATGTCGAGCCGATTGCGGACTTTTTCGACTTTTTCATTGTTGGCGAGGGCGAGGAGGCCATCGTCGAGGTCACGGACGCCCTCATCGCGTGGCAGGAGGAGGGGCGCCCCGGCGGCAGGCGCGGATTCCTCACGCAGCTTCTCGATATGGACGGCATCTACGTGCCGTCGTTCTACGAACCGCGCTATACGGAAGCAGGCGATTACGCAGGGCTTCGCCCGCTTCATGATGCCGCAAGGCCTGTCATCATGAAGCGCTTCGTGCGCGACATGGACGAGGTGATGTCGGTCGAGCATCCCGTCGTGCCGTACATGGACATCGTGCACAACCGCATCATGCTCGAACTCTTCCGCGGCTGCTCGCGCGGCTGCCGCTTCTGCCAGGCGGGCATCTGCTACCGTCCCGCGCGCGAACGCACGGAGAAGAACCTGCGCAGGATGGCGCGCGGTCTCGTCGACGCTTCGGGACATGACGAGATGAGCCTTACGTCGCTCTCGTCAGCCGACTACTCGTGCCTCGGCAGGCTCGTCGACGATCTCATGGAAGATTTCCGCGATGAAAAGGTCAGCGTGTCCCTGCCGTCTCTTCGCATAGACAGCTTTTCGATCGAGCTCGCGCACAGGATGCAGCAGGTGCGCAAGTCGGGGCTTACGTTTGCCCCCGAAGCGGGTACGCAGCGCCTGCGCGACGTCATCAACAAGGGCGTCACGGAGGAGGATCTCATGCGCGCCTGCGGCGCGGCGTTCCGTCAGGGATGGAAGCAGGTCAAGCTCTACTTCATGATGGGGCTGCCGACGGAGACGGACGAGGACGTCCTCGGCATCGCTGCGCTCGCGAAGAAGGTCGTCGATCTCTACACCGAAATCAAAGGAAGGCGCGGCGTACGCGTGACGATATCCGTTGCGTGTTTCGTGCCGAAGCCGTATACGCCGTTCCAGTGGTTCGGGCAGCTTCCCATCGCGGAATTTGAGCGTCGCCAGCACCTTTTGAAGGAGGCGATCACCGACCGCGCGATCTCGTTTCGCTATCACGACGCGCGGCTTTCCGTCATCGAGGGCGTCTTCGCGCGCGGCGACCGTCGTCTCGCGCCCGTCCTCTATCAGGCGTGGAGGGACGGTGCGAAGTTTGACGGCTGGTCTGATCTCTACAAGGACGAGGTCTGGCACGAGGCGTTCCGGAAGTGCGGTGTCGACATGGCGTACTACAATGAGCGCACGCGCGATACGGACGAGCCACTTCCGTGGCTCGTCACTGCGCCTGGCGTCAATCCGGATTTTTTGCTGCGCGAGTGGAAGAAAGCACTCGCGGGCAGGCTCACGGAAGACTGCCGCAGGGGCAGGTGCAGCGCGTGCGGCATCTGCTCAAATCTCGGCGCCGACGTCATCGACCACGCGCAGAGCGAGCTTGCGGACTATCGTGTGCAGAAAGGGGCAGAGCCGAAGGAGGCAGCGGGAAAAACGAGCGGTGCGCTGCGCCGGCCCTACGTCTATCGCGCAGAAATCACGAAGGGCGAAGCGCTCCGCTACGTCTCACATCTCGACTATGCGAATCTGTTCCTACGCGCATTTTCACGTGCGAAGCTTCCGATGGCGTATTCGGAGGGCTTCAACCCGCATATGAAGGTCGCGTTTGCCTCGGCACTCCCGCTCGGCGTTACGAGCAAGGCGGAATATATGGATTTTGAGCTTACGCGCCCGCTCGCGCAGCCTGAGGTCTTTGACCGCCTGCGCGCACAGCTTCCGCTCGGAGCGGAGCTTCGAGCGCTGCGCCCCATCGAGGGCAAGCACAAGGCGCTCATGGCAGAGGCAGACGAGGGGACGTATTGCGTGCGCGTTCCTTTTTTTGGCGAGGAGGCGGCGGCAGAGCACGCCGTCTGCGCCTACAATGCAGCGAAACATGCCGTTTGGCATCGCGTCACGCCGAAGAAAGCGCGTGCGATCGAGACGAAGGACTACATGCTTCGTCCCGTCACGTGCCAGGCGGATGGAAAAGAGCTCGCCTTCATGATGGATATCGCCATTACGCCTGCTGGCAGTGTCAAGCCGATCGAGGTTCTCGGCACGATGGCGGAGTCGTTCGGGCTCGCCGTGAATCCTGCCGAGGCAAAGATCGAGCGTACAGGGCTGTTCGGGAAGGGCAAGAAGCTCATCGACCTCGTCTGATTTTCGGGAAGAAAGGAGCATCCGCAGTTGAATTCGATCCTCGTAAGTGTCGACCCCGAGGAAACGCGCGTCGCCGTCCTGCATGACGGCGAACTGCAGGCAGTCGAGATGGAGCGCTCCTCCCACGCACACCTCGTCGGCAACCTTTACAAGGGGCGCGTGCAGAATGTCCTGCCCGGCATGCAGGCGGCATTTGTCGATATCGGTGCGGAGAAGAACGCTTTCCTCTACATCGGCGACGGAAAGACGCACGATCCGATCAACGCAGGGGAGAAGCCTGTCCCCATCCATGTCGGGCAGAGCCTCCTCGTTCAGGTCACGAAGGATGCCTACGGCACAAAAGGACCGCGCGTGACGACGCACGTCACGCTGCCGGGGCGTACCGTCGTGCTCATGCCGACGACGGCGTACACCGCGATGTCACACCGCATCGAGGAGCAGGAGGAGCGCGCGCGGCTCCATGCGATTGCCGAACGCGTCTGCCCAGATGGCATGGGCATCCTCATGCGGACTGCCGCAGAGGGAGCAGACGAAGCGACGATTTCCGCAGACGTCTGCCAGCTTACGCGGCTTTGGCAGACGATCCTCGCACGCTACGAGGTGACAGGAAAACGCGCGTCGCTTCTGTACCGCGATCCCGATCTTATCATCCGCAGCGTGCGCGACAGCTTCAGCGCGGATACGGACGAGCTTGTCGTCGATGACCGCGAAGCGTTCTCGCGTGTCGCAGCGCTCGTCACGGCGCTTTTTCCCGGCCTTCGTTCACGCGTTCGCTTGCACGACGCAAAGACGCCGCTCTTTCGTGCTTACGGTGTCGAGAAAGAGATCGAAAAGCTCGGTGCGCGCGAAGTCGAACTCAAAAGCGGCGGATTCCTCGTCATCGACAAGACGGAAGCGCTGACCGTCATCGACGTCAACACGGGAAAGTACGTCGGACATACGAATTTGGCGGAAACGGTCTACCGCACGAATCTTGAAGCGGCGGAAGAGATCGTCAAGCAGATTCGGCTGCGTGATATCGGAGGCATTATCGTCGTCGATTTTATTGATATGGAAAGGGACGAGCAGAAAGAATCCCTGCTCGTCCGTTTGCGGGAGCTCGCCGCACATGACCGAACGAAGATGCATGTCGTCGATATCACAGGGCTCGGGCTCGTGGAGATCACACGCAGGAAGTCGCGTCAAAACTTCGAAGGCATCGTCTACCGTGCATGTCCGGTATGCCATGGACTCGGTCGCGTTGAGTCGCCGGAGACGGTCGCGATACGCATCAGCCGCGCGATACGGCGCATGGAGCGCACTTCGCATGCGGCGGAGGGATACGAGATCGAGGTACACAGGAGCGTCGCGGAGGAGCTTCGCTCCAATCCGCTCATGATGAATCTCGCCGCCCAGTACGGCACGGACATCAAGGTCACGGCAAAGCCAGGCATGCACCCGGAAAACTACGCGATTTTGCAGCAGTTCTCATGAGAGCGCGTACGCCTTTTGCGAAAGCGTGCGAACTGCTTTTTCGAGCGTGCGCACGCCAGCGACGATGTCTTCGAGCTTGGCGTGTTCCGCAGGATTGTGGCTGATGCCGTCGCGGCAGGGAATGAAGAGCATGCCGGTCGGCGCGTAGTCTGCCCAGTGCATGCTGTCGTGCCCTGCGCCGCTCGGCATATGGATCGCGGCGAATCCTTCCTCCTTTGCCGTATTCGCGAGGAGCGAAACGAGGGCGGGATCCATGACCGCGGGCGCTTCCTTGCTGATGGGTTCGAGGGTATACGCAATCCCTCTTTTTTTCGTAATGGATTCGATTGCGCTGCGGATGGATGTCTCTGCATCTTCACGCGCTGCGCTGTCGATGCTGCGGATATCGATGCCGAGTCGGACCTCGCCGGGGATCACGTTCATGACGCAGGGGGTGACCTCTGCGATCCCGACAGTCGCGACGACGGGCGGGTTCTCTTTCGCCTTTGCTGCCTTCTCAACGGCAAGGATGACTTCCGCTGCGGCGCATAACCCGTCACGGCGCAGGTTCATCGGCGTCGCCCCGCTGTGGTCGGCGCTGCCGTGGATCTTGCAGATGAGGCGGCTCGGCGCGGCGATTCCCGTCACGATGCCGATCTGCTTCCCCTTGTGTTCTAAGACTTTTCCCTGCTCAATGTGGAGCTCGAGAAACGCCTTTATTTTTTTGTCGTAACGCGCCGATTCGATCTGTTCGGGATCGAGGCCTCGCTGCTTCAGGACGGCGTAGAGACTGCTGCCCTCGTGGTCGTGCAGGCGCAATAGGTCGCTTGCGGAAAGCGCGCCGCGCATCGCGCGGCTGCCGAGCGTCGCGACGGAGAACCGGCTCGACTCCTCGCACATGAACAGCACGACCTCCAAGGGATGGTCGGGGATGAATCCGTCCTCTTTCATGCTGCGCACCGTTTCGATGGCACCGAGTATGCCGACGATGCCATCGTAGTTGCCGCCCTCCGGCACGCTGTCGCCGTGCGAGCCGAAGAGAATCGGAGGGAGCGTCTCGTCACGCCCACCGAAATGACCGATGACGTTGCCGAATGCGTCGGATCGAACGGACAGTCCCGCTTCCTCCATCAAAGACGCGATGTAGCTGCGCCCTTCCCAATCCTTGTCGCTGAAAGCGAGACGATTGATGCCTGTGCTGGACGCTGAAATCCCTCGAAGCGTATCGAACTGGCGTTTGAGCCGCTGTACGGAAATCATAGTGAAAACCTCCTCCATCAAGATGGCTCCATTCTAAATGCGTGGATAAGAATTTTCAAGTGCCTTGACAAAGTATAAGCTGATACCTATACTATACATATATTTTTTAATATATAGAATTTATGAAAAGGATGGTTGGGAAATGGAAACTCTCATGTTGGCGGCGGGCATGCTCATCGTATGCGTCGTTGTCGTCGCACTTGTCAAGGGATATGATGCGCGTCTCGTGCTCGTAGGATCGGGCATCTTGATGGCATGCATCGGCGGCGTGCCGATGGCATCGCTTGACGCTTTTGCCAAGAGCATGACGAACAGCGGACTCATACAGGCGGTCTGCTCCGTCATGGGCTTTGCGATGGCCGTTCGCTTTACAGAATGCGACAAGCATCTGATCAACGCGATGGCATCCGTCATCTCGCGCATTCGTTTCTTCTTGATTCCGGGCGTCGTCATCGGAACGTATCTCGTCAATATCGCATTGCCGAGCGCGGCGGGCACCGCGGCGGCAGCAGGTGCGATTTTCATCCCGCTTCTCATGGCGGCGGGCGTCGGCCCTGCCATGGCGGCTGCGGCAGTCAAGTGCGGCACGTACGGCAGCATGCTCAACCCTGGCCTTGCGCACAATCCGTTCGTCGCCAAGATTGCCGGCGTCGATGTCATGGACGTCATTGGATTTCACTACAAGGCAAACCTCGCCTCGCTGCTCGTCGCGACGATTGCCATAACGGCGCTCGCACATATCCTGAAGGAGGACAAGGGGCATATTCCTGAAAACCTTCAGATCGACAAGTCGTTCCAGGTGAATTTCCTTTACGCACTCATGCCGGTCATTCCGATCGTCATCCTGCTTCTCGGCTCGACAAGTCTCGTGCCGATCTTCAAGATGGGCGTTCCGCAGGCCATGGTCATCGGCGTGATCCTGACGCTCGTCGTGACGCGCACGAGGCCGAAAGCACTCAGCGATGCTTTCTTCGATGGCATGGGACAGGCGTACGGCAAGATCATCGGCATCATCATCTCGGCAGGCGTCTTCGTCTCCGGCCTTACCTCTATCGGTCTCGTCAAGCTCTTTATCGATGCGATGCTGAGCAATCCCGCCATCGTCAAGCTCTGCGCTGCATTCGGCCCGTTCCTGCTCGGACTCCTGACTGGCTCTGGCGATGCGGCGACATTTGCCTTCAACGAGGCCATCACGCCGTATGCGCAGCAGTTCGGCATGACCGAAGTGCAGATGGGCAGCATGGCGACGCTGGGCGGTACGCTCGGTCGTACGATGTCCCCGATCGCAGGCGCGACGATCATTTGCGCCGGCATTGCGGGCATCAATCCCATGGAGATCACGAAGCGCAATGCGCTTCCGATGGTGGGCGCGCTCGTCGTCGGCATGTTGATCCTATTGTTCTGAGCGATGGCTGCTGCCTTACGGCGGCACCTTTTTGAGCGGGATTGATGAGATGGATAGAAGGGGAGGAACTTATGCGCTGGGAGAATGAACTGATGGGACTCGCGGATGCGATGCAGGCGGAGATGATCGCTTGCAGGCGCGACCTGCACCATTACCCGGAGACGGGATGGACGGAGTACCGCACGGCGGCAAAGGCAGCGGCGCGCCTGCAGGAGCTCGGCTATGTGGTGCAGACAGGCGCGGAGACGATCACGAAGGACTGCATGATGGGCGTGCCCCAGGCAGATGTCCTGAGGGCGGCGGAGAAGCGCGCCGTCGAGGAAGGCGCGGACGCAGCGTGGGTCGCGAAGATGGAAGGCGGCAGGACAGGCGTTGTCGGCACGATGCACTTCGGCGCGGGCGGTCCCGTCGTCGCCATCCGTTTTGACATGGACTGCAACGACGTGACGGAGACGGACAGCGCGGAGCACCGCCCGAATCAAGAAGGCTTTGCATCCTGCCACAAGGGTGCCATGCACGCCTGCGGGCACGATGGGCATACGACAGTCGGCCTTGCGCTTGCGGCGCTTCTCACGCGTTTCAAGGAGGAATTGAATGGCACGGTCAAGCTTTGCTTCCAGCCTGCTGAGGAAGGCGTGCGCGGTGCGCATGCGATGGTGGCGAGCGGGGTCGTCGACGATGTCGACTACATGCTCGGCGCACATTTCGGGTTCAAGATGAAAAGGACGGGAAGCATCGCCTGCAACGTCACGGATTTTCTCGCGACGAGCAAGTACGATGCGCGCTTTACGGGCGTTCCCGCACATGCCGGAGCAGCGCCGGAGCAGGGAAAGAACGCGCTGCTTGCAGCGGCGTGTGCCGCCCTCAACCTCCATGCGATCGCACGCCATTCAGCAGGCGCATCGCGCGTCAACGTCGGACGTCTCGACGCGGGAAGCGGGCGCAACATCATTGGCGACAAGGCACTCCTCTGCCTAGAGACGCGCGGCGCGACGAGTGGGATCAACACTTACATGGAGCGCGAAGCAGAACGCGTCATCAAAGCGGCAGCCATGATGTACGATACGCAGGTCGAGCTGCAAAAGGTCGGCGGTGCCGCAGGCGGCAGCAATTCGCCGAAGCTCGCTGCCTTTTTGGAACGGGAAGCAAGAGCGCTCGGCATCTTCGATGAGGTCGTAGGGGAGTGCCCGTTTGGCGCGAGCGAGGATTTTTCGTATTTCATGGAACGCGTGCAGTCGCATGGCGGAGAGGCAGCCTACATGATGGTCGGCGCGAATCTTGCCGCAGGGCATCACGACTCCCATTTTGACTTCGATGAAAAAGCGCTTTCGTATAGCTTGAAAATGCTTGGCTCCTGTGCCTGCAAGCTTCTTTCACAGCGATAAATCCCATAAAAAATCCTGCCGCAGGCTTTCTTGCAGCAGGATTTTTTCGTTGTGGTGATGTTTGCAATGATACGGCCGCCTATGACGCATTCCGCCGCTTCTGTCAACAAAAATCCCCGAAGCGCGCCAGTATAAGCGAGCTTCGGGAATCGTGAAACATCCGTTAGCTGGTTTTGGCGATGCGCTTTTCCTCGCGATCCATGACAATCGTGACCGCGCCGTCGCCCGTGATGTTGAGGCAGGTGCGTATCATATCGAGGATGCGGTCGATGCCGGCGACGAGCGCGAGGCCCTCGATCGGAAGCCCAACGGACTGGAGCACCATCGCGAGCATGATGAGACCTGCGCCCGGGACGCCTGCCGTGCCAATCGAGGCGAGCGTGCCCGTGAGGACGATCATCATCATCTGCCCACCCGTGAGATCCACGCCGAAGACGTTTGCGATGAAGAGGGAGCAGACGCCCATGTAGAGCGCCGTGCCGTCCATGTTGATCGTCGCGCCGAGCGGCAGGACGAACGAGGCGACTTCACGCGAGACGCCGAGCTTCTCCTCGCAGTTTTTCATGTTGACCGGGAGCGCCGCTGCGCTCGAACACGTCGTGAATGCGATGAGCATCGCCTCGCTCATGCCGCGGAAGAATCGGATCGGAGAGATGCCGCCCCAAATTTTTGCGAGCATGGAGTAGACGGAGACCGCGTGGATGACGCTGCCGATAGCAGCACAGGCAATGACGGAGATGAGCGGCAGAAGGACGGAAGGACCGTTCTTTGCGACGACGGGGAGAAGCAGGGCGAAGACGCCGATCGGTGCGACCTGCATGACCATGCCGATGACCTTGTAGCAGACCTCGGCGCAAGCGTCGAAGAACTTCACGAGGAAGTCCGCGCGCTCGCCGCCGACTTTCAGGATGCCGACGCCGATGAAGAGCGCGAAGACGATGATTGGAAGGATCTCTGCCTTGGCCATCGAGTTTACGGGATTTGTCGGGATCATCGCAACGAGTACCTGCATGATGGACGGCGCTTCCTTGACCTTGACTGCTGCATCACTGGGGATCGAAAGGCCGATGCCCGGATGGATGATGCCCGCGACGCCGAAGCCGATAATGATCGCAATGGCCGTCGTCACAAGGTAAAGCACGAGCGTCTTGGTACCGATGCGCCCGAGCTTTTTGATATCGCCGAGGCTCGTCATGCCGACGACAAGTGAGGTGAAGACGATTGGGACGATGATCATTTTGATGAGGTTGATGAACATCGTGCCGATGGGTGCGATCCACCAATTGATGAAAGGAAGTGCCTCTTCGCCCGCGACGAGTCCGACCACGACAGCCAAAATGAGCGCGATGAAGATTCGGATGGATAAATTCATAAAAATCACTCCTTTTATATTGTTTTCCCTATCATACCATAAGGACGATTCATTTGACTAGAGACTAGAAAATTTTGAATTGCATGCCGTGCTTTTTATGATGAATTTTCGTATTTGTCATCTTGATACTAGCTTATGGTTTATGGTATTCTTAAAGAAGATATTTTTTGAGAGAAGGATAGAGCATGGCAATGAAGAAAAAGACGCAAGGCACACTGCTTGCCGCAATGATCTGTGTCGCGCTTTCGGGTGGGACAGCGCAGGCAGCGACGCCGGGCGGCACTCATGATGAGCATCTTTCCGCCTTGGCGGCATCTGCTCGTCAGGACGTGACGCCGCTCCGCTGGGACAGTGTCCTGCCGGAGAAGAATTCCGTGGCGACGAATGCCGCCACAAAGGAAAAGCCAAAGCCGCTCATCATTACGGCGGCGGATGTAAGGGAACAGAAGAAGCAGGAAAGGGCATCTGAGATCAAGGCACGTCAGGAAGGGCGCGCGAATGCGAATGAGAGCGCTTCGGCGCCGAGGGCATCACAACAACAGAAGCCTGCTGAGCCGGCAAAGACCGACGCTTCTGCCGCGGATGCTGGGAAGCAGCATGGCGAAGAGACGAGAATGGTCCGTGTGGCAGAGAAAAAGCCTGCTCAGCCGGGGGAAAAGCAGCTTTACGTTCCGCTGACGACTACCGAAGAGAAGCAGGAACCAAATCATGAGCCGGCCAAGGCGCCGGCTGCACCTATGCAGTCCGCTCGGCTCCCCCAATCCGCACAGATGACGGAATCCGCACGTACGCCGGCGCAGCCGCAGATGCCGCTCCCCGTTGCACCGGGGACGAAGTACACGCTGCAGCCGAAGCAGGCTGCTGCATCGGTTGCGGCAGAGCCTAAGGAATCGAAGCCGGGAGAGGAGGCACGCCCCGCTGTGCAGCGGGAAAAGGCTCCTGTCGCGGAAAAGCAGGCCGATAGGGATCGTCCTGCGGTATTCCGCGGAGTGTCCGAGCGCGCATATCGTCATATTCAGGCAGGTGCGTTCGCTATGCAGCATCAGCTTCGTGAGGCAGAAATAGAGCCTGCTGCATTTCAGCTCATACAACTCTTGAACGAGAACGACAAGCTTTCGCGTCTCGATAAGATCGAGTACGTCATCGGCATCTGCTATGCAATCCATCACAGCGATCTTTCGCCGTGGCAGAAGCAGACGCTCATTCAGATCGTTGCGGATTATTTCAATCCGACACATTGAGGTTGCCAAAGGGCGATGTACAATCGGGTGCATCGCCTTCTTTTGCCTTCACGTATTCCCCTCGGTGGATTCGTAACTAGGTTACGGAAGGAAAGCGGGGGCTTTTCTATACTGTAATTGCAATACGGATTGCGATAGGAGGGACACGATATGATTACGAAAGATATGACACTTGCACACGTCGTAAAGGATTATCCGCAGACGATCGGTTTTTTGAATCGCCTTCACCTCGACTACTGCTGCGGCGGGCATGACCCGATTGCGATTGCCGTTGCGGAGAAAGGACTTGACGTGGAGCAGTTCCTAGAGGACTTGAACCGCGCGGCGAGCCGTCCCGTATCATCGGGGAAGGATACCCACGCCGATGTGGAAGCATTTCGGAAGCGGTCTATCCCAGCGATGCTCGATGACTTAGAGGCGACGCATCATGTGAAGGATCGCACGCTCATGCGGCAGGTAGAAGACGATCTGAACAAGATCCTCATCGTGCACTACCCGCATCATGGCAAGATGCTCACGGAACTCCATAGCCGGTATGCGAAGCTGAAGGCGGCGCTTGAAGAGCACTTTGCGCGGGAGGAGCGATATGTATTCCCGCTCATGCGCGATACCATGCCGCCGACGGGTACCGCGCGTGCAGAGGTACAGGCGCTCATCGAAGAGCACACTGCGGCAGGCGATCAGATCAAGGCAATACAGGCCTTGACGGAGAATTTCAAGCTGCCGAGCGACGCCTGCCCGACATTTCGGCTGACGTACCAGACCTTTCAGGATCTCTTCGATGATATTTTCGTCCATATCTTCAAGGAGAACAGCATCGCCTTTCCCGCGTACTTAGAACTGAGATAAGTGAGGCGTGAGGAGGTAAATATGAAGGAAACAAAGCAGAAGGATATCATCATCGTCGGCGCGGGCATGGCGGGATTGACAGCGGCGCTTTATGCAGCGCGGACGAATTGTTCCGTCCTCGTGCTCGAAAACGCGATTGTCGGCGGGCAGATCGCGAATGCGGCAGGCATCGAGAACTACCCCGGGCTGCCGAATGTCATGGGCAGCACGCTCATTGAGACCGTGCAGGGGCAGGCGGAGAAGTACGGCGCCGAAGTCGACGAGTTCGATCCCATCGAGCGCGTCGATCTTGCGGCCCAGCCGAAGACCGTCGAGACGGAGAGCGTGATCTACGAGGCGAAGGCCGTCATCATCGCGACGGGCATGGAGCGCCGCAAGCTGCCGCTTCCCGAGGCTCCTCGCTACGAGGGGCGCGGCGTCCACTACTGTGAGCTTTGCGACGGACACCTCTACGAGGGCAAGACGATCGTCGTCGCGGGCGGCGGCAACGCTGCCGTCGATGCAGCGAATTACCTCGTGCGCCATGCAAAGCACCTTTACCTCATCCATCGCTCCGCCTTTCGCGCGGATGCGGCATCGGTCGAAAGACTTCGCGCAAACGAAAACGTGACCATTCTCCTTGAAACGGAAATCAAGGCGTTGAAGGGGAAGGGAAGGCTCGCGTCCATCACGGTCCTCGATAAGAAGACGGGAGAGGAGCGCGATATACCCGTTGACGGCATCTTCGTCAACATCGGCGTCGTCGCCCAGACGAAGCTGTTCGAGGGGCAGGTCGCGCTCGGCGAGACGGGGCGCATCGCCGCAGGCGAAGATTGCCGCACGAATGTCCCCGGCGTCTTTGCCGCAGGCGATATCCGAGAAAAGGAAGTGCGCCAGCTCACGACGGCGGCATCCGATGGGACGACGGCCGCCATCCTCGCAGCGAAGTACATTGAAAGAGAAGGCTAAGCATAAAAATAAGGAGTGAATGAAATGGTAAAAGTCTATTCCATCAGTTCGTGCCCGTGGTGCGACAAGGTCAAGAAGTACCTGAAGTCGAAAGGCATCGAGTACGAGGAGCGCAACATCGAGAAAAACGACGCGTACCGCAAGGAGTGCGAAGCGCTCAGCGGCGATACAGTCGTTCCGGTTACGACAGTGGATGGGAAGAATTATGTCGTGAGCTTTGAAAAGGATAAGCTCGATGCGATTTTGGGATTGAAATAAAACGAATACAACAAAGCCGGGGCTATGGCAAAACGCGAAAGCATTGCCATAGCCCCGGCTTGTGACCATATGCTTTGCTATCATATTCCTTGCCTAAATAAGCGAAACCCGTTATAATTTATAAAAAAAGCCTAGACTGGCTTCGTCCGTAGCTTGGGACGGGGCGAGAAATCCCGCTGGGCAATAAAGAAACAGGTGATAGCATGCCGATGAAGATCGACACAATGACGGCACATGGCCCGTCGATGTCTCGCGTTCACAACGATGACGAGCATATACAGGAAGCGGACACGGATTTTTCGACGGAACTCATGGATCAGGAGGATACACTCTCGACGGAAGCGCTCGACAAGCTGCTCAAGAAGATCGATGAGCAGGGCGCACGCCTCTCGAAGACGCCGACGTACGACGAGCTGAAGTCGTATCGCTCGCTCATCAAGAGCTTTGTCAGCGAGGCCGTGGGGCATATGTACGAGCTGCGCACGCAGGCGGGCTGGGATCGTATGGGACGGCAGAAATCGTACACGACCGTCCGCAAGATCGACAGGAAGCTTGAGGAGATGGCAGAGAAGATTCGCCTCGGACAGGCAGATCAGCTCGCCATCATCGAGAGCCATGACCAGATTCGCGGCATGCTCGTCGATCTCTACACGTAATGGAATCGGATGTTTCGCTGCGCTTTGAGGCAGTGCTCGGCCATGCAGAGCAAAAGGCAGAACTTCAGATGATGCTCGGCGAAAAGCGCCTGCCGCATGCACTCCTTTTCACTGGACCTGAGGGTGTCGGCAAAAGGCGTCTTGCATACGTGCTCGCGGCAGCGCTTCTTTGCGGCGCAGAGGACGGACGCCCCTGCGGTGCGTGCAGCTCATGCCGTGCGCTGCACGCAGGGACGAATCCAGACTTCTGCGAGACGCGGCCGGAGCGGGCGGGAAAGTCTGCCGCACAGATCCGCATCGACCAGATTCGGGCGATCTGCGCGGAGGCGTCGCGTTTTTCGGATGCGGGCAGAGGGCGCGTCATCCTGATAGATGATGCAGACCGCATGAATGAGGCGGCGCAGAACAGTCTCTTGAAGACGCTTGAGGAGCCTGCGGGGCAAGTGACGTTCATCCTAGTGACGAGCGTGCGAAATGCCCTGCTCGATACGATTCGCTCGCGTTGCATTCCCATCTCGTTCGGCGCGCTTTCCGAAACGATCCTCCGGGAGGCGCTCGCGGCGCGCAATATCCCCGCAGCAGAGGCTGAAGCGGTTGCCGCGCTCGCAGACGGAAGCCTTGGACGAGCCATCCGCCTCGCAGAGGGAGGCGGGCTCGCAAAGCGGGACGCGGCGCTTTCGTTTTTGGAGGAACTCCCTGTGCTTGCGATGGAACGCATTTTCCCTCTTGCCGAAGCGATGGGCAAGGGGGAACGTGATGCCCTTTCCGCATGGTTTTCGTATGTGATGATGGCACTTCGCGATATGCTCGTCCTTTACGAGGATGGAGGAAGCCCCCTCCTCTACAATAAGGACGTGCGCGAGCGTCTTGCAGCGCTTCTTTCGATTTATTCGAAAGCGAGCCTCTTTGATTTGCTTGCTCTCGCGTGCGAGGCGCAGAAGCGCCTGCAGGCAAATGTGAGCCTGCGGCTTCTGATGGAAGGCTTTTTGATTCGCGCCCGCGATAGGTGTGGCGCTTCGATATAGATAGAACAGGAGAAGAGTTTGGAGACGATTATCGGCATTCGCTTTAAGAAGGCGGGCAAAGTTTATTATTTCAGCCCTGGAGCACTTACAGTCGAAAAGGATGACCGCGTCGTCGTGGAGACCTTGCGCGGCGTGGAATGCGGAACGGTCGTGCTCGCACCGCGCGAGGTGACGCCCGAAGAGATGGTGCACCCACTGAAGATCGTACAGCGCCTGGCAAATGAAGGCGATCTCAAGCGCATGGAGGAGAATAAGAAGCGTGAGAGGGAAGCGTTCGGGATCGGCGTGGAAAAAATTCGTGCCCGCCATCTCTCGATGAAGCTCATCGATGTCGAGTATGCATTTGATATGAGCCGCATCACGTTTTACTTCACAGCGGATGGACGCATTGATTTCCGCGAGCTCGTCAAGGATCTCGCAGCTGTATTCCGCACGCGTATTGAGCTTCGTCAGATCGGCGTGCGTGATGAGGCGAAGCTCATGGGCGGCATCGGATGCTGCGGACGCCCGCTCTGCTGCGCTTCGTTCCTCGGTGATTTCGAGCCGGTCTCGATCCGGATGGCGAAGGAGCAGAATCTCTCGCTCAATCCGACGAAGATCTCGGGCATATGCGGCAGGCTTATGTGCTGCTTGAAGTACGAGAGCAACTGCTACGACGGTGAGGGCGGCTGCTGCGCAAGGCAGCAACGCGTGCAGGCACCCGAGCAGGGGAGCCATGTCGCAACAGCCGATGGCGATGGCAAGGTCATCTCGATCAATTATCAGCGCCGTATGGCGACAATTCTTCTCGACAACAGCCGTACGGTCGTGACTTCGTGGGAAGATGTTGTCGCATCGGATGCGCAATCGGATGAACCGGAAGGCGCTTATGCGCGGCGTGATGCGCGTGAGACCAAAGAAGGGCATCGTCGCAGCCGCCATGCGCAGGACGGGCGCGAACGGCGCGTGAATGCGCCGCATGAGACGAAAGACCGAGAGGCGAAACGCATAGGAAGCGATGGATCGCGGCGCCGCAGCCGCTCGCAGGATAATAGGCGCGAGCGGGCGCAGGGGCGGAAAAACCGTCGCGATGCGCAGCAGAATCGACGCGGGAGCGCGACGCGCACGCAGCAGGATAGGCGCGAAGATACGAAACAAAAGGGCGAGCCCAAATGAGGGAAGTGGCGCTCCGACAAGATGAGCGGCTAGACGATCTCTGCTTTCACGGGCGGCACATCATCCAGAACACGAAGGAGTTTTGCTTTTCGCTGGATGCGGTGCTGCTCGCGCATTTTTTGCCCATCAAAGCACGTGACCACGTCTTGGAGCTCGGCACGGGAACGGGGGCAATCCCGCTGCTCATCGCAGATGCGGCATCGCATATCGAGGCGGTGGAGATTAGCCCCGTCATGGCGGAGCTCGCTGCGCGCAATGTCTCCCTGAATGGGCTCGAAGAGAAGATTGCCGTTCGCGAGGGCGATTACCGCAAGATTGCGGATCTCTGCACGGCAGAAACGTTTGATGTCGTGCTTTCCAACCCGCCGTATCGGCCACTTCTGTGCGGCAAGGCGAGCGGTCGTGCAGGCGTCGCACGCGCACGTCATGAACTCACGGCGACACTCGCAGATGTCTGCCGTGCCGCACGCTATGCGCTGCGCTATGGCGGACGCTTTGCGATGGTGCATATCCCGGAGCGCTTGGCTGAAATCTTCGCCGCGCTCCGTGCGAACCAAATGGAGCCGAAACGTCTCAGGCTCATCCAGCCAAGGGCGGAAAAAGAGCCGAACCTCCTGCTCGTCGAGGCCGTCGTGGGCGGGGCGTCAGGCGGGCTGCGCATCCTGCCGCCGCTCATCGTCCACGAGGCAGATGGCAGATATACGCGAGAGGTTCGGCAGATTTATGGGATGGAGTGAGACGGCGATGGACGAGAGGACGACGGAAATGAGCAAGGCACAGGTCGGACGTCTCTATCTCTGCGCGACACCGATCGGCAATCTCGGCGATATGACGTATCGTGCCGTGCGGATGCTTGCTGAGGCAGAGCTTATCGCGGCAGAGGATACGCGGCATACGCGGCAGCTTTTGACCCATTTTGACATTCATACGCGCCTCACAAGCTATCATGAACATAATAAATTCGAGAAAGGGCCTGAACTTGTCGATTGGATGCTTGCAGGGCATGATCTTATCTGTGTCAGCGATGCAGGGCTCCCCGGCATATGCGACCCCGGAAGCCATCTTGCAGAACTCGCCATTGCGGCGGGCATCGAAGTCTCGCCGCTGCCCGGTGCGAACGCAGGTCTTTCGGCGCTGGTCTGCTCCGGGCTGCCGGCCCGGCGGTTTGCCTTCGTCGGATTCCTGCCGAAGACGGCGAAGAAACAGAAGGAGGTACTTGAAGAGGTGCGCACGCATCGAGAGACACTCATTTTGTACGAGGCGCCGCACCATCTGCTCGCGACGCTGAACATGCTCGTGCTCGTGCTCGGCGGTACGCGCCGCGCTGCTGCCTGCCGCGAACTCACGAAGCGTTTTGAGGAGTTCCGGCGCGCGACACTCGCAGAGCTCGCAGCCTACTACGCGGCGAACGAGCCGCGCGGCGAGTTCGTCCTCATCGTCGAGGGCGCGCGCGAAGCGGAAGATGCGGCAGAGGAGAAACGCACGCAGAACCCTGTCGGCGCATATCTCGCACATCTCGCGTCAGGCATGGAGAAGAAGGAAGCCATGCGTGCTGCGGCAAAGGAACTCGGCATCAGCCGTCGCGACATTTACAACGCCGTGCTCGCAGCGGAGCGAGATGGAAATGTATAAAGCATAAAAATGGATAAAGCGCGAATAAGACGCATTGCGGCATGCTTGCCCTGGAGCAAAAGCCTGCAGGGTTGTCAATCATGTGGTACGTTCGCCCGATGCGGTTCGAACATAAGGGACATAGATCCGGGCGAACGGACTGGTTTCAGTCGCATTCCATCAAAAACGTTTCCATCGCTTCCGCTACGCGCTTCGCCTCGCGCATGACGGTCACAACGTTGCCGGGCCCCATGACGACGTCGCCGGCGGAAAAGACACCTTTTCGCGTCGTCGCACCTGTTTCATCGACATTGATGAGCCCGCGGTCATTGACGGTGAGTCCTGTCGTCGAGCGGACGATCTTATCCTTTGGCGCTTGGCTGACGGCGATGATCGTGCTGTCGGCGGGCGTGAGCACGGGTTCGTCCTCGCTCGTGAGATTGCCTTCTTCGTCGAAGTGACGGTCAAAAAGCATCGGACCGTCCTTCGTGATGGAGTGGACGCCTTTGCCGAACTCGAACTCGACACCGTCCGCTTGCGCATACTCGAATTCACGGCGGCTCGCGCGTGCTTTTGCGCTGCGCCCGTAGATCGTGACGAAGCGGCTGCCCTTGCGGATTGCCGTGCGTGCTGCATCGATGGCACTGTTGCCCGATCCGATGATGGCGACGCGGTCACCGAGGTTGTAGGCGTCGGGATTCTGGAGATAGTCGACGGCGTAGTGGCAGTTCCCGAGGCTCTCGCCCTTGACGCCGAGACCGCGTGCACGCCATACGCCGGAGCCGATGAAGATCGCATCGTAGCCGTCATCGAAAAGACGGTCGAGCGCAATGACGCCGCCGATCGTCGTATTGGGGCGGAAGTGTATGCCGAGCTCCGTTAAGACTTTTTGGTAACGGGCCAGTACCGTATGCGGCAGGCGGAATGCGGGGATGCCGTAGCGCATCATGCCGCCGATCTTGCTCTTGCGCTCGAAGATCGTCACTTCATGGCCTTTCTGCGCGAGTTTGATCGCGACGGTGAGGCCGGCAGGACCCGATCCAATGACCGCTACGCTCTTTCCCGTTTTCGGTGCGCACGTGAGTGCGATGCGGTCAAGGTAGATGTCGGAGATGTAGTGCTCAATGCTCGAAATCTGCACAGGCGCACCCTTTCGTCCCTGGATGCAATTGCCTTCGCACTGCGCCTCGTGATCGCAGACGAGCGAGCAGATCACGCTCATGGGATTGTTTTCAAAGAGCATGGAGCCAGCCTCGTTGATGTTCCCGTTGAGGAAGAGGCGGATCATTTCCGGTACATTCGTCTGAGCGGGACAGCCCTTCAGCCGGCAGAGGGGCTTTTTGCATTGGAGACAGCGCTTGGATTCATTGATTACATGGATTGCCATTGTCTATCACCCACCTATCGTAATGTCATCTTCATTATTTTATCCTATGATATTCCTCTTGACAACCGCTTTTATTCGCTTTTATTATAATAATTATTTTCGTTTATATCACGGGGGATAAGAGCATGCTGCAATTCGAGCAAGCATGCTTGGCAAGGAGACCGGCTATGCACTTTCGCGGAAACTTGATCTTGCTCTTGGCGGCGTTTATTTGGGGGACGACGTTCGTCGCGCAGGTCGTGGGCATGGACGGTGTTGGGCCGTTCACATACGCAGCTTCGCGCTTTGCGCTCGGCTTTCTCTTTCTGCTCGGGCTGTGGCGATTTTATCGTCCCGTACGCGTCGCGGGCAAAAAAGCGGGCACGTACCAGTCGGGCTGGAAGCCCGGTGTCATTGCCGGGCTCTGCATGTTCGTCGGCGTTTCGATGCAGCAGGTTGCCATGCTCTACACGACGGCAGGCAAGACGGCATTTATCACGGCGCTCTATATCATCCTTGTGCCGATCGGTGCTGTCCTGCTCGGCAAGAAGCTTCATATTGAAAATTGGATCGGGGCGGGGCTCGCCATCACGGGACTCTATTTCCTTTCGATTCGGGGGGAGACTGCAATTGGCCTGGGCGATGGGATCGTGCTCGTGAGCTCGCTCTTTTGGACGATGCAGATTCTCTTCATTGATCGATTTGCTGCGCTTGTCGATCCGATTGAGCTATCCGCCGCGCAGATCGGCACGTGTTTCGCCCTGAGCGCGATCGGGGCGATCCTTTTTGAACCCATTCATATGGGAAATGTTCTTGCGGCATGGGTACCGATCTGTTACGGCGGCATTATGTCGGCGGGGGTCGCCTACACGCTTCAAATCGTCGGGCAGCGATACGCTGAGCCGGGGCAGGCGGCGATCCTCATGAGCTTTGAGGCACCCTTTTGTGCGGTATCGAGCTGGCTCATTCTCGGCGAGGTCATGACGATGGCACAGGTCGCAGGATGTGCGCTCATGATGGCGGGCACGACCGTCGCACAGATTCGGCCGCTTTTCCCTTTGCTGGGGCTTGACAAAAAAAAAGAAGTATGCTAACGTAATGAGCTACAGGAAATTAAATGGGGATTACTATGCACAAATGGAAAGGGCACGGGCAGTTTTTCGGGAAAAAGCATGGCCTTGTGCTTTTTTGTGCTTGTTTTGTTCCTATGAAATCTCCGTACGAATGCAATTTAGGAAACAAAGCTAAGAGGTGAAGGCTTTCATGTTTAATCCTGTGCCAGTGGGCAAAAGAACCAGGTATAGCTACGCCAAGATCAAAGAGGTCATGGAGATGCCGCACTTGCTGGATATTCAGCGGAGCAGCTACCAATGGTTTCTTGAAAAAGGCTTGCAGGAAATCTTCCATGACATTTCGCCCATTCAAGATTTCTCTGGGAATCTTGTCCTTTCGTTCGAGAGCTTCTCGCTTGGAGAACCTAAGTATGAGCTCGACGAGTGCAAGGAGCGTGATGTCACGCTGGCAGCGCCGCTTCGCGTCAATGTCCGCCTCATCAATCGCGAAACGGGCGAGATCAAGGAGCAGGAAGTCTTTATGGGCGACTTCCCGCTCATGACTGACACGGGAACTTTCATCATTAACGGCGCAGAGCGTGTCATCGTCAGCCAGCTCGTCCGTTCGCCGGGTGCATACTATGGCGAAGAGATGGATCCGACGGGCAAGCACCTCTACAATGCGACGTTCATCCCGAACCGCGGTGCGTGGATTGAGCTTGAGTCCGATGCGAACGATGTCGTTTCCGTTCGCATCGACCGCACCCGCAAGATGCCGGTGACGTACTTTATCCGCGCGCTCGGCTTCGCCTCCGATACGCAGATCATCGACCTTTTCGGCGAGGATCCGCGTATTTTGGCTACGATGGAGCGTGACGGCGACGACATCAAGACACAGGGCAGGGCCGTCATTGAGATCTATCGCCGCCTGCGTCCAGGGGAGCCTGCGAACGAAGACAATGCGACGCAGCTTTTAAATGCGCTTTTTTTTGACCCGAAGCGTTACGACCTCGCGACGGTCGGCCGCTACAAGATCACGAAGAAGCTCGGTTGGAAGCACCGTATCCTCGGCAAAGTGCTCGCTGAGCCGATCATCGATAAGGCGACAGGCGAGGTCGTTGTTCCAGATGGCGAGGTCGTCACGGAAGCAATGCTCGACGCTGTAGACATGGCGCGTGAACGCGAGATCTTCGGGGAGGGCAGCCTCATCAAGCTTCGCCTCCTGCGCAAGGATGGCTCGAAGATCCGACTGCTCTGCTCGCCGACGCTCGACATCCATGATCGGACGATTACGAAAAACGATATTCTCGCGTCGATCAGCTATCTGTTGAATCTCATGGACGGCTTCGGCACGACGGATGATATCGATCACCTTGGCAACCGCCGCGTCCGCGCCGTAGGCGAACTCCTTCAGAATCAGTTCCGCATCGGCCTTTCGCGCATGGAGCGCGTCGTGCGCGAGCGCA
>ERZ772945.527-NODE-527-length-30539-cov-4.319151_pt1 | contig 30539 bp, 15 predicted proteins | sample MGYA00511681_ERZ772945 | MGnify/ENA primary metagenome ERZ772945 (study PRJEB29015, sample SAMEA2737943) | human oral metagenome | biome: human oral; feature: human-associated habitat; material: dental | place: China | collected 2143 ...
CCATGAAAAACGCGTGCGCCGCGCCAAACGCCTCTGCCGCGAGCGCTTCCGCCTCGCGAATGACGGACACGGGGTGGCAGAGGTTATCGAGCATTTTCATGGAATTGACGTCGACGGACAGGCACGCATCGCCCAAAAAGCCCGCGAGCTCCGCATTGCCGCGCCCGCGCTTGTGCCCCGGCACGTCAAACGGCACGATGCGCCGCGATTTGAATTCTTCGAGCGCCTCCAGGATGGGAGCGCGTTCCTGTGTATGGCAGTCGATTCGTTCCAACGATGCTCCTCCCATTCCGCATTTGAGTGCGTTGCGCCAATCGTGCGAATCGTCTCAGAACACGTTGCGCCCGCTGTATATCTCAATCATCTCGCGCCGCAGGCTGTTGCTGATCGCAAGACGCTCCTTCGGCGGGATCTCGTAAATATCCGTGTTGAAAAGGTAATCGCGCAGCTCGATTTCCTTGATGAGCATACGCGTATGGAAAAGATTCGCCTGATAAACGTTGATGTCCATCGCGTCGTAGACCGCGAGCGTCTCCGCCTTGATGTATTCCTGTATCGAGGCGAGGTTGTCGTCGAGGAAGAGCTTTCGCCCTTTGACGTCGCGCGTAAAGCCGCGCACGCGGTAGTCCATCGTGATGATGTCCGAGTCGAACTGGCCGATGAGGTAATCGAGTGTCTTTAAGGGCGTGATCTCGCCGCACGTCGCGACGTCGATATCGACGCGGAACGTCGCGATGCTCGTCTCGGGGTGGAATTCGGGGTACGTGTGCACCGTCACATGGCTCTTGTCAAGGTGTGCGAGGATCTCATCGCCCACTTTCAAGACGGGGCTCTTTCCGCCCGCTGCGTTCTCCTCGGAAATGAGGCAGGCGACGCTCGCGCCCTGCGGGTCGTAGTCCTGCTTCGAGACGCTGAGGACGTGCGCGCCGATCATCTCCGTCACGTGCAGCAGGATATTCGTCAGCCGCTCGGAGTTGTACTGCTCGTCGACGTACTCGATGTAGTCGCGCTGCTCGCGCTGCGACTTCGCGTAGCAAATATCGAAAATATTGAAACTCAAGGATTTCGTCAGGTTGTTGAACCCGTATAACTTCAGCTTTCCTTCCAAACCGACGTTCCGTCCTTCCATTACGCAATTCCGCACGGAAAGACAGATGAACGGGCACCGCCTGTCCATCTGTCTTTGATCCGCTCACTTTATCGTTTTCCATTATACGAAAAATCGCGTTTTTTGACAAGAATAAAAGAGGCACAGCAACCGATTAAAGCACATCGAAAAGATCCGTCCCCGACAGTTGCCAGCCGCCCGATTCGGCTGGCAGGAATATGCGCCCGTCGAAAAAATCCTTTTCCTTTTCAAATCCTGCCCGCACGAGATGTGGCGCGAGCGCATCGTAGCCATCGAAGAAGAAAATGTGCAAGCCATCGCGCTTCTCTTTCATCGCGGCGATGAGCCGCCCGACGACGAGTTCACCTGCCGCATCGACGACGATACGGTACGACTCACCCGCGCGGAGCGCGAAGGCATCGCGCACCGCGCGCTCCATCGCCGCGCTTCCGTAGAGCTGCCGCGTGCGCCCTGCGGCGAGATCCGTCATGCGTGCGAGCGTCTTTTTGCGCACTTCGTACGCAGTGCGCAGATGTTCCATCAGGCGCATGAAAAATACGGCATCATACCACGGCGTCTGCGCGAAGCAATGCACGAAGAGCCGGTTGTACGCGTCTTCCGTCGCCATGACATCGAGCGCCTTGCCCGCGTAGTGATAGATGTGCGGTTTGATTTCCCGTTCCCCGACGCGGCGTGCGGATACGACAAAATCATTGTAGCGAAGCGGCAAATCCGCTGCCCCCTCCGCGAAGAAGAAATTCAGGATGTCCTGGTCGTAGCAGAAACATTCCGGACATTTCCGCAGGAGCTGCACGCCGCCCGCAAGCACATCATGCACGCAGTGCCGGTACGCCGCAAGGTCGATGAGCAGGACGCCCGAATTGAAGTATTTCCCTCCTGCCACAAGCCCCGCCGTACGCAGGTACTGCGGCGCAGGAAGGCCGCGCGTGACCACGTCCTCGCGGCAGACGGCAAAGCCGTTTTCCCCCGTCCGCTCCGCGTAGAGCGCAGCGATGTCGAGGTTCACGACCGTATCGGCATCGAGGTAGATGATGCGCGAAATATCCTTCGGCAGGACGTCTGCTGCGAGCAGGCGATAGAGTGCCGCAGGACCGAAGCGCGATTCCGCCATGCCCGCAATTTCCCGCGTGAGATACGCAATCCGCTCCGCCGCGAGCTGCTCCAGCGGATAGAACGCGACCCGTGCGCGCGCCCCATAGCACGAGACGAGCGCGGAGAATTTCGCGCGGTCTTCCTCCGTCAGCGTCGCGTCGTGCAGAAGATGAAGCGCGACACGCGCCTTCGTGTTCGCGAGCAGGGATGCCATGCTCGTGCCGACGTATTTGGCAAAGCCGCCGCCATCGTGCATGGCGTAGCATACGTGGATCCAATCATCCTGCATCATGTTCCTGCCTCCTGCTGAATCAGCCGCGCCATCGCCGAACCGCCGCCAAACTGGATCTGGTAGTCTTCCTGCGGCGCTGCCGCCATGGCGGCAACCCACTGCATGAGCATCTGCACGTCCTGCCATTCGCCGAGTGCCTCAGCGCACTTCGCTTCCTGCAGAAAGTCCGAGACGATGGCGAGCCAGACGGTGATCGCCTCGCGCCGTTCCTTTGCCGTGTTCAGAAAGACATTGCGCAACATTGCCTCGGCAATCATCATCGCCATCGTGATATAGCCCTTGCAGCGAATCCCTGAATCCCATGAATCGTTGCCCTCGTGCAGACGGAACTGGCTCAGCGGCTGCGGCAAATAAATCGCATCGCCCTGCTCCAAAAGGCGCAGCCACGTCGGAAAGTCCGAAAAAAAGTAGCGCCCTTCACGTCCTGTCCAGCCGAGATCGTGCCCGTCCAGCAGAAACGCCTTGCGCACGAGCGGCGTCGTCGGCTCGCCGACGACATTGATGCAGTGCCGCAGGATATACGCGCCAAGCTCCTCGCCGCGAATCCGCGTCACATGGTGTACAAACGGCTTCGTATAGGGAAGATCGGGCAATTTATTCCCGTTTTCGTCGATGCATTCGCGGTACGATGTCACGAGACTGATGCCGGGATTCGCGAAGAAGTAGTCGATCATCGTTTCGATCTTTTCGGGCAGAAAGAGGTCGTCGTCCATGAGCCAGTTGACATACTCCGCATTGGGATTGTCATAGGCGCGCGCACGCGCCCAGTTCTCCTCGGGCGTGTAGCCGGCATGGTGCTCGTAGTGGATGCGCGCGTCGTCCGAAAACGCGCGCGCCATCATCTCCTCTGTCCCATTGTCCTTGGCGTTGTCCGTCACAAAAATATCGAGATTGCGGTATGTCTGCGCGAGCACGCTCAAAAGCGCCTGCCGGAAAAATTCCGTGCGGTACGTCGGAATGACGACGGAAACGAGCGGGTAAATGTCCTTGGAATACGTATCGAGGAAAACCTCCCTGCTCGGCGCATGAAAGGGCGCGTTCTTCGCTGCGAGCACCCACGCCTCCGCCTGCTGCGGCACGACGGCGCGAAGGCCGCGCCGTCGAAACTCTGCGCACTGCGCCTCCGACCAAAAGCAGTCGTGCGCAAAGAGGTCGCAGCGCCAGTCCATATCGTACTGCGTCGCGATGAGTTCGCCCGTGACCGCCATCACATCCTGCACGCCGTCCGCCGCCTGTTCTCCTGAGAACTGGCTTCCGTCCCAGTAGAGCAGACGTCCGTAAATGCGCGGCGACCGCGCCATGATGCCGCTCGCCGAGAGCTGATCCGTACCGACGGCACCGATGAGTCCGATCATTTCGTCCGCCGTAAAGATCCGAATCATCTCGACGAGGAAATCCGCCTTGACGATGACGCTGCCGGCAGAAAGATAGACCTTGTACTTTGCGGAACTCTGCTCCATCGCCCGCTGGTACGCCGCGGCTGCTGATTCCGCGTGCAGAATCTCGATGTATTCCGCTTCGTACCCCTCCGGCACGATCAGCGCTTCCGCATACGCGTGCATGGCAGACGTGCCGTCCGCGCCGCACTGCGCGATAATCGCAATCTTGTTTTCCTGCATATCCTGCCGTTTTTCCATCTTGCGCCCCTTTGGTTCGCCTGCGCATCCCGCCTCCGCCGTTTCCGTTCAGCGCCCGACTCGTCCGATATGTCGGATCGATTGCAAGCACTTCGTCACGAATGCCAACCCCCTTCAGCAAGGCATACGTCTGCACTTCCTGCGTGCGGGATATGAGGTGACCCGAGCCGATGCCATTCAAGCGAACCACGTACTTCCCACGCGGCGTCGTCACGAAGAAGGAATCCTTCGTCATGCCCTCTTTCATGCGCGTGACGGAACAGGTGCTCTCCCCTAGCACATGGGTGACGATGGCGGAGGCGAGAACGGCTTCCCATCCTTTGTACCGTAAGGCAGGCAGCAGATTTTCGCTTCCTTCATCATGGCGAGTTTTCTCCATCCACGCCCTCTGCTTTGCGCCCGACGACGACCCATTGATATGCGTCAAACTGACCGGGGAAAGCCCCTCCGTCGAGGAGCGGGAGAAGCGCTTCTTTGAGCTTCTTCTCCTCCTCGCTTTGTCGGACGGCAAGCGACAGCACGTACTCCAACTGATATCCCGCCTGTTCAATCAGCGCGCTCGCTGTCGCTTGGGTGAAAAAGCGCAGGTGCGTGCGATCAAGAAGCCCTGCATCCACATACTGCCACTGCCCGCGCAGCATCTGGGAAAAGATGGAGATATGCGTGATATTCGGAATGCTCGCGATGATGCGCCCGCCGGGGCGTGTCACGCGGTACATGTGGCGCACCGTCTGCCAGGGGTCGTACAGATGCTCCAAGACATCGCCCATGATGACCGCATCAAACTGATTTTCCCACTCCGGCATATCGAGTGTCTCCACATCGATATTAAAGATCTGCCCAAAACACTTCGCGACGGCGGCAGGCCTTGGGTTCATCTCAATGCCACAGCACGCCACAGCCGGAAACCGATCCTGGAGGCGCATGAAATTCCCGCCGCAGGCGCAGCCCACTTCAAGCACGGCAGGATGCTTCCCCCGAGGCTCCACATATTGCAGAAGCTCGTCCCGTACATTGCAGGAATAATAGATCTCAAAGCCCCACTTCTGCTTGAACCAGTTCCTGCCACGCGCACTTTCCTGTGCAAGAGCCGCCGTGCTGCCTTGCCATACGGGTTGCATGCGATGCACATAGGCTCCGTTGGCGCGCACCACGCGATAGCCTGCCTGCCAAGTGCGAAGCGAGAAATCCGCGTCCGCTCCGAACGACCTGCCGCCAATCGACGCATCGAAGCCGCCCAAAGCCATCCATGCGGAGCGCGTGACCATCATCGCAAAGGACGGGACGAGCATCGCAGATTGCTCGGCAGTATCGCTTTGGCACACCGCTTCCGCCCGCTTTTTCGCAAATGCCTTGAACGCCTCATATCCATCGTAGGCACGAATTTCCTGATTGTTCCCATATTCGTCCACGTTCGACAGGCAGCCGACCACACCGATGCGGCTGTCTGCTTCAAGGCAGGCCAGCATGGCATCCAGTGCCTCACGTGTCAGCCACGTATCCTGCTCCAAAAAGAGCAGCACGTCTCCCTGCGCCACGGACGCTCCCATGTTGCGCGCAGCGGCAAGCCCCTGCGCGCACGCATTTCGAAGGACGCGCACGCCGTTTTGTGCAAGCCACTTCGCCGTCCCGTCTGCAGAGCCATCGTCAACGACGATCAGCTCATACTGATCTTCCGTGAAATTATCCCGCCATACTGCTATGCAATACTGCGTATAGGACAAGTTGCCGTGCACGGCAAGAATCATGCTGACCATATTCTCTCCTCTTCTGCTAGACCGCGCCGCGCCTCACCGCGCGGACAGGAATGCCTTTGCCTCTGCGATTCGCCTTTCGTATGAGACAGCGAGCGCGCCGCCAACGGTGCGGCTGACGGCGGCCATGCCGCCTTCGCAGTCCGCGAGAAAGCGTCTGCATATCGTCTGCCGGTCGCCGTCCTGCAAAAAGGCCTGCTGCGTGTGCTGCTCCTCCATCAAGCGAAACCATTCGAGCCGGCTCTCCACGAGAATATCCGCGTGCTGCCCTTCCTGCTGCCCGTGGCGACGATAGCAGGAAAGCGCGTCGCGAAACATCAAAAGATCGCCTTTTTCCAGCAGTTCAAGCCACATCACGACATCCGACAGCACGCGGTAGCCGCGCGCCTCTGCCCGCCAGTAGTGGTGCGTGAGATCGAGCCGCCGAAAAAGCACGGCAGACGGCTCGCCGATGATATTCTGCAGGCGAGTGAGCATCGCGCGCCCGACGGCGTGCCCGTCAAATCTTGCATACGCGCCCGCAATGCCAAGATCCGGACGAATCCCCGCTGCGTACGCCTCATCTATTTTCATGCCGCGCGCATCGATAAAGGCACGCTGCGAGCCAACGAGCGTAATCTGCGGATTATCCATGAGCGCCCGCGCCATGCAGGTGATCTTCTGTGGCAGCAGGATGTCGTCCTGCATAAGCCATTGGAGGTATTCGCCGCGCGCCTCATGCTCGAATACGGCGAAGTTCTCCGCCTTCGTCCTTGCCGTGCGGTTGCGGATGTAGCGCACGCGCGGGTCGTCCGCGTAGCGCTCCATCTCCGCCGCCGTCTCCTCGTTCGTACTGTTGTCCGCGACGAGGATCTCAAGGTTCGGCCAGTCCTGGATCGCCGCGCTTCGCATTGTCCGCGCGAAAAGTCTCGGTAAATTATATGCTGGAATCATGATGCTCACGAGCGGCGGCTCTTGAATCGCTTTCACGGAGGCGAGAGATGCGGCGCGCATCGCAGCGATGAGCTTCCTCTCATCATCGGGGAAAAGCGCGCTTTCGTAGGAAAGGAGCCCCCACCCATGCCGCCATGCGAGCACGAAGGCGAGGCGCTCCGTGCGTTGGATCTCATCGTAAAGCGCGGCCGTCACACCATCCGTCTCACCGCATATTTCCTCTTGAAAATTGTCCGCGAGCAAGCTGGAAAGCATCTCGATGCGCTGCAGCAGCAAGGAAAGATTCGACCCGTCCATGCGTTTTTCCAAATCCTGGTAAAACGCCGCAAGAACAGCGGACGCTTCTTCACGCTGCCTTATGTCAAATACACGATAGGCGGCCTCATCATCCGATATGCCACAACTTTGAAAGAGGAGCTCTGCCAGACCAAATCGCCCTTGCCCGATCACCTTTTTCAATATCTGCTTCTGCTTTGAATCCACGTCCGTTTCAGTCTCCTCCCGCTCCGCCCCACTGGATGGATCCGCAAACGCCCATTGGCAATGGCGTCCAGTTCCTTTGCCAGCTGCGCAACATGCCGTGCCCGATGTAGTTTGCATCCTTTGCCATGCCTGCTTTCCTTCCCGTCCTAGCTGCTGGAATCCCTTCATCGAGGAGTATGCCTCCGCATGCTCCATGTAGTACGTCTCATCAGCGGGGCGGTTCGTCTCGTCGTAGTACCAAGGCAGGTGGCGTGCCGTGAGCGCGCCTGCGAGACGTGCCGATGGGCCGCGCACATAGTGCCGGATGCTTCCGCGGTAGACGGCAAACGTCGTATCGACATCGGCAAAATACGCATCTTTCGCAAGCGGTATTTCGTACAGCTTCGATTCGATGGCCTGAATCTTCTCGCGGTCATAGAATGTGATATCGCGGTATTCAAGCGCAAGCCCTGCTTTCACAAGATACGGATACTTTGAGAGACACAGGAGCAACCGCCGCATGAAATCCTTCGGAAAGCCCTCTCCCAATGCGATGTCCGAATCCGTATAGGCATACGCGCCCGTCACGCCAAGCGTACGCAGCACGCCGCTGTCCCAAAGGGCGCGATGGCCGAGATTCGGCAGGCGGACGACGCGAATGCCGCGTTTCTCGATCTCCCTGTAGTAGTGCAGGAGCGGCGCATACGTCGAGCCGTTGTCAAGTACGATGACCATCCGCTGCCCAAGCTCCAAAAGGCGCAGTATGAGATCCTGCAGAGTGCCAAGGCGGTCGCGCGAATTGATAAAGATCGGTATGTCGGCATACGATCCCGTCACAGATGTGAGCGGAGAGGCATCGAACCACCTGCGCGGCGCTCCTGCGCCGAGCGCGAGGAGGTTCTGACGCGCCATTTCATCGCCCTTGAACTGCGCCAGATGGTGCATGAGATACGCCTTTGCACGTGCCGAATCACCGAGCAGGTCATAGCCCCATGCCTTGTAGTAGCCATACATGGGGAACCATGCGGGCCTCGCAAGTACGCCCTCATCCAGCAGCCCAAGGTAATAAAGCGCTTCCTTTGGCCGCTCCCGCACGAGAAAGGAAATGGCAGCGAGCAGGAAAATTTTCGGTTTTCGCGCGAAAAACGCCCCCGCTTCGCTCGTTTCAAGGGAAGGTGTCCCGCAGATGATGCGAAAGGCTTCCGCCATTGCCGCCGCGCGGCCTTCCGTGTCAAAGGCGGCATCCGCCGCCTCGTATGCACGCTTCAAATCGCCGAGTGAATGCCGCACTGCTGCACCTCCTTTTCATGCGTCCATGCCGTCACACACCGTATAGGAGTTCCACTGCCTCTACAATGCGCGCTGCGCGATTTTGCCAAGTATGATGCGCTTTCGCCTTGCCGTAGGCACGCAGCGCGAAAGATAAGCGGAGCGTCTCATCGGCGATTAGTGCAGGCACCGATTCCGCCACGCGCCCAGCGCCTGTCTTCCAATCAAAGAGTACGATATCCTTGCCATTCTCAAAGGCTTCCGCGAGATAGGTGCTCTCCTCGCTGACGACGACGGCGCCGTTCAGCATCGCTGTGAAAACGCGGTCATGCGCCCCGTTCGCAAACTCGGCGTTATCCTGGTAGACGACCTTCGCCTTTCCCATGATCGCGAGCATTTCTTCGTAGGGCACAGGACCGTGCAGACGAAGGCCATCCGCAAACGGGACGCCCTCCCAGCCATCGCCAAAGACATCCGGCGTGATGCCCGCACGGACGAGAAATTCGACCGCCTTCAAGCGCCGATACTGCTTGATATAACGCTGCATGAGCGGCAAATACGGAAGCATGCGGCGCTTAAAAGCATCTGACGAAAAGCCCCGCGCCGCGAGCACATCAAGAACCCCGTCCCAGCTATTTTTCGGCTCAAGTTCCAAGCGGTCTGCCGCCTCATCCAAGATCGAGCAAGCGGCAGCGGGAAGCCCCTCCTCATGCCAGCGCCGCCTAGGCCAGGCTTCGCCCTTCGGAAATACGCTGCTGACGACCACGTCGTAGGGACGCGCGGCACTGAATGCCTGATCTTCTGTCAGTGCCTGCGTGCCGCCGAGCGGCAGAAAGATTCCTGCCATACGCTTTTTCGGCCATGCAAGCGGCAATAGGGGCGCGACATGACGGTCGAGGAGCGTTGCTATATGGTGGCGGCACGGCGTATCAAAGCCCGTCACGCAAGGATTGTACGGCACGTCGAGCATGACGGACACGTGCGGCGTGTCGATCGCATCATAGGGGTAGTACGGCGCGCCATTTTCATCGTGCAGTACCATGCCAAGATCATTGTTGCCGACCGTAAAAGCGATCGCATTGCCGTCTGACAGCAGCCGCGTATAGCACGCATCCGTATCGGCACGGTTGTCGAGATCACATTCCGTGACGGCGCAGCCGAGTGCGCGGAAGCCGTCGGCGAGGCTGAGCATATTCGGGCGCAGCGCCACATGCGAGCGGTTCGTATGGTAGCAAATGATTTCTTTCGCCAAAAAACGCACCTCCCTGCGAACTAGGCTGAGCACGACTGCCGCCTTCCTCGGCGCATCCTCTGTTCTTATAAGTACGTTGCAATGCGCGCCTGCCGTGCGGATTCAAGCGTTTCGAAATGCGTGGCAAGCTCGCGATAGGCATGGATGCGCTCCTCGTAGTGCTGTGCGAGCAGGCGGTTCCGCCTGACATAATCATAAGCAAGCGTCGCCGTCTCATAGCGAAGCACGGGATCTTCGACCAAGATGCGCAAAAGCTCCGAAAACTCCTGCGGGCTGCGGTAGAGGAATCCCGTGCGCCCATCGCGCACGGTCCGTTCGTACACCGTCGGGGAGGCGAGCACGACGGCGCCATTTCCTGCTGCCTCGATGAACTTAAGATCGGATTTCATGCGGTTGAATTCCGTATCGCCGAGCGGCAGCAGCGCGAGATCCGATTCGTGCATCGCTTCCATGTAGAGTTCATACGGCGCAAACTTTCCCTCGTTGTACGCACCTCCGACGTACTCCTTCGCCTCCGTCTGCAGCGCATCGAAGAACTTCTTGTCCGCCGTGACCTTGAAGCGCAGGCGGTGCCCATAGCGCGCAATCGCCGCATTGATCGCAGGCATGATCGCCTGCCAGTCCGCTTCGCGGTTGAGCGCACCGTAAAAAATCGTAACATCCTGCGCGCGCAGGTCAAATGTGCGCTCTTCGGGCAGTGCCGTGAGCATGTTCGGAAAGGTCAGCACATAGGGATTGTAGGTGCGGAAGTAATCGGCGAGTGCCGGCGTCGAGGTCTGCACGGCGTGAACGCCGCGAAAGGCGATGTAGTCCGTCTCCTCGTGGAGGTTGCGCTTGTAGGACGTGTCCCAGTACGGCAGGTCATCGAACTCGTGCACGAGCACCTGATGCTGCGCAGCCGCGCGGTTTAAGTCCATCAGCGGATGCTCGATGTTCGTGATAAACAGGCGTTCGAATAAGAGCACGTTTTCTTGCGTCGGAAGGGGATCGAAGCACAACTGCTCGTCAAACGTCTCCTCCTCGATCAGGATGCCCGGTGCTGTCTGCATAAATCCATTCGGCAGGCGGACGCGTATGTTCTCGCAGACAGGGTCGTACGTCAGCGTGCGGATGCCGAGCGTTCGCATCTGCGTCCCGCAAAAGATGCGGATATAGCGCTTGTCATCCATATCGAATCCAACAGCCGAACCGAACTGCCCGAGAATCGGTGCGATCGTATCGACGGGATAACCCAGCCGCATCGAAAGCACAATCTGTCCATTCGGCGCAAGCATTTCGCGAAACGTGGCCAAAAGGCGCGGCAAGCCTTCACTCTGCCAATACGGCGCACGGCACAAAATGCAGTCCACCTGTTCCAGTCCGTAGCGGGAAAAATCCACCGATCCATACGGCTCTGCGGCAGCGCGGTCCAGCACGCGCGCTGCCGCCCTCACCGAATCGCGGTCTGCGTCGATGCCGAAGTAGCGGCATGCGGGCTGGACGCGCTTGAATGCCGCGCCAAATGCGCCATTCCCGCATCCCAGTTCGACGACAGTATGCGCATGCGGCGGCAAAACCTGCGGATGTCTCATGAAATGCTCTCCTTGCTGTCCTTCCTAAAAGAAAGCAATATCCTCACCAACGGAAAAGCTTCCCTGATCGCGCGCAGCCATGGTCGAGACCGAACTGGCACGCGAGCGATAATAGCGCTCATCGGCAGGCTGCTCCGAAATCGTGCCGTAATACCACGGGAGATGGCGTGCCATGCAGGCGCCAGTCGTGCGCGCAGCAGTCAATACGGCGTAATGCCGTATATTATGGTACAGGGCAAACGTCGTATCAAGCGGCGCGAAATACACGTCCCGTTCGAGTGGAAAGCGGTAATACCGCTGCTCATACGCCTTGATCTCCTCAAAGGCAATATCATCGACTTGCAGTCCCAGCCCGACCTTGTCGCAAAAGGGATATCGCTTCAGAAGCTGAAGAAGCCGACGCACGACATCGTGCGGGCACGCTGCCGTCGGAACGATGTCCGAATCCGTATAGACGTACGGCGTCCGAATCGAAAGCTGATCCAATACACCGGAATCCCAAAGCGCCGTATGCCCCATGTTGCGGCCGAGGAAAAGAACCTGTGCCATATTTCGGCGTTTCAGTTCCTCGTAGTAGGCAAGCAGGGCAGGATAGTCCGAATCATTGTCGAGGATATAAAGATTCCGATAGCCTGCCATATACAGCCAATCGATGAGCTCGCGCAGGCATTCCACGCGATCCCGCGAATTGATGAACAGGGGAATCTCCCTATAGTCCGCCAGGGGAAAGCACATCGTGTCAGGATAAGGAAGACGGGACGGGAGTTCGGTCACATCCCGCCCGCCTGCCTCCGCATAATCCAAAACCCGCTGCGCCTCGGCAAATGCGGGCTTAAGGGCAAGCGCCTTTTTCCATGCGGCCTGCGCCGCAGACCAATCCGATTCCAATGCAGAATGGCATCCCTGTACGAACCACATGCCCTCATCGCCTGCGGCAACCGACAGATACGCATGGCATGCTGCTTTTCCGAGCTTCCCATTCCCAAGCAAGAGCGCGCATAACGCAATGTAGCGATTCGCCTCGATGGTGATGGAACCGCCCGTATAATGCTGGCTGTACCGGCCCCATAGATACAAATAGTCCATCGCGCGCTCGGCCCGATTTTCCTGCATGGCCAAGAGCGCCGCCAAAGGAAGTGCTTCCCTGCATTCTTTCAGAGAGGATGCCATGGCCGCATACGCGTCCGTCCCCGCCCGAAGCGCGAGAACGGCGGACTTGTTTGCCAGCAGGAAGTCGGCCAAATCAAAGATGGCACGCCGCTCCTTCCGCATCTCGTCTTCACGCATCGCGAAGCGCTTTCAGGAGCAAAAAATCCGTGCGCTTCATCTGCGCGGCAAAGGCAAGCGCCTTCTCCTTGTTGCCGAGATCCGCCTGCACGAGCGCCATGTTCTTCAGCGTCCAGTCCGAGACATCGACGCGAAGCGCAGCGGCGAGCATCGCTTCTGCGCGCGCGGGGTCATGTGCCGTGTAATAGCCGCCCGCAAACTGCGTCAGGATGCGTACTTTTTCGCGTGCCGGAATGTCGCGCGCGAGAATGCTGTGCGCCTGTGCCGCCGCGTCGGGACCGTCCGATTCCCGCGCTGCGGCAGGTATTGCAGCGGGCGCGACCGGCGCGGGCGACGATACGGGCGCAGCAGGCACCGATGCCGTCGCCGTGCCAGCCGGATCAGCAATGCCCTTCGGCAGATTTCCCTGCGTTTGTGCGATCTTCTGCTTGAGCTTGGCGAGCAGGCGCTTTGCGTCCGATGCTCCTGCGGGTGCATTCCCCGCGCCCGGCGTATTCTGCGCCTGCACAGCCTGCTGCGGCGCGCCGAGAATAAATGCGCCGAGTGCCGGGAAATCGCGATGCGTTCGTACCGTATCGCGGTAGGCGAGCGAGGATCCGATCATGCGGATCTCATTCTTTTTCGCAGCGTCTAATTGTGCTGCCTCTTTTGTCAGCAGGAATTCCAGAAGCTCCATTGCATCGTCCGTGCGCCCCTTTGCCAGGCAGATGCGGGCGAGGAGCAGACGTGCCTTGACACTCATGCCGGCATACGTCAAGGTATTCGTGACCCAGTCCGCCGCACGGTCGTAATCGCCGAGCATGAAGTAGGCGTAGGCGCCGTCATAGAGAAATTCCGGCTTCACTTCCTTCTGCCGGACGATCTCGGCAAGCATCTCAAGCGCACGCGCGTACTGCTTCTTTTCCATGAGCTCGCGCATCTTCATCTCATTTGGCGTGTACGTGTTCGTGTTCTGCATTTTTTTCTTTCTCCTTCTTCGTTTCCTGCCTGCTCTTCCCAAAACGATTCTCCTTATTGACACTAAAACGATTTTTGCATCTGTGCTTAAAAGAATCCGCCTCCCGGCGTCCTCAAAGCCTCACCTTGATCCATTCGGGCCATGGTCGAGCTTTTTGAAGCGCGCGCACGATAATACCGCTCATCTTCGGACGAGACCGTATACGATTCGTACCACGGAAGGTGGCGTGCCATGTAAGCTCCAGTCGTGCGTGCCGTCAAGCCGATCACGTAATGGCGCACATTTCGATACAAGGCAAACGTCGTATCGATCTGGGAAAAATAAACGTCTTTCTCAAGCGGATAGCGATAATACTTTCGCTCATGGGCTTTCATGGGCTCTGTCCCTGACCCGTGAAAATCATCGAGGCGAAGACCGAATCCGACTTTGTCGAGAAACGGATAGCGCCATAAAATCCCGAAGAAATGGCGCACGGCATCGGGCGGGCATCCCTCCACGGGAACGACGTCAGAATCCGTGTAGACATAAGGCGTCGTCACATTCATTTGCTCCAGTATGCCCGAATCCCAAATCGCCGTATGTCCCCCATTTTTATGCAAATACGCAACGTGCACGGCATCCTCTTTCGCCAATTCGTTGTAATATGCGAGAAGCGGCGGATAATCCGAATCATTGTCGAGAATAACGATGCGCCGATGCCCCGCCGCAAGCAGCCATTCGACAAGCTGGCGCAGGCAATTGACACGGTCACGCGAATTGATAAAGACGGGAAAGTCCAAGCCGTCGCAGTCCGATGCGCACATAAGGTCCTCATGCGGGATTCGGCACGGAAGCTGCCGTACGTCACGTTCGCCCGCCGCGAGGTATGCGAGATTGCGCTTGGCTTCCGTAAAGCTATGCTTGCGTTCCAATGCTTTTTCCCATGCCGCACAAGCCCCTTTTGCATCGCCTTTTCCGAGCAGCGCAACGCCCAAAAAGAACATTGCGTCCTCATTCGATGGCTGCGCCGCAATCTGCTCGCGTGCAAAATCTTCCGCAACCTGCCAATGCCCGAGCCGCAAGAATAACGCAACAATATGATAACACGGTTCCATGGAGATCTTGCTCCCCAAAAACCGTTTGCAGTAGCGAATCCAAAACGAGAAATACCTCATGGCACGCCGTGCGTCCCCTTCCTGCAGCGCGAGAAAGGAGGCAATGACCGGTGCTTCCTGGCAGCGCAAAAGCGTTTGCGCGATTTCTTTTTCGCTGTTCTCATCCTCTTTCGGGCGCGCGGGATCAAACAGCATCGGTTCCTGCTCCACCAAAAAATCTGCCATGGAAAAAATATCGTTCTTGCTCAAATCAACCCTCCTCCCTTTTTCCGCCATGAAGCCATTCTTCCCACAGCATCTCAAACGCCGCCTCAACCGAACGCGTATAGCCTTTGCCGTCCATGACGGGCGACTGTTCCATCATCTGCCGCAGGTTCGCATGGAGCGCGGCGACGAGATCGGGGCTATTCGCGAGCATGACGGCGCGTTCGATGTACGCTTCGGCAGTCGGCGCGGCGAGCTCGCCCACACCGATGTTTTCGAGCAGGCCAAGCCCGAAGCGCGAGCCGTGGCGCGTGCCGTAGCGCGTGCCGACGGGCACGCCCATGTAGAGAGCCTCGCAGGTCGTGCCGCCGCCGACGTACGGATACGTGTCGAGCAGGATATCCACGTCGAGGTATTCGCGCAGATAGTCCTGCGTCGCGCAGCGAACCTCGATGCGCTCCTGTGGAAGATCCAGCCTTCTCAGGCGTTTCTCCATGTAGCGGACGGGTTCTTTCTGCCGCTTGACGTTCTTTAGCACGAGACGGCTTCCCGGCACGCGCGCGAGGATTTCCTTCCACGCGACGAGCATCTCGTCCGTGATCTTCGCGAAGTTGTTGAAACTGCCGAATACGATCGGACTGTGCAGGCGGTACTCCCCTGCAAAATGTGCAAGCTGTTCCGTCGGCGTAAAGCAGAGATGGCTCTGCGGCAGGCGCAGGAGCGTTTCCGAAAACTGCGCATCCGCGCCCTCTGGATCGCAGTAAACGTCGCCGAGGAACGCGTCCATAGCGGGAAGGCCCGTCGTGTCAAAATAGCCGATCCCGCAAAGTTGGATGGGAGCCGGCTTGTACGCCGCGATCGCAAGCGTCCTCCCGCCCTCGGAATGTCCCGCAAGGTCAAAGAGGATATCCACGCCGTCCTCCTTGATTTCGCGGGCGGCATCCTCAGGCGAAAGCGCGGAAATATCGCGAAAGCCGTTGACGAATCCCGCGATCCACTCCGTCACTTCATTCTTTCGCTCCCCCGTGCTGTAGAGCACGGCCTCATAGCGCGTGCGGTCGTACTGTGCAAAGAGCTGGACTGCAAACGAGAGCACGATATGGTCGGTAAGATTCGGCGAAAGGTATCCGATGCGAAGGCGCGCCTTTTCCTCCCGCTTCTCATGCACGAACGGCCGGATGGAAGGGAAGAGACCGGCATAGGCAAAATGTGCCGCCCGCATCTTCTCCATCGGCACATCGGAAAGGTAGTGCAAATACATCAAGTAATTGCTCATGAGACGGCGGCGCGACTCGATTGAAGCATTCGTGCCCCCCTCGAGGGCGGCGCGAAATGCCGCCACGGCCTCCTCCGTCGCACCGAGCTCAAACTGCGCCATGCCGCGCGCGAGGTGAATGCCCCATATCGCATCCGGCGAAAGCCCCTTCCGCCGCTCCATCCGATCCAAAAGGCGCAGCATTTCGAAGTATTTTCCGGCTTCATACGCCTGCTTCATCTTCGCTTGAAGGCGTGCGAACTCATCCATGCTGGCCTTCCTCATAACGCTTCCACATCATCCGATACTTTGCTTCGACTTCATCGATGTAGCCCTGCGCATCCATGAGCGGGGAGCCCTGCATCATCGCGCGCAGGTTCTGATGCAGGGCGTCGAGCAGCTCGCCGTCGCGTGCAAGCGCGACCGCCCTTTCCACATATCCTTCGCGTGACGAAGAGGAAAGCTCCGACAGGCCGATGACCGACAAAATCCCGTAAGAGAACCGCGTGCTATGCCGGTCTTCGCGATAGCGCGTGACGACGGGGACGCCCATGTAGAGCGCATCGCAGGTCGTGCCGCCGCCGGGATACGGATACGTATCGAGCGCGATGTCCACGTCGAGATAACGGTACATGTAGTCCTGTGACGGCGGCTCGAAAAGCACGCGGTCCATCGGAAGGCCTGCCGTCTCGAAGCGGCGGTATGCGGTTTCCACAGTAGGTATATCGGCGAAAACCTCCGTTTTGATAAGCAGCCGCGACCGCGGTACGGCAGCGAGAATCCTCGCCCAGTCCGCGAGGAGTTCGTCCGTGATTTTCGTGTACTGATTGAACGAGGCAAAGAGAATGTAGCCGCGCGCCTTCGCAGGCGCCCCTGCCGATGCGGGCAGATTCGTCTGCCCGTTGTAGCAGAACTGGCTCGTGAGCCGCACGAGATGTTCGGAAAAATAGGCGTCTCCCTGTCCGACAGGATCCACGAAGGAATCCGTCCAAAAGTAGTCGACCGTCCTGAGTCCCGTCGTCGTCATGTAGCCGAGCCCTGACACCTGGACGGGCGCCGGCTTATACGCGAGCACGGGAAGCCCCGACCCCATCGTATGTCCCGCGAGGTCGACGAGGATATCGATTTCATCTGCATGGATTTGCCTTGCGATTTCCGCATACGTTTTTTCATGAACATCGCGCCAAACGGTCACGAGCGAATGAAACGTATCCGTGTACGGATCGCCAAGCGCAAGGCTGTAGGCGTAGACGGAAAAGGAATCGCGGTCAAACGTCGCGAGGAACGGCCAGCAGAAACTCGCCATGACGTGTGCGCGGAAATCCGGTGAGATGTAGCCGATGCGCAGCTTCTCCTTTCGTTTGTGGGCTTCATGCGTATAGGGCCTTATTTGCCGGAACAAATCATTGTACGTCAGATGCCTTTCGTAGACTTTTTTCGGCGGCACGTCCTGAAAATTATACGACATGAGCACGCTGCTGTAGAAGCTGCAGACATCCACTTCATGCGTCGCAAGGCGATACGCTTCCATGTACGCCTGGGTCGTCTCCGGCTTTCCCAGCCGATACGATGCGCTTCCCAAATTCATCATGACGGCAAAGCGGATATCCCTGCTCATCGGTTCGCCCTGCGCAGCGAGCGCAAGCGCCTTTTGCGAGACCGCATAGGTCTCCTGCCAGCGCTTCGCACGGATGAGTGCATGATTTTGCAGATAGCATTGTGTAATCGGCTTTTCCTCGCCGCATCGTTCCGCTTCCCGTGCCCAAAAGAGACAGCGCAGGAAATCATGCAGGAAAAAGTACGCCCATGCTGCCATGAGGCGCTTGTTCCTCGGAATCCTGCCTTTCCCGTCAAGCGCGTGGAATGCGGCGAGAAACGCATTCCAATCCCGTGTTTTCCCTGCTGCACAGAGCGACGTTTCGAGCGATTTTCTGGTTCGTTTCTCTCGTTTTGCCAAAAGGCGGTTATACGCCCGTTCCGTATCGATCATAAAGCGCGCGGCATCCATGATCGCCGAACGGTGAAGCCGCCAATGCAGCCTGCGATGATAGTGCGCGATCTCCTCGAAGTCCTCCGAAAGGCGCAGCGCGGCGGCGGCAAAATCCCTTTCCTCCCGCGTGTACAGCCCCCCCATGCCAAGTGCCTCCATCGTGCGGGCAAGTACGGGCGAGCCCGCCTCGTCGCAGACGACGACCGGCACGCTGTGGTCTGCCGCACAGCAGAGTGCCGCAAGCGTCGGCGCATGGCGGCAGAGACCGAAGTCGAGCGCGTCGTAGTCGATCTCGCCTGCCGCCTTGCCGTCAAGGTACGCCGCCTTCAACGCGCCGCGATCGAGGCACGGCGCACAGACAGCGTATTCGAGCACCTTCTCAAACGGCGAGTAGCAGAACGCGCCCTCCGGCTCGAATACGACGATGGGTGCGCTCTTCGCCGCGCGGACGGCGGCAAAGAGCGGCAAGTCGCGGCGCGTGAGCTGCACGAGAATGTCGATGCCGTCGGCGCGAATCGCGCCGGCGATCTCCGCTGCCGTCCTTCCTTCCATGTCGTGCCAGCCGTCCGCCGCCTCGCGGAACATCGCCGTGACCTCGTCCACGCTTCCCGTATGGTAGCCGTATACGGAAAAGCGGTTCTTGTCATACGCCGTAAAATAGACGGGAAGGAAATCGCGCAGATCCCCATTGGAAAAGCCATCCGAAAGATAGCCGATACGATATTTTGTCATGCCTTGTTCCCCTGTCCTTCCTGCCAGCGCGCCCAGACCTTTCGGTATGCGGCTTCAAGCTCTTCCATGTAATGCCCGACATCCATGACGGGGGATGCCTGCATCATCGGACGCAGCTTCTGGTGCAGCGCGTCCAAGAGCTCCATGTCGCCCGCGAGGTGGACGGCACGGTCGATGTAATCCGCGATGCGGTCCGTTACGAGGCCGTCCAGCCCGACATGTTCCAGGATACTCGCGGAAAAACGCGTGCTGTGGCGGCTCGCGGCACACGTCACGACAGGCACGCCCATGTAGAGCGCATCGCAGGTCGTGCCGCCGCCGGGGTACGGGAACGTATCGAGCGCGATGTCGACGTCGAGGTAGCGCTCCATGTAATCGAGCGTCGCAGGCTCAAAGATCACGCGGTTCAGATCGAGTCCCGCCCTGCGAAAGCGAGCATGTGCCGCGAGCACCATCTGGGGGCTGAAAAAGACCTGCGTCTTGACGAGGAGTTTCGAGCCCGGCACGCGCGCGAGGATTTCCCGCCATGCGGCGAGCATTTCGTCCGTGATCTTTCGGTAGTGGTTGAACGAGCCGAACAGGATCCAGCCGCGCTCCTTTGCCGGCGCGCCAAGAGATGCAGGAAGCGCATCCTGCACGCCGCTGTAGCAGAAATGGCTCGTAAGGCGAAGAAGCCGCTCCGTGAAATACCGCTCGTTGACCCCCGGCGGGTCGAGGACGCCGTCCGTCAGGAAGTAGTCGACGGCAGGCAGTCCCGTCGTCGCCATGTAGCCCAGCCCCGATAGCAAGACGGGCGCCGGCTTGCGCGCGAGGATTGGAAGGCCATTCCCTGCCGTGTGGCCGGCCAGGTCGACGAGAATGTCGATCCCGTCTGCATAGACGATCTTCGCCGCTTCATCCGCCGACATGCCCGAAAGGTCGCGGAATGTATCGGCGCAGCGCGCGACGATATCCGTCCGGCTGTCTCGTTTCGCCGAAAGGCTGTAGGCATAAACCGCAAACGCATCCGCATCGTAGCCCGTAAACATCGCGAGGTAGAAATGAAACATGACGTGGAAGCGAAAATCGGGCGAGATGTAGCCGATGCGCAATTTCTCGTGACGATGACGTGCGCCGTCGTGCGCATACTGCCTGACGCCGTCAAAGAACGTGCCGTATCGCTGCGAGCGCGCGAAGAGATCGTCTTCCTCGATCGAAAAGGAATTGTAGGCAAAGAGCGCCGAGCTGTACGAATCGACATTGGCGGGATCCTGCTCAAAAACCATGCGGTAGTAATCGGGCGCCATAGGATCGCCGAGCTTGAACGCCGTGAAGGCGGCAAGCTGCAGGAGCTTCAGCCGCACGTCGGGCGCGAGATGCGCCATCTGCAAGCTCTCGCGCGTCAAGGCGAGTGCGTCGGGAAGCGCGCCGAGCCGTTCGAGCGCCGAAGCGCGCAGGAAGCGAAGCTGGGCGTCCGCGCCCTCCTTTTCGAGGCAGTCCGCCGCGAGCATCGCGGTGCGGCAATTGCACTTGCGCTCGTACGCGGCAAAGACCTCCATGCGCTCGGCATCCTCGCGGCGCGGCATAAGCCCCGCCTGCCAGAATGCGAGGCGCGAGGCTTTCTCCCAATCGCCTGCCGAAAATGCTTCGCCGAGCGCCTCCTCGCTTGCCGCGTGCGCATCCCGCTCGCCCATTTTGCTGCAATGCGCGCGCCAGATCGCGCGGTAGCGACGTTCGAGGCGCATCATGTAGCGCGCGCCGTCCATGAGCGCACTCGAGCGCATCGAAAGGCGAAGCGTCTGATGAAGCGCGGCGAGACGATGGGCATCCCCTGCAAGCGCTGCGGCGATCCCGACGTACTGCGCGCCGCTCGTTGCGGCGAGATCCGAAAGGCCGACGTTTTCGAGGAGGCTCAGTCCGAAGCGTCCGTGGTGGTGCTCGCCTGCCAGCGTCACGAACGGCACGCCCATGTAGAGTGCATCGCAGCTCGTGCCACCGCCCGTGTACGGGAACGTGTCGAGCGCGATGTCGATTCCGTAATACGCCGTGAGGTAGTCGCCCGTACGCCCCTCGAGCTGCACGCGCGAAAGGTCGATGCCAGCCTGCGCGAGACGTCCTTCCACGCGCGCGCGCCGTGCGGCATCGTCCATGACGGCGCTCTTTAGGTAAAGGCGGCTGTTTGGCACGGCATCGAGGATCTTGCCCCATAGCGCGAGCATTTCGTCCGTGGCCTTGTCGAAATGGCCGAGCGTGCCGAACGTCACATAGCCATTTCTTAGGAATGGCGCGGGCGCCGTCGGCGGCGTGCCCGCGAGCGGCTCATAACACCAATGGCTCTCGGGAAGCCGCAGGAGCTTCTCCGTGAAATACGCCTCCTCGCCCGCAGGCGCTAAATGCTCGTCCGTGAGGAAATAGTCGACGGCGGGCAGCCCCGTCGTACGGAAGTAGCCGATGCCCGAAACCAAGATGGGCGCTGGCTTATAGGCGAGGATCGGCAATGCGTTCCCGCCCGTATGCCCCGAGAGGTCGACCAGGATGTCGATCTCGTCTGCATCGATCCGCTGCGCCGCCCGCTTCGGCGGGAGCGCCGAAAGGTCGCAAAAATGGTCGGCGAGCGCCGCAAATTCCCGTGTCTCCGCGTCCGCCGCACCAATCATGTAGCCGTATACCTCGAAGACCGCCCGATCCGCATGGCGGAAAAACGGCAGCGCAAAGCAGGCGACGACGTGGCGGCAGAAGTCGGGCGAGATATAGCCGACACGAAGGCGCGCATGGCGATGCGCCGCCTTCGCATGCGTGAGCGGCTGTATGCCGGCGAGCAGCGAACCGTAGCCCTTTGCCGCCCGCAAAAGGTCTTCTTCCGCATGCGTGCCGTAGCTGAGGTTCAAGAGATAATTGCTGTAGTCCGCAAGCTTCCCCTGTGCGGCCGTCTTCAACTCGCTCGATGCGAGGTAGGCTCTTGCCGCTTTGTCGCGCCGGCCGAGCTTCTTGTAGCTCTCGGCCTCCAGGTGATAGGCGATGCCGCGCTCCTCCTTCGGCAGGTCATGCGCCGTTATCGCCTGCTTCGCCTTTGCAATCGCCGCGGAGTGCCTGCCGCGAAGCGAGGCGGAAAAGGCTTCGGCAAGCGCCGCAATGCCGCTCTTCGGCACATGGCTGCAAAGCGCGGCTGCAGCCGCTTGAAGCGTGGAGGAGTCGCCCGCGTCCATCGCGGCAAATGCCGCCTCCTTCAGGAGCGATGCATCGGCCGGCTCTCCCGCAACGATATGCGAGGCGGCTGCTGCCGCCTGCCGTATGTCTCCCCTCTGCTGAAACGACCGCATCCGCTGCGCGAGCGTGCGCATTTCTGCACGGCTCGATGCCCTCGCCTTCCCGCAGTACGCCGTCCAGACGCCCGCATAGGCGGACGCGATGGAAGACGCGTAGAGCTCGTGCGCCATGAGCGGCGAGCGCTCCATCATCTTCCGCAGATTCGCGTGCAGGAGCGAGAGCGTCTCCGCGTCGCCCGCGAGCGCCACGGCGCGCCGGACGTAGTCCTCCGTGCTCCCTGCGACGAGCTCCGAAAGGCCGAGATTTACGAGAATGCTCGCGCCGAAGCGCTCGCCGAGGCTCTCGCCGGTCTTCGTCACGACGGGGACGCCCATGTAGAGCGCATCGCACGTCGTGCCGCCGCCGGGGTACGGAAATGGATCGAGCGCGATGTCGACTGCGCGGTACGCGCCGAGGTAGTCGCGTGTCGCACCGCGCCAATCGACGCACGCGAGGTCGATGCCAGCCGCCTCGATTTTCGCGAGCGCCGCTTCGCGGCTCGCGGGCGCATCGAACGCGTCCGTCTTGAGGAAGAGGCGCGAATCCGGCACGCGCGCGAGGATCTCGCGCCACGCGCCGAGCACTTCTTCATTGACCTTCGCAAAATTGTTGAAACTGCCGAACGTGATATAGCCTTTTTTCGCGGAAGGCGCGGCGGGAAGGAATGCGGGATCCTCCAGCGGCGTGTAGCAGAAATGGCTCGCGGGAAGGACAAGAAGCTCTTCCGTAAACGCGCGCTCCGCCTCTCCTGCCGCGAGCGTCGTATCGGAAAGGAAGTAGTCGACGGTGGGAAGCCCCGTCGAGGCGGAGTAGCCGATGCCCGAAATCTGCACGGGCGCCGGACGATAGGCAAGCACAGGCAGGCAGTTGTCCTTCGTATGCCCGGAAAAGTCAACGAGGATATCGATTCGGTCCTCGTAGATCTGCCTTGCCGCCTGCTCTGCCAGCAGCCCTAGGATATTGCGCCATGCCGTGACGCGCTTTTGCAGATGGCGGCTGCAGGCGTCCTCCTCGTTGTTCGCGTAGGCATATACCTCGAATTTTTCCTTGTCCCAGTGCGAAAAGAACGCATAGACAAAGCGCAGGACGACGTGGTTGCGCAGGTCGCCCGAGATGTAGCCGATGCGCAGTTTCTCCTTTTCCTTCGGATAGGCGTGGAAAAACTGCGGCAGGCCATGAAAGAGCCTGCCGTATCCCTCTGCCGCCCGTCTCTGCTCCGCAAGGCTCGTGGGGAGGTAGTGGAGATTGAACAGATAGTCGCTGTACTCCGTCGCGGCAAACGCCAAGGACGTCGCCGCGCGCGCCGCGTGGAGGTAGGCGCGCCCCGCCTCCTTTGGATCGCCTAAGATGCGCGCGCACTGTCCGTAGAGGTTCCATATCCGCTCCTGATAGTCATCGTTCGCCTTCTCCGCGCGAATGGGCAGCAAGATATCCCGTGCGCGCGCGTAATCCTCACGCAGAAAGGCGATGCGGGCGGCGAGGAATTTCGTGTAGACGTCCTGCGGCGCGAGGGCTGCAAGTTTTTCCCACGCCGCCTCCGCCGCCTCCGCCTCGCCCGCCTCAATCCCGATCGCGCACGAAAGGCCTGCCGCCTCGACCGGCGCGCGTGCGGCAAGCTTCCCGGCAGCTATGCGCGCCGCCTCGTAATCGTGCGATTCGAGCGCGCGGTACGCCTCGCTTCGGACTTCTTCGAGCGCATTCTCTGCTTTCATAATGGCTTTCCTTCCCGATTTCCCTTTCCCGTTACGCGTCTTTGCCGCGATGCCAAAGACGCGTGCGCTCCATGCGCTTTCTGAGCCGTTCGTTCTCCTTCGCACCGCCCGCGATCTCGTTTGGCATGAGCACCTGCCATGCGCCATGCGCCGCATCCGTTCCCGCGCTATGAAGCGCCGCGTCCGCGAGGACGAAGGTCCGCTCCAATTCCTCGACGAGCTGCGCCGCCGCAGGCTCTGGCCGCCCTGCCAAAAGGAGACGGTCCATCCTCCCCAGCACGCCGCCTGCCGCGTGGTCATAGTAGAGCGCGGCGCGGCCGAGCCGCGTCCCAGCGAGCATCTGCGCAAGGTAGCCTGCATCGCGCGCCTTGTCAAAAAGCCCATTCAGGAGCGCGATCACATCCGCGTCCGCCAGCCCCTCGCACGCTTCGGCGAGCAGTTGGAGCATGTGCCCGTGGCGCACCTGGAGGCGAAGCCCCTCGGCGAGAAGCGCGCGCGCTGTTTCCTTGTCGCCCTTCCTAAGCGCGATCTCCCCCAGATGCTCATACGTCAGCGGCAGGAGCCGCGCCGCTGCGTCGTCATCGGGGTGCTCTGCCGTAAGTGAGAGCGCGCAAAGGAACGCCTGCTCCGCCGCGAGGAAGTCGCCCATCCTGCGGCAGGCGACGCCGTCCAGTTGGAAGAACGCTGCAGCCTCTGGGTAGCGGCGCTCCGCCTCGTGGAGCACCGCGCGCACTTCCGCGCCGGGCCGTCCGAGCAGCATGAGCGACTGCGCCCAGACCATATAGGGCCGCTGCTCCATGCCGACGGGCTGATGCGTGTCGTGCGCCGCGCGCTCCGCATGATACGCCGCCTTTTCGTAGTCCTTCAGCGAATAGTAACAGTCGGCGAGGTGAAAGTCGTCGAGCGGCTGCACGCCTTCCTTCTCCTGCCGCGCGAGCAGCATCGCAAGGTCGCGCGCCGACTTTTCCGCAATGATCGCGCGCGAGTAGCCCGTATGGTAGATGACGGGCGATTCCACATACTTCATTTCCTGCGGCAAGGCGGGGCGCAGGTTGCGCAGGCTCTCATGCACGGTGCCGACGTAACGGATCCACGGGCGGTTTCGGAAGAGGCGCGTCGCGATCATCGACGTGCCCATGTTCTCGCCTGTGCCGCGGTCGATGTTCACGAGGCGCGTCGCAAGGCCTGCGACGTGCTCCTCCGCGTCGTACCGTGCGACAAGCGCGCGCACCGTGGACACGTCCTCCTCGCGGAAAAATTCATCGGCATCGAGAAAGGCGATCCAGTCCCCCCCGCACGCCTCGATCGCATAGTTCTTCGCCGCCGCGAAGTCGCCCGTCCACGGGAACGACAGGACGCGCGCGCCGCCCGCGCGCGCGATCTCCGCCGTCGCATCGGTTGAGCCCGTGTCGACGACGACGATGGCATCGGCGTAGCCGCGCACGCTCGCGAGCCATTGCGGCAAGTTCGCCGCCTCATTTTTTGCGATGCAGCAAGCCGTGATCCTCATGCGCGTCCCTCCTTTTCCCATCGTCCTGCGCCGTCCAAACGAGATAAGCGCGTGCGCCGCCGTGCGCAGGGTCGAGCGATATTGCCCGTTCCCAGCACTCCCGTGCCGTCTTCCTCTCATCCATGGCGAAAAACGCGCGTCCCAGATCGTACCAAAACTTGCCATTCGCGGCAGGCGAATCAGCAGGGACAAGCCCTGCCGATGAAACCGCCGCCGCGAATCGTCGTCCCATGACGAGCTGATGGAAGAATGCGGCTTTTTCCGCGTCGCCAAGCGCGGACACGAGCGGCAGGACGCGCACGACCTGTGCGTCGCTGCCCCAGCGGACGAAGGCAGGCGCAAAGAGATTCCAGCCATCCGCCCATGCGCCATGCGGGAGATCCGCACCGCGATACGCCTGCCAAAGCGCCTGCATCGCCGGCGGCATGAGTGCGGCAAGGCGCAGCGCGAGGTGCGCCGCTTCTGGCGTCTCCTGCCGCTCCAGCATGAGCAGCACGGCAGGCGCTTCGCGAATGTGCTGCGCTGCTTCCGGCGCAAGCTTCGCGAGAAGCGATGCCGCCTCTTCTTCTTTTGCCTTGTCGTAGAACGCGCTGATTTCGCATTCCGTCTGCCAATCCTTTGAAAGCTGGCGATAGAGTGCGATATGCCCATAACTCTCAGCGAAGCGAAGGAGGTAGGGGCGCACCGCATCCCCCTCGCCTAAGATCGAAACCAGCAGGGCGGCAAGTTCCCCTGCCCCCAAATCCGCATGCAGGGCGCAGAGCACGTCGAGCGCCTGCGCCTCATGCCCATCGAGCGAAATGGCCATGAGCGCCTCGCGCTCCGCCGCTTCCCGCGCGCCGCACGCGAAGTGGCAGGCAGCAAGCGCAGCATGGGTCTCTGCCGCCTCGTCTGCAAACTGGCTTGCCTCCTTGCCGTCCGTTCCCGTCTCCGCAAGGGCAATCGCCTTTTGCAGGAGCGGAAGCGCCTCTGTGGGTGCAGAAGGCGCGAGCAGGATTCCGAGCCTGCCGTAAAAGTCGGGAAGGAGGGGGAAGGCGGCGACCGCTTCGCGCGCAAGCGCAGCTTGCTCCGCGCGCGGTGCGGAGAGTTCCCGCATCGCATCCAGCATGAGCCGGAAGAGATCGCTCTCCGCGCCAATCGAGTGCACAGAACTCCTGCGTGCCGCGCGCGCATGGGCGAGCGCTTTTTCGTAGTCGCCCAGCCCATAGTAGCAGTCGGCGAGATAGCGGTCATGGTACGGCTTTTTCCCGCCCTCCGCGATTTCCTGCAGAAGGAGTGCGAGATTGCGCCGCACCTTTTCGCGGATGCGCCCCGTGCTGTAGCCCGTATGGCGAATCGGCAGATGCCGCCCCTCCGTCCAAAGCGCAGGCTCGCCGCCCGCTTTCCTCAGCTGCTCGTGGACGCGCCCTTCGTAGAAGAGCCCGCGCCCCATGCGAAGCAGGCGGATGTAGGGCTGCCGCTTGATTTCGCGCCCGCCATCGTCTTCATCGACGTGAAGGATCGGAAGCTGCACGGCATCGACCGTCTCCATGCCGAGATCCGTGCGCGCAGCAAAGAGGCGCACCTTCGATGGATCGAAAAACGTCTCATCGGCGTCGAGCACCGTGACCCAATCCGCCCCTGCTTCCTTTGCGGCTGCGAGCGCCGTATTGCGCGCGGCCGCAAAATCGCCCTGCCAAGCGAGGGTTATGACCCGTGCGCCCGCTTCCACCGCACGCTCTCGCGTGCCGTCTTTCGAGCCCGTATCGACGACGATGAGCGCGTCCGCATACGCTTTTGCATTTTCCGCCCAAATCTCGAAATCCTTCCCCGCATCGCGCACGATGAGGCAGGCGAAGAGCTTCATCTCCGCTGCGCGCACGCGGATTGCCTGCCATACGGCGCGGCGGCGTTCCATCACGGAAAGCGCTGCCGGGTCCAGCATGCTCGGCTCGATTCCATGGTAGGCTGCGGCGAGCTTCGCCGCCCGCTCCGATTCCATAAGCGCCGCTTCGTAATCGAGCGCGTCGGCAAGGCACTCGGCGTACTCCGCATGAAAGTCGGGCAGATCCGGGAAATCGTGCACCGCCTGCTCAGCGACTTTCATGCGCGCCTCGTACTGCCGTGATTCTGCGTAAAGGCGCAGGAGGATGCGATGCGAACGGCTCGCATAGGCGACGCCTTTATGCCCGCCCGTTGCAAGGTCGCGCTTCGCGTAGTAGATTGCATGCTCCGCATCGCCGATGCCGTCGTAGGCTTCGGCAAGATACATGTAAAGCGATTCCGGATACGCGGCGGTCACGAGCTCCTTCAAGAGAATCCGCAAGTTGCGCTCCGCTTTCTCTTTCGAGCGCGCCGCGCTGTACCCCGTATGAATGAGCATAAGCTCCGTTTCAGCGATACGCCGCATCGGCTCGACGAGGCGCGGCGTTCCCTTCGCATCATCGCGTATCTCCTCGTGGATGCGTCCGACGTAAGCGCGCCCTTCCCTTCGCGCAAAGGCGCGCGTCGCACAGCTCACGAGCAGCGTCTCGCCCGTCCCCGCCTCGATGTTGCGGATGGGAAAGAGGAGCTGCTGCGTCCCCGCCGCTGCCTCGCGGGCTATGGCCGCACGCAGGTGTCCCCGTGTCGTTTCGGACAGATATTCATCGGCATCGAGAAAAAGAATCCACTCGCCCGTCGCGTTTTCAAGCGCTGCATTGCGCGCAGCGGAAAAATCGTCGCACCATGCAAACGGATAAACGGCGGCATGAAACGACCGTGCCACGTTCGGCACAGTGCAGCCCCTGCCTGTATGGACGACCAGGATCGCATCGACCTCTCCCACAATGCTTTCAAGCGACTTTTGCAGCTCCTCCGCTTCATCGCCCACGATATAACATGCCGTGATGCGCACAGTTCTTTCTCCTCCCTTTTGGCGTGCCGCATAGAACGCCGCCCGCTCATGCCATTTCCGCGCCGCAGCTCGCTCCTGCATGACGAGCGCAATCCGTTCCAAGCGCTCGGCAATGCGGGAGGCAATGCCATCTTGAAAAAAAGAACCATCTTGCAGGGAGTAGTCTGCGCGGTCATAATGCGCGAGCGCTTCTTCAAGGAAGGCGCGCGCCTCGACGAGGCGGCCCATGCTGCTCAGGATGATGCCGCAGTCGGCAAGATGATCGGGAAGTCCTGGAAATCGCTCCGCCGTGTGCCTTGCCCATGCGAGCTGCTCCTCCGGCGGATACTGAAGATGGCGCATGCTCTCGAGGACGAGGTGGTAGAGCGCGCTCGCGTCGCCCCATATCACGACGCCGCCTTCGATCGCCATCCGTGCATAGCGGATTGCCTTTTCATACTGCCCCAGCCCGTAATGGCAATCGGCCAAGTAGCAGGCATACGGAAGCTCCTCCCCTTCCTCCTTCACCGCCTCTTGCAGAAGCCGCAGATTGCGCTCCATTTTCCCGCGCACGATCTCTCTCCGATAGCCCGTATGGACGAGAGCCAAGTCCTTCGGCGCATAGCCAATGGAAAGCGCACCATCGGCCCGTGTGATATGCTCATGGATCCGCCCTTCGTAGCGAATGGCAGGCATGTTGCGGACCAGCCGCACAGCATAATCCATGCTGCACGATGTACCGTCCATGTCGCTCATATTCTTCCGCAGAATGAGCCATGCGTCCTTCTCAGAAGATGTCACAAGCCCCTCGATGCGTTCACGCAAGGAGCAATCGGATTCGAAATACTCATCGGCATCGAGAAAGAGAATCCAGTCCCCCTGCGCTGCGTCCACGGCAGCATTGCGCGGCGCGGAAAAGTCGTCACACCACGGAACATCCAAGACTTGCGCGCCAAAAGACGCCGCGATTGCCCTCGTCGCGTCCTCCGAACCCGTATCGACAACGATGAGCTCGTCCCATGCGCCCCGAATCGACGCGAGCGAGCGCGGCAGATTGCTCGCCTCGTTTTTTACCATGTAGCACGCCGTGAGTTTCATTTCTTACCCCTTCGATGCAACTCAAAACCTTCTATTAGTATTCTCCAATTCACGTGAAAAACCTTTTCCGAATCCGAATTGTCTTGTTGCACAAAAAAGAAGCCCCCTCCGAGGAGGGAGCTTCCTGCTAGCACAAATCTTAAGCCATTTGGCAAAAAGATTACTGGAGAAGGCTGAGGACCGAGCTGCTGCTTTGGTTCGCCTGTGCAAGCATGGACTGAGCAGCCTGCAGAAGAACGTTGTTCTTCGTGTAGTTCGTCATTTCCTTTGCCATATCCGCATCGCGAATCGTCGACTCGGAAGCCTGGACGTTCTCGCTTGCCGTCGTGAGGTTGCTGCTCGTGTACTCGAGGCGGCTCTCGACGGAACCGATCGTCGTCTGCTGGTCGAGCGCCTTCTGAAGGGCGTTGTCGAGAACCGTGATCGCGGCATTCGACTTGACCTGCGTGGAAACGTTCAGGACGCTGCCGTCCGTGCCCTTGAGGCCAAGAGCCGTCGAACGCATATCCGTCATGCCGACCTTGATCGCCTGGTTCGCCTTCGTGCCGACCTGGAGGACGATCGCGTTGTCGTCCGACTTGTTCTGTGCGCGGATGGACTCCGTGAAGTTGTCGAGCGCAGCGTTCGCAGACTTGTTGATCGCGCCCTGGTTGTTCGCGATGCTGATCGTGAAGCCGGAGATCTGGTTGTCCGTGCCCGAACCAGCCGTCGACGTGATCGTCAGCGCGTTGCCGTTATCCGCCGTGAAGACCGAGTTGCCAGCCGTGTCGAGACCGATGTAGGACGAGGAACCCGTGATCGACATCTTGCCGATAACAGTGCCCGCCACTGCCGTGCCGTTCTTTGCCGACGTGAGGCTCGCCATAACGTTACTGAGCGTATTCGTGCCGACCGAGAAATTCGTCGTGTACGTACGGCCCTGCTTGACGAAGGAGACCGTGACCTGATCCGTGCTGTGAATGTTGAGCTTCTCGCCCGTGCGCGTCTTGAGGTCAGTGAGCTTCGAACCGCCGGACGTCGTGGAGAACATGCTCTCGTTCGTCAGCGCCGTGCAGGTAGCCTTGACCTTGTTGTTGTGCGAGCCGTCGACGAGGTACTTGCCGTTGTACGTGACGTTCGCGTTGTCATCGATCTGGTCGACGCTCTGGTTGAGCTCCTTCTGGATCTGC
>ERZ772945.531-NODE-531-length-30424-cov-14.833679_pt1 | contig 30424 bp, 24 predicted proteins | sample MGYA00511681_ERZ772945 | MGnify/ENA primary metagenome ERZ772945 (study PRJEB29015, sample SAMEA2737943) | human oral metagenome | biome: human oral; feature: human-associated habitat; material: dental | place: China | collected 2143 ...
CTATTCATAAGACAAAGGTAATATTTTTATCTGAGTTTTCTATAATTACCCACACAATTCGTTATAGAGCCTAAATGGTCAAATCTATGTTTAAGAAATGGCCAAGCTTTTTGTGGTGAGTCATCACCACGCTTTGAACTATGATTTACCCTCTCAACGAAAATACTCAACGATTTTGAAGAAAGAAGTCAATCCTTTTTTAAGAAAGAGCAGACCTTTTGGTAAAATCTATCACCCTTTTTTGTGAAAAGAGTTTACTTTCTTTTGCATAAATAGTTGTTGCTTTATGACAAAACTATCGTACTTATTTTTTACAAAGATAATCGAGTTTTTATGAAAGAGCTGGCAATGCTTTTGTAAAGACATTCATCAGTTTTAAAAAGTTAGTGGTTTTTTTACGGAAAGTGTATTGGGGGTTAGGAATAAAAAGAGGGAATGTGTTTATTTTGACACATCCCCTTTTTTATTTTAGAAATCAACACGCCAAACTCCTCTATCGAATACGAATGATTTGTTAGAATCATCGTTACTTGTCATTCGTAAAGACGTTGGATGCTTTGAATCATTGATAGTTAATGTATAAGTCGTAGGATTACCATTGGTGAGGAAGGTGTTAGCTATATCCTTCAGTCTAAAATTATTATAGAAGTTAGTACCATTCTTCTCATCAGCTGTTTTAGTTCTCGTAATAAAACCAGAGATGGTTAGCTGATCATTTCCACTTACACTATAATTTACTTTGATATCTCCCCAGCCATTCCCAACGTAAGATGAGAAGCTAAGATAACCTGGCTTGTTACTAAAGAAGAGAGTTACAATAGCATTATTCTGACTTGTTGCGTATGTGGCTACATCACGCCAAATATTCACTTCTGTCGTACTACTATAAGTAGTATTAAATGACCAATCGTCGAGGAAAAGAGCTTCCAATGGAGTTGCTGCACGTGGACAAAGTTGTATTGTTTTGTCATTAACATCAAGCCATTTATCATCAGCAGAATAAGTAAAGCGGGTCATCTTCTTTTCATACAATGGACTCTCTCGAAGAATCTCCATACCTTCTTTTGTATAAATGAAAGGAATCTCTATAGTCTTGCCTTCTTTGCCGACGAAAGTTAACGTGTGATATTTCATTTCAACAGGATATGTCTCATTATCGATGATTAGATTATAACGCTCTGAGTACATTGCTGAAGTTGTATTCTTAACATCTGCGAAGAAGGTAGCCCACGTTAGGTTTTCAGGCATTGGAGTTAGAACAACACGATCCCCATGTTTACGACCTTCGAGGACTACACTATCTTTTGAACAAGACATCACACGGAACTCAAAATCGCCTTCAAAACCTTTACCATTTTGTCCGATAGCCTTACCATTCAGTACTCCAACAGGATCAGAATACTTATGTAAAGCGCTATTAAAAGAGTCGAACGAAAGCAAGACACCTTGTCCCTGTTGAATCTTATAATGCGATGTTGCCTTCACATTCTCTGTTTCTTCTTCACAGAAAACATTATTATCTATTCCAAACTTACAAAGAATATTGTATCCACCGAAGCCACCAGAACCTTGATAAGCCATTCGCCAGCCGTTAGGTGCCGCAGTCAAGATATCTTTTGTATTTTTGATAGACTCAGCAATACGTGCAGCTGAAGGCTTATTAAATGCATCTTCCACTTCTGGTGTGCAAGAAGCTACAAGTATAAATGCCGTTGTTGCTATTAATAACCTATATACATTTTTCATATTTAAATCTTAATTTAAAGTTTCCAGATCCAGACTATTAACTTCGCTTGCACGTCGTAGAACAATGGTACGTAGTTTATCGATATCTACACCCCAAGAGTCCTTTAGATAACTACGAATGATACTCAACTTAGCGAGAATTGCCTTCTTACCAGTTTCATCACCATTAGCAGCCACTGCCTGAGCAAGTCTTTTCTGCCACATTACATCAGTATCCGTTACATAACATGAGAACACTTCAGCGAAGTCCTCGTTGTATTCGCTACTTGCATAACCTGTTACATAACCTTCTTTACCAGCATCTTCATCTTTTACGTTTACCCAATCAGCAGAGTGATACTCCTTAGTGATTGTACGAAAATCAGTAGAATAATCCTTCAACTGCGTAAGGATATGTGCGAACTCATGATGCATTGTATGGAAATAAGCACGATTTAAATCGAAATCACTACCCGAAGCAAATGGATTCGTTTGTTCAATATATAGATGTGCAGGGTCTAAGTAATTTACTTGAAAGAGATTCACACGAATACCACCTTCAGCAAAACCAAGGACAATAGAGCCGTCATTCTTATGTTGAGCAGAACCAATCAGCTGGAACTCTCTAAAGCAATGTTGTTTAAGAAAGTCAGGTCCCATCAACTCGGTATATGCATCAAGCCACACGTGTTTGATAATCTTAGCCAAGGCAATAGATTTCTTAATGTCTGCAGGGCTAACATTATAGCCCATGTCACTATTCTGGTCAATATAAAGATAATTGAACTGAATGTTGTAAGGTTCAGTATAATTTTTATTTAACCACTTATCAAATGCTGTTGAGTCTGTATTCTCCTCTCGTGTAGGGAATATAGAGTTGTTCGCATCAACATCATCATTCGAACAAGCAACAGTCAAAGCAGCTACAGCTGCGAAAAGAAATATTTTTATAGTATTCATACATTGTCCTCCCTTTTTTAATTCTCACGTGGATTAGGTTCCAGTCCAGCTTCGATTACATCAGAAGGTAATTGTAAAGCACCTCTTAGGTCACCCGATTTGAAGTAGACAGGATCTTCACCATCAATGAGGTGAGTTATTCTAATACCATAACGTTTGATATCCATAAATCGCATTCCCAGCTGGCAAGTCTCTATACGTCGCATCTGTAGCAAGATATAAAGTAAGTTCGTCTGCGTCTCGTCAATTGAGAAGCCTTGTGGGTGCAATGCTTTCTTAAAGCCAAAGTCCGATTTATTCGTGATCTCTTCTGGTACCAAAGGTATTGTTGCTAAGAAATCATTCACTGATTGTAGAGTCAGTGTAGGACGAGTTGCTGTTACCACGCCATTTTTCTCTACATTAGGAGCACAGTGTGCGTTAATCCATAGATTCATATCATTCAGTGCTTCCGTGTACTTCTTCAAGTGGATTTCCGCTTCAGCGCGAACAAGCAGTGTTTCGTCAGCTGTGAGCACAGCATCAACAGTACGAATAAATCCTCTACTCCTTGCAGCATCAGTATACTCAAACTCATTAGACAAGCGAGGGTAAGCAATCTGCTGGCTATTACCATAGAGTAAGTGCGACTCATAAAGCGTGTTATCAACAGAGCCTGCTCCCCATGGCATCTTTGTCCAGTAGAGTTCATTAAGAATAACATCGTAACCTGAATTAAAACGCTTATATCCTCCATAGAAAGTGGCAGCACCAGCAGAAGACACTGCTGTCTGTAGCATAAAGTTAGCATTCTCACTTGAGTTAATGTAAGCATCGTGAATAGCCCATCTTCCTCCGAGAGTCTTATAGCGATAGACTGTGCGTAAGAGAGAAGCAGGCTGAGAGCCTAATGCTTTAGAAGCATATTCAGCAGCTTTATCCCACTTCTGGTAATAGAGATTGAAGCGTGCTGCGAACGCGTATGCTGCTTTCAGATTAAAGTGATATTTAGGTACTGTCATATAAGATTCGCTTACATGAGGTAAAGCAGCTTCAATATCAGCATTAATATTCTCATAGAGTTCACGAAGTGTACCACGTGTATCTATTGAACGGTTAGGCTCTTTTGGATATGGCAATCCAAGATACTTATCAGCCTTAGAGTCGTCATACGCCATACAGAAAGCGGTTGCGAGTCGGAACATTGACCATGCTCGGCAGAGTAAGGCCTCAGCTTTCACAGCTTCAACATCGCCATCTTTTACCTTACTAAGGTCAGCAATAGCCTGATTAGCATTACCTATAGCATAATACATCTTTCCCCAGACATGTCGTGGGTCATCATTTCCTGTAGTATTCACGTCTTTCCAACGAAATAGTTGGTCTTGATTTGTTTGATAATTGAAAGTTTTTCCATTATCCATTACGTTATCACTACAATACTCCATCATATAATCAGTTGACCCATCAGGATAAGCTGACGACACCAACTGTGTAGCCTTTTCAAAGTCGTCTACCTCAGCTCGATCGTCAGGCAACTTATCCAAGAAATCATTACAGGACGAGAATGTAAACAGTAATCCTACTCCTGCCAATAGAATATTTATCTTTTTCATTTTGTAGTTCTCCTAATTATATATGTTTGTATCAGATTCCGAGACGCAATGTCAGTGTGAGCTGACGAGGAACAGGTAGAGCCACACCACCTGCATTATAGAATTCAGGGTCCTGACCATTGAGTTTCTTATCAGAATAAATCAAGAAGAGGTTAGTAGCCTGGAGCTTTAAGCTCAATGAACTTAATGAAAGATGTCTTATCATCTGTACAGGGAAATCATAACTCAGTGATATTTCCTTCATACGAATAAAGTCTCCTTTGGCAATACGCTCTGTTGAGTAGTTGTATGCGTTATAAGCACGATACAAATAGCCATCTTGCTGCAGCGATCTAAGGTCAGCTATAGCAGGGATATTCGTATGCTTCTCATCACCAGCCTCAGTCCATCGATTACGGAACTCCTTAGGCATCGCAGACATATCAGAATAGCCTGTGCTAAAGAATGGGTCAAGACGTACCTTATTACCAAAAGCGTAAGTGGCAAAGATACTCAAGTGCCAACCTTTATAAGAGAATGTGTTACCAAATGAGCCTGTAATCGTTGGATCTGTTGGACCCTCATAGACTAAATGGTCGAGGTTATAGCTTTGGAAATCCACACCACTTGTTGTAAGGTTGCCATTCTGGTTGATAACCTGTGGTATTCCATGCTCGTTAAGTCCCTTGAAATCCCAAGAGAAGAGTGCACGATAAGGATAACCTACCATTGTGAAACCGCCTCCACTCACCATTGACATAATACGTGAACGGCTATCGAGGTCGGTTACACGTGTATTAACATGAGAGAAGATAAAGTCAGTTGTCCATTGGAAATTCTTCGTCATGATGTTCTTACTTGAGATAGACAGTTCCTCACCATGCGACTTCATACTTGCAACGTTAGCATATTCAGTAATTGTACCCTTCGTACCATTTGTTGTACGTGGACCAATAAGGTCGTAGTTATTACGTGTGTACCAGTCGAATACAACATTCAAGCGGTTATTTAAGAATCCTAAGTCTACACCAATGTTAAACTCATGTTTCTTCTCATAAGTAAGATCAGGGTTCGCAAAGTTCCAAATCTCTAATCCAGACTCTTTATCAATAGCAAATGGACGCCAGAAATTTGTACTTGTAATCATCACCTGCGAATTGGTAACAGCAGGTTTATCACCCGTCAGAGAGTATGACATACGTAAGGTAGCGTGTGTCATTGCACTCTTAAATGTCTTTTGGAACCATGGCTCCTCATGTGCATTCCACACACCTGACACGTTCCATGTAGGTAGCCATCGAGCCGTGCGAGCTTTACCGAGTCGGTTACTTCCTTCATAACGAGTTGTAAAGTTGGCAGCATAACGTCCCTTCCATGAATAGTTTGCTGTACCGAAGAAAGACACGTCACGGTTGTAGCTATTAGAGAGACTATAATACAACATATTCTCTTCTACAGCATGCTTGAAGTAATGGTAGTCGTAATTAGCTAAGAAACCTAATCCGTACTGCATACCCACACCTTCAAAGAAACTACGGTTACGTTTTGTATTGTTAATCTCCATACCTCCATAGAGGTTCAAGATATGTTTCTCGTTGAATACATCATTATAGCTTGCCGTTGCACGGAAGTCCCAGCTATTCATGCGATATTTTGTTTCGTCATAGAAACCTCCCTTAGGTAATACAGAGTATTTCAAAGAGTTAGGCTGGTCTGGATCAAGATACAACCAAGGGTTCGCATTGCGAATAGTAGCGTCGTCCATAGCGCGATAAGCCATAGCCATGTTAGAGCCTTCACGAATCTGGTAAGCTTGAGAAGTGATAGAATACTTATATGCACCAAGGAGAGCGATTTGTACCTTACTGATAGGTTTATACTTCAATTCTGCTTGCATCTTCAAATCGAGAACATCAAAGTCAATGAAATTATTTGCTAACTCATGATGGATATTAAAAGGTGCATAGTTACGAACATAGAAAGTATTTGGATCTAAGGCACGTGAGGTGTTAATAGCATAAGAATAAGGATTGATGTCAAAGCCACGATTTACCTCACCCGTTACCACGTTTACATCTTGATTAACTGAACCAGGGGCACGTTGCTTACGATATGAAGTGTTACCAATAAGATTTAAGGAAACTTTCTTACTTAGGTTATAGTTTGCATTGACAGAGTAAGTCATACGACGAACCTTGCTCTGCTCAGTCCATCCTGGGTCATCCATGAATGAGAATGATGTATAATATTGAGCTTTCTCCGTACCAGATGACATAGAGATAGAATGGTTCATAGAGACAGAATTGCTAAAAAGCTCTTTGAACCAGTTGGTATTACGCATCTCTGCTTCACGAAGATAATCATTAATTGCAGTTGGGTTATTTGCAATACCAAATCGTCCGTTAGTTTCATCGTAAGTATTTAGCAGCGTGTACATCTTACCGTAGATACCACTTGTGGCTGCACGCATCGTGCGTGAAAAGGAGAATAAGCCATCAGCAGCCATCTCTTTATAAATACCCATTTGTTCCTGTGAGTTCATGATATTAAATTGTGAGTAGCTTGGACGCATACGCATCGTGAACTCACCGGTATAGCTAATACGGTTATTACCAGCCTTACCTTTCTTTGTTGTCACAACAATCACACCACCCATGGCACGTGCACCATAGATAGATGTTGCAGAGCCGTCCTTCAGAATCTGGAAGCTTTCGATGTCGTCAGCATTTAGTCCTGCAATAGCAGAAGAGATAAGTGTTGCAGCATCTCCTGATGACAAGTTGTCTGCATTGACCTCTGTTACATCTTCCATGATGACACCATCAACTACCCAGAGTGGTTTTGAGGAACCATAGATAGAGGTAGCACCACGCACACGGATCTTCGGTGCCGTACCGAATGTTCCTGACACGTTTTGAACACTCACACCTGCCGCACGACCTTCGAGCGAACGACTCACGTCTGCCATACCATCAAGTTTTGCTTTTGAAGCATCAATCTTGGTGGCTGCACCAGAGAAGAGTCGTTTGTCTTGTTGGGTCATACCCGTTACGACAACCTCCGTAAGCTGATGGTCGTCATTGCTTAGGGCAACCTTCATGCCATCTTTAGGCGTAAGGGTCTGTGTGACCATACCAATGTAACTGACTACGAGTTTCTTTCCTGCAGGGACATCGATTGAGAAACGGCCGTCTATATCAGTGACAGTACCCGTCGTAGTACCTTGTACCATGACAGACGCACCGATGATGGCTTCTCCATCTCCCTGAGAAACTACGGTTCCATTAATCTTTGTCTGTCCGAATGCTGTGCCTAACGACAGAAACAGACCAAACAAGAATAGAGCAATTCTTTTTTCCATAGATCTCTTGTGATTATTAAAACATTTTTGAATAACTGTCTTGTTAAACTATACGTATTTTATTCTTCGCTGAAATCTTATATTAGAATAGGTATATAAACTTTAAAAGATTGTTTAGGTTCTACAATAGATAAAGAGTATTACGTCTATTGGCCACAAAGATAAATATTATTTATTGAGATTGCAAACTTTTTTTGTCCTATATTACATTTTATATTAAAATTTCCTTTAATTCCATAACTGCATACTTCGTTTCTCCTTAATAAAAGACATGTTTTTTTGTGTGAAAGCCCTTTTGTTCCATTCAAGAATTAAAAATGTAGTTGACTCCTACTTTTGTTATTCTACGTTTAACACCTATCATTATAATTTCTTGCCGTCAGTGCACTCTTTGCTGTGTTTCAGCTGTGAATTTTGTGTCCTACAAATCTTAGTCCTTCTAAATGGTTTTTACTTTTAAAAAGATCTTCATATATAATGAATGGTGGAGCATACAAAAGTAAGAAGGGTTATGTTTCAAGCTCTTTCCCTTCTCCATTATTTCCCTTCGGTCATTGATTGTAGGCGTGGAGAAGAGTAGGATCAGAGTCCTGTAGATTGTAGGGGTGAGTCTAATAGGAGACGAGGTGAGACTAATTCTTTTGCTCTATACATACAAGGTCATGTCGTGCTTAACCCTGTCCGACATCTCCTTTCATTCAGAAAAGGGTGGGGGAGAGAGTGATTATCTTATCTTGTTGTCAATATTCTTTGTGCCTTCAAATCATACACATGCCCATTGAGCAAATAGAAGAGGCTTAATTAGATTGCAGAACATGCCTTTCTTGTGTGTTGAACACGCCCTTCTTGGAGCAAGAAGGGTACTTTCTTTAATGCCTTTCTTAACCTGTTGATTCTATGTATGTTATAAGCGTTAATTTAATAACTATTATACCCAATCTTAAGGATTTATCATACGTCCTTTTATAATATCTTTTTATTCTTCTTAGCGATATCTTTGGCATATAGAACAATTATTTTGATACGCTTATAGAGATGTAAGTAAATGTAGTAAGAGAAATTCCTCCCGTAGAATAAAACAAAGCCTTGGGTGTAAAATCATTTCTACTACTGACTCTATGAATACCCAAACGAATACGGCATACTCAGGCTCTTTGGACGCAAGCGATAAAATAAACATTCTACCTGGCTATCGTACGGACGATTTATCTATCTAACCACAGAGAGATAGATAAATCTTACGTTCGTCCAAACGGTCTATCGTTCGAACTATCTATTTATCGAACTATCGGACGACCGATATGTCGAATTGTCGAACTCTCGAGAGTTACCTGCTTTCATTTTCGTTGATATGAAACGAACCGGCACCTCTTCTCATTACCGCAATCATACCATTCTTATACAGAACATAAGAGTTTTTCAGCGACAGCTCCAAATCTGATAAGGAAAGCTACCAGCCTTTGCGCTTAAAGTTTATGAGCTTTCTATTAAAAGCTTATAAGTAATCTACAAAAAGCTTATAAGTAATCTGACAAAAGCTTATAAGTAATTCACAAAAAACTTATAAGCTTTTTACTAAAAGCTTAAGAGCTTTTTGGCGAAAGCTTAGGAGTTTTTCTGACTGACAGACTAACTTCTCTTCTTTCCCTTCTATATCCTTGCTTTTCTGCGTTGCTTTGTTCAATGTAGTTCTACGCTTATCTTTGCACACAACTATAGTGGCAACAGACTGTATATGAGTTTGTTTGCCGAGTAACAATAATGTAATCAAAACAAAAAGAATGCAATGAAACTTATCATTATCGACCGCAAGGCATGGGAGCAGCACTGCTCCGACTTTGCAGACTTTGTCCATCGTATCGAACAACTCATCGGCAATCCGCCCGTAAAGGACGAATGGCTCGACAACGAAGCCGTATGTCGCAGGCTCGGCATCAGCAAACGTACCCTGCAATCATACAGAGATATGGGTAAAAATTCCTCATTCAATGATAGAACACAATTGTTATTATAAAGAGAGAGACATTACGGATTTATTGAGCGCAAAAAGTGAATGAACTATGTTGAGAACGAAATCATTGTACAGAGAGACTGCTACAACTAACAATAGTTTATCAAGTCAAAGAGGTTACCAAGTAATTATCTTGTCTACAATAGCCTGTTGCTCATTGGAAGTACGACGCAGGTAAATTCGAGTGGTCTCAATACTCTCATGCCCCATTAAGTCTGCCAATAGAACAATATCATTGAACGATTCTAAGAAATTCTTTGCATACCTATGACGGAAGGAATGAGGGTGCATCACCTTGGAATTTATACCCCATTGATGGGCGAAGCGTTGTAATTTGTGTCGAATGGCTCGTGGAGTAATCTGCTTGCCGTGTTTGTCTAAAAATAGATATCCAAGATCTATATTGGCACGCTTCAACCATGCTTTTGTCTCCATGCAGAGATCTTGCGGAATGAAGATCCGACGAACCTTCCCTCCTTTGGTATAGATGTCAAAGTAACCCACTCTCACATGCTCGACCTTGAATTGTATAAGTTCACTTACTCGAGCTCCTGTAGCACCTAAGAAACGAACGAGAAAATACCATACTTCCTCTTCTCCTTCTTTGAGTTTTGACTTGAGATACTGGTAGTCCGCATTGCTAATCACATTTTCGAGATAAGTTTTCTGTTGTATTTTGAGAGATTTGAGACGAAGGCGAGGTTTACCGATAAACTCTAAATATTTGTTGAGAGCCTGAATGCGAAGGTTTACAGTTTTGGGTTTAAATTGTTCTATTTGATCTGCTTTGTAAAGCAAAAGATTTTCTCGATTGAAGCAAGAATACTTTCGCTCAAAGTCTTCTACAGCATACAGATAAGCTGTAATCGTATTGTCCGATAATTCTTCTTTCTTGAGTTGTTGCTTAAATGATTTGACCATATTATTTGATTTTGTATCTAAGTAATATTGCAAAAATCTCGTCGATTTACGCTATTATAGGCAACCCGCCGTATCAGGTGGTGTCAGAGAATACAAGTGATGCTCCTGTATATCATCTATTTATAGACCTTGCCTCTCAACTAACACAGCGGGTATCTTTGATAACTCCTGCACGCTATCTTTTTGATGCAGGAAAAACGCCTAAAGAATGGAATGCCAAGGTATTACAAGATGAGCATTTCAAAGTTGTGAACTATTGGGCAAATAGTACAGAGGTCTTCCCTACGGTGGATATCAAGGGTGGTGTCGCTGTTATGTATCGTGATAGTAAACAAAATTTTGGTAAGATTGGTACATTTACTGCCTATCCAGAGTTAACACGTATAGCAAACAAGGTTGTACCTATGAGTGAATCTGGGGCTTTTGCAAACCTAATCTATTCCCCCGAAAGTTATCGTTTGTCTAATAAACTACACACAGATTTTCCTTGGGTTGTAGACCGCTTGAGTAAAGGACATCCATACGATATAACAACGAATATCTTTGAAAAACTTCCCGATATTTTCAGGAAAGAAAGGCTAACGCATGAGGATGAAGTCCGTTTTTATGGGAGATACAAGAACGAGCGTTGCTATCGTTGGGTTAAGAGAGACTACATTGAGTATCATCCTAATTTGGACAAATACAAGGTGATTGTCCCCAAGAGCAATGGCTCGGGGGCAATTGGTGAAGTGCTAAGTACACCTATCATCGGGGAACCCCTCATCGGAGTTACCCAAACATTCCTGACGATAGGAGCATTCGACACTCAGTCAGAAGCTGAGGCATGCTTAAAATACATCAAAACAAAGTTTGCACGTACAATGCTGGGAATTCTCAAGGCTACACAAGATAATAAAAAAGAAACGTGGCGGCTTGTACCACTCCAAGACTTTACTGCAGATTCAGACATTGACTGGAGGATGTCCGTGGCAGATATCGATCGGCAGCTCTACCGTAAATACGGATTGGAAGAGAAAGAGATTACTTTTATAGAAGAAAAGGTACGAACAATGGAGTAATAGAAAAGAGGGGCAAGTCATCACAAGGCTTGCCTCCTCCTGTTATCGTTCTGAGAGTGTCTTTTTGATGATGGCTTGCATACTCTCGTCTATTTCGAATAGTCGATATAGTTGGGCATTCACATCTTGGCTATAGTCTATTATCCCATTCTCATCTGTATAGTCCAACAAATCAGGAACAAGTTTTCCCAAGGATGTCAAAGCTTCATCCGTTAACAAAAATGCGTAGCGTATGAAATCTGTTTGGCAGTATATATAGAAATTGCGTGCTTCCTTTTCTGTATCAAAAGTTTTGAGGGCAACACGAGACCGACCAAAGGCAGAACGATTGTCAAGCACAGCTATCTGATTGCTTCGCTTCTGCCCGCCAGCATTGGCACTCGACACTACGACCTTCCACCGATATAAGTAGTCCAAACCTGTCTTAATCACCGTTTTCTGGGCCACATACCAACTTGCTCGCCCCGCCTTACCAGCCTTGTCATTCGTAAACAATTTTATTTCATCTTCGCAAAGCATCATTCCTTCTTGATAGGGGCGTACTAATGTCGGATTTTGCTCAACAAAATCGCTCTCTATAGAAAATAGACTGCGAGGAAGAACTGACCCATAGATATAGTCAAGATGATAGTTAGTGACAACAGCTTGTATCTTTTGACTGATTTGCCCTGCCATCGGGTCAAGAGCCATTAAAATCTTTCCAGGGTTGGTCATTGTAACTTCAATAGTTTTTCCTTCTTTGCTATAAGCATAGACAAAGCCCTCTTTTTTCTTAGCATTATCCATAAACACAATAGATAGCCCATCGGCTATACCAACATCATGGAAAATGTCTGTAGAGTCGGGGAAGAAATGAAGACGGCTGAGTCTCTTGTCATTGATTTGATTGTAGCCAAAATCTGCCAGTCCCTTTCCAGAACGATGTATCCATCGCCCTGCAGGGTAAATAAGCGATGAAAAACGTGGAGAAAGTCTGTCGGCAAGTAACTGAAAATGCTGAAATATATTTATAACAGCTTTCTGTCCATTATCTGTATCTTTCTTTGCTACGGTTAGCTGATACGGCGGGTTGCCTATAATAGCGTCTATCTTCATATTTTCATCATTATTTATGTTCCAAAATCTCTTGCCCGAGCGTAACATATTAACTACGTTTTCGGGCTGTGTGGTAATATTTTCGATTAGTTCAGGATAATATTCGGCATGCACTTTCGTCTTGCGGAAACCACGCAGGGTACGCATGGTGATGTAGCGTGCCATAGGCGTTTTGCAGACAACAAAGATATTTTCATCTAAAGTTCTATCCCAAAGCATGAGGGCCGTGGTGCGATTGACCTCTCCATACCTCTCACGAGCTTCCTCTATCCTTGTGCGGTAGATATTGTAAGCAGCATAAAGGGGATAGAGTCCACTCTTGGAGTTGATTTCTAAAATGACGCTCCGCGGGCGGAACACCTTTGAGGTGATGCCTTTATGCTCAATGTAGCGAGGTATGTCCAAGGTGCTGGTAAAGTCTTCATTCATAAAACAGTAGCCTCCAAGGGTATTGCCAAGGTGCATGTTTACCACGCGCCAAGGTGTAAGCACTGTCTCTTTATCGGGATTGCGGAAGGTGGCAAAGATACTTGCCAAACGGGCAATGCGTTCCTCAATGGTAAACTTATCTGCTATGCGAGCCATTTCACGAATGCGCTTGCCTGCCTCTCGGAAGATGTCGGGGTCGTAATAACGTTTGAAACGACTGAATACCTGTTTAGTTACACCCCGAGGCATAAATTCCTCCCAAGACTGGTCGTCCACAAGATTGGCAAAGTTGTCGATGGTAAGTTCTTTGTCTTCATCCACCATTTCGGCACCATAGAGCATGAGGGGCATTCGGATGGAGATGCCACGGAGAATAGAGATGGCTTCACGCCGCTGATCACCCTTAGTCTTAAGTTCGTCGAGTCGCTTTTTTCCTCTGTCGTAAGGTCTTTCTTTTTCTTCTTTTCGAGTCGCTCTTTCTCCTCGTATTGTTCGTTGGTCAGTCCCTGTCGGTTGATATCAATGTCTCCCGACTTGGGCATTGCTTTTGTTTTGCCAATGATGCCTTTGAGGTTGTTAAACTCTTTAAGTTCCACATCCGTGAGCTTGAGCAGTTCATCGTTGTAGAGTGCGCCATTCTCAAACCCATCTTGTACCACTTTTTCTATCTGTGCTCGCTTGAGTTGTGCAAGCATAGTCTCCACTTTGTATTCCTTCATTTGCCCACCGTCAATGGCAATGATAGGGCAGAAATTGAGGAAGTCACCAAGAATTTTTCGGTCACCTTCGGTCTGTTTACCTGCTTTGTGTGACACCTTGGCGGTCTCAGCAAGCACGCGAAGCGTACGGTCAGGGGCGAAGTCGAAGGCATAGCAATCAGTCTTCATGCGCCCATTGTGGGTGTAAGGTGTCTGTACGCGGAAAATAGTCTGCATATATCCGGCTGCCGAAGTGCTGTAAGAGCCCGCCATCATAAACACTCCAGTCCAAGGCTTAACGCTGACACCTGTGGTAAGTCGTCCACAAGAGAGGGTTATTGTGTAAGATTCGTCAGGGTCGTTGCCGATAGCTTTATTGACAAGTTCGAGTGCATCGCGACTTTCTTCCTCGTCGTCACCATCGCCTGCCACGTTGACCACATTGAAGAGGCCAAAGACTGGATGCTCGGCCAGTTTTCGGCTGAGTGCCTTGGCAGCTTTAATGCCTGGCAGAATCCAAAGGGTATGGCGGAAGATCTGTCGAAATTTATCGTTAGAGTAGGGGTAGAGCGAGTCTTCATCGTCGGTCGTCAAGAGAGAGAGGAAATGGTCAATGTCTCTCTTGTGTACAAATCCTCCATCCTCCTGTGTGCGGAAGAATTCACGGAAGTTGAAGGCTTTTTCTTCGTCGCTATATTCGCTCATCAACCGCCCAAGATCGTATGTATAGATATGGATAGCAGGAAGGGAAGCGTATGGATTGGCGTCACCAAGATGATTGATTTCCCAATCTATTTTAGCTTGTTGCTCCATGACGTAATCCCAGGTAAAAATCTCTTCCTCCTTGTGATTATCCAACAGGTTAAAAGGTGTCCCTGATAGGCGTAATGTCTTGGTCTTTTTGCCTATAAGTTGCTCTAAGACAGCTTTTCCCAGTTCGGTCTGTGTACCTTCGTGTGCCTCATCGACAATGACCAAGTCCCAAGTTGTCGAAAAGACTTCGTTGTTCTTATCAAATTTGCCGCCTACTTCCTTAGAACCCCGCATATCTTGCATAGAAGCAAAATACACATATTTCTTTCCTTGAACAGCAAGTCTCTGGAGCGAGGCAAAACTCTCCCCCTTGTTATGCGAACCATAATGCCACTTAGGACAGTTGTGGAATGTCTTTCCGAAGTCTTCAAACCAACTGGCGTCTACCACAGGACGATGAGTAACAATAATGGTACGGACGGCTCCCATCTCCTTAGCTACACGCAAGGCACATAGGGTTTTACCAAAACGCATTTTGGCATTCCATAACATCTGATTGCCTTTACGAAACTGCTTGAGCGTACGCTCCACTGCGTTCTTTTGCTCTGGACGGAGAATGATAGGATTCTCTGTATGTGTTACTTCGCCTGCCCCCAAACTTTCTTTTCCTTCTTTGATGGCAGTAATGGCACGTTTGACAGTTTCTAAATCACAAGAATACCATTCGGTAGCTCCTTTAAACTCCTTACGTTTTACGCCCGAACGTTCTAAAACATTATGCACTTGCTTATCATTGAAGGAACAAATACGCCCTCCTCGGATGTAAAGCGTAAGCTCGGTGTACAAGAGTTCGTAGCTAATACCTGCCGTTTTTGTATATTGGTCAATACGTTCTTTGGCTGCTTTATTTAGACCCTCGCTATTGGGTGTGGTTGAAGCTGGATCAATATTATCTGCAAGCGTTGTTTCTCCAATCTTCAGACTACCTTCATGCTGATTGTCTGCAATAGCAAAAACATATATCAAACGAGGTTTGAGTGATGATTCAAAAGTTGCCATGGTTTGAGATTTATGTTGTTATTTTATTAAATCAATGAAACGAATCTTTCTATTATTTTCTCCTGTTACAGAGTCTTTGCATCCCCAGTCACGGATGAGGCAGTATGTCCCATTGTGTCCTTTATAGGTGTCGTTCTGACATCCAGGGCAAAGTATAGTTCGTTCTATTGCTTCAAATAGAGTTTGTTCGATTACCACTTCATTGTGTTTACAACTATTCGGAACTACCCCTTTGAGTCCATCCATTTGAAAAACATTCCAAGCAATGATATAGGCAATGTATTTGATAGAACGTTCTTGGGGTTTTTCTCCAAATTTTTCAGTGTAATATTCGATAAAAGTTATGAGCAGTGCTTCACGAGCGAGCAAGAGATTGTCCCCTTGCCATTCATAACCATAGATATTCTTATATGCCTCTTGTGCCATCTTGAGCCATTCGCCAGTGGTGGTAGTATTTTCCGAGACAACTCGTAGTTTACGATCGATCATACCTATACGCTGTGAGATGGGGATAAATGCTCCTGTGGTTGTATCATATCGGCTAACAAGATATGGGGCTTCTCCACAAGTAATCTCCATACGAGTGGAACGAACATAATCCTTCCATGTTTTTCCATCAGGGAACGAAACTGGAAGGGGTGTCGCAGTCCATGTTTTGGTTTCGGGGTGTTCTTGATTAAAAACGTCTTTGCGTCCAAACCAAGCTTCATCTATCAGATTGTTTTGGGTATTGCATACCCAGGAAGGAGTAAAAACCTCAGCTTTGTCTTTGGTTCGGTTCGCTTGTTCTTCTCGAGTTTTTAATACTCTCGGTTGTATGATAAAACCATTATCACCGGTGATACAAGGTATTGTGATAGGTGCATGATAACTATATGCCTCACCTAAAGAGGCATAATCGTCCGTAGCCCAAAAGATATTCTTTTGCGTCGTGTGGTCTCTGAGTAATTCTACAAGTATTTCTTCTGATTGCCGTAGAAGTTCGTTTTCACTAATATCTATATTTGGTTTCATATCATTCAGCGTTGTCTCTAAATTCAGAAATCCATTCTTTTACCTTTGATTGTAGCAGAGTTTTGTCGGGAAGATACAATTGATAAGCAGAAGCATAGATACTCGCATTTTGGGGCAGAGTAAGTTCTACTAATGCATCGTTTTTGTTCTCGCAGAGCAAAATACCGATTGTTGGGTTTTCAAAATCTTGTCTGATATAGCGATCATAATAGTTGACATACATCTGCATCTGTCCCAAATCCTGATGGGATAAGCTTCCTGTCTTAAGGTCTATCAATACATAACATTGTAATAATCGATTGTAAAAGACTAAGTCCACATAAAAATGTCTTTCTTCAAAGGTAAATCGCTTTTGCCGTGCTTCAAAAAGAAACCCTTTCCCTAACTCCAATAAAAATTGTTGCATACGTCCGATTATGGCATTCTCTAATTTTGACTCAGAGTATAGACTGTCGGGCTTTAAACCTAAAAATTCCAACGTAATTGGATCCTTAATGATGTCGGATGGCTTCTCTACAACTTGCCCCTTTTGAGCAAGCCGCCTCACTCCCTCCTTGTCTCGGCTGAGAGCCAGTCTTTCGTAAAGACTGCTTCCTATTTGTCTTGATAGTTGACGTTTGGACCACTGTTGTTGTGAACTTTCTATTTCGTAAAACCTGCAAGCATCGGGGGCTTCAACACGCATTAGAAGCAAGTAGTGCGACCATGACAATGTGAACTTTGGAGTAAAATCGTCAATTTGACAGCCAGTGGTTGTCAAATTGCTATATATTACAAAGAATTGTCGCATTTGGCGCAAATTAGAATAGCTCCATCCGTTACCAAAGTTTTCGGTAAGTTTAGTGGCAAGCGATTGGAGAACTTGTTTTCCATACTGAGCTCTTGTCTCACCACGTTGTTCTTCTTCTACAATATATTGTCCAATACGAAACTTTGTGTATACCTCTGCTAAATTTATTGATGTAACAATACGAGCGCGACTATCTTCTATAAGTCGTGCAACTTTGTGGTAAAGGTCTTCTGTATTTACAGTATTTATAAAACTCATTATCTACAAAGGTACTATATTTATATTGTAACAACGAAGGATTGAGAGACTTATTTCACTGAGAAGATGATTTTTCTCATAATCAAGTGTTTTTTTGTTCTTCCGAAATAAGGAGTGATAAACTAAAACGCTTATATAATAAGGCACACAGCGCTACGGAGAGGACGGAGGTAAACACAATGTCACAGAGGTGCCGATGACATAAAGAGAGACGGAAGTGTAGTGTACAGATTCCTAATTAGTCTTTTGGGAGAAATGCTTTGTGTATAATTGCTAATTGAATAGGCAAAATATCTCCGTTGTTCCACGCATCGATGGTGTCTCCGTGACTAACAGTGCTTTGATTTGATAGCCCTTCGTACTCTCTTTTTCTGTGTGACATTTTGTCAGAGACCTAAGCTTAGGCGAATCATTATAATTCAAAATCCTAAATACCCACTTTTATCATATAAGTTATTTTTTAAATGGCATTGACAGTAATTTATTCTTTTAAAAATATTTTCCTGTCATTCCTGTCATCCAACTTGCCTATCTAACTTGTTGGTTTATAGTGTCATTTCATGAAATGTTAAATATGACAGGAAAATCAAATCTAAAATATTATAGTAATTGTGTATAATAAATCCTTTACTTTTTGTAATCTTAATCGTACTATAATTTTGATGATTCTTAGTTCATAGAATCAACATTCTATATGGGGAATAAGGCACTAATTTCTTTATTTATTAGATCGTAGATGTGCTATATAAAATTAAAAGGTGTGCTAATCTTGTTCACTTCATATAAAATGAGTACTTTTGTATTTACAAACTATTATTTATGAAAGAAACAAAGGCAGAACAAGAAGAACTAATCCTTATCCGTATTACAGGACAAGATAGGCCAGGACTGACAACAGCAGTAATGGCTATCCTCGCACATTATAATGCACATATCTTAGATATTGGTCAAGCAGATATCCATTCCACATTGTCACTCGGTATTCTTATTCGTATTGATGAAAAAGGAGCTGGGCAAGTAATGAAAGAGCTATTATTTAAAGCTACGGAGCTTGGTGTAAATATTGGCTTCTCCCCAGTTGCAGACAATGAATACGAAGATTGGGTTAACGAGCAAGGTAAAAATAGATATATTCTAACCATTATCGGTAGATCTCTCTCTGCACGCAATATCGAAGGGGCAACACGTGTGATTACAGGGCAGGGGGTGAATATTGATTCTATTCTACGTTTGACGGGTCGTCAAAGTATACGTAAAAGTAATCAAAGTGTGAGAGCTTGCATTGAATTCTCGTTGCGTGGTACTCCAAAAGATTACAGACAGATGCAAGCAGACCTCATGCAGATGAGTCATGAACAAGGTATTGATTTCTCTTTACAGAAGGATACCATGTATAGGCGAATGCGTCGACTTATATGTTTTGATATGGATTCTACGCTCATACAAACAGAATGTATAGATGAATTAGCAAAGCGTGCTGGAGTAGGGAAAGAGGTTTCTGAAATTACAGAACAAGCTATGCGTGGTGAGATAGATTTCAAAGAAAGTTTCACACGACGTGTTGCTTTATTGAAAGGTCTTGATGCCAGTGTCATGGAGGATATAGCAAGGTCAATGCCTATCACGGAAGGTGTAGATCGCTTGATGACCGTGTTAAAGCAGTGTGGATATAAGATAGCAATATTAAGTGGAGGGTTTACTTATTTTGGTGAATATCTTCAGCGGAAATATGGGATTGACTATGTTTACGCAAATGAGCTTGAGATAGATGAGAATAATAAGTTAACTGGACGTTACGTTGGTGAGATTGTTGATGGCAAACGGAAAGCAGAGCTACTAAAATTAATTGCTCAAGTAGAAAAGGTTAATCTTGCACAAACTATTGCTGTAGGTGATGGAGCTAATGACCTTCCTATGTTATCTGACGCAGGATTAGGTATAGCATTTCATGCAAAGCCTCGTGTGCAGGCAACAGCAGAACAGAATATTACCACTATAGGGCTGGATGGTGTCTTATATTTCCTTGGTTTTAAGGATAGTTATTTGGGTGAGGCTGGAAGACTCTAAGCCTGAAATCAAGTTTAGATAAGATAGATTCAAGTGAACAACTATAGACTGTTACTAATATATCAGAATTTGGTAAATAAGTCATTAAAGTTTGATAGATGCAGTTAGATTTTTGACTCTATAACGAATCGTGTGGGTAATCCTGTTTAAGCTCCCCTGTTATAAAATAGACCATATACTTAAAGTTTTCTGTATTTACGAATCCCCTTACCCTCCTTTTAACAAGTTGCTTCTGATAGGCCTAAAACCTGTGTAAATATCTCGGTACTATTCATAAGACAAAGGTAATATTTTTATCTGAGTTTTCTATAATTACCCACACGATTCGTTATAGAGCCAGATTTTTATTTGTCTAACAACCATTGTTGTTGACCATTATTATAGAAACCTACTTGGAATAAAAATAAGGTGTAGTTGCTTAATCTAAAATAGGAGATAATCAACTGTGATTATCTCCTATTTTAGATTAAGTAATCTCAATCTTTGAGACTCTTAAACCGATCTGTGCGTCTTGGGGAAGTAAGTCCTATTATCAAAAATTCCACCAGTGTTTCTTTTTTGGAGGTTGATGATCTTCAAAAGAGCGATGAGCATAGTTGCGGCTCTCCCATGTCTCATGGTTGGTTATCATTTGATAGATAGTCCCCCAATCAGGTAATCCTCCAAGATTACGGTCGTCAATAAACATCTCAACCTTTAGTTTTCTGGAGAAATGATTGTTCTTTTCCTTCTCTTCTTCAGGGTAGTCCTTGTTAACAGCCCAGAAATCGACACCACGTTCATGACACCAGTCAACAGCTTCTTGGAGTAAATCACCTTCCCTAACACTCCATAAGATAAGTTGATGGCCATCTTTTATCAGCATTTTAAGAGTATCGGTAGCGAAGGGAAGTTCGCTACCGATTTTAGGATATTTATGTTCTACGATGGTGCCATCGAAGTCAACTGCAATTATCATTGTCTTTTTAGAATTATTCTCTTGTTTTAAATTTTATCTCTTTACAGAATTATCATTCTTATTTCCATAGTGACTATTTGTGTAGTTACCATAGTTGCCATAGTTACCATACTGTCCGTAGCTTGTACCATAACTTGCTCTACCATATCTACCATATTTTCCATAGCCACCATAACCATAGTAATAGCTATACTTTCTCTTAGACATATCGATGCCATTAAGGACGATAGCCATATTTGGGAACTTGTTTTCGTTTGCAAGTGCGTTAATCAAGTTGAAACTTGATTTTGGTGTGTAGTCTGCACGACACATATAGATTGAAGCGTCTACAACACGTGCAATCTGGAGCGTATCAGTAACCAAGCCAACAGGAGCAGTATCAATCATGATATAATCATACTTTTCTTTCAAGAGATTTATGATGATATCTAATGAGTTGCGCGCAATAAGCTCTGCTGGGTTAGGAGGAATAGGACCGGCCATAAGTAAATCCAAATTCTTATTAACACCAGAAGGTAAGATTTGTTCTTGTAGTTCCTCTGCTGTTGGATTATCCTTTACAAGGAGGTTTGTAATACCATGCTTATGATCGTTGATACCAAACAATTCAGCCAAACGTGGGCGACGAATATCAAGACCAACCAAAATAACCTTTTTGCCTAAGAGACCAAAACTAACAGAAAGGTTAGCTGCGTTGAAGGTTTTACCCTCACCTGAAGTAGATGAGGTGAAGAGTACAACCTTTTGACCTTCTTTCAGCATAAACTGAAGATTGGTTCGCATAGATCGGAAAATCTCCTCCATCTGGTTGTTCTGATTTTCGTGCACAACAATATCAGCTTTACCCTTAGCTTTGTTACTTGCAACTGCAACATCAGCGATGATAGGTAGCTTAGTAAGGCGTGCAACATCATCGTGACCTTCAATCTTATAACGGAAGAATTGTAGTACAAGTATTACTAAAACAGGAATTACTAATCCAATTAAAAGTGCAACCATCATAATAGAAGTTGATTTAGGACTAATCTTTCCTACTAACTGTGGGTCATCGATAAGTTTACCCTTGTCAGCGGTAGCAGCCAAAGAAATGCTATTTTCCTCACGTTTTTGCAATAACATAAGGTAAAGTCCAGACTTAACCTCCTGCTGACGATCAATCTGTGTCAGCATACGCTCCTGTTGTGGAGTCTCTGCGACCTGACCGTTATACTTATTTACTTGTGCAGAAACAGCATCACGCTGAATAAGTAGGTTTTGACGGGCCGCTGCTATTGCACGGCGAATGTTACCATTTAGTTCGCGAATCTGAGCTGTAAGTGGTTCTACTACAGGTGAGCTCTCAGATGCGCTACGTAACAAACGGTTACGTTCAAGTACTAACTCATTGTACTTATTAATTAAGGATGTTGAACTCTGGTCATCCAATCCAACATTAGATGGGATTACCTGAGTGAGGTTACGAGATGAGCTTTCAACTTCTCTTGCAATGGTGTTGAACAACTCTATCTGTGTTTCAACGTCAGCAAGTTTAAGTTCAGAATTATTCTGATTAGCAACAGAGTTGCCTGCATTCATTTGTAGTTCAACAATGCCATTCTTCTGTTTGTAGTTCTGTAGCTCGCCTTCAGTCTTGCCAAGTTCTGTATTAATCTTAGACAGACGATCATTAATGAACTTATCTGTGCGAAGTGCAATTGTATTCTTGTCTTCATTTGCTTGACGATTATATACAATGGCTAATTGTTTCAAATAGTCAAGAGAACGTTGTGGTACCTCATCAGTCAGTTGTAACTGTGCAATAGAGGTTGATTTTGCTGTTTGAGAAACTTGCAACTCACTTGTATACTTGTTAGCTGCCATTCGTGGTGAAAGGATACTAACGTTCAGAACATCTGAATTCTTTAATGTATGTCCGTAATTAGAGCTAATTGTAATAATACCAGCACGAGTTGCTATAGTAGCAGGAAGATTTGTTATCTTTCTGTTGATAGAATAAGGTCCCTCGTTTGAGTTGTCATTTGTGGGTACATAGTATGTTCCACTGACGATGTAGAAGATACTGTCCTTAGTAATTGTTAAGTCGATAGGCGCATTTAGTTTCTCGAGATGCTCCGGGTCAACATCAACATTAAGTGGTTGGTTACGATATAAGATAACGTCTTTTACTCTTCCTTTTGTTGAGTAGTTAACATATAACTTTAAGTCTCTAATAGCGTCTTCTGCAAGAGAGTGTGATGTAAGAATCTCCATCTCATTGTCAATACCAGTTGAGTTTGAGATGATACCAAGGTTTGACATGTTTTGTAAAGACTGTCCACGTCTGTTACTACCGCTTTCATCTTTAATCAATAATTTAGCAGTAGACTGATATATTGGTGTTGTGTATCGAAGATAAATCGCTCCTAAGCTGCCAAAGATTATTAATGACAGTACAAACCAATACCAATTGAGAACGATTGTTCGATAAAGGGTGGCAAAATCAAAGGAAGAAAGACCTTCACGGACTTCTTGTTCCTTCCCTTGTTCTAATTTAGTTGTTTCTTCCATATTTATTATTTTTCTTATTATTCTGTAAAGGATTTATTTTGTATTCTTATTCTCTTCTGCAAGTTGAAGAAGATATTTACCATAATTATTCTTTATCATTGGCTGTGCCTCTTCTTTTAATTTTTCTGTTGTTATCCAGCCTTTTTTGTATGCAATCTCTTCTAAACAAGCAACCTTAAGTCCTTGTCGTTTCTCTATACACTCTATGAATGTACTTGCCTCAGATAAACTATCATGTGTTCCTGTGTCAAGCCATGCAAAGCCACGTTGGAGTGTCTGTACCATTAAATTTTCTTGTTTAAGATAGCATTGATTGACAGTCGTAATCTCTAACTCTCCTCTTGGTGATGGCTTTATGTTCTTAGCAATCTCAACAACACTGTTCGGATAGAAATATAGTCCCACTACAGCATAGTTACTCTTAGGATGTTCAGGTTTTTCTTCTATACTAAGACATTTCCCATTATGGTCAAATTCTGCAACTCCATATCTTTCAGGATCATTTACATAATAACCAAAGACAGTTGCTTTGTTGTCTTCTTCCGCCCTCTTTACACTATTCCGTAATAGTGTGCTAAATCCAGCTCCATAAAAGATATTGTCTCCTAAAACTAAACACACAGAATCATTACCTATGAACTCTTCTCCAATAATAAAAGCTTGTGCAAGACCGTCAGGAGAAGGCTGTTCGGCATATTCGAAGCGTACTCCAAAACTACTTCCATCTCCTAAAAGACGTTTGAAACCTGGTAAATCAAATGGAGTTGAAATAATAAGAATCTCTTTAATTCCAGCCAGCATCAAAACAGATACTGGATAGTAAATCATGGGCTTATCATAAATTGGTATAAGCTGCTTACTTATTCCTTTTGTGATAGGGTAGAGGCGTGTGCCAGAGCCACCTGCAAGAACAATTCCTTTCATAATAGTATGGTTTGATATCTGTTTTTTAATTAGTAGTTGTTGACTCTCTATATGTTTAAGCATTAATTCCATAAAAACTTTCAGCGCTTTTCGCTGTCAGTACGTGTATAGATAGCAATGAGGTTATACTCAAAGGGACTATGTCGTAGAGAATAACCAATATGCTCGTTAAGTATTTGCTGTTACACGCTTTCATTTATAATATAGTATATCTTGATTGCAAAGGTAATAAATTTAATTTGATTAAAAGCTGTGAAAATGAGAAATCATTTGCTTAATAGGCGTTTTTCATGTTTTTTTATTAACTTTGCAATCGAGTAAAATCAAAAGATTTATCTTAATAACTTTAAAACTTTAAACAAAAGATATGGGATTCTTATCAAAACTCTTTGGAAAAAAAGATGCTGAACAAGCTAAGACTGGTGGAATGGAAGATTACATGACACTTGTTCGAGTTTACTTTCAAGCAGTGTTAGCAGCTCGTTTGGGTATCAATAACTTAGCTATGTTACCAGACCTTCGTACATACAAGCAAACATTCCGTGTACCAACACTCAATAACAAGTTGGGAGTTGGAGAAAAAGCCAGTGTGCGTAAGACTATGAAAAGTATTTATAATGTAGATGATAATTTCTTTGATGAGATAGATGCAAGCATCAAGAAGAATTGTAAGAAGATGCAAGATATTCAGCCTTATCTTTATCAGTTCCAAGGCTACACACAAGATTTGATGATGCTGATTGGTAATTTGATGAAATTCAAATTGCGTGTTCCTGGTTTCTTTAAGAAAGCAATCTATACGATGACAGAAAAGACGGTAAACGATATTTTTGATAAAAACAGCTTTTCTGATCCGGGAGTTATCAAGTCTGTTATGGCTGTTCGTCAGTATAATCAGCGTCTTGGGTTTAGCCGTAAGTGGACATCAGATTTTGTTTATCAGATAGTGATGCTTGCAAAGAAAGAACCAAAGCCTGCGGATGATTCATCGTCAAAATAATTAGGTATATATTTGCTTAAATAGAAACTTTAATGTAATTTTGTAGCCAAAACGAATATATTAGCTATGAATGCAAATGAGAAGATTCTGAATACGTTTGCGACGCGTGTACGCCAGATGATTCTTCAGTACGAAACACTGAAGAAAGAGAATGACGAGTTGTACACACTTGTTGATCAGCGTGAGCAGGAGATAAAGCAGCTACAAGAGGAGTTGTCTCAAGCACAAGCTGATTATAATTCGTTGAAAATGGCCAAGATGCTTGAAGTTACGGATGGAGACATGGAAACCGCACAGAAGCGTGTTGCCAAACTTATCCGGGATGTAAATAAGTGTATCACACTTCTAAGTGAGAAATAAATTAGAATACAATGGCAGACGATAAGCTACATATAAGATTGCATGTATATGATGCAGAACTTTCCGTAAATGTTCCACGAGAAGATGAGGAGTATTATCGTTCGGCAGCCAAACTTATTACCGACACAATTAATACTTATTCTACTCTTTTTAAGGGGAAAAAGGGAGATAAGGATATTATATATATGGCTATGCTTGATATTGCATTGCGATATAAGAAAGAAGGTGTACGTAATGATACAGCTCCATTCAATGATATTCTTAGTAAACTCACTTCAGAAATAGAAGATGCACTGAAGTGATATAAAGAATATTTAATTTAATTCATATAAATAATCAATGAGTCCAATTGTAACAGTTATAATAGCTGTGGTATGTCTTTCAGCAGGATGTGCTGGAGGGTTTGCTTTTTTTCGTTATATCTTAACTGGAAAGTATAAGGATACAATGGATAAAGCGGAAAAGGCTGCAGAAGTTATTAAAGAAAAGAAGCTGCTTGAAGTTAAAGAGAAATTCCTTAATAAGAAAAGTGAACTTGAAAAAGAAGTTCAGCAGCGTACGCTGAAAATTCAGCAAGGTGAAAACCGCTTAAAGCAGCGTGAGGTAACGTTGAATCAGCGTCAAGAGGAAATAAATCGCCGTAAGCAAGATGTTGAGCAACAACAGCAGCGCATTGATAATGAAAAGAAGTTGCTACAAATTAAGCAACAGGATCTTGAGAAGATGCAGGAGCAAGAGAGAATGAAGCTTGAGGAACTCTCAGGACTTAGTTCAGAAGAAGCAAAAAAGCGTTTGATAGAGAGTCTGAAAGATCAAGCTAAACTTGATGCTGCTTCTTATATTAATGAAATTGTTGACGAGGCAAAACTTAATGCTAATCAACAAGCAAAGAAGATTGTCATTCAAACTATTCAGCGCGTTGCAACTGAAACAGCTATAGAAAATTCTGTTAGTGTTTTCCACATTGATAGTGATGAAGTTAAAGGACGTATCATTGGGCGTGAAGGTCGAAATATTCGTGCCTTGGAGGCAGCAACAGGTGTTGAGATAGTTGTTGATGATACGCCTGAAGCAATTGTCATTTCTGCATTTGATCCTGTTCGTCGTGAGATTTGTCGTTTGGCACTTCATCAGCTTGTTGCAGATGGTCGTATTCATCCTGCACGTATTGAGGAAGTTGTAGCAAAGGTGAAGAAGCAGCTTGATAATGAGATTATAGAGACAGGCAAGCGTACAGCTATCGATTTAGGCATTCATGGCCTTCATCCAGAGTTGATTCGAATTATTGGTAAGATGAAATATCGTTCTTCATACGGGCAAAACCTTCTACAGCATGCTCGTGAAACAGCCAATCTTTGTGCGGTTATGGCAAGTGAGTTAGGCTTGAATCCGAAGAAAGCTAAACGTGCCGGATTGTTACATGATATTGGTAAGGTTCCTGATGAAGAGACGGATTTACCACATGCTCTTTATGGTGGTAAAATAGCTGAAAAGTATAAAGAGAAGCCAGATATCTGTAATGCTATTGCTGCGCACCATGATGAAGTTGAGATGACAACTCTTCTCGCTCCAATCGTACAGGTATGTGATGCTATCTCCGGAGCACGTCCAGGTGCACGTCGTGAAATTGTAGAAGCATATATTAAGCGACTAAATGATCTTGAAGCAATAGCAATGAGTTACCCTGGTGTAACGAAGACCTATGCTATTCAAGCAGGTCGCGAACTTCGAGTAATCGTAGGAGCAGATAAGATGGATGATGCAGAAAGTGAGAAGCTAAGTTCTGAGATTGCGGAAAAGATTCAGAATGAGATGACTTATCCTGGCCAAGTTAAGATTACGGTCATCCGTGAAATTCGTTCTGTTGCGTATGCAAAATAGTCTTTTCATAATAAATAGAAAGCACTCCTTTTATGGGGTGCTTTTTTTGATTTGCCTCTTTTAATTGTAGATAGTATTCTATGTGCCTTTAAAGGACTAATCACGAAATAGTGTATTAAGAATGGTATAATACAGAAACAATTAGTATAGAATGTGCTGGTATATCACTTGTTTAGAAAATAATATAAGTCTTTAGTTTATTTTCTCTGTATATTTTATAGGCTCTTCCGTTAAATGCGTGGATGCTTTTCGTACAGCTTTAACAGAAGACTCAAACTGATTCATCAAAAAAAACATGGGCAAGGCAGTCAACTGACCATTCTATCATTACCCTCCGATGCAAAACAACCTTTTTATTTTAATAACGTTCAAAATACAGACAAGAGTTTGAAAAGTCATTACATAATTTCAGACATATCATCTGCAAATATAAAAAACAAATGCAAAAATGTAAGTTTATAACCAGCAGCCAATCAACTGGTTATCAAGTCATTCTTAAAAGGTGCTTAGTTGGACTTCAAAAGGGCGTTAGTAACACACTAAAAGAGCATCTATTGCACGGTATCAGGCGTCTTTTAGAAGCCAGAAGAGTATGTGTCAGTTTTGAACTGCGTAAAAATATTTACATACACCGATGTTATGGTAATAAATTGTATGTAAAGGCAGAAAGACATTCTAATGAACAGACACAGCATGAATTTGTTTTTTTGCATCTTATCTTGTAGTTTATTTTCCAATGTAAGACCATCTGATTTGGGACAGTCATACCCTGCAAGTGCATAAGCCTTTATTCTATTTCCAACCTACGCATTTAATGGAAGAACCTTTTTATATTGTCTGTAAAGTGCAAATAATAAAGTATTTCAATGTTATAAACGATGACAGAAGAAATGAATCCTTGTCATCTTAGTTTATACAGTTTTCCAAGATGGCAAGGATTTCATTATTTATTAGCAACCTGAACCATCAAGGCGACAAGATGCTGCAGGTGTTTCATTTAGGTTAATTCCAGCTTCTTTTGGTGATAATGTTACAGTACCATCCTCAAGTACGAAGCAGGGGATGCCAGCATATCCATGTTTCTTGGCATCATCAAAGACTGAATTATTATCACGAAGGTGGAGAAACTCTTTCAAATACTTTATATGTGAACCAATATCAATTATTTCGTATCGATTATCACCTTCTACATGCTTGTCTACAGCAATACAGTCTGGACAAGTTTTCATTCCATAAATTTTAATCATAACTATTGACTTTATTAAGCTCTAATGTATAGAGCAATGAATTTAATTTTTCTAATAATCTTTAATCTTAATGGTTGCAAATTTTACTTGTATCAACTGTGAAACCTCCTTGAACCAAGGTAAACTTGCTACGCTCTGCCAAGAAATCAACAATCTCATTAGCATCCATACCCTCTGCTGAGCAAGTATGGAATCGTTCTTCTGTCCCAAAACGAGCGATGATAGCCTTTACCAAGTCTTCTTTTGTTGTGTAAGTGTTGCCCTCCATCATGTGGAGTACATCATGTCCATGTGCCATATATTCTTATTTTAGTTGATAATTTATTATATTGAATCTCAATAAATATATTCTATAAGCTGCAAAAGTTGTGCCACATACGCGGTTAACTATCTTTAACTCATCAAAAGTCTTAGAATGATATAATTTAATTAATTTTGTGCACGATGACATATTTTATTGATGGTCAGACTGTCAAAATGGTGTTGTTTATGCTTACAAGTCTTTAGCATATCAAATTAGAAAGTTGTACATATAAATTTATTTGATAAGAAAGTATATTATGAAACGAATTATATTAGCTCTTGCTGCCGTTATTATGTTGTTATCATCCTGTGGCAGTAATAAGGCAGTAGTCAATAGTTCAAGGGAAATTAATTTTATGGAAGCTCGCAATTATTTCCATGTTGGTACTGAAAAGAGACCGACTATAAAGAAGATATTGTCACGAGCATCTCTTGAAAAGGAATTTGGTGAAGCTACATTCATGGGTAAGGGAGGTGAACCGACAAAGATTGATTTTAATAAGAAATTTGCAATAGCTTTTATCCTTCCACAAACTAATCGAAAGACGGTCTTAGAACCTCTTTCTTTAACTCTTAAAGGCAAACAGCTTGATTTGCTTTACAAATTAGAACAAGGAAAAGTACAAACTTATTTTACTCAACCTTTCTTTCTAATTGTAGTTGATAAAAAATATGCCGATTTTAAAACCCTCGAAACTCCGATGCTCGATAAATATTATGAAGATGATATAATGAGCCAAAATTTTGAATAATATCACTTTATAATTTAAGGACGAGGTGCCGTGTGAAATTTAGCATAAATGCCGTTATCGGCGGGGCGGATGATGTGCCGATCTACATGCCGGATATTGTAAGAACGGCAAGGCAAGAGATTAAAAGGGTTTTTAGTAATTTTGAAATAGAGTCTCTACAAAAGATCGATATTTGCCTTTGTTTGAGCGGGGAAGTGTCGAGATATTTTCCGAAATCGGGAATTTATCAACCGAAATATTATCTTAAAAGCAAAAAAATTATTGCGTATATTCATTTTGGCTCAGACGAGTGGGACTCCGATAAAAAGGCGAACGTAGATAAATTTTTAGAAAAGCTCAAGCAGTACCTTATGGAGCTTGGAGATATTACCGGGCGGAAAATTGCGAATAATAGTTTGGAGTTTGACGATACGCGGTACAAAGATAATATAGACCTAGTTTTTGAAAATTTAGTAGTAGATTGTTGAAATAAAATTTAAAAGAATATCTATCTGAAGCGGCAAAATTCCGCTTCAGATAAAGTAGGCGTGAGCCGGGCTCGTGAAATTCCAAACGCCCTTAAGATGCAAAATAGCAAAAAGGCGAGTTTGGAATTTCATCATCAACGATAATTTTAAAATTTGCCCAAAGTCTTATTGGCGAACTTAAAGCGCTTGCCTAGCACCGCGCAGAATTT